>Ga0272449_1000369_pt1 | contig 54365 bp, 52 predicted proteins | sample YNPCB0241_FD_198679 | JGI IMG/M metagenome (GOLD analysis project Ga0272449, IMG submission 198679) | Hot spring sediment microbial communities from Yellowstone National Park, WY, United States - YNP-CB-024-1 | ecosystem: Environmental > Aquatic > Thermal springs > Hot (42-90C) > Sediment...
TGAAGTCGCTGGCCCAATCCTCCGCAAGGAGGAAGGGAGGCGCCTAGGGTGAAACCGGTGACTGGGGCGAAGTCGTAACAAGGTAGCCGTACGGGAACGTGCGGCTGGATCACCTCCTTTAAAGAGTAAACTCTACCACTCTAACTTGCACTCACCTGGTTGATGTCCTATTTCCCCATTTTTGCTGCGTTAGTTGTAGGTCTGTTTTCTATTGTTTTTAGATAGTTCCAGTGTTAGGTAAGTTGGTGGAATTTCAGAAAGATTGCTTTAAAATATTAATATGATTGCAACTCTTTTACTTACAGCAGTATTGAGTACCTACAGGCCTGGAGTTGGCTTGATATTGGGTATTCCTACTGGGCTCAATTTGAATTTCGAGTCCAAGCCGAATGCCATTAACTCTACCCTCTCCTGGGGAATACCCGATTTATTCTATTTCTCTCTTGGTTATCACGAGAATTTCAGAATCGAAACGGGCGAGGACATTGAAGGCATACTAAGGGCCTACATCGGTGGTGCTTTTCTTTTCAAGGTAACGAAAGATAATGCGATGATGGGAATCAAAGTGCCTCTCGGCATGAAGTTCCTTTTTGATAATCTACCTATAGATGTTTTTGCTGAAGTTTCCCCTGGCGTTCACCTGATACCGGAGACCTCGCCTCTCATTGAGGGTGCCCTTGGAATAAGGTTTTATCTTGATAGGATAAAGGTAGCAAAGGAATAAGGAGGGTTAGCCTAACTGGTAAGGCGGCGGATTTGAAATCCGCTGGGCGTTGAGCCCTTGGGGGTTCGAGTCCCTCACCCTCCGTTTGATAGTTTGAGTTTTTTATTTTATACTTTTAACACGCCCACGTAGCTCAGGCGGCAGAGCACTTCCTTGGTAAGGAAGAGGTCACCGGTTCGAATCCGGTCGTGGGCTTTTGATTTTATTCCTCGATCTCTATTTTGATTTTTCCTTCCCGGTAACCTTTTAAAGGCGACAGGAAACCTTTGATGATATTTTCCAGCATTTTGTCGAGAAAAGGCATTAGTTCAATATTCGAACCGTTGATGGTAACCCTACATTTAGTTCCATAAAGGACCTTGCATTCCTCTTCCGTTGACTCACCACTCAGGATTCTTGCTGTTAATGTTTTGCAATCGTAACCACACTTCCCGCAATCCAGCTGTGGAAGCATATTTGGAATGCTGGATGCAATGTAATCTGCTAACTCTTCTAAGTTTTCCAGGTGGTAAATTCTTTTGGGTAAAGTTTTGTGGAGACTTTTATTTAACGTAAAGTAGGCAAAAATCAGCGGGTCTTCGAGTACGTTGTCTTCTTCTTTAAGGACATAAATTTTTGGAACGTTAAACCCCATATCCCCCTCGATCAAAACCATGTCCATTTTCCAGAAGTTTCTAAGGAATTCGAGAGGTTTTTGTGGCCAGTTAAAGGAGAGGAAGGCTCTATTTTTTGAAAAGCCAGCGGAAATTAGGGCTCCAGCTTTTTCCATGCGATAGGTATCTTTACCTTCTTTGTCGTATTCAATATCGTGATGGAAACTCTTTTTTATTGCACCAACCTTGAGATTTTTCTGGGTTAGGAGTTGAATAAGAGATTCGATGAGGACTGTTTTCCCCGAATCACTAAACCCGACTACTTCTATCACCTTCATTGCTATGGTCACCCTTTAGTCCTTTGAGTTCAAGGATAAGATGGGGAATTAATGGGAAAAGGGGCGGAAAATTTTCCATAATGGCTTTTGGATTTCCCGGTAAGTTTATTATGAGGGTTGCTCCTTTTGAGCCAACAACTGCCCTTGAATATACCGCTTCTGGAGTCTTTTTTAACCCCTCGAGGAGCATAAGGATTTCGAGTCCGTAGAATCTTTTTTCAATGACCTTCATTGTTGCCTCCGGAGTTACGTCCCGAGGAGAAGGACCGGTTCCGCCTGTTGTAATGATCAAATCGACATTGGAATTACTCCATTCCCTTAGGGTATTTTCAATCAAATCCATTTCATCGGGAACTATTTTGTAGATGATGTCGGCAACATCCAAATTTTCTCTTACAAGTTTCATTATGAGGGGGCCACCCTCATCCACCCGTTCCCCTCTAAATCCTTTATCTGATACTGTGAGGACTCCCACTCTCAACTTAATCATTTAAGTTTTCTCCTCCCTATGATGGATTCCTTTAATGTGAAGGGGTCCATCAAAGTGATGTCAATCCCCCTTGGAAGGCCAATGGCAATCTTCGATATGGTGATATCGAGGTCGTTCAAAAGGTTCACGATATAACTCGTTGTTGCGTCACTTTCAACATCAGGACTGAAGGCAATAACAAGTTCCTTAAAGCCCTCATTCTTAATTCTATCTCTAAGATCGTAAATGTTTAATTTGTCAGCAGTTATACCCTTTACAGGGGAAAGGACACCCCCTGTGACGTGATATTTCCAACCAAGGTCTTGAACCGTCTCTAAGATGTAAACATCTTCTGGTCTTTCGACTACGCAGAGCACACCAGCCTTTCTTCTTTCGTCAGTACAAATGGAGCATACTTCGCTATCTTCTGAAAACCCATGACATATTTTGCAAAGTTTTATTCTTTCATCAACCTCTTGAAAGGCGCTTAAGAGACCCTTGAGTGTTTCTCTGTCTTTTAACAGGTAATAGGCGATGCGAAAGGCTGAACGATCGCCTATTCCTGGCAGTTTTTTTAACTGTTCTATGAGTTTCTTAAGAGAGGAAGGGACCCAGCTCATTTACTGGTAAATCCTTTAACAACTCCTGCATCTTTTTCTGGGCCTCTTTTTGCATGGCTTCAAAGGCTTCATTGAGACAAGATAAGATGGTCTTCTCCAGCTTTGTCTTATCGGAAAGGAGGGCTTCATTTGTTATTTTGAGCCCTGTAATCTTAAAAATCCCGTTAATGGTAACCTTTACTCCATCCTTTTCCACATTCAGCTCAAGTTTCTGGATTTCTTTTCTCGCCTTGGCAACGGTGGCCTGCATTTTCTGGGCCTCTTTAAGCATTTTAAATAGATCCATCAGCTACCTCCCGAAGTTTTAATTTTTCTATTGCGTATTTAATAACTTCACTTTCATGAGTTTCTTTGTTTTCTAAATTCTGACTTACTTTATTTACCCCAGTTGAGACCGTTTCAGGGAGGGGTTGTTGCTTTGGTGGTGATTCTACGACGACTGCAGTATCGATGAAGTTTACATTCCCGATCAATTCCAATTCCGATTCAATCTTTGTCAGCCTTAGAAGGTGAAAGTCCACAAAAATCTTCGGGTTTGTGGCACTCTTTATGTCGAGTTCCATGTCTTTAAGAACCCTCAGGAGGAAAAGAATCTGGTACTCGTTGAACTTTGACGCAATGTGAGTAAAGGAGTTTCTTTCAATCCCGTAGAAGGCTTTTAGTAGAGATTCTGCTGCTTTCACAAACCCCTTTTGAAAATCCTCGAAGCTGTAACCCTGCGCTACAACCTCTTCAACAATTTCCAATATCTTCTTTGGGTTTTTGTCAATGATATTTTGCAGGATTTCCTGGTAAATTTCTGTAGGGAGTAAACCGGTTAATTCCTTTATTTTTTTCAAGGTTATATTTCCTTGAGAATAGAGGTATGCCTGTTCGAGCAAGGTTATGGCATCCCGCATACCACCCGTTGAAGCCTCGGCGATCAATTCAAGAACGGCATCGGATTCGTAATTGATATTTTCCAGCTCTGCAATCTTTTTCAATCTTTCCACGATAAAAGGCTTTTCCAGGGGCTTTAGGTCAAAACGAAGAGTTCTGGATTTGACAGTATCAGGCACCTTTTCAGGTTCGGTAGTTGCAAAGATAAAAACTACTTTTTCAGGTGGTTCTTCCAGTGTCTTGAGGAGTGCGTTAAAAGCTTGTTCAGTAAGCATGTGAACTTCGTCAATTATTATTACTTTGTATCTTGCTTTTAAAGGCATGAAACGGATATTTTCTCTTAATTCTCGAATCTCGTCAATTCCTCTGTTTGACGCCCCGTCGATTTCAAGGACGTCTATGCTTCTGGATTCTTCAATTTCCCTGCAATTTTCACATACCCCGCAAGGCTCAGGGGTTACCCCCTTTTCGCAGTTAAGCCCCTTGGCGAAGATTCTTGCAAGGGTCGTCTTGCCGATTCCCCTCGGACCGGTAAACATGTAGGCGTTTGCGATGTTTAAAGTTGCCAGTGCATTTTGAAGAGTAATGACCACGTGTTTCTGATTTACCACATCTTTGAAGGTTTTCGGACGGTATTTGACTGCGAGGTTCATGGTTTAATTATATGCTGTGAACATAGGAACTCCAACTGGAAAGGACCTTTGAAGAGTTTTATAATTTTTGAAGGTGAGAGTTTTAATTATTGGAGATAACAGATCCTTTCATACTTACCGCTGGTTTAATTCTTACAAAAAAGCAGGCTTTGAGGTTAGGGCTGTTGGCTTAGAAGAAGGGGAATCTCTTTGCGAGAGGATTAAGGCCAAAGGTAAAGGAAAACTGAAGTACCTGTTTTCACTGCCAGAATTGCAAAGGGTCGTAGACGATTTTAAACCTGATTTAATACACGCTCAGATGGCGGGTAATTATGGCCTTATGGCATCCTTCATAGGAAAACCCTATGTTCTGTCGCTATGGGGTCCTGATGCGGTAGAATCGCCCTTTAAATCTGCAATTCATAGAGCATTGTTAAAAAGGGTTATAAAAAAAGCCTTTCTAATTCATACTGATTCCCACTTAGTAAAATGGTTTTTAATGAAGAACTTTGACATTGAGCCTCACAAGGTTTTGGTGTTTCCCTTTGGGATTTCAAGGAGTTTTTTTGAAAAGGAAGTTGAAAAGCCTGTGGGGGTGGTTAACCTTGTTACCCACAGGAAACTGGAAAAACTCTATGGACATAAGGTTATATTGAAGGCTGCGAAGATTTTAAAGGAGAGGGGTAGTAATTTTAAACTTTACATTGCCTCCTTCGGATCAGAACTCCAAAATTTAAAAAGGCTCGCGCAGGAACTCGAGCTTGAGGATTTTGTTGAGTTTACAGGAAAACTGGAAGAGGATGAACTCATTTCATTGCTTGCTAAATCTCACATTTTCATATCCTCCGCTTATAGTGATACGACCCCCAATTCTCTGCTGGAGGCTATGGCATTAAAAGCCTTTCCTGTGCTCTCGGACCTTCCTGTTTATAGGGAATGGATTTTGGAAGGGCTGAATGGACTTTACTTTAGACCCGGAGATGAGGTTGACCTGGCAGTTAAGCTGGAATGGGCTATAGAAAACCTGCAAAGTCTTGAAGAACCGATCCGATTTAATAGAAAGGTTGCAGAAAAATTGGCGGATTGGGATAAGAATTTTGAAAGATTTATAGACTATTTAGCACATACTACGGAAAGGATCATTAAATGAAGATTCTCTTTGTTTCTTACTTTTTTCCACCCTATGCCCATGCCACAGCGGTAGAAAGGACAGTTCTTATCATAAGACACCTGTATGAAATGGGACACGAAATAGGCGTTATTACTGCCAGAAATTATACTTTCTTTCAGCGTGATCCGTCCTATTTGAAGTATATCCCGGAAGGGATTAAAGTTGCAAGGCCGTCTGCCCTTGAACCATCCACCTTTTTTGCGCGTAGTGGGGCTTCCTCAGGAGCCTCCAAAAGACTCTTTAGGAACTTTTTGTGGCCAGACTCCAGAGTTTTCTGGCTCATTAATGCTTTGCCTTCAGGTATTAGATTTGCGCGGAGCTTTAAGCCAGACATTGTGGTTTCTATTGCTCCGCCTTATACCGATTTGCTCCTTGGTTACTTAATAAGCAAGAGATTCCATATTCCCCATGTTGTTGATCTCCTCGATCCCTGGTCAGAGGACCTTTACGGGATGTATCCTCGCTGGTGGCAGAAGGAGTTGACTTTTTTCTTCGAAGAAATAATTCTAAAAAACGCTCGTGGGGTAGTGGTTGCAACCTATCCGATGAAATGGAGACTATTAGAACGCTACAAGTTCCTTAGACCTGAAAAGGTGGAGAATATTACCTTTGGAATAATAAAGGAAAATGCGGAGAAAATTGGAGAGATTGATTATTCATTACCTTTTACTGTCCTTTATTTAGGCACTTTGCAAGGAGGGCATAAGAATCCCTCAGGATTTATAAGAGCCTTTGCAAAATTTTTAAAACTACATCCCGGCGCCCGATTGAAAATTGCTGGAAACGTGGAAGGAGAGGTCATAAATTTCATCGAAGAGAATTTGCCAAAGGAAAAGGTGGAATTTTTGGGGTACATTAAGAATGAAGATGTTTATAAGATTGTGAACGGTGCTCATGTGCTGTGGCTTTTAATCTCCCGAGCGCCTTGGTTTGAACTGGTGATGCCTGCGAAAACCATATCTTATCTTGGATTTTCAAGGCCCATCTTGGCTACGGTGCCTGAGGGATGGACGGCAGAATTTTTGAGAAAAATGGGGGGTACCGTTGTGGATAATGAAAATGAGGCTGGTATATTGGAGGCGCTCGAGACGCTCTACCACGATTATGAAAATCGGGATCTAAAATTGCCAAAAAGAGAGCTAATTAAGGAGTTTGAGTATTCCAAAATTGCTCAGAAATACGAGAAATTTTTGAAAACCGCTTTGTAGTGCTTAAAATTTGCCTATGAGATTCTTAGTAGCAGGTGGATGTGGTTTTATTGGGTCCAATCTGGTTAAGAGGTTGCTTGATGAAGGACACGAAGTCTACGTTGTGGATGACCTCTCAAAGGGTAGCCTTGAAAAGCTTGATGAATACGTAAGTCATAAAAATCTAAAATTTTTTAAAATCGATGTGACGGGTCAGGAAATTTTTGAGATTTCTGCTAAATTTGATGTGGTTATCGACCTTGTGGCCTACAAAATTCCCCGATATTCCAGTGGCCTTAAAACTTTAACCGTCAATACACGGGGTGCTGAAAATCTCCTGAAGATAGCGGTAAGGGATTCGGCGAAGTTTGTAATGGCTTCTACCTCTGATGTTTATGGAAAATCCACTGATTTTCCATATAGAGAGGAAGGTGACCTCGTCCTTGGCCCTTCAACCTCGAGGAGGTGGGCTTACGCCGTTTCGAAGATTTTTAATGAACATTTAACCATAGCATACCATGATGAGTACGGGATAAAGTATGTAATTCTGAGGTTTTTCGGCATTTACGGTCCCCATCAGCACTTAGATTGGTGGGGTGGTCCTGTGGGAGTTTTTCTGAAGAATATCCATGAGGGTCTTCCTCTTACGATCCATGGGGATGGAAAACAAACAAGGAGCTTTATGTATATTGATGACCTGGTAGAGTGTATGGTGAGGGCAGTGAATTACCTAGAGGCGGAAAATAAAATAATAAATGTGGGAAGTTCCGAAGAAATTAGCATTCTTGACCTTGCAAAGTTAATTCATCGTTTGTCTTACCCTGAGAAGGAGCTTCGACTTGAATTTGTTCCCTATGAGAGTTTTACGCAAAATTACGAGGACCCGAAGAGGAGATTGGGAGATTTCACAAAAATGAAAGAACTCCTTAATTTTGAGCCCAGATATTCATTAGAGGCAGGGCTTTTGAAGTTCATTGAGTGGTATAAGAGGAGGCAGGAATTAAAGGTTTTGTAAATGTTTTTCCTCTAATTAAGATTTCTGAGTTCTTTGAATATTTCAAAGTTTAGAGTTAAGTGCGAAAAAAAATCGCAAAATTCTCAAATTCTAACGAAATTTGTCCGCTTTACATATTTTCCATATCATTATTGTACTAAAAAGGAGTATTAGAAATGCTTGTTGAAAAATCTACAATACAACGCGAAGTCACGTTAGATATAACGTTTAATCCCGAAAAAGCTAACAAGGAAGGACAGTTTAGTGGTAGATACATCTGTGGCGGGCTGCAAAGGTGTGGTGTACAATAAGCCAAAAGTTATTACCCTAAAAATATTGCATTAAGCATCAAATCTCATTTCCCTACTCGACTTTAGAGTAGGGAAATGAGGTAGAAAGGGAAGAGGATTAGGAACAAATTGAAATGGTCTCAATGGAATGCGTATTATCCGATTCTGGAAATGAAGAAAGTATTACTTTTGAATACACTGACTTCCGCTGGCATTGTTTTAGAAGAGAGTCAGTTTGAAACACTAAGAATAGGCAAGTACGACTCTTTACCTGATGATCTTTTTATTAAGTTAATAGAAAATGGTTTTCTTGTTTCTCCTCAAAGAGAAGAAGACGAAAATGCAACATATTGGAGATTTTATCACAATGTAAAGTACCGTTCAGTGTTTGGGACTTTTCATTTAGTCGTAATTCCGACTTACAAATGTAATTTTAGTTGCACGTATTGTTTTGAAGATAATTATAAGTTGGAGAAAACCGAGATAATAATGAATCCCCAGTTGCTCGTAGATTGGATAGAGAAGTTCTGGCAGTCATATAAATATAACGGACTTCACGTAGTATTTTACGGTGGAGAACCTTTGTATCGTAAAGAGCTGTTGGAGGATTACCTTAGGCTCTTGGAAGAGTGGTGCGGAAATCGCAGGATTGCGTTTTCTTTTTCAATCATCACAAACGGTTCTATTATAGAGCGTCAATTTCTCCTAAAGATGCTTAAGACCGGATTGAAGGAAATTCGGATCACTATTGATGGAATTGAAAATATTCATGATGAAAGGAGGCCTTTTAAATATGGGGGACCGTCATTCACTATTGTTTATCGGAATTTGCTTGATATTATCAACTTACCTCTAAAAGTAATAATTAGGACTAATATTGACAGGCATAATATTTCAACATTTGAGTTGTTTCTCAATAAGCTGAAAGCCGATAGGATTATCTCAAAAGGAAATGTTTCTTTTATGCCCGCATTGGTAGATCCTTCACCCTCAAAAACTGAGTGGTGTGAAAAGTATGTTCCCAAAAATCTAAATGAGAGATTGAAAACTTTAGAGATCGTGTGGGGAAGTATGGTGAAACTTATAGAGGATCCTAAATTTCTATTACGATCCCACAAGTTAAGTTTCAGCCTGTGTGACGCGAAAGTTGCTGATTCTTTAATTGTCGGTTCTGATGGAAGTATATATAGCTGTTATTCTCTTATCGGAACAGATGCGGGGAAGATTGGTAATATAGAGACTGGTTTTAATTCACGATATGCCAAATTTTTATTCAGTATAGACGAAAAGGTGAGAAGATGTTTAGAGGAAAAGTGTCCATTTGTTCCTATATGTAATGGAGGATGTTTTTATCAATCTTATATTGAAAGTGGGAATCCTTTTCAAAGGGTTTGTCCGAAAAACTTTTATGAGAAAATTTGGTTGCCTGTAAAGGCGAAAATATATCAAAAGTTTATGCAAAATTCTGATTGAGTCGGTGAAGAACGGATGATATAATTTTGATATGAGAGACGTCTTACTTGAAATAAGAAATCTCACTAAGATTTTCAGAAGTGGAAAGAAGGAGATTGTAGCAAACAATAATGTTTCCTTCAATGTTTACGAAGGAGAAATTTTGGGAATATTGGGACCTAACGGTGCAGGGAAAACTACTTTGATTAAGCAGATTGCAACTCTTTTGATTCCTGATTCTGGGGATATTTTGTATAGGGGGACGTCCATTGTTAAACATCCCGAGGTAATAAGAGGTCGTTACTCATTCCTGCAGGAGGGAATGAGAAATGTATACCCGTATCTCACAGCTGAAGCTAATCTGATTTATTTTGCCTATTTAAACCACATCCCTGCAAGAGTTGCAAAAAAGAAAAGCGAAGAATTGTTGAAAAGAATGGGTTTATACGAAGTAAAGGATAACTATGTTTACACTTTCTCATCGGGGATGAATAAGAAACTTGCAATTGCTACCTGCCTAATAAATGAACCAGAAATAGTGTTTCTTGATGAGCCATTTTCGGGATTAGATTTGATAGCTTCTATAGAGCTCATGGATTTTTTGAAATCCTTAGTGACTGAGAGTGGGAAGACATTTCTCATTGCAGATCATAGACTGGATTTTATCGAAAAAGTTGCGAATAGAGTATTATGGATTAAGGATGGGAGTGTGGTTATGGAAGGAAGCACAGTTGAGATGAAAACTATTCGGAGAGAAAAAGAGTTTATTGTTTATTTACAAAATTCCCTTGAAGCACAAAATGCCCTAAAAGAAAGGGGTGTGGAGTTCCAAGTTCTGTCGGATGAGGTATTGAAGGTTGAAGTCTCGCTAAGTCGCAAAGATTACTTATCTTTCATTATTTCTAACTTTGATGTATTGAACATAGAGAAAAAAGACCTAGATTTTGAGGCAATCTTCAAGGAGTTGTACTCCCGTGTTAAAAACAATTGAGGCGGAAGCCCTTAAGTTCTACTACGATGTAAAGCGATATTTGTTCAATTACTTAGTTGGGATTGTTTCCACTACTATCTTTCTAAGCGGTATTTATTATGGACTCAGGTTACTGTATGTCCGCGCAGGAGAAGAGACCGCTTTTGTGGGATTGCTTTTATGGCTCTTTTCTTCCTCTGCAATATCTGGTTTAACTGATATTTTAGCGGAGGAACGATATCTTGGTACATTGGAAAGGATATCAGTGACAAAATCTCCCTTTATTTCAATAGTTATTTCAAGACTGATAGTTAATTTTCTGTTTGGGTTATTACAGTTTGTTATTATCGGTAGTATCCTTTACCTCTTGTTCCGGCCTAATTTAGCGCCTTTGTTCCCATCTTCGAAAGTCTTCTTTATGCAACTTATTGTCTCGATTTTTCTACTTCTCTCTCTTTATGGTTTTGGGTTCTTTATTGGCTCATTAAGTTTGATTTTTAAACGGGTGGGAGCGTTTAGCTCTGTGCTGGAATATCTTATTTTATTTTTCTCAGGGATTGTAATACCATGGGAGAAAATTCCGTTTTTCCTGCGAGTTTTTGCTAATTTTTTACCTATGACATGGGGAATAAGAACGCTCATTTTAATAAAAATGGGAGTACCTTTCTTGTTTAGCTTTCTTAATTGTGTTTTGTACTCACTTGTAGTTGTGTTGGTTGGCATTATAACCTTTCACTGCGCTGTTATCATCGTCAAAAGGAGAGGGGAATACGCCTTCTTCTGACAAATAAGATACCGTTGCTGTTCGAAGTAATTTATATTCTTAATGAAAGGTCAAGTGTGAAAAGTTTTTCACAAATTCTATAAATTTTGAAAAATTTTTCTGTTTACCGCGCACTATTTATCTTTATTGTATTCCAAAGGAGATAGTTATGAATCCTATTAACATAATAGACTGGGTGGAGGTAATCAGCATCGGCGTCCCAATGTCTAATGCCACGGCAACGGTAGCCGAAAGGTGCTGTGAGAGAAGTCAGCGATGTCCAAATGAGTAAAGTTCTAAGGGGCGTCGCCTTCAGCGACGCCCCTCACAAAGGAGTTTTTTTCATATGGAGAAATTATATAAGGTTTCAAAATACAACCTGTATAGGTACAATTACGTTTATAACCTGAGACAAAGGAGTCTCTTAAGAGTAAATGATTCAATTCTCAAAGCTCTTCAGAATAATGAGCTTGAAAATATTCCACCACAAGTAACGAAGCTGCTTCTTACTGCAGGAATTGTAGTCGAGGGGATTGATGAAGTGAAGCTTCTGGAATTCTGGCTTTCACTTATGAGATTTAATACCAACTCTTTGAGTGTTGCCTATATCCCCAACTACCATTGTAACTTCAGATGTACTTATTGTTATGCTCAATCAGTGCGTGATATTAAGAGACAGGAAAGTGAGAATGTTAATGCGGACTTTCTGAAATGGATTGAGAATCTTTTTGCTCTCGCTGAACCTCGGAGTTTTGAAATTACATTTCATGGAGGAGAACCTTTACTTTCAAAACAGGAAATTTTGTTTCTTTGCAAAAGTATTACTGAACTCTGTCAAAAACATAACGTAAGGTTAAAGGATATTTCCTTCGTTACCAATGGGAGCTTGCTTGATGAGGGTTTTGTTGAAGAAGTTTTACGTCTTGGAATCCCCTGTAGAGCCCTGGTGACTCTTGATGGCACTGAGAATATTCACAATGGACGCAGGTTTGATATTGAAGGTAAAGGTACTTTTTCGCTAATAGTTGATAATGTGATTCTGGCGCTCAATCTCGGGATGTTTGTGACAGTAGGCTTTAACTACGACAGGCAAAAGTATACTGATCAAAAAATTCGAAATGGGTCAGGTGGAATCAGCAAAAGTCTTAATGTGGGCTTTTAGTTTGATTTATGAATCTCTTGAGGTCCTAATGCAGAGGTCTGCAGATTTTGTTCTACCGTATCATTGGGAAAAGTATACTCTTTGTAAAGAATGTGTGTATCTGCCGGTTTGCCTCGGGGGTTGCTTTGAACAGGCTTTTATAAGGAAAAAGAAGTTCGACTGTAGAAAACGATACTTTGAGAATCTTTTCCCGCATCTCATTGACCTCACAGTAAGGCTCTATGGAGAGCATCCGAAGCTGACTCAAGGTCAGAAACTTGAACATATTTTCGGAATTGAGCAAATTTAAAATGAATGCGAGTCAAACAGGCTTTAAAATTTTGCTTTTAATGTGAGGTTATGAGTAGTCCAATTGTTGTAAATAGCCTGAGGAAAGTATATAAAAGACACCTGAGAGAGCCAGGCATAAAGGGTATATTGCGGGGTATTTTCGCTCGGGAATACATAGAAGTTGAAGCACTAAGGGGGATATCCTTTGAGATTTCCTCGGGTGAATTTGTGGGATATATAGGTCCCAATGGTGCTGGCAAAACCACCACTATGAAGATCCTCTCCGGAATTTTGTACCCTACCAGCGGAGATCTTCGGGTTCTCGGATACTTTCCACCTGATAGGAACCCCGATTTTTTGAAAAGAATTTCCTTTATTATGGGGCAAAAAACCCGGCTCTGGTGGGATTTACCTGCTATGGATTCCTTCATTTTACTTAAAAAGATTTACGAAATTCCCGATCGTGAATTCTTTAAGGAGGTTAACAACTTAGCGGAGCTGTTAAATGTTGTGGACCTCTTGAAAGTGCCGTTGCGAAAGCTTTCTCTTGGCGAGAGGATGAAAATGGAGCTCATAGCTGGCTTGCTTCATGGTCCTGAAGTGATATTCCTTGATGAGCCTACCATTGGCCTTGACTTTATGTCACAGGAAAAGATTCATGAGTTTTTGAAATATTATAATGAGGAAAAGGGAAAGACAATTATTTTAACCAGCCATTATGTGCGGGACATCGAAAAACTTTGCCGGCGTATAATTTTTATCCACAAGGGCCAGGTTTACTATGATGGTGATAGAGAATCTTTTATTGAGAAATTTACAAAAAAACGCGTAATAGTGGCAAAGTTCAGAAACAGGCCACCTGACTTTCTCGATAGGTTGGGAAAGGTAATGGGAGTAGAGGATAACGAGGTTCGCCTTGAGGTTGCAAAGGAGAAGTTGCAGGATGTCCTTCAAGAGATTCTAAAGAATGCAGAGATTGAGGGCCTCTTTGTGGAAGAATTGTCCTTAGAGGATGCCTTAAAGGAAGTTTTTGAGGGTATTCAAAATGAAAAGGCTCAGTAAGTACTTGCAGGTTGTTGTAAACACTATTGCAGAAAGTTCAGAATTCCGGTTTAATCACCTTTTGAGTTTTCTTGTAATTGCCCTTCCGCTGGTTTTTACTATGCTTTTGTGGAGGAAGGTGCTTGGAGAGAGCGGGCAGATTGGCGTTTTTGACCTTCGAAGAATAATCACTTACTATTTTCTCGTGGTGCTTTTTCAGGATATAACCTATCCTGGTCCCTTTTGGGAGATTATTGATCACATCAGGGATGGAGGACTTAACGTTTTTTTGAGCAAGCCCATTAGTTATCCTGGGTATATTTTTGCCCTTAAACTGGGCATAAATATCCCGTATTTATTTTTATCCTTCCTGACACTCTTTTTGCTCGGCGTCTTTGCGGGTTTTAACAAATACTTGGTTTTTCCGCCAAATATATTCTATTTTGTTCTGTTTTTGATTTCCTTTTTCTTAGCCGTAGTTTTGGGATTTACACTCTCTTTTATTTTCAGCGCTCTCACCTTTTGGCTTGAGGAGGGCAGAGGAATTGAGGTTTTCTTAGAGTTCTTAATTAGCCTGACCAGCGGAGTTGTATTGCCCGTATCCCTTTATCCAGGGGTCCTAAAAACTTTATGTGATTTGTTGCCTTTTAGGTACATTTTGAACTTTCCCGTTGAAGTCTACTTAGGTATAGCAAGGGGTAGGGCACTTTACCTTGGCTTTTTGGCTCAGGCGAGCTGGGCATTGATTGTCTTGCTTCTTTTGAAGTTTATATGGAACGAGGGGCTCAAGAGATATGAGGCGGTGGGCGCTTAGGGTAAATTATTATTTTTCCTTGTGGCGAGAATTCTTTTTGATGCAGATAAAAAGAGAAACTATTTTCAAGGGCAGTTTTCTCCTCGAGATTGTATCTTATTTAATGTGGTTTGTTTTCAACATCTTCTTTTTCGGCATCATTCTCAGCTATAGGCGGTCTATTGGGGGATGGGGGCGTTATGAAGTTCTGACGCTGATTTCTATTAACCAGTTGATTGTAGCCCTTTACGATACCTTCTTAGGTCCAAATTTGAGGAGGTTTCAGACCTATATCGAGAGGGGAGATTTTGACCTCTTTATTACTAAGCCCCTGGATTTGCAATTTTTTGTTTCTACAAGATTTATGGATTTAAAGCCTCTTTTTTCTACTCCTTTGGCCCTTCTTACGTTAACCTATGCCCTTTATAAGCGGGGCAGTTTGCCTGGATTAACGGAATTTACCCTGTTTTTAATTTGTTTTGTAACGGGTGTTCTAATCCGTTACGGCTTAGGTTTTTTTGTGATGTCTCTCTCCTTTTATTTCGTTAGGGTTTCTGCTCTTCATTCCCTCCAGAGAGAATTGCTCTCCTACGCTGGTTATCCTTACACCATTTATGAGAAGTTTGCAAAGGTGTTTTTCACTTTCATAGTACCTGTTGCCTTAATTGCCAATTTGCCAGCTCAGGCCCTTCTGAAGCAGCCATTAAAGCCAGAATTGGTTTTATACAGCTTTTTCTTTGCTTTAGTGATCCTCGTTTTTTCAAGACACTTCTTTTACCGCTCAATAAGGAGGTACGAAAGTGCTAGTAGCTAAGATTTTTGGATATTTAATTCTCTCTCAGATAGTGAAAATCTTGCCTTATGAAAAGGAGTTTGTCTTTTATCCTTTTCGTGGATTGAGGCCGACTTATGAAGCCAATATTGAAGTTTGTGTTTATGAAGATTCCTTTACTGTAAAGTTTCAAACACCGTCTTATGTCGTGGTTCGGAAGAGTTTAACGCGGGATAGTTTTGACCCGAATAGCGAGGCCTGTTTTTATCTCCTGGTAAAAACTCGTTCAAATTCGGCAGAAGGTTATCTTTTTGCAGTTAATGCCAGCAATATTCAGCTTGATGGGCTTGTTCATAGTTATGATAACATTGTTACATCCTGGGATGAAGTGTGGAGTTCAAAGGTTGAGGTCAAAGATTCCTTGTGGAATGTGATAATTACAATTCCCTTTAAGGTATTCCGTGAAAATTTTGATTCCCTTTATTTTTACTTCACCTGGACTGTTTTTACGCCAAGTGGAATAGAGATAGTGAGTTCATATCCAATACCTGAAGGATACAGCCGATTTGACCTCAGATTTGCTGACTTTTCTTTTCATGCTTTGAAGAAAAGGTTTGACAGACTCTTTTCCTTTACGCCATACCTTGCAGTGATTCGAGAAAATTCTATAACTACAAAGATTGGAGCAGAATTGAAGCTGGTAAAGGGCGATGTGACCCTCCAATCGACTATAAACCCGGAGAGATATTCCATTGAAGGAGACATAGACCAGTTTAACTTAAAAAGAAGGCGGAGTATAAAGCTTGAAGAAAAGAGGCCCTTCTTCACAGAGGGACTTGACCTGTGGAAAATGCCCTTTGAGGCCTTTTATTCGAGGAGTATCGGTGATTTTATTGGTGGGGTAAAGCTGGGATTGAATAAAAATACCTTTAGGTTTCAAGGCCTTATTTTGTACGAGGATTCGGTGATTTCACGTTACAGTCCTTCTCGTATTTTAACTGCTTCTGTTGTGAGTTATAGACCCTCAAAGGCCTTTGAGAACAGGTTGTTCTTTATAACAAAGGGGGATACCGTAGGTGCGGGAATTAATGCCAATTTCTTTTTGCCTTATGGCTTTAAAGTAAAGACACAATTCACAAGGGCTCGGGGTAATGATTTTTACTTGGAAGTCAAAAGGTTTTCTAAAACGGGTTTTTGGATCTCCTCCGGTGCCGAGAGGCTGGATGCTAATTTTAATTTACCAACGGCCTATATTTCTTACTTTGAAAATACCATTTCCTATTGGATATTCTCAGGTATAACAAAAACCTTTGAAAGGAAATATTTTACTGAAGCGAGCTTCTCCTTCGGCTATACCTATTCCAACTTTTTAGATGGAGCGCCTTTTGAAAGGTTTGGGAATGTTTATGCAACGGTATATCCCATAAGCAGTGTTGAACTTACCTTTGGAGTGGAACCGATGAAGACCTTTTACAATGGGTTATATTACAACAATATCAATTATGTAATCTCGACTGCCTTTGGAGTTTCAAAACCTTCTACATTCTATTTTGAGTACATCTGGGGCGAAAACTACGGGAACAATCTAAGGTTTTTGAACCTGTGTGGCAACTTTTCTATTTCTGGAAAACTTTACTGCGAAGGGGGTGCAGGCTTTGTTGAGGAAGGACCATCAGAGGACCAGAGAGTGTATTTAATGGGTTCTTATTCTCCCATGGAGAGAGTTTATTTGCGTTTCTTTTCCCAGAGGAGCACTTTGAGCGATAGAACGGACTTAAATTTGATGTTCCAGTACGAATTCTTTGCAGGTAGCAATATTTTTGTGGTTATTAACAGAACGGTAAGAAGCGAGCAGGTTTCTACCCCTGTTATGTTGAAAGTGGCCTACGAGCTGAGATTTTAGAGGTAAAGCCCTGTAGTAACCTTTAGGCTCTTGATTGAATTGTCAAAATCTTAAGAAGGGGTTTTTCTTTTTTACAATAGCCATTTTTGCACTTGCCATATGTCCGGGATGGACTGTTATGTCTTCCTTAAGGGATACCAATTTTTTAAGAGATGCTTGCATTTTCATGGGTTCGCTCTCAGGAAAGTCGGTTCTTCCGATGGAATCAACGAAAAGGGTGTCTCCGGAAAAGAGATAGTCACTGGTTAAGATACATATTGAGCCCTTGGTATGCCCTGGAGTTTCGATTACATTCAGAGAAAAGGGGCCGATGAAAATAGATTTTTCTTTATCAATCAATGTAGCCTTTCCTTCAAAAGCAAAAGGTATGCCAAAGAAAGCGGAGTGGTTTTTAATGGGATCTAAAAGCATTGGATAGTCAAATTCGTGAATATAAACTGGAATGCTGAATTTTTTTGAATAGTAGTCCACTCCCATGATGTGGTCAAAGTGGCCGTGGGTAAGAAGGATCGCTGTAAGGGTGATTTTTTCTTCCTCAATGAACTTTTCAATTTTGGGGTTTTCCGCTCCAGGGTCAATCATTACCGCATATCTTGACGAGGTTTCATATAGGATATAACAATTGGTGCTTAGAGGCCCTACTACGAATTTTTTAACCTCGATTTTCATTGCGAGAACTTGGTTTAGAAATTATAATTTAAATCATGCTTACGTTCCAGGATTTGATTTTGAAGCTATCTCGCTACTACGCAGATCTCGGTTGTGTTATAGGGCAGCCTTACAATTCTGAAGTTGGTGCAGGAACTTTTAATCCTTTAACCTTTCTAAAGTCTCTCGGGAAGAAACCCTGGAAGGTTGCCTATGTTGAAGTGACGAGGCGTCCCAAGGATGGAAGGTACGCTGAAAATCCCAATAGAGTCCAACAGTATCATCAGTTTCAGGTTATTTTGAAGCCTGCGCCGGAAAACCCTCAGGAAATTTACCTGAATTCTTTGAAATACATTGGCATTGATATTGAAAAGCATGATGTAAGATTTGTTGAGGATGATTGGGAGTCTCCTACCCTTGGTGCCTGGGGCCTTGGCTGGGAGGTGTGGCTGGATGGTCTCGAAATAACTCAGTTTACCTATTTCCAACAGGTTGGAGGAATAGATCTTGATGTGATCCCCGTTGAGCTTACCTATGGATTAGAGCGCATTGCTATGTACATTCAAAAGGTAGATTCAATTTTTGACCTTGTATGGGCACCGGGAGTGACCTGGGGCGACATTTACAAAAGGTTCGAATACGAATTTTCAGTTTACAACTACGAAAAGAGTGACACCAAGTTGCTTATGGAACTTTTCAGGAAGTTTGAAAAAGATGCAGAACAGCTTCTCAAGGAAGGATTGCTCTATCCCGGTTACGATTTTGTGATAAAGTTGTCCCATATTTTTAATTTACTCGATGCACGGGGAGCCATTTCCCCATCAGAAAGACAGGCCTATATTTTGAGGATTAGAAACCTGGCACGATTGGCAGCAAAAGTCTATCTGGAGGCGGAGAATGAGTGAATTTTTGCTGGAGATCGGCGTTGAAGAGATACCCGCCTTTGATGTTTACGACATTGCTGAACAACTACGGAGAATTTTTGAAAACTTTTTAGAGGAGAACAGGATAAAGTTTGGTGAGCTTAAAATATTTTTTACACCGCGCAGGTTTGCGATTTATATTAAAGGTTTGAGTGATTTTCAGGATACCTGGGAGTCAGAAGTTACTGGACCACCGGCGAAGGTATGTTTTGACGAGGAAGGTAAGCCAACGAAGGCTTTGACTGGTTTTCTTGAAAGTAGAAACCTCAGGCTGGAAGATGTTTATGTTGAGGAGACTAAAAAGGGTAAATATGTAAAGGCGAAAATCAAAGAGGGTGGAAAACCCGTAAAGGATCTGCTTTCCCAATTTTTACCTGATGTTCTCAGTAAGGTGAAGGTGCGGAAATCGATGCGATGGGATGGAGGCTTCCGATTCCTGAGGCCTGTAAGATGGATTTTATGCCTGTACAATAGTGAAGTGATGGATGTGGAGATTGCTGGTATTAAGGCCTCGAGAGCCACCTATGGCAACAGGGTTAAGGGGAATCTTCTGCTTGAGGTTAAAGACCCTTCAGATTATTTGGATCTTTTGAGAAAGAACTTCGTTTACGCAGACCCTGATGAAAGAAAACAAATCATTCTTGAGAAGATTCACAAGATATGCTCAGAAAAGGGTCTTAAATGGCAGGAAGATCACGAACTTTTAGATGAGGTTGTGAATTTGGTTGAGTATCCGGGTGTTATTCTGGGAAGTTTCCCTGAAAGGTATTTGGATTTACCAGAGTCAGTCATTATCACTGCAATGAAACAGCATCAGCGTTACTTTGCCGTGAGAAGGGCGGATGGCAAGCTGGCTAACTACTTCATTACTACTATTAACAATACTGAGGATTATGAACCGGAGATAAGACCGAATCATGAAAAGGTTCTTAAAGCGAGGCTTGAGGATGCGGAGTTTTATATGCACGAGGACTTGAAGATACCACTCGAGGACAGAATTGAAGAACTTAAAAAGGTGGTCTTTCTGGAAGGGGTAGGTACGGTATATGATAAGATTTTGAGGGTTGAAAAACTCTGTCAATTTTTACTTCCCAATTTTGTTGGTGTTGACAGCGAATTGTTGTTTAAAGCGTTGAAACTCTGCAAAGTTGATCTTACAACGTTGATGATTAAAGATGGAAAGGAGTTTACAAAGCTTGGTGGGATTATTGGAATGGAGTATGCTCTAAGACAAGGGAAAGATGAGAAACTTTCTCGTATTATTTACGACCATATCCTGCCAAGGTTCCCTGGTGATGAGCTTCCGCAGACTATAGAGGGTGCAATTATAAGCCTTGCTGATAAGGTAGATACTTTGATGGCTTTCTTGAAGGCAGGTGCCGAGATTTCGGCTTCTCAGGATCCCTTTGGGTTAAGGAGGACCCTATACTCGATTTTTGAGCTGGTAAAGGAAAAGAAGCTGAGATTTAATTTTGTCCATCTTCTTGAAAAAGCTGCCCTTGAGCTTGGCATCCCGACGGAGAAACTTCAGGAGTTCCTGAACTGGGCATGGGCAAGGCTTGAGAGTTATTTAGAGGAGAAGGAGGGCATCCGCTACGACATAGTGGATTGCGTAGTTTACGCCAACAAAGGTGATCTCTGGGATGTGATTCAGAGGGCAAGGGTTTTGAACAACTATTACCTTGAGAATAGAAAGGAATTTGAGGAAGTGGTGATTGGTCAAAAGAGGGCAAATAACATCCTGGCGGGTGTTGGAAACCTGCCCCCCGTTGATGAGTCTCTGTTCGAAAAGGATGAAGAGAGGAATCTCCACAAAGTGCTAAAGGAGAGTGAACCTTTGGTAAAAAAGGCTTTGGATGAGGAAAGGTATGAAGATGCCCTCAGGATTTTGAGAAGCTTAAAACCTTATATCGATCTTTTCTTCGATAAAGTCTTTGTAATGGTAGATGATGAGAAGATTAGAAATAATCGCCTTTCACTCCTTTATGAGCTGAGGGAGTGCTTCAGACACTACGGTGATTTTTCAAAAATAGTAGTCCAGGTTAATCAATCTCCTCACCAAGCTTCTTAAGAATACTTTTAAAAATTTCCTTCTCCTGTCTTAGTTTTTCTTTGAACTCACTATCGTCAGCCTTTCTAATTTCTGCCCTCAGCTCAAGGACTCTCTCTTTAAGAAGGTTTTTCAGGGCCTCAACTTCCTGTTGTGTAAGTTCGAGGTTCATATTATTACCTCCTGTTGTGTTTTAATTTTAAGCCATGAGGCTCATATGTGCATATGGAGGTTTCTTTGAAAAGTCAAGTTTTAACTATTCTTTGTATGAGGTCAAGCATTTTGTAGTTTAATATGTAATCGATTTCTTCCATTGCCCTTAGAAGATTTTCTTTCTTAAGTTGCACTCTACAACTAAAACAGGTTTATTGCCTTTGTACAAAACAATATCATGGTTTTTCCCTTTGCTATTACCTGTGATAGGCTTATATAATGAGAAATTTGGGTCATTGTTTACGACAGTAAATTGTTGTCCTGTGAGGGTTTTAATCTTTTGCTGGCACATTTTTTCGAAGATTTCTCCCCTTCTATTTTTCCTTGTATACTTCAACGCCCAGTAGGTAGTCGTAAAGGTCTTTTATATCGTCAAACAAAGCTAAAATCCCCGTTTTTCGCAAAACTCTACTATTTTTGTGACGCCCCCTATATCGAGGGCGGTTGAACTAAAATCATATACTATGAAGGTTTCCAATTCAGGGTCAAAAATGTTTATTTTGTTGTCTTTCGCTCTCTCAGCGATTAGCATAGGTATTACTTTGGCTGTTTCGGGATATTCTGTGAGAAGTTCTTTGAGATGGTCTTTTCTTTTTTCCGATGAGATTTTTGTCAAAGAATTGAGAAGTGAGAGTTCCTTAACGTATTTCTGGACGTCTCTTCTTACCTTCTGCCAGTCAACGAAATATTCATAAGTTTTGTTTGAAGGCATTAGAGTTGAAAAGAATGAATTTATATATTCTTCAAAACTTTCAAATCCGAGCTCTTTAAATCTGACCATCCTACCACCATTTTGCACTTTCTTTGAATTTTGAAATTTTTTCGTCTTTTTCAGGTTTCCTGAAGACAAAAAGGTGCTCGTGGGCTATAAGGTAGAAATCGCTTTTTCTCATTTTCCATGGGATGGTTCCAACCATGTTATGCTGCAACTTTATGATATCTTCCTTTAAGATAAACCCCTCTTCCAGAAAGGCTTGCATTACTCTGTAGGCTATGGGCACGAAATGCTTGTGTCTCCTTGTGTCTCCAATAAGGATTGCAGCGTGTTTGCCGGGCCTTAAAACTCTAAAGAATTCCTTTGCTACTTTTCTCATTTCATTAGCAAACTCTTCAACACTTGTTATTTTTGAAAGGTCATCCTGGGTTTCCGTCCTTGATTTTTTCGTATATGAAATGATGCTGGCATAAGGTGGATGAGTGGCGATCAAATCAATTTCTCCATTTCCGATTTTATCCAAATTTCTGGCATCTCCTTGATAAAGTTTGATTATAGGCTTAACCCATTCAAAGTCGTTCCCTTCTTCACATAATTGTGTGGCGTTAGTAAATAATTCCGAGGATGGGAGTTGTACAGGTTCATAGTCAAAGTTTAGTCTGTCCCACGCAAGATAGATGGCTTCTTTACTTATGTCTACACCAATTCCGTGTCTTCCTAAAAGTTTACATTCGATAAGGGTCGTACCGCTACCGAGAAAGGCATCAAGAACCACATCACCTACCTTCGAATATTTCAGGATGAGATTTCTCAGAACCTGAGGTTCCAGTTTCCTCTATATTTTGCGTTTAGATAGTGATTGGCCCATTTTCCCCTTTCTGGGAAGCTCCAAACTGTAGATATTTCTGGTTTGAAATCAATGGGCTGATATTGCTTAATCTCGTATTTCTTTCCTATTTCTAATTTTGTGTCTTCTATGATTACGTGGTTGTGCTCTTTTATTTACTCGAGGTATTCTTCTAATGTTATTTCTATCATTTCAGCCTTTTGAAATTTACGTTTTGCCGTTCAAAAACTTTTTTTTACTATCGGCTGTAAGTGTGAGGTGCCACTTTTGTTTATCAAATATGGTCTTATTGTAGAGAAAGTTCGCAATGAACATTTTGAAAGGACTTCCTATGTGATGAGAGCGGCAAGCCAATAATAGCTTTAATTTACATCCTGAGTTTTTCAGCCTCTTGGATTCCTTATTTTGTAAGAAATTTGGAAAAGCAGGCTGTCAATGGGGGCAAGGAGGGTTTTTCTGATCCTTTTAAAATCGAGTTTTTCAACCTTTTTCACTTCCTTAATTGAGGGTAGTATTATTAACGCCACCAAGAATCTCAGAATTCCAGATAGTAGGAAGACCTGGATGATGTTCCCCGCAGGTACCGTTTTCAAAATATTGTAGGACGCGAGGTAGCCACCAATGGTTGCACCCACGAACACACTCAGAGAGTTTAGAATGTTGTAATAAGTGACGCAGATGGCAATTTTTTGGCGGGTTACCGCGTCATAGATGAAGTTGGAAGAGGCAATATTGAAGCCTGCCCAGAGGGTTCCAGAAAAGGCTTCAATGAAAAAAAGGAAGTAGAAGGCGGTGTTTTTATTCATAAGTGAGGTTGAAGCCCAAATCAGAGGAATTAAGGGTATTAAAAATCCTGTTATTTTTAAAACTTTTAGATTTCCATACTTATCACCGAGCCTTCCCCAATAGGGCATCGTGAGCAGGCTAGTAATTGAAGAGGCAAGGCTTACCAAGGTAAACTTTGAATAGGAAAGCCCAAGATGTTTTAACATGTAAACTGCAAAGAATGGACCTGCAATTGCAACCGAAAACATAAAGAGGTTCACAAAGGCGGTGAATCTTCCGAAATTGCTGTGGGGCATCAATCTTACGAACTCCCACAGTGTAAAATAGTAAGACTTGTGGGATTTAAAAGGTGGCTCATGTTGAAGCTTTAAAAGGTAGGCGGAAGTAAAACGGGCAACCATTGCCAAAGTGAAGATAACTACAAATCCAATAAAGGGGTTTATTTTCTTGAAAAGGTCCAGGAGAAAACCAGCGATTAACATCGAGGTAAGGCTTGCGAATCCTACTATTCGATTCCTTTTTCCAAAATAAGAGCCAAGGGACTTTTCATCAACGAGGTCCTTCATCCACGAACTCCAGGCAGGTGCAAAGATGCTTCCCGCAGCGACAAGGAGTGTGTAAGCGAAAATTAAAGTCAAGGGTATTGCCGATGATTTTTTGTTAAGTACAAAGTATATAAAGGCAAGAGATATGATGAGAATCCAGGTTAAGGCCTGGGAAAAGGCGCCCCAAAAGGAGAGTTGTTTACGAGAAATTTTTTCGCCAAGGATTTTCAGGCTTAAAAATTGGATAAGGGCAGAGGCTATTTGCGGAATTGAAGTCAAAAATCCTACGATTTTATTGTTGGCACCAAGAAGGAGGGCATAAGGGGTAATGTACCTGAGCCCCATGCCTTCCATTATGGAGTAGGCAACCCCTTCAAAAATGCTTATTTTTAATGGATCTCTTTTCTTCGTCTTCTCTTCCATTAACTATTAAATTGTAATTTAATTTGTTCGGATTGCGAAAAAGTTACATGGTCGAGGGCTTGGATGTGAAATCAGATTCACCTTCGTGCACCAATAGTTTTAAGACCGGTCATATTATTGAACTTGACATTACAAGATTACTGTATAATAATCTAAAGAAGAGGTGGCATTATGAATCGTTTGGTTCTTTGTCTCTTAGTTATTGCATCCCTCCTTAATGCCCAGGAAGCCCTTAGGGTGTCTGAGCCTCAAGATGCCGCGCTGAAGCAGTACTTTCAAAAGGTCGACAAGCCTGTGAAGAGGATCTTCCAATTTTCAGTACCCAAGCCCGGAAATGTAGTCGTTGGTGTTGCAGAGGATGGTACCATCTATCCTCTATTTTTCGAAAGGGTGGCCATAAGAGAGAAAAAATCGGGCTCTACATACCATATTCTTGGTCAAACTATCCTCGGTTTTGGAGTCTACTCCTGGTCTTTGCCGATGACCTTTAACCTGACAGGAAGAACTGCGGGAGTCGTTGGCCTCTTAACTCCCTTTGGGTTCTTTACTTATGGGATGCTCACTGCAAAATCTAAGTCATCGCCAGAAGCGATAGCTGGATTCCTTGGTGGAGGAATGGGAGCTGTCCATGGTTATCTGCTGTTCAGTGACACAAAGGGAATTTTCCCCGTGAGCCTTACGGAAAATCTACTGGATCAATACCTTGCTAAGAGTATGAAAGTGAGTAATGGGGTCGTTATGAGAAAGGCATTGAACAGTGGTAACGCCTTTTATGAAGCCAACATGCTCAGTAACATAATCCGTGATAGGGGATTAGAGGATAAGGAGTGGAGAGTAGCTACCCTTTACTCTGTGATAAAGGGTTACGGGATGATGTATTTGGATAGGAATAATTATACCGCTACTGAAGGTGATGTTATTTTTGAGGGGAAATTACAACTTTTAGGTGCAGAATTTTTACCTTTGATTCTTTATGACCAAGATCTGGGAAGGCTTAAAGCCTTTGCATCTCTGGCAGGATACGTTCCTATGTACCTTTATTCAAGGAAGCTTTCTAAGATGTATGACCTTGGATTTGGTGAGTCTCTGGTGATTTTATTCTCTCCTGCTCTTGCCTCCACTGTTGTTGGAGGAATTGCCCTTTTGATAAACAATGATACCCTAAATAAGCAACTCCCTCGGCTTTATCCTATTGTAGATCTGGCTCTGACCTACTATCTTTACAAGCGTTTTAAGGACTGAAGAGCAGGATAAAGGTTCTATCGAACTAACTATTGGGTCTTTTGAATAAATTTAGCCAGAATTAGTCATTTGAAAGTTCTATAAATTTTGCGCACCCTTTATTTTCAACTTATCCAAAATGTTGGTTTTTCCGTCATTGAATTGTTCACGCCCTTAACAATATACTTTTTCAATGTACATCATTGGGAAAAATCCAGTTTTGGAACTGCTTAAATCCGATCCCCAGAAGGTGGAAAAGGTTTTCATTGCCAAGAAAACTCACATTCCAGAACCTCTACTGGACCTTTTAGGAAATGCTGCCTTTCCTGTAGTTCATATTGAAAGGGAGAAACTTGATAGGATGGCGGGAAATAAAAACCACCAGGGAATTATTGCGGTGGTGAGAGAGGTGGAATTTACCAATCCTGTTGATCTTTTGAATGAGTTAATTGAAAAGCGCGGAGTTTTGGTAGCCCTTGATGAAGTTCAGGATCCACAAAATCTGGGGAATATTCTGCGGAGTGCAGAAGCCCTCGGGGCAGTCGGCGTGGTGGTTCCTGCTTTGAGATCTTCTGGATTTACCGAAAGCGCAGTAAAAGCCTCTGCTGGTGCAGTTTTCCATTTAAAAATCGGTACCGTCACAAACCTAAGGAACTTTCTTTCGAAGGCTAAGGAAATGGGGGTATGGATATACTCCTTAGAGGTAGGCGGTATTAGCCTCTATGACGCAACTTACAATTTTCCCATGATTCTCATAGCGGGGGGTGAGGATAAAGGCGTAGGGAAAAGCATATTAAGTATTAGCGATGTTGTTGTATCTATTCCAATGTTTGGAAAAATAAATTCTTTAAATGTGGCTTCCAGTGTCGCCATTGCCCTTTCATGGATAAGTAGAGTGAGGAGGAAAGAGAATGGTTAAAACCATTTTTGTTAAAGATTTGCCCAATTTAATAGGGAACGAGGTGGAGGACCTTTTTCAGATTAAAGATTTGCAGGACAAAAGTGGCAAGGAAGGGCAGGCCTTCGTCGAGCTTACTATTGCTGATGTCTCTGGTACCCTTACAGCAAGGATCTTTGACGATGTAGAGGTTTTGAAGGGAAAGATAGAGCGTGGCAGGGTTCACAGGCTCAGGATGCAGATTTACCAGTTTTCAAATCAGTTGGGTATCAAGGTACTGGATATTGAACGGGTTGAGGACTACGACATAAGGCATTTTGTACCTTCCAGCAGCGTAGATCCAGCGAAACTGGAAGAGGATTTGAAGAGTTTTATCAGGAAAATTAACAATCCTCAATTAAAAACCCTCCTCAAGAGAATATTTGTGGATGATGAGGAGTTCAGGAAGAAATTTTTACTGGCACCGGCAGCCAGGTATTATCATCACAACTTCATTGGAGGACTTGCCGAACATACCCTTCAGATTGCAAGGGTTGCCGAGGCGATTTCTGGATTATATGATGTTGTCGATAAAGACCTTTTGATTGCAGGTGCTCTCCTTCACGATATTGGTAAGGTTTATGAAATGGAGTATACGCCGGATATCGACTACACCGACGAGGGAAGACTTTTTGGCCACCTCATTATCGGTTATGAAATCGTAAGCAAGAAGATACATGAAATCGAAGTTGTAAATAGGTTTCCTGCAGATCTTCGGATGAAAATTTTACATATGATCCTTTCCCACCACGGTGAGCTTCAGTTTGGTTCACCGGTAAGACCCCTGTTTCTTGAGGCACAGATACTACATTTTCTGGATGACCTCGACGCAAAGGCAGAGATGTTTAAGAAGGCTTCTGATCTAAGGAGTGAAAGTAATACGAGGTGGAGTGAATTTTCAAAGCCCCTTGGCAGGTCTGTTTTTCTTGGTGAGTTGGAGGAATAGAAATGAAGGAGATCTGGCTTGAAAGTGCCATGGAAAGTTTAAATAAGGCAAAAAAGTTGCTTTACATTGGTGATTACAAAAATGCCTGCATCAATTCAAGGATATCGGCGACTAAGGCAATCTATTCGGCCCTTATAGGCGTGGATGATATTAAATACAGGGACGAAATTGTAACCCTTTATGAAATTTACAAACTACACAATGGTAAGGATGAGGAAATTGAAGAGGCTGTATTTTTCCTTTCCAGGTTTATCCTTTATGAGGATATTGTAACCCCTTTTCTTGCAGAAAAATGGGAGGGATTACCTACTAAGGAAGATGCAGAAAAGGCTGTAAGCTTAGCCGAAAGATTGGTGAAGAAATTTTCTAATCCTCAGTAGAGACCATCTCACTCCACTTTTGGGCTAAAAGGTCGCGTCTCGGCTTGTAGACTGTTTCGTAAAAATATCTCTGGGAAAGTAGTACACCTTTATCGTAGCTTTTAACAATTTCAAGGGCTTCTTGGAAGGCTTTATCGAACTTTCCACCAAACCTGCTTTCAATTTGCCTTCTGAAAGCCTCAGGGGTTTGTATTTCGTTTCCAATTATAAAGAAGGGCCTACCATCTATCTCAACAGAGTAGGCCTGTTCGTCACCGAGGGAGAAGATTTTGAATTTTTCCTGCAATTCTTTAATCTTCTCCTTGGGGATGCCTTTTATCTGTTCAAAGGTTGGTTTTAGGGGAAATTCTTCTCCCTTTACCGTTTTAAAACCTCTTTTAGCTGCAGCATAGAAAATGGCCCTATTAAGGCCAAAAGACTTGGCTGAATCGAGAGGCAGGCCAAGGACATAAGCCCTTGCTGCCTGCAACGTTGCCATTACTTGAAATCTTCCAACTTTCATTTTACCTTCCTCCAGAAAATTGTCGCAATGGGTCCATCTTTTCCAATTTCATATGGGGAATAGAGCATCTTAAGTACTATTCCTTCGTGGCCCTTTTTCTTTTCTTCGAGAAGGTGAGTCTTAACGTCGTTAACGAGCTTTTTATATGGCATTAAGTAGAAAGGTTCTTTAAGATTGAGATTTTCAAGGAAGAGTTTCCTATCTTTTAAGGGCAGCATAAAAACCTTTTCACCGTTGAGATAAAGGACGTCAAAAACCATTATTACGGGTCTTACATCTGGGTTTTTCTTGAAAAGAGAGGGGATAAATCTCCTACCCTTTTCTGAATATAGCTCCGCATCGAGGATAGTATTATCGGGAATGTGCCTTAAAAAATCGGAAAGATAGTTGAGTTTATCGGTCCAGTTAGGATTTTTTTCCAGTCTTCTCCCCCAGAATTGAATTTTTCCGTTGACTTTCAAGATCTGGAGTCGCCACCCATCGACCTTGGGTTCCACGATCCAATCCCCCTCAAGGGTCTCTCCCATGTAGGGGATTGGTTGCATAAGCCAGACCGGCTTAAGTTCCATCATGTTCCTTTTAAAAACTTAAATATCTCCTCAAGGTCTGGCAATTCTTTTATTTCATAAACTTTTACGAAAATGGCCTTCCCTTCTTCATCTACAATAATGTTTGCCCTTTCAGAAAACCCTTCATTTTCTCGGAATATTCCGAGTAACTTTGCTACACCACCATGTGGCCAAAAGTCTGATAGGATTCTCAGTTTTTTAAGACCGAGCTCCCTTGCCCAGGCATGTTTGGATGGCACAGGGTCAACACTTATTCCGACGGGGATTACATTTAATTTTACAAACTCATCGTATTTCTGCTCGAGGGCTTTCATCTGTTCACTACAAATCTTAGTAAAGGCCAAGGGATGGAAGGATAAGAGGACCTTTTTCCCTTTTTGGGAACCTAAATTAAAGGGTTCCCCATGTTGATCTTTAAGGGTAAAGTCTGGTACAATGTCTCCAATTTTTATCATATTGCCTCCTGAGAAAAATTTTAATGTAGATATGGGAAATTGTAAAGTAGGAAAAGGAGCGAAAAGAACCATATCGCAAAAGAAATATTACGGAATTTAGATAAGGCTGAGGGCACTTTTAGGAAATTAAAGCTGTTACTGACCATATTTATCTTTCAAATTTCATACGTACCTGCTCCTTGGTAGGCTTTGAAAGCGAGAGGGAAAAGGAGGCGTATTAGAAAAAGCTGAACTGAGAGTAGAGCAATTTGAAATATTATTAAGTTGTATTCCCCTCTTAATATGAGCACTGGAAAGTTTGTCACAAGTAAAATCGGTATTACGTATAGAAGCAACTTTTGAATGATTAAAGGAAATATTTTGTACGGGTACTTTCCGTAGTCCGCTATGTCGTAGATGATCCATGTAAGAGCAGGGAGGTTAACGTATTTGAAAGAGAGGAGACCTAATAAAAAGTGGAGGAATGAGTATATTAAAAAGGATAGAATCACCGATAAAAGCCAGAGGAAAAGGCTTAATATACCGGGGAATCCGTAAGCATTAAGGCCGAGGCAGAAGATAAAGATTGATGGGATTACACTGAACAAAGAGGGGATATCTGCAAATCGGAAAAGTATTATAATTGGAGTGGAAAGGGGTTTTGTCAGGTAAAAATCAAGACTTCCTCTTCTTACAAGGTGTGAGATAGATCCTGAACCATAACCACAGAAGGTGCTGAAGAGTCCAAATATGATTCCTGCTGTTCCAACGAGCATTTGTAGAGATGGGCCGTTCCATCCCCCTATGCTATTTGCAAAGGTTAAGACAATTTTGTAGAAAATTATGTAAACAATAACCCAGGATACTTTGCCAAGAAATTCTAAGAAGAAGGAAGTTCTAAAAATTGTGAGGTTTCTGAACCTTATCTTAAGTTGAGTAAGAATGAACTTAAGCTCCTTCATATGTTACCCTCCAAAGGCTTCATATCGTTTTAATCCCTTAGTCCAGAGTATTTGAACGAGAAGTCCAAAGAATAGGATGTAAGAAATGCAAATAATTAGTTCCTGCGCAACGTTGTTTAGTGCCCCTATGAAAGCTTTTGCAGGGGTGAAGTAGATATATTTAAAAGGCAAATATTGAAGCAATTTTGGAAGCAAGTCCGCGGGGATAATTGCACCGCCTAAGAGTCCGAGGGTCATCCCGTAAATCTCGTAGACCCCGAAAGGATCACCCACAAAGAAAGCAGTAAGGGATAGAGATAATCCAAGAAGAAGACTAAGGATGTAACCGAGGGACAAAAAGAGAAAGCCTAAAAGAATGTTTTCAGGAGTGGGAACTATAAAGTAATTTTTGAGAAAGAGGATTACTGGAACCGCTGAGATGATGAAAAAGGTAGCCCATGTGATTGTTCCTCCTGTTGTAAGGGCTATCCAGGATTTCAAAAAATTTACGGGTTTTGAGAGGAAATGAATAATAACACCAGATTTGATTTGCTCAACTAATTCGTAGGAACCGGTCGAAGGCATTGTTGAATAGGTTAAAAGAACCCAGAAGTAGTATGTAAAGAGCTGCTTAAAATTGTAGTTACCGAGTTGAAAGTTTCCTGTATAAAGCAGTTTGAAGAAAAAGAAATACCCAAGGAGGGGCAAGAAAAACATCGTAGTCTGGAGTATTACGTTTGCCCTCCATCTAAATAGTTCTTTTATGCTCACAACAGCAAAGGAAAGGTATTTTTTCATAAACTACCCTCTGCGTATATTTTTCTTATAAGCGACTCCAGGGGTGGGTCTTCGATTTGGACATCTTCTACTCCCTCCAGATTGTTAAGGGTTTGAATAATTTCTGGTATTTTGCTTCGAGGCACTTCTGCTATTAAGCATTCATCTTCATACTCGAATCCAGACAATTGGATTTTTTGATAGGGATTGCTAATCCTTACTCTTATCTGTTTTGTGTCTCCCATGGATTCCTTAATTTTTCCTTTGTCTCCGTCGTAAATTATTCTTCCCTTATTTATGATGACAACCCTCTTTCCAAGCTCTTCTAAATCCCTTATGTAGTGGCTTGTTATAAGAACCGTGGCACCGGTTTCTCTATTGTAGGCCTTTATAAAATCCCATAGATTTTTCTGGGATAGCAGATCAAGTCCAATGGTGGGTTCATCAAGAAAGATATATTCTGGATAGTGAAGGATAGCTCCGATGAGTTCCACCTTTGTCCTTTCACCGAGGGATAGTTTTCTGAGAGGCTTGTTTATGATTTCTTCCGCTTCCAGAAGTTCGGTTAATTTTTTGATTCTCTTTTTGAAAGTATTTCTATCAATTCCGTAGATTTCCCTTATCAGTTCGTATCCCTCCCGGGGTTCAATATCCCAGATTATGGTAGATAGAAATCCTCTTTGCCCTGTGAAAAGGGCTATCTTTTCGAGAAACTTTTTATCTCTTCTGTATGGGACGAACCCATCGATCGTTACAGAGCCTGAGTCAGGATAGAGCACGCCAGATAGGATTTTTACAAAGGTCGTTTTTCCGGCCCCATTGGGTCCAATTAAACCAACCATTTCGCCCTTGGATATTGAAAGGTTGATCCCATCAAGGGCTATTACTTTTTCGTATTTTCTACTGAAAAAGGATTTAATAGAACCCCAGAGGCCAGCTTGAACCTGCTCAACTTTGTAACTTTTCTTTAAATTGTAAACTTGTATTCCTTGCATCGATACCTCCTTGGAAGCATTACGGAGAATGGAAGGCGGAGTTTTTTAAGCTTTTAGTCTCATGACACAACCTCGATCGGTGGAATATTACTACAGAGTTTACGTAATGTCAAGCTCGTACTTGCGTTAAATTATAGCACAGGTACATGAAAAAGTTTAAGGTGGCCAATAGAGTTGAAGCTAAATTGTAAAAATGCAGGAACTTTTTTGGATGTTGCTTGGCATAATTTTTTAATACGATAAGTTAATGTTGGGAGTGAACAAATTTTTAAGCGCGTTGCAACCTTTACTAAGGTTATCAAAAGGGGACAACAGGCATATTGGTCAAAACTCCCTGCTTTAGTTTTTAGATACGTGTTTTTGTCTTAAAAATTATAAAATGAATCTTACGGTTGTTATCTTTTTTGTCACATACCTTCTTATCCTGGTTTTCAGGAAGTACCAGCTATTGGTAGCGTGGGCAGGGGTTTTGACGCTTCTACTTTTAAGACTGTTTCCACTTAAATATGCACTTTCTTCAATAAATCCAAATGTCCTGGCGATTTTTATCGCCACAAGCCTCATTACTGCATTGCTTTATGAAGTTGGGTTTATAGACTATGTAGCCACCCATACCATTAATTTAATTGCGAGAAAGACGAAAGACCCTCTTAAGCTCAGGCTCTTTGTAATGCTTGCCCTTGTTGCCGTTGCTGGCATCATTTCAAGCTTTATGGAAAATGTTGCAACGATTATGCTTCTTTATCCTGTCGGTATTGAAGTTAGTAGGAAACTCAAGGTTAATCCCTCTTATCTTCTTATTGGCATGTCAGTAGCTACGAACCTTGAGGGGTCTGCAATGCTAATAGGGGATTCCCCTTCCATCCTCACTGCGCTCTTTGCTAATATGGACTTCTTTGACTTTTTCTTTTTAAAGGCAATGAAAAATAGACCTTCACTATTTTTTGCAGTCCAACTGGGATTTGCCTTTGGACTTTTTGTACTATACCTTATTTTTAAGGGTACCCTTAAAGGAGTTAAACATAGTGAAGTAAGGGAGGTAGTTAGGGAAAAACGTCTAAGGTCACGAACACCAATCTTTATCTTTGCAGGATACGTCCTCACTTTGGTTTTTAGCTCTTTCGTTGAAAATAAGCCAGCCAATTATATTGCCTATATATGTGGATTCTTCATTGCAGTATCTGTGGTGTGGACTCTTGCATTTTTCAACAGAAGAGTAGAAGAGGAGATAGATCTCTTAAAACATATTGATTTTCAGACCTTCTTTTTCCTGATTGCAATCTTTATTCTTGTTGGTTCTTTGAGTTACAGTGGGTTTATAAAAAGCCTTGCTAATTGGTTCATCGCAATTTCAAAGCGCTTAGGTTCAAATCCGGTACTTGTTGGATATATTTTGATTGTTGTAGTTTCAATGGTTGTTTCTGCCTTTGTAGATAACATACCTTATACAATGGCTATGCTTCCCGTTGCAAAATTAATGGCGGACTCTTTGGGAGTAAACATGTATCTATTTATTTTTGGAATGCTACTTGGCACTACCATAGGCGGTAATATAACGCCTATCGGTTCCCTTTCTAATGTTACTATACTTGGTGTACTGAAGAGAAATAATTTTGACCATAGCTTCTGGACCTTTGCTAAAATAGGGCTGCCCTTTACCCTGGTTGCCCTAGCAGTTAGTAGTGGGTTTGTTTATTTGATTTATAGGTAAAAAAAGAAGGGGCGGGAACTACCCGCCCCTTTTCGTTCTTAGTCTTCTTTGTCCGCTTTCTTGATTTCGAATTCGTTTCCAGCGGCGTCAATTAGTATAGTATCGCCCTCCTTAAATTCGTTCTTCAAGAGCATGCTGGAGAGCCTGTTTTCAATCTCTTTCTGGATAAGTCTCTTTAAAGGCCTTGCACCCATGGTGGCATCGAATCCCTTCCTTGCAATGAGGGCTCTGGCAGCGTCACTGAGTTTTAATTTGATATTCCTTTCTGATAGTCTCTTTCTAAGGTTGTCGATGAGAATATCCACGATTGAAAGTATCTGATCCCATTTTAATGGATGGAAGACCACGATTTCGTCAATTCTGTTGAGAAATTCTGGTCTAAAGTATCTGTGTACGCTTTCAAGCACCAGTTCCTTAGCTTTATTAAAGTCTTCTTCAAACTCCTTCTCCAGTTGTTCTCTTTCTTTTTTGAGCCTTTCTAATTCTTTTTTGTAATACTCTTCATCTATGAGGTTTTCCTTCTTCTTTTCTTCGAGGGCCTGCATTTCAGAGAGGATTTTTTCATATCGTGAGTTGAACTTAGAAGAAACTTCCCTAAGGTATTCGCTTCCAATGTTGGAAGTCATTATTATTACAGTATTTCTGAAGGATACGGTTCTACCCTGAGAGTCTGTAAGGCGACCGTCATCAAATACCTGCAAGAAGAGATCGAATACCCTCGGATGAGCCTTTTCGATTTCGTCAAGGAGAATCACAGAATAGGGTTTTCTTCTAACTGCTTCAGTGAGTTTGCCACCCTCTTCATATCCTACATAGCCCGGAGGAGCACCTATGAGTTTCGCAATGGAGTGTTCTTCTTTGAATTCTGACATATCAAGTCTTATCAGTGCATCCTCGTTTCCAAAGAGAAATTCTGCGAGGGTTTTAGCAAGTTCTGTCTTTCCAACGCCAGTGGGTCCGAGGAAGAGGAAGGTTCCAAGAGGTCTTCTTGGATCGGATATTCCAGCTCTTGCTCTCCTTATGGACTCTGATACTGCTGCTATAGCTTCATCCTGGGCTACTACTCTTCTGTGGAGATAGCTTTCCATGTTTAATAGTTTGTCTTTTTCTTCTTCCATCATCTTGGATACAGGTATTCCTGTCCAACGAGAAATTACTTCTGCCACATCTTCCTGAGTAACGACGGGTTTTTCTGTTTCCTTTTGTTGAGACTTAGCCTTCTGGAGTTCCTTTTTCAATTTCTTCAATTCGTCTATAACCTTTTCCCATTCTTCTATTTTCCCTTCTTTATCAAGTTTTTCGGCCTTCTCTTCAAGTTCTTTTATTTTGGCCTCCAGAGAGTCAATCTTGCTTTTATCGGCAGTCTCAGCCTTAGATTTAATTGACTTTCTGGCACAGGCTTGGTCGAGGGCATCTATGGCTTTGTCAGGAAGATGTCTATCCTGGACGTATCTGTGAGAAAGTTTTACAGCAGCCTCTATGGCTTCGTCGGAAATTTGGACCCGATGGTGCTCTTCATATTTCGGTTTTAGACCTTTCAGAATTTGGATAGTACTCTCAATATCGGGTTCTTCAACCCAGATGGGCTGGAATCGTCTTTCAAGGGCTGGGTCTTTTTCAATGTATTTTCTATACTCTTCGGGAGTTGTCGCACCAATAACCTGGAACTCTCCACGGGCGAGAGCGGGCTTTAGAATGTTTCCTGCGTCCATTGCTCCTTCTGCTCTTCCTGCACCAACGATATTGTGGATTTCGTCAATGAACAATATTACGTTCCCCGCCTCTTTTACACCGTTTATTACATTCTTAAGCCTTTCTTCGAAGTCGCCTCTATACCTTGTTCCTGCAAGAAGCCCAGCCATATCAAGTTGTAAAATTCTCTTGTTTTTGAGTTGTTCCGGGACCTCACCCTTTACGATTTTTTGAGCAAGCCCCTCAACAATGGCAGTTTTTCCAACTCCTGCTTTACCTACTAAGACAGGGTTGTTTTTCTGCCTTCTGGAAAGGACTTCTATCATTTGCTCGATTTCCTGCTCCCTTCCAATAACAGGATCGAGTTTTCCTTCCTTCGCAAGTTTGGTCAAATCGACCGTGTATTTTTCAAGGTCTGGTTTTTCAATTTCACTCAATTCACTTTTAACATCCTTCATATTTTCCCTCCTAATATTTTGTAGTGATTGTAGCAGTTGTGAGAGATAAAATCCTCCCACACTGGAAGTGTTGTTTTTAAGAGCATCGATGATGCCGGAAACGGTGATTTCGCCTTCTCTTTCAGCATCTTTGAGAATCTTTTCGAGATAAAGGGAATTTTTGACTTCTTCGGCTTTCCCAGTGATATCGTATTTAACCCTGTAAATGATTCTGCGGGAGTCGATTCCATTGTGATAGAGGTCTATAAGGGTAGAGAGCATTCTATCTTCCATATCTGCAAGGTCATATATGACTTTGTTTGTGGAATCTTCACCTAAGGAGTGCTGTCTGCAGACTTCGCGTACTTTATTGACAAAAGACCTTGGTACCCGGATCGTCTCTTCGCGCATTACCCAATTTCCTGTGGATTCTGAAGGGAAGAATTCTTCAAATATGTCTGAGAATAGATCTTCAAAGAGTGAGAATGTTCTTGATCTTGTGGGTACCCATCTTCTTACCCTTACTGTGGCAAAGTCCCTTTCCCTTTCGCCTTTGGCTTCTTTTTCCAGTTGGGTGGTGAGGTGATCGAGGAAGGCTTCGACTATTGATTTGCTAAATGCCGCTCCATGTCTTTCTGTTAATTCTTCTTTCTTCGTAATAAGCGCTTCTTTGAAGGAGTCGGTAATTTTTGAGATCTGATTCTGGAGATTGGAGATAATCTTTTCGATCTCTCTTTCGGCAGCATCAGGATTTACCTCATGTTCTAAAAGCCATTTTCTAAAGGGATTGTCTTCTTTAACTTTAAATAGCGCGAGCAGGAGGTGATCCGTGTCGACGACGAAGTCTTTCCGTTCCTCCGCTAACGCTTTTGCAAAATTTAAAATTTCTTTTACCCTTTTGTTTTCCATTTCAACCTCCTACGAGTGTTTTTTGAAATTATAGTACATTGGTATGAATTGTAAAGGGTTCACGAGTGCAAACTTAGTATGATGATAGATCACTTTTGAGGACATTTAACAATAACGGTTGGTTATAGACCCAAAGAATTTGGATTTACTTTTTAAAAGATGAGCTCGATATGCCACTAATATGACGTTTCATACGTTCCTAAAGGTTATTAGTGTGACCTATGTAGAATTTACCTGTGGATAGACTTTGGATGAGGTAGACGAAGAAAGGCATAAAAGAAACACGGGGCCGACGAGATTTGAACTCGCGACCTTCCCCCGTGAGGGGGGGCGTTCTAAACCAGGCTGAACTATGTCAGGATTTCCTTGAGTGCTTCTTCGCGGCTCAATCGCTTTAACCTCTTTTCAAAATGCATAGCATCCTTTCTTGTGTCAAAGATCTTGTAAGCAACCAGCTTCCAAGGGCCTCTGTTTTTGGTGTACTTTGATCTACCTTCGTTATGGCGTCTAAGGCGGTCTTCAAGGTTATTAGTATGACCTGTGTAAAATTTACCTGTAGATAAACTTTGGATGAGGTAGACGAAGAACGGCATAAAAAAGAAACACGGGGCCGACGAGATTTGAACTCGCGACCTTCCCCCGTGAGGGGGACGTTCTAAACCAGGCTGAACTACGTCAGGATTTCTTTGAGCACTTCTTCGCGCTTTAAGCGTTTAAGCTTACGCTCAAAGCCCATAGCCTCTGCACGGGTTTGGAATGTTTTGAAACCTATGAGTTTCCAAGGTCCTCTGTTTTTGGTGTACTTTGATCTACCTTCGTTATGGCGTCTGAGACGGTCTTCAAGGTTAATAGTATGACCTATGTAGAATTTACCTGTGGATAAACTTTGGATGAGATAGACGAAGAACGGCATAAAAAAGAAACACGGGGCCGACGAGATTTGAACTCGCGACCTTCCCCCGTGAGGGGGGACGTTCTAAACCAGGCTGAACTATGTCAGGATTTCCTTGAGCACTTCTTCGCGCTTTAAGCGTTTAAGCTTGCGCTCGAAGCCCATAGCTTCTGCACGGGTTTGGAATGTTTTGAAGCCTATGAGCTTCCAAGGGCCTCTGTTTTTGGTGTATTTTGACCTGCCTTCGTTATGGCGTCTGAGGCGGTCTTCAAGGTTATTAGTATGACCTATGTAGAATTTACCTGTGGATAGACTTTGGATGAGATAGACGAAGAAAGGCATAAAAAATAAAACACGGGGCCGACGAGATTTGAACTCGCGACCTTCCCCCGTGACGGGGGACGTTCTAAACCAGGCTGAACTATGTCAGGATTTCTTTGAGCACTTCTTCTCTACTCAATCGCTTTAACCTCTTTTCAAAATGCATAGCATCTTTTCTTGTATTAAAAATCTTGTAAGCAACCAGTTTCCAAGGACCCTTGTTCCGAGTATACTTTGATCTGCCTTCGTTATGGCGCCTAAGACGGTCTTCAAGGTTATTTGTATGACCTATGTAGAATTTACCTGTGGACAGGCTCTGGATGAGGTAGACGAAGAAAGGCATAAAAATAAAATACGGGGCCGACGAGATTTGAACTCGCGACCTCCGGCGTGACAGGCCGGCGTTCTAAACCAGGCTGAACTACGGCCCCGTGTTTAAGTAGTATAATTATAATACACCCACTTTGGATTTTCAACTTTTCGGCATTCCTCAAAATTAATCTATTCGAAATGGGATTGTTTCATCAAAAATACAAATTAATAAAACGTCGACCATACTGTTCCTTTTATCCCATGAAAGTTTAAGAAGGCACTACCGCCTTTAAGGATTAAAGGACAAAATAGCAAGCAATCATCTCATAGAGGCAGAGTTAAGGCGGGAAATAAAGCATTCGATACTCAAGTTTCAAATAACGTTTAACAAAACTTGTTGTGAGAATGCAAAAGGGAACAAAGTTTAAGAACTGCTCATTTTATTAGGAATGTTGATTTGCAGAAATGTAAAACCATTGGCCCCGATTGTTTTTTTACCATTTTACGTTTACTTTAACGTCTAATTAAAAGGTTCGGGGCTCCGAAGGAGCCCCGCTCAAAAGTGTGATTCTTTTTCTCAATCAGCTTCCAAATTTACAATTTCCATTCCACTACCAATACCTTCCCCTTATCCTCTGGGTAAGGGTGCTCAACATCGCACAAATAAATACCTACTGTCAGAACCTTAATCTTTAAAGCTGCTTGATTAAAAAAGTTCAAACATAGGTCCACATACGACTTCTGGCTTAGTATACAATCACTATCCCTTCGTGGCTCTGCGGACTCTCCAATGGTATGTTATCAAGCTATCAAATAGCAAAGCTACAAATAATTAGAGCCATAAATAAGATATTACCTAATTTTTCCTCCTTGAAATTTTTGATTTGTTTTGAATTTCAGAATAAAAGCGTCGATGGCTATAGCGAAACTTCTCTGATAATAAGGACCACCACCTGGATTGTAAACAGGAAAATCGGTAGAGTTAGTCCCACCCACTACATAAACATTATCCTGTGGGTCTGTCGCTACAGAAGAGGCACCATCACCATCACTTCCCCCATAATAAGTGGCCCATTGCCTTACTCCTCTGGAATTGAATTTGAGTATAAAGGCATCATAATAACCATCTGATCCTATTGTGTCCTGATAGTAAGCACCACCACCTGGATTAAAAACAGGAAAATCTGTAGAACGAGTATAACCCACCACATAAACATTACCCTGTGGGTCTGTTGTTACAGAAAAGGCTTTATCATCATCACTTCCCCCATAATAAGTGGCCCATTGCCTTACTCCTCTGGAATTGAATTTGAGTATAAAGGCATCAGAACTATCAGCTTTACTTTTCTGATAGTAAGCACCATCACCTATATTGTAAACAGGAAAATTGGTAGACCAAGTCCTACCCACTACATAAACATTACCCTGTGGGTCTGTTGTTACAGAAGAGGCTTCATCATCATCATCACTTCCCCCATAATAAGTAGCCCATTGCCTTACCCCACTGGAATTGAATTTGAGTATGAAGGCATCATAATCATAAGTGCCAACCCTCCTTCCCTGGTAGTAAGCACCACCACCTGGATTGTGAATAGGAAAATTGGTAGAATGAGTATAACCCACCACATAAACATTACCCTGTGGGTCTGTCGCTACAGAATTGGCATAATCATCACCACTTCCCCCATAATAAGTAGCCCATAGCCTTTCTCCAGTGGAATTGAATTTGAGTATGAAGGCATCAGAAAGAGCAGCATTACCTCCCTGATAATAAGCACCACCACGTGGATCGTAAACAGGAAAATTGGTAGAATGAGTATAACCCACCACATAAACATTACCCTGTGGGTCTGTCGCTACAGAATAGGCCTCATCATCACCACTTCCCCCATAATAAGTAGCCCATTGCCTTATTCCACTGGAATTGAATTTGAGTATGAAGGCATCAAAATAGTCAATAGATCCACCTCCAATTGCCCGCTGATAGTAAGCACTTCCTCCTGGATTGTAAACAGGGAAGTTGGTAGACTTAGTACCACCCACTACATAAACATTACCCTGTGGATCTGTCGCTACAAAACTGGCCCAATCCCAATTATTTCCCCCATAATAGGTAGCCCAGAGCCTTACTCCGCTGGAATTGAATCTGAGTATGAAGGCATCCCTATCACCAGCTTTCCTTCCCTGATAGTAAGCACCACCTCTTGGATTGTAAACAGGAAAATTGGTAGAATAAGTATAACCCACCACATAAACATTACCCTGTGAGTCTGTTGTTACAGAAGAGGCAACATCACCACCGCCTCCCCCGTAATAAGTAGCCCATAACCTCGCCAAGGGTGGGTCTATGACAAGATTTTCATCCCTGCTCCAGCCTCTTACATCGTAGGCCAAAAGCCCATCATAAAAAACATAGTTCACCTTCACCCTTTTATCACCCTCATAAGCATAAATGCTACCATCAAGAATATCTCCTACCGGTGTGTATAAAATAATCTCACTTCCATCATCACTTAACTTTACATCTGCCCACTTCACCTTTAGTTTTATTTCATCAGGATTACCCTCAGGCTTTATCACAAACTCATGGTGTAAGTTCCCATCGGCATCATACCTGAAGACCCAGTCTATACCAGGATAAACATCCTTGACTCTTACAACCCTGTAACTCTTTAAATTCGTTATCCCCTCAGGACAACTGGGAAGATAGTAGTTCACATAACCCGGTAGTTCATCTTCAAAGACAATCTTTGATCTGTTAATGTTACCACCCACCAGTTCAAGATCAACACGAGCATAATTTAAAGGGGAAGAATCTTCCTTATTGAGCCTCTCTTTCAAATAAAAGCCTTCGGGAGAATTTAATTCTTCCTCGGTTTTTGAGTAAATCACATAACTAACGCCATCTTTCTTGAAGAACAAATGGAGTCCCGGAGCCTTTGTTGAGAAGATGATGTCCTTTACAGGTTTGCCTTCGAAGTCCTGCACCTGGCCGTAGTTGGGTTCAAAGCCCCTGTATCCGTTTATCAGTTCTTGAGTGGGAATATAGGCCCAAAGGGGCAATGACACTACTATTACATACATCATGTACCTCAGAGGCCTCATCCTTCAACCTCCTTTTTGCCTCCCTATCTTAAACTAAAGCTCGGGAACACAGGGCTTAAGTCTAAGATAGCAATTACAATATACAGTAACCTGAAAAATTTGTCAAGAGTTCGGCGTTCCTCAAAATTAACACAAGCGATAATCAAATTACAAAGGGAGCTTGACAGGGCTTACGACAAGAAGAGGAGTCTCGAATGGGCATCAGGACTACAATAGAAAATAGTTCAAGTAGGTCTAATTTTGAGGAAGTACGCTTTTGCAATTTTTTTAGGAGACAGTCCATTGTGCTAATGAGTAGTAAGTATGAAACCGAATTGTGGCTTTTACGTCTTTTTCCCTTTAAAATTATTATACTACTGGGGCGTCGTCCAACTGGCAGGACACAGGATTTTGGATCCTGCAATCGTGGTTCGAATCCACGCGCCCCAGTAAGTTTTTTTTGTCGGATATAATCATTTTATTGCTCCTAAGCAGCTAAAACTTTGTGAATTTTCAGTACTTTAAAAAGTATTAGATAATCCCTAATAGTTCGAATTTATAATAGTTTCATCCTCTCGTGATTGCCGCCCACTACAAGTCTGTTTCTTGGCCTAAGTGCACCAAATAAATAATTGTTGACAATTCATTTGTTATATGTTAATATTTACATATGCGCAAATATGCAGACATATTAAAAATACTCGGTGATCAAAAGAGGCTTAAGCTGTTCACCATTCTCGTCAAAAGTGGCGAGCGGTGTTATGTTTGTGAACTTGCTGATGCTATCGAAGATACCCATTACAATACTTCAAGAAACCTAAACGAGCTTCGGAAAGTTGGACTGGTGGAAGAGCAAAAGATTGGGCGAGGCGTAATGTACTTCATTCCAGAATTAACGGACCCGTTTATAAAAGCTTTAATTGATTTAGTTAAAGGCATTCCGGATGAACTTATTTTTCGGGAAGTAGAGCTTTTGAGAAAGAGGGTTTCCTTTCGCGGAGAAAATCAAAGGTGTATTTACAAACTTGATAGCGATTGGAAATCGAGAAAATCAGAAGTAGGGAATGATACTAATGAGTCGGAGGAATAAGTTAGGGCCTGAGCCTGCTATCCGGAAAGGTGCACTGAGGGGGCGAATGAAATGGCTCTCATCCTTTGACGATAAGCAAAAGGTTGCATGGGGATTTTATTTGGATCCTATGGAGGGAATGTTTTGAATTTTCTTCTCTTTAGGAGAAAGACTGTTGCTTTGATGTCAATAAATTGCGTGGCAGGGCAGACCTGCTGTGATAAATGGTTTATTTGCGATGCTACCTTGTTCGCAGGTAAAATGTTGCAGGGGGAGTTTAAAAGACGTTCAAATCAAAAAAAAGAGGCAATTAACATGGATGAAAAAACGGAAAAAAGCTGGAATTTGCTTCCAGGATGCCACAAAGAGGCAGAGAATTTGGACATAATTTTCGCCTGTGATGGGGCAGCCAGTGTCGGACAGGTTGCAAACTATGTCGCCATTGATCTTACCAATAGAAACATAGGTGCGAGGATGTGCTGCACTACAGCCATAGGGGCAGGTTCTGAGACTCACATCAATATTGCAAAACGGGCAAAGAGGGTTATTGTGATCAATGGATGCGCTTCAAGGTGCGTTTCCAAGATCTTTGAGAAACTCGGGATAAAGGTTGACTTTGAATTTGTAATTCAAGATTTGGGTGTGAAGAAGATACCCACTCTGGATATTGATGATGAAGAAGCTAAAAGAATTGCGGACGAGATTGCAGAAAAGGTTGGATATGGAAATAACGGGAATTTAAACAGGTAAAAGTTAGTTTTTTATAGAAATCGAGGTGCGAAATTTATAACTAAAAAGGGGGAGTGTAATGGAGTTTGTCTTGAAGCTTCTGGAAGGCGGTTTTTATGCGATAATTGATTATATCGCAAAACATACTATCACATGCCTTGTTCCTGCCTTTTTCCTTGCAGGGGCGATGGTAACCTTTATTAATAAAAATAAGGTATTGCAATATCTGGGTTCTACATCTAAAGAAGCCCTCGCGTACATCCTTGCCATTGTGGGGAGTTTCCTAATTGCAGCATGTTCCTGTACCGTAATTCCCGTTGCAAGTGGACTTTATTTTGCGGGCGCGACTATTGGCGTTTCCTTTATTATTCTTTGGGTTGCCCCAGCTTCGAACATACTTGCCCTCGCTTACACGGGGTCTATCCTTGGAGCGAAAATGGCTGGAGTTAGGGTACTTGCTGCTGTACTTGTGGCATTAATAGTGGGGCTGATTATGGACCTTATCTTTGGAAGGGAAGTACGAGATATTCCTCAGGCACCGAAGCATTTAGAAAGTGAGCCCATTGTGACCTTTAAGCATCTGGTTTTGATGATTCTTGTGCTGTTGTCTCTCCTTATGCCTAATTACCTTGTCAGGACGGGAGCGTATATTTACAAGGTATTAGTGTTTCTGGGATTTGCATTGGTAGTTGTGGTTTATTCAATTTTTAGCTTGAAGTGCGAAGAGGTGAAAACTTGGCTTTCAGAGACCTGGTGGTTCGTAAAAATCATATTTCCGCTCATGCTCCTTGGTGTCTTTATTGTGGGTGTGGTTGGTGTTTTGTTACCTCAAGAGCTGGTCACTAAACTTGTAGGAAAAAATGATATTGTTTCCTCTTTCTTTGCCACGATGTTTGGCGCCATTTCCTATTTCGCAACGATGACAGAGGCTCCTTTTGTAGATAAATTGATGAAACTTGGAATGGCAAAAGGACCAGCACTCGCACTTTTGCTAACGGGTCCCGGTCTTTCTCTTCCGAACTGGATTGCCATTGCAAGGGTTTTTGGCTTGAAGAAGGCCTTAGTTTATGTCCCTTTAATAGTCATACTTGGGACAATATTAGGTGTTGTTTTCGGAAATTACATTTTATAAAAAGGAGGGAAAAGATGAGACAGATATTAATCCTTGGCTCAGGGTGTCCAAAATGTAAGGCTCTCGAAAAGGTTTTTAGAGACGCAGTAGCCCAGCTTGGTGATCATTTTGAAGTGGTTCACATTTATGATCCCAGAGAGTTCGCTAAGTATGGGGTTATGATAACCCCGGCTGCGGTTATTGACGGTAAAGTAGTGGTAGCGGGAAGGGTACCAGGGCTCTCAGAAGCGGTTGAGATTCTTAAAGCTCACGTTGGTTAGAGACTGATTTTTGAAGTTTTCTGCTGGGGGGCAGGGCTTCGCCCTGCCCCCCAGAAATTTCTCATTGTAAATACTTAGATTTTTCTTTAAAATATAGCCGTGTTAAGGTTTTTTTTGCAAATTTTATTGACCTTTGAGACGGTAAAATTCAACCCCCTCAATATTGGCGGTTTTGATTTTATTCCTTACAATGATATTGTTAATTTTCTTAAATGCAATTCTTTTGTATCGGATTCTGTTATCGAACTTTATTACGGGCCTAAAAGGGCCAAATTAAACATCGAAAGGAAAAAGGCCTGGCTTGGAAAGGACACGATTCCCCTTGAAAATGTTTATATTGACAACAGCAATGTCTTCCTTGATGCAGAGACCTGGGCATATATTTTAACTTGGTTTTCCGAGGCCCAGACCTACTACTGGGATTATCGAAACAAGCGGTATATTGTTTCAAAGTACCCCCCGAGTGTTAAGAATTTTATTCTTGATGGTGATTCGTTAAGGATCGATCACAACAAAGACCTTTCTCCCTTAGTTTTTCAGAGCGGTGATACAGTGTACATTTTTATTAAAAGCGGCTTTTATAGCGGTTTGGCAAGCAAAAAGGTGTATGGGGATTTCGTTAAAATTGTTCGAATAAGGCACACCTCGGAAGGGGTTACCTTTCTTGTTACCTTAAATGATGGTGTTAAGTATTCCATCTCCAAAAGGCCCATGTCCTTAGTTTTGACTTTTCAGGGGACTCCGAGGGCGAAGGTAAGTCCCCCTCAAGCTCCTGCCCCTTTTGAAACAACACAGGCCTTTCAGCCTGAAAAAATGTATGAAAGAAAAATTAGAGTTGTAGTTGTGGACCCTGGACATGGGGGACATGACCCCGGGGCAGTGGCCAATGGAGTTAGAGAAAAAGATGTCGTTTTAGAGATTGCAAAGCTTGTAAAGAAGAAGTTAGAGAAGATTGGAATTAAGGCGGTTCTAACGAGAGATGGCGACTATTTTGTTACCTTAGGTGAGAGGGCTCGCATTGCTCAAAAGTATAAGGCAGATCTTTTCGTCTCGATTCACTGCAACTATGCACCCGGAAGTAGTAGAGCCCGTGGAATTGAAACCTATTTCCTTTCTGAGGCAAGGACGGATTGGGAAAGGTCCGTAGCTGCTTTCGAAAACTCGGTAATTAAATACGAGGTGGGTAAGAAGGCTGATAATGGTGACATTTTGACTATGATTTTGGGTGATATGGCGCAGTATGAATTTTTGAAAGAATCACAGGACCTTGCTTATTTTGTCCATGAGGCACTGGTGAATCTCGGTGAAAGTATTGATAGGGGAGTCAAACAAGCTGGATTTTATGTTTTACAGGGGGTTTATGCACCTTCAATACTTATTGAAACCGGTTTTTTAACCAATAGGGATGAGGCAAGAAAGTTAAGGGATTCCAGATATCAGGAAAAGATTGCGGATGCCATCGTTGACGGCATCATAAAATTCAAAATTGCCTATGAACGAAGCAATAAATGAAAAACCAATTGGGGTGTTTGATTCCGGTATTGGTGGTCTAACGGTAGTGAGAGAATTAAGAAGGCTTTTACCGAGCGAGGATATCGTTTATCTTGGTGATTCCGCGAGGGTGCCTTACGGAAATAAATCTGCTGAGACTATAAAAAAGTTCGGATTTCAAGATGCCAGCTTTCTTGTTAAAATGGGCGTTAAGCTTATTGTTGTAGCGTGCAATACAGTCTCAAGTGTGGCATTGGAGTATTTAAGGGAGACTTTTAAAGATGTTCCGTTTTTTGGTGTCGTCGAGCCGGGTGTGAAGGTAGCGGTGGAAAAGTCAAAAACTAAAAAAGTTGGAGTAATTGGGACGATTGCCACAATAAAGAGTGAGGCTCATAAGAAACTTTTTCCATCGGGTTTTGAAGTTATTGGTAAACCCTGCCCTCTTTTTGTGCCACTTGCTGAGGAAGGGATAATCTCTGGACCTATCGCAAAAAGTGTTGCTGAGTTTTATCTTGCAGAAATCAAGGAAAAAGTTGATACGGTTATACTTGGTTGTACCCATTATCCTGTTTTGAAGTCTACTATTAAAGAGGTTCTTGGAGACCAAATAGAGCTTGTTGACCCTGCTGAAGAAGTTGCGAAGGAGGTTTACAATTATTTAAAGCTCAATGCTCTTTTGAATAGAGTGGGTGGAAATTTGGATATTTATTTAACTGACATTCCACCCCACTATGAGAGTCTTATAAGTAGGTTTCTTGGTGAAAGGGCAAACAACATAAGAAAGGTTGACATTGAAAACCTTTAAGGAGGGATAATGGAGATAAGGGAAATCCAGGATTTGATTGGAAAGAATGAGATCAAGGTCGTTGACCTCTGGTTTCACTGCATCCTTGGCAGGTTAAGGCATGTCACTATAGAACCTACGTACTTTTTGAAAGGGTTTACTAAAGGAATTGGGATTGATGGTTCCAGCGTACCCGGATACGCAGAAGTTCACAATTCAGACATGAGGTTAATCCCGGACCTGGATAGTGCTTTTCTTGACCCTGTGAGAGAAGGGGTTCTTGTAGTTTATTCAAACCTTTATTATTCCGATACCCATGAGCCTTATCCGGTTTATCCACGGAATGTACTGCGTAAAACCCTTGAGCTCGTTAAAAAACTTGGTGTGGCTGAGGAAGTTTACATCTTGCCCGAGTTTGAATTTTATGTATTTAAGGAGGTTGATTTTGACGAAACAGGCTACTATGTTGAATTTGTAGAAGAAAAAAGGTTAAAATCAAGCTACCATATTGCTGAACCCTATGACGCCTTTTTTGAGCTAAGGACAGAGATAGTGCAGCGACTCAAACAGACTGGGATCAAAGTAAAATACCATCATCATGAAGTGGGGGGCTATGGTCAAAATGAGGTTGAGCTTACCTTCGGTAATGCCCTTAGGGTCTGTGATCAGGTCGAAACTACGAAGTTTGTTATTAAAAGCGTGGCAGAGAGGTATGGTTTTAAGGCTACCTTTATGCCCAAGCCCCTTTTCAATGAAGCAGGCAATGGTTTTCATTTTCATATGTATTTAGCTAAAAATGGTGAATCTATTTTCTATGGAAACGAGAGAAACCTCGGACTTAGCGAAACAGCCCTTTATTTTATCGGCGGACTTTTAAAACATGCAAGGGCTGTAAGTGCCTTTGTTAACCCTTCTACAAATTCATATAAGAGACTTTATTCAGGTTTTGAAGCACCTGTAGCGATTACCTACGCTTTAGCTAACAGGACTGCAGCGATTAGAATTCCAGGGTATGCAAAGGGTAAGGATGTGGATATTGAGTACAGGCCACCGGATGCAACGATGAATACTTATCTTGGCGTAGCTGCAATCATTCTTGCGGGTTTAGATGGAATCAGAAATAAAATTGACCCTGGTGAGCCCTTTGAAGGAAAAGTGGATATGGAATCCGTTAAATCAGGTAAGGTAAAGCTGCTTCCTTCTAATTTAAAGGAAGCCTTGGATTCCCTTAGAGAAGACCACGAATTTTTGACAGCGGATGGGGTTTTCACGGAAGACTTGATTAACAAGTGGATTGATTTGAAGATGGAAGAATACAACAGGGTCAATCTTTTACCTCATCCACAGGAATATGTGGATTATTTCTAAGGGAGTTAAAAGATGGAGATGCAGATAAAAAGAAAGGACCTTTTGGGTCTTGAGGACCTTACAAGGGAGGAGATTGAAATTATTCTGGATACTGCTAAATCTATGAGGGAAATACTTGATAGGCCTATTAAGAAAGTTCCCACCTTAAAGGGGAAGACCGTTGTAAATATGTTTTTTGAGCCGTCCACTAGAACTCAATCCTCCTTTGATCTCGCCGCCAAAAGACTTTCGGCAGATACCGTGAGTGTCTCAACAAAGGGTTCGGCGGTTCAAAAGGGCGAATCCCTTCTTGATACTCTTTTAAATATTGACGCAATGAAAGCCGATGCCTTTATCGTTCGTCACTGGGCCTCTGGTGCACCACATTTTTTGGCAAAGCATACAGAGGCTGCTGTTATTAACGCAGGCGATGGGACTCATGAACATCCTACCCAGGCACTTCTGGATATGCTTACAATGGAAGACAGGTTTGGAAAGATTGAAGGGCTGAGGGTTTTAATTGTTGGCGACATTCTCCATTCAAGGGTGGCTCGGTCCAACATCTTTGGACTCAAAAAGATGGGGGCTCACGTAACCTTAGCTGGTCCTCCTACCCTTTTACCCGAATATTTTAAGGAGCTCGGTGTAGAAATATGCTATGATATCGATGAGGCAGTGAAGGATAAAGATGTTATCATGGCCTTAAGGATACAGAGGGAGAGACTGGAGGAGGCCTATTTCCCTTCCATTAGGGAGTATCGAAAATATTTTGGAATTACGAGGGAGAGGCTAAAAAAGGCTAGCAAAAATGCTGTGATTATGCACCCTGGTCCTGTAAACTGGGGGGTCGAACTGGATTTTGACCTTATTCAAGAAAGAGAATCTCTAATTTTAGACCAGGTTACTAACGGGGTTGCTATAAGAATGGCAGTTTTGTACCTTTTTATACGAGGAGAAAAGGCCCATGAATAGAAAGCTTTTTAAAGGCGGAACCGTTGTTGATGTCTTAAGGCGGAAGGTATCAAAGGCGGATGTTTTAGTTGAAGAAGGTTTTATATTAGCCGTTGAACCATCGATTGAGGCATCGGATGCGGAAGTAATAAATTGCGATGGACTTTTTATCGTACCTGGACTTATTGACATGCACGCCCACCTAAGGGAACCGGGTGAGGAGCATAAAGAGGATATAGGGACTGGAACTTCTGCTGCTATTCACGGTGGCTATGTTGCTGTAGTTTCTATGCCCAATACAAATCCTCCCTGCGATAACAGAAGCGTTGTCGAGTACATTCTAAGAAGGTCAAAGGAAGAGGACAAGGCCGAAGTTTTACCCTGTGGAACAATTACTAAGGGCAGGAAGGGTTTAGAGCTGGCAGAACTTTCAGATATGCACGAAGGCGGTGCCGTTGCCTTTTCCGATGATGGAAGCTGGGTTCAGCATAGCGGAGTAATGAGGAGGGCTCTTGAATACACTAAATTCTTCAATGGCCTTATTATCACCCACGCAGAGGATAGGACTCTAACTCATATGGGGCTTGCCAACGAGAGTGCATTAACAATAAAATTGGGTCTTCGTGGTATGCCTGTTGCCGCTGAAACTATTGCCATTTTCAGGGATATCGAGCTTGCGCGGCTTACGGGAGGTAGATTGCATATTGCCCATGTCAGCTCAAAAGACAGCATAGAGCTTATAAAGAGAGCTAAGGAAGCAGATATAAAAGTTACTGCCGAAGTTACTCCACACCACCTTCTCTTTGATGAAAACAAGCTTGTTGATTACGATTCCAATTACAAGGTTAATCCTCCATTGAGGAGTGCAGAAGATAGGGAAGCCCTCCTTGATGCACTTAAAGAGGGGATTATTGATGTCATCGCCACCGACCATGCTCCACACGCCGATTTTGAGAAGATGGATGAGTTCAATGCGGCACCTTTTGGCATGATCTGGCTCGATTTTGCTTTTCCCGTTCTATATCAGAGCCTTGTGACTTCGGGGAAATTGGACCTTATCAAACTCGTTGAAAGCATGAGTTTGAAACCTGCTAAAATTCTTGGCTTGGAAAAACTTGGTGCTATAGAGAAAGGCTATAGGGCCTCTTTTTTTGCCTTTAATCCCGAAACTGAGGTAAAGATTGATCGCGAATTCATTAAATCGAGGGCTTACAATACTCCTTTGTATAATTTTAAGGTTAAGGGTAAAATTGAATGGACGCTCAAAGATGGGAAAATATATAGACACTGAAAGGTATCATTTGATCGCGGAGGAAGTAATCAAGGTATCTAATGGACAAATCGTTGAGCTAATGATCGTTCACACAATTCAGGACAATGCCCGATTTATGGAAAGCACTATTACTCAGTATGGAAGGATCAATGATCTTAGACTTACGGTGAGGGTCAGGTTTGGAAATAAAAGCGGTGTGGCTACCACCAATTCAATTACAAAGGACGGAATTTTAGATGTTGTCAAGATGGCTGAACAAAGTGCTTTAAATGCAAAAGAGGACCCATTCTTACCAGACCCGGAAGAGAAGAAAGAATTGGAACATGAACAGATCGATCCCGCTGTTGCGGAAATGGGACCCGATGAAAAGTCCAGGTTTCTTGGGAAAATTTTTAGCGAGTTTTCTGAGGATTTTATATTCCATGGTACACTGAGATCGAGCTTAAATTACGTTGGTATTTTTAATAACCTGGGGCTTAAGTCTGATTTTTCTTATACTGCTTTAAATATGACAATGATTATAGAGGATGCGGAGGAAAAAGACACCTTCTGGCTACAGCATACAAGTCCTGACCTCGATTCTTTAAACTATGATAAATACTCTCACAAAATAAGAGAGTTCCTGAAGATGAGGTATCCAAATGTACATGTGAAACCAGGAAAGTACACGGTTATCCTTTCACCCTACGCCCTTAAAGATGTTCTCGATTTCATGCAATATGTGGGTTTTTCTGCATCTGCCTTAGAGATGGGGATATCTTTTTTAAAGGATATGGAAGGGGAGAAGGTATTTGCGGAAGCCTTTACCTTAGAAGATCGGCCCCTCAGGAAGGGGAACTTTTCGATGCCCTTTGATTTTGAAGGTGTAGAGAAGAAAAATCTTACAATTTTTGAAGATGGAGTTTTCAAAAGGTTCATTTACGATAAGAAGCTTGCTAAAAAATTGAAGAAGAAGACCACGGGTCATGCCATGGATCTAATAGAGTCCTCTGCCTTTGCAGGGCACTTGGAAATGAAAGGCGGAGAAAAGAGTGTCCAGGAACTTATCGAAGAATCTCCCGACGTTATTTATATAACGAGATTGCATTATGTAAATGTCCTTGACCCCACAACCTTCACCCTAACGGGGATGACGAGGGATGGAACTTTCCGAGTAAGGCACGGGAGGCAATGGGCGAGGCTTCCTAATTTGAGATTTCACGTCAATTTTAAGGAACTTTTTAACAATATCACTGGAATCTCGAAAGAGAGGGAATATGTCGGGCAACCGGATTCCTACTCCTTTGATCTTCCTGTAGCCTATCTTTTACCCCATATAAAATGTGAAGGCTTTAATGTAATAGGGTTCAGCACTGAAGAGGATTGATGCTAATACTCGCTCTTTTTTTCCAGATTTTTACAGTTTATCCCTATGAAAGAGTAATGTTTTCACCTGATGCAATTGTGGAAGGAAGGGCGTTTCTTAGTCGTGATTATTTCTACCCCTGGGTTTCTTCAGGAATTGTCTTTTACCCGGCCGGGATCAGAAGTTTTTCCTTAGGCGCGAGATATAAATTTCTTGACTTCAGTGTTGGATTACTTTCTACGGGGGATATAAAGTCTTACGATGAATATGCACAGGAAATAGGAAGCTATAGTACAAATATTTTGAGAGGTACTGCAGGATTTGAACTTCCATTAGGTTTTTTGAACGTTAAAGCTTCCTTGTCTGGCATGAGGGCTTATGGACCTGATTTTTACGAATCGAGGGTTTGGGTGGATCTTGATTTTTACAGAACACTCTTTGCCTTTGAAAATGTTGCTCTCGGCATGACATTATCGTATGAGCCATCCTTTGATTTTTATTTATTTGGTCCATACCACTTCCTTGGCGGTGATTTTTACAGAAGGGATAACTATGAGTTCAAAGCAGGCTTTTATCGATCCTTTAAGTTTGCAGGCTTCCTGCTGGGGTTTTCTTATCTGGTGTCGGGAGGCGAAACAACTTTTAAACCTTACTTTTCTTTTAAGGTGAGGCATAAAAATCTTTCCTTTTACTATTTTTACCGAGTAGAGAGGGAAATAACAGACATATCTGGTATTTCCCTTTGTTACGAATGATATGAAGAAAGGACCGGAAAGGATAATTGTTAAAAACCAAAAGGCTTATCACGATTATGAAATCCTTGAAACTTTTGAGGCAGGGATTGTTCTCAAAGGCAGCGAGGTGAAGTCGATTAAGGAAGGCAAAGTTTCACTTAAAGAGGCTTATGCAGATATTATAGATAACGAGGTTTATATCATTAACATGCATGTCACCCCTTATGAGAAGGATAAGGTCTCAAAGCTAAATCCAACGAGGCCGAGAAAGCTATTATTACATAGGTATGAGATAAAGAGGCTCATTGGCAAGATCAAGGAGAAAGGTCTCACTTTAATTCCCCTTATGATCATTGAAAAGCGGAACCTAATAAAGGTGGTTCTTGGACTTGGTCGGGGTAAGAAACTCTACGAAAAACGCGAAGAGATAAAGAAGAGGATAATCGAGAGGGAGATTCAGAGGGCGATGAAAAAGGAGTTTGATTACTGATATGGAATTGAAAATTTTTACTGGTACGCTTTCCAATGGATTACGAGTCGTGGTGAATGAAGATGATGAAAATACAATGGTGGCTGCTGCCTTGCTTTACGAAGCGGGAAGCAGAACGGAGCGGGAAGGAATAACAGGCATTTCGCATATTCTTGAACACATGATGTATAAAGGAACAGAAAAAATAGGGCCGGAGGAGTATTCGAAAAGAATTCAAAGGCTTGGTGGATACGATAATGCTTATACTTCCAAGGATTATACTGTTTATTATGTCTATTTGCCTCCTGGAACCCTCGGTGAATTCCTAAGTATGGAAGGGGATCGGATGGTTAATTTAAAACTTCGGGATTTCAAGGAGGAGATGGAAGTCATTAAAGATGAGAGAAGGTACTCTTCCGTGGACAATCCAATCGAATATTTCATGGAAGAGTTCTGGTGGAGGCTTTTCAAGGTTCATCCATATAGGTTTCCCGTAATAGGTCTTGAGGATGATTTGAACAGAATAAAAGAGGCTGACGTGATCGAATATTATCAGAAGTTTTATACTCCGGCCAATGCTATTCTTGCAGTGGCGGGTAAGGTGAAGTTTGAGGAAGTGATAGAATTGGCTGATAAATATTTTTCCAGTATTAACAAAAATAGTAAGCCTGAACTTTCGGTACCCTTGGAACCTGAACAAAGGCAAAAGGTTGAATTTGAAGTGAAAAGAAAAAATTCAACTCCGGTGATTGCAATTGGCTTCAAAATAGTCCCCTTTGGAGATCCCTTGATTCCTGTATTTGATGTTTTAAGTGAGATGCTCGGTGGTGGGAAGTGGGGCATCCTTGTAAGAGAATTGGTCTACGATAAGAATGTTTTTGCCTCTCTAAGGTGTGAGACGAGTTATTTAAAAGACCATGGGGTTTTCGTTTTAGTTGGGGTGCCTTACCCGGGATTGGACATCAAAAATGCCGAGTCAATTTTAGAGAACAAATTTTATGATGCTCTTCAACAACTGGGAGAAGATGACCTTAATACTGCCAAAAACAAACTATTAACAGAGTACTATTTTGATCTCGAATCAGTCAGGGATTTGGTCTTTGACCTAGCGGAGTTTGAACTGATGGGTAAGATTGAAGATATTACAAAATATCCCGAAATTTTGAAAAGCGTGACCCTTGAAGATGTTAGAAAGGTTTTCTCCCAGTATTTTGGCGTCGAAAAGGAAACTGTGGGAGTGCTTAATGAAGGGTGAAGTCAAATTTTTTGAGCTGAAAAACGGCATAAAAGTTCATTATGTAAAAAAGGATAAGCTTCCCATTTTTTACGCCAATGTCCTATTCAATAGAGGTTCTATTGACGAGCAGGACAAGAGAGGCATTCATAACTTTACTTTAAGACTTTTAGCTGAAGGTCCAAAGGGAAAGTCACCTGTTGAATTTTCGAAGGAACTTGAAAAGCTTGGCCTAAGAATAAAGACCCGCTCCGGATATTCCTTTACCACCTTCGAACTCGATGGATTATCGGATTTCTTTTTAGATGCCCTTA
>Ga0272449_1000370_pt1 | contig 54335 bp, 45 predicted proteins | sample YNPCB0241_FD_198679 | JGI IMG/M metagenome (GOLD analysis project Ga0272449, IMG submission 198679) | Hot spring sediment microbial communities from Yellowstone National Park, WY, United States - YNP-CB-024-1 | ecosystem: Environmental > Aquatic > Thermal springs > Hot (42-90C) > Sediment...
TTCTCTAATCCCCATACTTCTTTAGTAAGACTTATCACTCTCATTTTCTCCACCTCCTTCTCTGATCCGTTAGGGCTCCTCAAACGCATATACTTACCCAGGGGTGTTCGCGGAGGCCCCACCCGCCCACCCCTTTTATTATTTTATTTTGTTTTTTTGTAAGTGCAATTTGTTTAGGAACTCATGCACGGTGCGTTAAACCATGATTTTTCGTTTCTATTAATCCTAATCCAGCATTGGCGATTATGGCTCTTCTTCCTTACCGCTCGCCACATCGTCCAGTAACATTATGTTGCCCCGCAAGAGAGGGAGAAACTCGTTTCCCTTTTTTATCTCATCCTAACTTCAAATCACAGCATCAGGAACAGACGCCCGTTGACGAAAAATCAAGGCAAGCAATGTCCTCTTGCATTTTTCCATAAATAGACGCAAACTTTCGACATGCGTTTAGCATTTCTTGCTTTTGTTTTTATTTTTCTTGCGCCAGATGAAGCCCACGCCAAATCTTTTTCCGTAGCTAGGGCTCGCTCGGGCTTTAGCAGCCGTGAAGCAGTGTCTTCCAATCCTAGCGACCTTTCTGTCCTCGAACTCTTCTACAATGGAAAGTATCCGGAAGCCTTGAGGCTCTTGAACTCATTGCGCGGAAAAAGCGAAATTGAGAAGAAACTTAGAAAAGTCATCGAGGGTACTGTGGCTGAAACCAGTGGGATGGCGTCTTATTCCACCCAAAAGTTTTCTTTCCTTTACGAAGCAGGTCTTGACGAGCTCATGTTACCCTATCTTAGCGAGGCAGGAGAAAAACAGTTTAGTTTCTTGCAAACTTTCTTTGCCTATGATGCCCCGACTCCAGTAAGAGTCGAGATTGTTCAAACATATCAAGGGTTTTCTGCATTGACAGGGATTGATGCAAATCTTTTGAAGAAGATAGGGGCAACTGGGATGTGCAGGTTTGGAAAGATTGTGATCCTTTCGCCTAGCGCCTTGCCTGTGGGTTATCCTTATGCGGACACACTGGCTCACGAGCTTGTTCACTATTTCCTTTTGTCCATGGCTTTTGACCTTTTACCCCGCTGGTTTCACGAAGGTGTTGCAACCTATCTCGAGAGCGCATGGAGAGGAGAGGCAAGGGGAAAACTCAGCGCTCCAATGGAATCTTTGTTACATGAGGCATTTACTTTGTCAAGACTTATCAGTCCCGAAAGCATCAAGGGTGACATAGTCGAGGCGCAAAACCCAAGAGATGCGTTATTGACCTATGCACAGCTCGGGGCTTTTTTTGCGTTTCTTGAAAGAAAGTTTGGCGAAAGGGTCGTGCCAAGACTTGTCGAGACCGCCTTATCGAAGGACTCCATCGAACAGGCTTTTGTGCAAGTGACCTCGTCTTCGTGGCGGTATCTGTGGGGCATGTTTGGCAAGGAGATGGCATCTGTCGCTTTTCAGGACCGCCATGTGCGCACTATGATGTGGTTTGATGAGCCTGACACGGTTCTGAAGGGGTTGAAAGAGGATATGGTTGGGGAAATCAAGCTAGGAGACATGTTTTACGAGGCAAAAAACATCCCTCTTGCAATCGAACACTATATGAAGGCGAAGGCATTGTCAGAAGGCAACGACCACCCAGCCCTGGTCTATAGGCTTTTGAGAGCGTGGCTCGATGCGGGTGAGACGAGGAAGGCGATGGAGTTGCTGGGCTCAACCGCTGTATCACCAGAGGATTTCTTGCCTTTACTGCGTGAATGGGGCAGGGCAATGTTCTATAGCCAAAGGTTCGAAGAGGCAAAGACATATCTACTTCACTTCTTGCGCACTAATCCTTATGATAAGATAGCCCACGAGATGCTTGCCGAGGCGTATGCAAGGCTGGGCGATAAAGATGGACAGGAACTCGAGACAAAATTGTCTTTGATGTGTGAATAAGCATGCAGGCTGTAAGCAAAGAGGAAATTGCCAAAGAGATAGAGGCTTGCGAGAGGGTCAGCGAGGCGCGAGCAAAGATAAAGAAGGAGATTTCAAAGAAGATCATCGGTCAAGAAGCGGTAGTTGATAGCTTCCTCGCCACTCTGCTTGCCTCCGGTCATGCGTTGCTTGTCGGGGTGCCAGGGCTTGCAAAAACCACTTTGATTCAGACTCTTGCAGGGTGCCTCGACCTAAAGTTTTCGCGAATCCAGTTTACGCCAGACCTCATGCCATCGGACATCATAGGAACCGAGGTTCTCGAGGAAGATAGGGCTACGGGGAAAAGGCTGTTCAAGTTCGTTCCAGGACCTGTTTTTGCGAACATAGTGCTGGCAGACGAGATAAACAGGACACCGCCAAAGACTCAGGCTGCTCTTCTGGAGGCGATGCAGGAGCTCAAGGTTACGGTCGCAGGGACTACATACCAGCTCGAGCGCCCTTTTCATGTATTCGCAACACAAAACCCCATTGAACAGGAAGGGACATACCCTTTGCCAGAGGCTCAGATTGACCGATTTATGCTTTCTGTTGGCATAGATTACCCGTCCTTCGAGGACGAAGTAAAGATCGCGAAGTTCACAAGTTCAGAATCTCTCGAAACCGTTCAAAAGGTGCTAAGTCCGTCTGACATCGTCTCCCTCCAGGCGTTGGTCCTGCGAGTCCCTGCGTCTGACCATGTTGCGAGACTCTCGGTGACGCTTGTAAGGCGCACAAGACCTTCAGAACCTGATGCCCCAAAGATAGTCAAGGATTATGTCGCTTATGGTGCTGGGACAAGGGCTGCCCAGCATCTGATGCTGCTTGCCAAGGCAAACGCCCTTCTGTCTGGGCACTTTGTGGTTACACCCGAAGATGTGAGGGCAATGGCTGTTCCCTGCCTGGCGCACCGCATTTTGATGAACTTCCACGCCGAGGCTGACTCGGTTACACCTAGAATGGTGCTGGAACAACTGATAAAACAACTCTTTTGAAACCCCATGATGAACTCTCGATTGACCTCGTTGCTCCCAGAGGAAATCAGGCAGAAGCTATCGTCTGTAACCATAAGACCCTACATAAGGACTCAAGGGCACCTAAGCGGGATGCATCCATCCACGCATACAGGTCAAAGTCTTGACTTTTTCGAACTAAGACCGTATGTGCAAGGCGAAGACCCATCGAGGATTGACTACAAGTACTATGCAAAAACGGACAGAATGTTCGTTCGGAACTTCTACGACGAAACGAATATGTCATGCTATCTTATTTTAGACGCTTCTGGCTCGATGGCTTACCCAGACGAAGAAACCACCAAGGCAAGATATGCATCAGCGATACTTTCCGCGCTTGCTTACTGTTTGATAAGACAAAACGACGCTGTGGGTCTTGTAATCGCTTCGAAGGACCATCCTGTTTTTGTTGCCCCTAAAGCCACCGCGTCCCATCTGAAAGTCATTCTGGAGGCTCTTTTGAGCGCGGAGGTCGGGGGAAAGAACAGTGTGTCCAGAGTTTTGAAGGAACTTTGCACAATCCCGACAAGGAGAGGTGTGATATTCGTCGCTACTGACTTGCTCTACGACTACGACGAGACATTCAAGTATTTAGAGGCACTGACAGCAAAGGGGAACATCGCGGTTGTTCTCCACTGCCTGAGCCGGGAGGAGGTGACTTTCCCCTTCCAGAAGCACACCCTTTTTGTCCACAACGAGCAGGATGAAGAAGTGCTTGTTGATGCGAGGAATATAAAAAAGAGATACCTCGATGCACTAAGCCGTTTTTTGCAGGCTGTGCACGATAGGGCGTTGAGGGCAAACATAGTGTATTGTAAGTGTTTCATGGACATGCCGCTCGTGGACACGGTGCTGGAGTGCGCTTCAATGCTCAACTCTTACCACCCTAAACTACGAAAGAACTGGAATGCATTTCGAGTCTAAGAATCTCCTTGTCCTGGTTCTTGTAGCTTTCGTCCCGATAGTTTTGCACTTTTTCGTAACAAGCCGTGCGCCTGTGCGTCCGTTCGATGCGATATTCTTCCTTGTGCTTGAACACGAAAAGACCAGTTTCAGACTAAAATGGTCACGCATCCTATTGCTGTTTTGTAGAATCCTTATCGTCGTGTTTGCAGTCCTGTTATTTGCAAAGCCATATGTAGAGGTCGAAGGTCAAGGTGCACATGCGGAGGTATCGGACATCGCAATTGTGCTGGACGATTCTCTTTCGATGGCGCTAAAGGTTGACGGTCGCACATTGTTCGATATGGCAAAGGAAAAGGCAGAAACCATCCTGTTTTCGCTTCCGCCCGATGTTTCTGTGTTCGTAGTTCTGGCTTCTAAGCCTGTAAGGGTTTTCCCAGAAAGGGGGGTTGGATGGGCAAAGGCATCTGCGTCGAGGTTCATTTCTGGACACGAGCCGACCTTTGGCAGGGCAAGTCTTGGGGAGGCGTTGAGCATTGCAAAGGAGGTGTTGAAAAAAAGCCAGGGGAAGAAGAAGCAAATCGTTGTCATTTCGGATTTTCTTGCCCATTCTTTGACTGACCTTGTGGATGTCACAGACATCTCTGGAATCGAGGTCATAGCGGAGGATGTGTTCAAGGAGGGCGCGGATTTTACAAACATAGGGGTGGTTGGCGCAAAGATAACTCAGATTACAGAGACCCCATCCTATTCGGCGCTCTTGAGCGTGACCCTTGTGAACACAGGCGGGCATAATGCCGAGCCTGTAGTTACTGCAACTTTGGGGCTTTACTCGGATACGAAGAAGGTTAGTTGTGTGGCAAAGGGAAGGTGCGAAGTGGAGTTCTTGTTGCCTTTGGAACGAGGCGTCGAGACAGGAGTGGTGAAGCTCAGCGATGATGCGCTAAATCTTGACAACATTCGGTTTTTCCACACGAGGTCATATCAGTCGAACCTCATTGTTCTGGTGGATGGTGCGCCAAACAGGTTCGAACCTATGGACGAGGTCTTCTTCTTGAGAAAGGCGCTAACGGTAGAGGGAGAGAAGATAGGTCATTTCGATGTGCGTGTTATAAGACCTGAACATCTTTCTTCCTTGAGCATCGCGAGCGCAAGCGTGGTTGCCCTCTTAAATGTAGATTTTCACTCGCTCTCTCTGGAACAAAAGGAGGCAGTTGAGAACTACCTCTCGAAAGGGGGGGCTGTCTTTCTTTCGCTGGGTGACAACTTCTATCCAGATGAAAAACCTTTCTTTACGGATTTGCGCCTGAAGGACATCGTGGCTTCCTCGTCATTCAGGATAGATAGGGTTTCACAGGAACACATAGCAATCAAGGGTCTTTCGGGGGTTAGCACTGGCGCTGTTATCCGTAAAGTTGGGGTGCTCGAGACAAAGGACGAGGCAGTAGTGCTAATAAGACTTCTGGGAGGACTTCCATTGCTTTCCGAGGTGGCTTTCTCTGGGGGAGGGAAAATGGTGGTGCTTCACACAAGTGTTGATGCAGATTGGAACGATTTGCCCTTTAGCCCGTTATATGCGCCGTTGATGAGGTCTTTGTTCCAGTATCTGGCTGGCGATAAGGGTCTGAGTGCAAAAAATGAACTTCAGGTTGGAGATGTAAAAAGTCTCGATTGCGACAAGTGCGATGAAATTTCAGTCGTGGCCCCAGATGGGAGGACATATCGTTATGATGCCAAGCAGGGCTTTGTTGCTACAACGGTTCCAGGGGTGTTCGTTGTTAGAAAGACATCAGGTGAGGTTATAGAGAGGTTTGTCGTCAACTTTGACCCTGAAGAGGACAGGTTCGAACGCCCAAAGCACATCCCATTCATGGGGGTATCCAAAACGGCAAGCCAAGACGGGGCACAAAAGGTCAGAAAGAGCCTTGTGCCGTATTTTTTGGTAGTTCTTTTGCTGTTGCTTGGTCTCGAGGCATACCTTGGCAAGGAGCTCTAATAAGCAGCCAAATCCCCATCCCCATCCCCATCGAAGTGCCTTGCCATAGACTATGTTCCTGCTAGACCCAACACATGATAGTCCACAAGGCAAGGCATCCTTCGCCTCGCCTCTTCCGCATCAATCTGACCTTTTGCGAGGGGTTTCAAAATGGCTGCGTGAAAACTTCCCCAGATTGCAAGTGCAGCGACATCGAAATCAATTGCCCTGACAAGGTTCACCTTTCTTGCCTGGTCCAACGCCATTTTTATAGTCTTCACAAACTTGTTTTCGAGTTGGTCAATTATGTCCTGTTCAAGTCCAGCGGTAAACTTTCCACCGCTAAACAAGACCCTGAACAAGGGCAATGATGTCTCGAACACATCCACCACCCTGTACATGTTCGCAAGCACGCTTCTTTCAGCCGCCTCTTTGTCTTTAAATGACCGCACTGGCAAGATTGCTGTCTCCAACTGAGACGACACCCTCCTTGCCATTTCTTTCAAGATATCGGCCTTCCCCTTGAAATACTTGTAGAATGTCGTCCTTCCCACGCCTGCAGCCTGTGCCAGGTCATCCACGCTAAGAGTCGCAAACCCCATGGTCTGAAACAATCTTGCAGCAGATAACAAGATCCGCTCTTTGGTCTTTTCAGTTCTTGAGACTTTTCTCTTTGTCATCTGTTCTTTCGAGCCTTGGGCAACCCTTGGCATAACAGCACCTAAACACCCCAAATAATATCGCAAAAAAATTAACTTGACAAAAAGGTGAATCTGCGGAAAATAAACACTATGTTCACTTTTGGCTTTCGCCAGAAAGGAGGAACCATGTTAGGGCTAAGCAGTGTTCAGCAAATCAAATCAACGGCTTTGCAGTCGGCGACCGAACTTGTGATGCGCATTCCTGATAGCATCCTGTTGACGGTCGCGGAAACCTTGCTCAATCAGGGTATCGCACAGCCAGAAGGAAGGCGGTTCATATTGAAGATGCTCAAAGAGCTGAAGTCGCAGTGGTATCGCTTTCATCCGAATGTGAGAAGGAGGTTTACGAACAATGTGTTCGGAAATCTGATGCTTTTCAGTGGCGAGAAGCACAGAAAGGTCGCAGAAAGGCTTGGCGATTTTCCTGTGGTTGCAGTGATAAGCCCGACGATGCGATGTAACCTGAAGTGTGAGGGCTGTTACAGCGCTAACTACGACAGGGAGGATGCGATAAGCACTGAGCGGTTCGATAGGTTACTGACAGAATGCGAAGAGCTCGGTATCTATTTCATAGTTATTTCGGGTGGCGAACCTTTCCTTCGTCGTGACCTCTTAGATATGTTCGAAAAGCACCCTGACCTCGAGTTTATGGTCTATACAAATGGGACCATCATCCACAACATGAAACTTGCGAAGAAACTGGCAGAACTGGGGAATGTAATCCCTTGCATTAGCGTGGAAGGGTTCAAAGAAGAGACAGACAAAAGAAGGGGCGATGGTGTTTACGATAAGATTGACAGGGTTATGGATGAGCTTCGCGAAGAAGGCGTGATGTTCGGATTTTCAGCCACACCAATGCGCCACAACAACGAGCTCTTGGTTAGCGATGAGTTTGTTGACTACTATATCAAGAAAGGTTGTTTCATCGGTTGGTATTTCAACTACATGCCTGTTGGAAGGGATCCAAACCTTGATTTGATGCCTACGCCAGAACAAAGGCTTTATCGTCTGCGCAGGATCAGGGAAATAAGAGAGACCAAGCCCATCCTTGCATCAGATTTCTGGTGCGACGGGGAGCTTGTTGGGGGTTGCCTCTCGGGTGCCAGGGCTTACTTCCATATCAATGCATCTGGTGGGGTTGAGCCATGTGTTTTCCACCAGTTTTCAGTAGATAACATTCTCGATAAACCCCTCATCGAATGTCTGGACAGCGCCTACTTCAGGCATATCCGAAAAGAACTAAAAAGCATCGAAAACCCACTCAGACCATGCCCTATCATTGACCACCCTGAGATCTTGCGCCGAGCAGTAAAGACTTATGGCTCCAAACCTTCTCAGCCAGGAGGCGAAAAGCTCCTCGATGGCGAGCTTGCCAAAGGGCTGGACGAATATGCAAGGAAGCTCAAAGAGATAATGGATCCAGAGTTTGCGAAAAGGGCTCATGGGTATGTCCGTTCTATCTGGGAGAAAAAGAGCCAGGCGAACTAATCTTTAGAAGTTTTCCTTGTAAAAATCGAAAAGTGCCGTATTAAAGGCATCTGGCTGTTCCAATGCTGTAAGGTGTCCAGCATCCTCTATGACCACAAACCTTGCGCCCCTTATTTTGGAAGCCATTTCGCTTGCCTCTTGAACAGATACTAAAGCGTCTTGGTCGCCAACCAGCACAAGCGTGGGAACAGCGATTTTAGACAAGAGCGGTGAAGAGTCAGGTCTATCTCGCATCGCTAGAAGTGCATTTGCCACCCCTTGCACACTTGCTTCCTCGATCATCCTTTCTACATCCCGAACAACCGCTTGCTGTTTCTGGAAGGTCGTTTTGCCCAAAAGATTTGGCAAGACCTTTTCCTTCAAAAATCCAATGCCATTTGCTATGACCTGTTCTTTAAGCGTGGTTCTTGTGTGTCTGGCATCCTCGCTATCTGGTGTTGCCCTCGTATCCGCCAGGACAAGCCCTGCCACAAAATCAGGCTCATTCTCGACTATTCTGAAGGCGATGTATCCCCCCATTGATAACCCCACGACAATACCCCGTTCCACTTTAGCCTCTTTGGCTCGTTCCAGCACATAACTTGCATATTCGTTCAAATCAGGCTTGCACAAAGGCGCACCACGAAAGCCTGGCAAATCTGGCGCAAACACCGCAAAGCCTTTTTCCTGCAAGAAAGCCACCTGATGCCTCCACATCGAGGCATTCAATGGAAAGGCATGGATAAAGACAAAGGTTGGTCTTTTCATCGTGCTCACCTCTCCAATCCAAAATCGGACATGGTGTTCAGATCCTTGTCAACCGCCACGAGTCTTCTGTAATGGACGGTATAAAGATGCATTGCGTTCGTCTTGTCTGTGTGGATCTCGACCACATCTCCAATATAGAAAATATGGTCACCGCATTCGACCTCTTTCGTTACCTTGCATTCGAATGCAACCGTGAAGCCCTCGAATAGATATGGCTTTACATTTTTGGCTTTGACCTTCTTGAACCCGCCCCTTTCCCATTTGTCAACATCCCTGCCACTTTCTAGCCCGCAAAGCCACGCGCCTTTGGCGACCTTGTGAGATGGGAACAACAACACAAACTCCTTGCATGAATCTAAGCATTCTTTGGTATATCGCCTTTTCCCAACTGCTATCCCAATCATCTGGGGGTCCCACGACACGATTGACCACCATGCAAGCCCCATCAAGTTGGGTTTGCCCATCTTATCTATCGTTGAGACCAATGCATAAGGATGTGGCGACAAAAGGGTGAGTGCTTCATCCCACTTGCTCTTGCTCATTTTTGCCTCCTTTTACGGTCAGGATGGATTGGTATGTATCCCTTGAATGTTATCTGGAAAAAATTATCGAAGATGATCGCATTTCTCCCATCTACCATCCTCTTGTATTGGAATGCGACCTCCAAAGGCACATAAAGAGCAAGAAGGTTCAAGATGACCCCCGTTTGAATCATGTGATAGGTCTGTTCCCCTAAAAGTTGCAAACCTTTGACCATCTGGACGAATCTTGCGTCTCCATGTATCTCGGGTTCCTGGGCAAAGTGGACCCCATAACCGACCCCAATACCCAGGATTGCTACCTGAATCTGGAGCTGGGCTGTCCAATCAACCGAGAAGCCAGGCCAGTATGTAAACTTGCCTCGCAGTCCCGAAAGGTCAGGGAACATCGAGCCAGTGGGGTCTATGGCGGAAACTTGGGGGCTTGGTTTTGGGAAGTTCGTTGGATACTCTCGTTTTTGGGGGAAATAGTATGCGATGGTGAGCTCACTCGATGTAATCAGGTCGAGCCAGGGGGGAAACTGATAAATCCTGAAGTCATACCCCTGAGTTGCACCAACCCCCCAGCCCCCTACGCCTACATCGAGCTCAGGTCCTGTCGCATAAAGCAGGGAGTCATTCGGTGGAGCGATCTTGCCCGTTGGGAAGTAGATGCGCGGCGTTATGGCACACGACATCCTGTATGTTCGATAATAGTTCCAGCTGAAACCTGTGTTTATATCCCCGAGTTTCCAACTTCCAACATAGCGCACCGCAGGGGTGGGTCTTCCGAGCATCGGAAGCGTTGTCCTGAAAAAATCAACCCCCGCATAGTTCTTTGGATCTTTCACGCCGAATAAGCCCGCAAGGGTTGGGTCAATCTTGTTCCCTTGGTCATCAACAGGGCGTGTCTGCGGATTGAACGAGACATCCATGTATGTAAATGGAATCTCGATATACCAATCGAGGGGGTCGGTTATGCCATAAGAAACCTGAATCGTGTGCCCACCCCCTTTCCCTTGAAGACCAAGGTCGAGGGATATGAGTTTCTTTCCATTGGCATCAGAAAACTCTATTGGTGGCACTGCTGGCACCACATGGCGATTCTCGTCGAACCTCCTTTTCGCCTTCACCATGCCCCAGTCCCACTTTATCGCCATGTAGCCTTTTGGAAGCTGTGCAGTGACCCCATAGATGTCCATGTTCGATATCCGCACGATTTCACTGTTTATGAATCGCTCGTACTTTCTAAAGATGCTTTCATTAGGCGCAGGGGGCTTTGGTCTGCCGAAAAATGGGTGGTCGAAGAATTCATCTTCGGTTTCACTTGGTTTTTCCTCCTTTTTCGCTTCTTTAGCCTCCTTCCCTTTCTCTTCCTGGTGCAAGACTGCTGGCACAGGCTGGGCAAAAGCGTGGACGCAAAAAAATGCATAAAGCGTCAAATAGAGTGCAGTGTGCCTTGTGTTTGCATTCATTGGCAATCCTCCGGGCAAATGTCTTTGTGCATTGCCTCGTATGGGTCACACTCACCGTTTGGACAGCAGTCAGTGGGGCACACTGTCCTGTCGAACATCTCATGGACTTCGCATGTGCCATTCCCGCACAACAAAAGAACCACGATGCTAGTTGGGAGGCACGCCATCTTGTCTTGAAGTTCTGGTGCTGCAAAACATATATATCCCTCGCTGAACCTGCAGTCGTTGCCGCTTTTGCACAAAGGAAGGCACAAAGACATGGGGATTGAACCGCTCCGAGGCAGACAGAATGCCGAAGGTCCGCACTCCTCGTCTGTTGAGCAGTTGAGCATCGAACATGCCCCATTTGGGACCTCTGCATGTTCGTCAATCATCTTTGCGAAGTCGGTTGTAAGGCAAAAACCGCCAAAGCATTCTTCGTTGGTTGTGCAGGGCGCACCCGTGGGCAAAACCTTGGCACCAGTCTCTTGGTCCGCCCTGAATATGTCCACGCCTTCGTTCGCATCCTGGGAACAAAAACGATAGACTTTTGTAGAAGGACAAGAAACAAATCCAAGCAAAGCGACCATAGGAAAGATGCTTTTCATCCTGCCTCCAACCGAGCCAAGCTAAGTGTGATTTTGACATTGGGTTCAAAATAAGGTCAAGTGGAAAGGCATTTTTAGATCAAAAATCGCACATGGACATGATGCCAAACTAACCCCTCTTCAGGGCGGGTTTTTGGGTGGTCGGCGGACTTACTGAAAAACTAAGGTTTGAGCGGTCGAATTTGATTTAGACGACAAAACCTGATAATGAGAAGTGTCTTTTTCGAGGTGAAGTCATGGGATTTCCTGAAAGAAGGATGAGAAGGCTAAGAAGAAACGAGACGATAAGGCGCATGGTCAGGGAGACAAACATTCAGGTGTCAAACCTTGTTTTCCCCTTGTTCGTCACATATGGTCAAAACCAAAGAAAGCCGATACAATCCATGCCCGGGCACTTTCACATGTCTGTTGACGAGGTTGTTAAGGAGTGCAAAGAGGTTGTTGACCTTGGCATCCCTGCGGTTTTATTGTTCGGTATCCCTGAAAAGAAGGATGCGGTTGGCTCGCAGGCTTATGACATGAATGCTCCAGTCCAGAGGGCGGTAAAGGCTCTAAAAAAGGAGTTCAAGGATGACCTTGTTGTGATTACGGATGTTTGCCTTTGTGAATACACAGACCACGGACATTGTGGGTTGGTGGAGAAGGGCGAGGTTCAAAACGATGCGACCTTGGAGCTTTTGGCAAAGGAGGCTTTGTCTCATTGCAAGGCAGGGGCGGACATGGTAGCCCCATCGGACATGATGGATGGCAGGGTTGGATACATTAGGGAGGAACTGGACGAGGCAGGGTTCGAGCATATCCCGATAATGGCATATTCTGCAAAGTTTGCGTCTGTCTTTTATGGACCTTTCAGGGAGGCAGCGGAAAGCGCTCCAAAGTTTGGGGACAGGCGTTCTTATCAGATGGACCCGCCCAACGGCAGGGAGGCTTTGCTCGAGATGGCGCTTGACTTCGAGGAGGGGGCTGACATCCTGATGGTGAAGCCTGCATTACCTTATCTGGACATAATAAGGATGGCTAGCGAGCAGTTCGATTGCCCCATCGCTGCATATCAGGTATCGGGCGAGTTCGCGATGATAGAGGCAGCGTCCAGGGCGGGACTCTTAGACAGAGAAAGGGCGATCATGGAGACGCTAGTGAGCATAAAAAGGGCAGGAGCGGACATAATCATCACCTACTTCGCCAAGGAAGTGGCGAAGATGTTAAGGGGGCAAAGAATATGATGCAGACAAGGAAAGATGCGTTGACAATACTGCCACTGGGCGGGCTCGGCGAGATCGGGATGAATCTAATGCTCTATGGCATTGATGACCATTTCTTTGTGTGCGATTGCGGGGTGCAGTTTTGCGACCCATGGATGGTAGGCGCGGAACATCGGCTCCCAGATCTGGACTTGCTGTTGGAATACAAAGACCTTATTAGGGCTATAATACTTACACACGGACACGAAGACCACATTGGGGCTGTCCAGTTCGTCGGAAGCTTATTGAAAGTGCCTGTCTATGCCCCCCCCTTTGCTGCTGAGATAATAAGGCTGAAAGAGGAAGAATATGGTTCACATATCGTTCGGGATTTGCTAAAGACGGAAGAGAAGGATGTTGTAAACATCGGAAAGATGCAGATAAGGTTCTTGCGGGTAACCCATAGCATTCCCGATACATTCGCACTCGTCATTGAAACCCCTTTTGGCACGATAGTCCATACCTCCGATTTCAAGATGGACGACGACCCCTATGATGGCGTTGGTTTCGATTACGACAGTTTCAAGAAGATAGGGGATAAAGGGGTCAGATTGCTTTTGTCTGACAGCACGAATGCGCTTGTGGAAGGGCACACGAGGACAGAGAAAGAGGCAATAGAAGCGGTTGGGCATCTGATAAAAGAAGCAAAGGGAAGGGTGCTCGTTTCATTGTTCGCTTCCAATGTGCACAGGGTGCTGGGCATAATAGAAAAGGCTCAGGAGGCTCAAAAAAGGGTCGCCATCGTTGGCAAGAGCATTCATTTGTATCTTGAGGCATATAGGAGGGCAGGCTATTTGACGACCCGACTCGACCTTGTGGATGAATGGCGCATCGAGAGGCTTGATGACAAAGAACTTGTCGTGATTTGCACAGGCAGTCAGGCTGAGCCCCGTTCCGCCCTCGTTCGGGCATCTTTGCAAGACCACGAGAACCTAAGGGTCCATGCAGACGACACTGTTATACTTTCGTCGAGGATTATACCAGGCAACGAGAAGGCAATCTTCAGGATGATAAACAACCTTGCAAGGCTTGGCGCTAGGGTTTTCCACGAGCGGGTTGCTCAAGTCCATGCGTCTGGACATGCGTGCAGGGATGAAGAAAGGCAGATGATAAGGCTTCTTAGACCAAAAGCATTCATACCTATCCATGGTGAATACGCATTTATGAAGGCTCACCACGAGCTTGCGTTAGAGGAAGGGATTCAGGACTGTTTCCTTGTCGAAAACGGGCATCTTATAGAGGTTACAAAGCAGGGGATCGCGGTTGTTGAACGGATGACTTTAAACCATCATTATGTGGATGGAAGTCTTGTGGGGGACGCAGAGGAGTTGAGACTGGATGAGAGGAGAAAGATGGGGTGGCATGGAGTGGTTGCAGTGTGGGCTTTTGTTCAAAAGAAGAGAAAGAGGCTAGGCGCTAGATGCAGTATCAAGACGATTGGTATCCCCATAGTGGAAAAGAAGATGCTAGATGAAATTGAAATGCACCTGTGTGAGGAAATAGAAGACATGCCCTTGTCTGTGCAAAAGAAGCAGGTCGAGGAAACGATAGAGGGGTGTATCCGTGGTTTCTTCAGAAGAAAGATAGACAAGAAGCCATTTGTGCTGTCGTTTGTAGAGTTCGAGGAGGACTAGTGGCGACAAGACAAAAGAGGATCAAAGGAATAAGATTAGATGCGATGAGGATGGAAGACCTCGATGAGGTCTTAGAGATAGAAAAGGCGTGTTTTATCGACCCATGGAAGAGGCTTGCGTTTGAAAATGCCTTAGATAGCCGTTTTTCGAGGTGTTTGGTTGCAAGAGGAGAAGGGGGAAGGATTGCGGGTTACGCGGTCTATTGGCTCGCAGGGCCAGAATGCCATATTCTGAACATAGCAGTTCATCCCGAGATGCGTAGAAGGGGGGTAGGAAGCCAGATCATGGACAGGATATTGGAGGACGCTAGAAGGTTTGAATGCGAGGAGGTAGTGCTTGAGGTACGGCGCTCCAACTTGCCTGCGATTAAACTGTATAGAAAGTTTGGCTTTGTTCCGATTCTAATCAGACGAAGATATTATTCGGACAACGAAGATGCTATTGTGATGTCACTAAACCTTGCTTCCAGGGATGACACTACCTTGGACCAGTAATCTTGTAAAGACCAATCTTTATCTGCGTTTCTGGCACAAGACACCATGGGAAATCGAGTTCCTGATTGGGTTTGGTGAGCCTACCCTCGGGGAGGTCGAGGTGATGAGGTTCGAAGCGATGCTCGAAGATTGGAGTCATTGCGAATGTGCTCATGACCTTTTCGCAAGCGGGGTGCAGGGATAGTGTTTGGGCATCGCAGTCACGCATGTAACATCGAGTTCCGAGGTAGAAATAAGCCTCTCTGTCAACAAATGTCAGGTTCAGAAACCTATCTATGTCCATTGTGAAGCCATCCATATTTGGCATCTCGAACCAGTAATCGGGATAGTAAAGATGTAGTCTTTCCCTTGGCTCGTCGTTGTAGGAGCGCCTTACGAGCACAAACTTTTTGCCTTGAAGCGCATCCCTTGCCCGCCTTAGCCCATCTTCCTCTTCCATGTCATTCGTCCTTGCCCATAAGGCTTTTGTAGTGTGAACGAAACTGAAGGCTGTTGGAACTGCAAAGATTAGCAGTGCAAGAGCCTTTCTAGTTTTAGACATGAAGAACCTCGACAATAGAGCCCCAAGCCCTTCTGCACTTGCAAGGGTGACAAACACAGCCCCTGGCACCTGAACCCTGTAGATCGAGACATAGGGGAGGTCAACGACTGTAATCGCTATCATGACAAACCCAAAGGCAATAAGCAAGATGCTTGCAAGCCTGTTCGAAGATGAGAACACAGATAGCCCTGCCAAAATGGTAAGTGCAATCGGATAAAGAGAAGGGAAAAAGAGGATGTTTCTAAGATACATATCACGCAATAGCGGTTTCAGTGCTTCAAGGTCTTGAAGGGCTGGGGTGTTGCCTCTTGAAAACTCAATGTCCATCGCGAGCTTTAGATGCACGACGCGAAAAACTAAAAAAATCGAATATATGGCTAGAGCAATCACAAGCGTTCTAAGTTCATGCGCCATTCCCACCTGCCTTTCAGGATGCAGGAAAGACAACAAAAGGGCAAGTGGGGCAAAAGCCACGAACTCTGGTCTTGAGTATGCAGCGAGCAGGGAATGTAAAAGCGCAAGGAACAGGTATCGACCCTTCCTTTCCTTTTGATACTTGAGCGCAAAGGCGAGAGATAGCAAGACAAAAGCCACGGTTGGTTCTAGCAAACTTTCGGTGGTTGCATCCTTTATGAAGACAGGGGTTAGCGCTAAGAAAAGACCACCGATAAAGGGGGTTAGATGGGAGGAAAAAAGGGAGCGCAGTATAACAGCGCCACAAAGTATCGAAAATCCGCTTATGACAGAGTTCAGATACATCATTGCCAGATGGTCTGTGCCTGTAAGGTAAAACAGAAGGTGATAGAGCCCTAGTGCCCCTGAGCCGTATTTTGGTATGTCCTTCAGGTCACTCGCAACCTGTGCAAGATTATAACCCATGTAGTACATGACAGGATAATGTGGCAAAAGAAGCCTTAGGAGCACTCCTGAAACGCAAACCACCAAAACCAATATGAAGCCTATGCGCCCGAGTGCGAGAAGGTCCTTGACAAGAAATATCGTGCCAAATGGAAGTGCGACGAGAAATAGGACGACAAGAAGAAGCCCAGCATAAGCAGAAACTTTATTTACAAACGCATGGGCAGGCGAGGACAACGCGCTCACAGATTCCCCTTTTGATGCAGGTATAACAAGACCGCCAGGGTCATTTTTCCTTATTGTCTCAACGACTTTGTCAATCAGGGGCTGAAACTTGGGTGCAGGTTTTCCGTTTATAAAAGTGCCTTTGAAAAGGCATTTGAACGAGGGCGTGGTCGCTACCGCTTCCCTCGGATCGCTTAGAGGAACTAGCTCAATCTCGATGATGTCCTTGTTACTTATGTCAGGTTGATTGGGAGCAAATAATAGATGAATGCTTTCATCAACAGAGGTTGAAATGAGCTTTAGACCCAAAACTTCCCTCAGTATCTCGCCGTTGTCGGTTTTCAGAATTTGTTTTACCAGGGGGTGCTCCGTGCCTGACGCGAGACGAGGCACCATCAGAAAGCACAAGAAAACGGTGAGTGCTCGGGGAAGTTTCGAGGAAATGCTTCTGCTTTGCCAGTCGAACACAAGACCACTTTATCAGATGTGACTGTCGTTTTCAACGAGTCCCCGATTATTCATCTAACGGAGTATAAAGCCGCGTTGGCTTTGTGATTTCACGGAGAAACGATTGAAGTGGCTATTCCAAGATTTCTACACCAACGGGGTGAAGATGGTAGGGCCAGAGGAGTTGTGCCTTTCAAGCATGAAGTCAACCCCTGCATCGTGGGAGGAACGGGTGAGTAAATTGCTTAGACCAGTATCGGTTGATGTTCTGGGGGCGCAAAAGGCAAACCCAAATAGCCAAACCATGATTTCGCTGAAACTTTCGGTCAAAAACCCTTTGGCATCAGCCCTGTATGCCTAGCTATGAAAAGCGAAAATCTGCCCAAATAAACACACTGTTACATAGTATAGCGCGCAGTTTTCCACCAAAGACTGCGGTTGCAGGCTAGTGTGCCCAATACATAGCCCCCGAGCTTCTGTGGGACGCCAATTTTTTGCCTTACGGTGTCTCGGCTACCCTTCCGAACACACTCCCAGCTTCGCTGGCACCCCTACTCTTTCGCCATATGATGTCTTGGCGTCCGTTCCTAGGACCCCCCAATCTCGACAGGTTCTCCGCCTTCGGCGCCTCATGGAGTCTAAGAGTTCGCTATGAGCACACCCCCAGCTTCGCTGGGACGCCCGCCCATCCCGCCGACCAGCCTGCCTCGTCCCTTGACCACTGAATACACTCCCGCATGCCTCGCTTCTTGCGGGGTTTCAGTGACCTCCCACACTCCCTATTGGGAGTGCGACCGAGGCTATCGCCACGAGCCGCTCATGACGACTGGAATCCGGGTTAGCTCGGATTCCAGTTTATGTGCTAGCAATAATTGTGCCAAACTTAGCAAATTCGCAACCCCGCAATTTTTATGGGTTATTTTGAATCGCCCCTTTTGGACAAGTTAGACATTTTGGACAAGTTTTGGACAATGTCCAATTGTCCAAAATAGTGTCGCTGGGCACATACACACACTAAATCGCCATTTCAAACAACACTATATGGTGGTAATAGCCCGCGACAACCGAGGCTTGCCTTTCCACCGTTTTATCGTAAAATCCTGTTTGTCTCTTGACTCCTTATCGCCTGGGATCGAAGTGTGACCTTTTTTGAAAGAATCATCGGTATCATAATCTTTTTGTGCTTGGCCAGTTTAGGTTACCTGGGTCTCAGGAAATTGTGGAAAAGCGACCAAGGATGGGCCCTGTCCTTGACGCTTATAGCGGTGTTTCTCTTCTTCTTGCCACAGTGTCTTAGCGGACCCTACTGGACAGGGGACGAGCTCATGAACTTCTCGAGCGCCATCGCAGGGCTGTTTTCCAGGGATTTCGACCTGGTAATCTACCCCCATCCAGCCCTCTTTTTCAATGTTCTAATCTTCATCTATTCCTCGATGTTTTCTTTGGTTAGCGACCTTTCTTCTCGTCCCTTTATAAGTACTGGAGCACATCTGCTCGCCTACCATCATGTCGACATGTTAGTCATTGCAAGGGTAATAGCGCTTGCATTCTGGTGCGCCACCTGTGGACTGCTTGCGCACATTGTCCAGAAACTTACAAATGATACACTTGCGGGACTTGTAGCACTTCTTCTTCTAGCCCCCTTACACGAATCCTATGCGACGCAGTTTTCGCCATATCCAGCGGGGGTCTTCTTTGCCTATTTGCTCTTGTTCATTACTGCGACAAGAAAAGGTCAGAGTCGCTCCTGGCTTTTGGCTGGTCTGCTTTCTGGTCTAGCCATATCGAGCCACTACCTCTCTTTTTGGTTCTTCGTTTGGTCTTTTCTTGTTTTTCTGAAGGACAAGACTAGTGGTGGATTTCGAAAGGTCGCGTTGCTTTGCGTTGTGGCTTTTTTGGTTTTTCTTATCACTAACTTTCAGTTCGCTTTCCACTACGATGACTACCTTGCATTCTTTCGTTACAGATGGAGCGAGGTTCTAAGCTTCGACCCAAATGCAACCTATGAGCCTGCTCACAGGTCTTCGCCTTTCCTGTTTCTGAGACTTTTGACGCGCAAGGACTATGTTTCACTTTTTGCTCTTATCGGTGGGCTTTGCGCACTTGTTTTCGCGGTTACAGGTCGCGCCAAAGAATCACTTCATTTCTTGTTGTTCGCCATCTTTTTGCTGGTGGTTCTGTCTTTACCAGAGACAAGGTTCGAGCAATACATCCTTTTTCTGTGGCCCTCAGTTGTGCTGTTGTGCGCCTTCTTTATTGGCGTCTTTCGTAAAGTTTTTCCACGAATAGGGATTCTGCTTGGGGCTTTGATCGTGATAACGAACTGGAGCAGGACATTGACGGATCAGACCATCCCCTTTTTGCGCGAGGATTCATACCTTCAAAGGCATGATCCTCTGGATACGATAACGCACACAATCTCGTCTATTCGTGACCCGAACAGTGTTGTCACTGTCAGTTCAGGATATATCGCCCCCCTGTCTCGTGCCATCTCGGAATACAGGGTCCTTACGGGCTTTGCTGGACGACTTACCTCATCTTTGTTCTATCGGTTTGGGCGCGAGGTGCAATGGGGCACGCCAAAGGCTTCGAAATACCACTTGCAGGTCGAGTGGATGCCGCAAGATATCCTGATTCAGGTGCCCAAAGGCTTCGTGTTGGAAGATTTCAAGTGGGATAAGAATGTAATGTTTATCTTGTTCAAAAGACTTTAGTGCAGAACAAACGAAAATCAGCCCGCCGCTTTGACTCCAAAGATACTCATCTTGCGGTAAAGCGGGTTGTAATAGCCAGGGATTCGTGCTAAAATAAAGCGCCCTGAAAGGGCATGAGGATGGAGGTCTAGATGCGCTCCGATGGTAGCGGACAACAACTGACACTCAACGGTCGTGTAGAAGGCCAAAGATACGATGCAAGTCAGATAAAACTCTTGAAAGGTCTTGAGGCTGTCCGCACAAGACCAGGCATGTATATAGGCGACACGGACGACGGGTCTGGCTTGCATCAGATGGTTTTCGAGGTTGTTGACAACTCGGTTGACGAGGCACTGGCAGGTTTTTGCACCCACATCAATGTGACAATCCATGCGGATGGCTCTGTAAGTGTAGAAGACAATGGAAGGGGCATCCCTGTTGATATCCACCCCGAAACTGGCAAAAGCGCAGCAGAGGTCGTAATGACAGAGCTCCATGCAGGAGGCAAGTTCGACCACGATGCCTACAAGGTATCAGGTGGCTTACATGGGGTTGGGGTCTCGGTCGTAAATGCGCTTTCAGAATATCTGAGGCTCGAAGTCAGAAGGGATGGGGGGGTGTTTGTGCAGGAATATGAAAGGGGCGTGCCCAAGGAACCTCTGAAGCAGGTCGGTCGTTCTGGCAGGACAGGGACACTTATCACATTCAAGCCTGACCCCACTATCTTCACCACGACCGATTTCTCGTACGACATTTTGGCTCAGAGGCTTCGTGAACTTACATATCTAAACCCCGGGCTTACCATCAAAATAACGGACGAACGAGGGGAAGGGAGGGGAGAAGAGTTCAGGTTCGAAGGGGGGATTGTTTCTTTCGTTGAATATCTAAACAGGCACAAGACTCCAATCCACCCTGCGCCCATCTATCTAAAGGACACCAAGGACGATATAGAAGTCGAAGTTGCCATGCAGTGGAACGATTCCTATCAGGAGACCGTCCTTTGTTTCACGAACACAGTGCGCAACAGGGATGGCGGGACGCATTTGATGGGACTAAGGGCAGCGCTGACGAGGTGCATAAACCAATATGCTGAAAGGGAAGGGTTTTTTAAGCAGTTCAAAGGTCCTTTGAGCGGGGAGGATGTAAGGGAGGGGCTTTGCGCTGTGCTTTCCATAAAGATGCATGACCCTCGCTTTTCTTCGCAGACAAAAGACAAACTCGTGTCTCAAGAGGCTCGAAGCGCTGTCGAATCTGTGGTTGGCGAGGCGCTGTCCGACTATTTCGAAAGAAATCCAGCGGTTGCAAAGACGATCGTTGGGCGCGCGATAACTGCTGCCAAGGCTCGAGAGGCTGCAAGGCGTGCAAGGGAGATGGTGAAAAGAAAGGGGGTTCTGGATGGGTCTTCCTTGCCTGGCAAACTAGCGGATTGTCAGGAAAAAGACCCAGCGAAGGCAGAGTTGTTTATTGTCGAGGGGGATTCGGCAGGCGGTTCCGCGAAGCAAGGGAGAGACAGACGCTATCAAGCGATTTTGCCTTTGCGGGGCAAGATTCTGAATGTAGAAAAGGCACCTTATGATAAGATTTTACAAAACGAAGAGATTGCAACCTTAGTTACTGCGCTTGGCACAGGCATCGGGAAGGACAACTTCGATATTTCTAAGCTCAGATACCATAAGGTCATCATAATGACAGATGCTGATGTTGATGGACAACATATCAGGACACTTTTGCTTACCTTCTTCTTCAGGCAGATGCCAGAACTGATCCAGAGGGGGCATCTTTATGTGGCTCAGCCACCTTTGTTCAAGGTAAAGAAAGGCAAAAAAGAGAAGTATCTTCTGGATGAAAAGGCGTTGATGGATTTCATAGTGTCTAACGGGGCAGAGGGGCTTTCGTGCAAGCCTGCCTCTGCTATCGTGCCGTGGACCTTGGCGGATTTGAAAGGATATCTAAAAAGGGTTCAGGCAATAAAGCAGATTGCGGAAAATATAGACAGAAGATGCGATAGCCGAGTTTATATCGCATTGTTCTTTGATGATGACTTCGAGCCAGAGGGGATGCGGGACGAATCGAGGGTAGCGACGCTTAAGGAAAGAATAACCTCTTATTTCGAGCGGTTCCACAAAGATGATATGCCTGTCGAGTGCGCAGTCGAGACGGACGAGGAGTATGGGGGGGTGATGCTCAGTGTCCATAGCAAAAGAAGGGGGATAGCGATAAAGACAATCGTGGGCTACAAAAGTTTGAACTACCCTGAAGTCAAGGAGATGAGAAGGATTTTCAATGATATGAGGAAGTTGGGAAGGTGGCCGTTTGATGTTGAAGTAGAAGGGCAAGTCATGAGGTTTGAAAGACCGCAGGATTTGCTGGATTTTGTAGTAAACAGAGGGCAAAAGGGCATCACGATCCAAAGATACAAAGGACTTGGCGAGATGAACCCAGAGCAGTTGTGGGAAACCACTATGAATGCAGAAAAAAGGTGTTTGTTGAAGGTGACTACAGATGACATGGTTGCAGCGAGCGAGACCTTTTCGCTCTTGATGGGAGATGCGGTTGAGCCAAGAAGAGAGTTCATAACAAAGAATGCCCTTTCGGTTAGGAACTTAGACATTTAGAGAGAGAATGGGAAAGGATGGTCTGGACTCATATCTTGGGGAGGTAGAAGAGTTTTTTCTTGGCATTACAAAAAAGGGGATTTCTTTGAGCCCAGATGATGTCGGGGTTGCTTTGGGGTGGCAAGATAGAGGTGTTCCGATAGAGTGCGTGAAAAGGGGGGTAAAAAAAGGGATTCAGAAGTTTTTGGCGACGGGAGACCCAGAGGCAAGGCTTCCGACAAGACTCAAATACTACAAGGTGTTCGTAGAGGAGGAGTTCGAGGTTTTTCAGAGGGCGAGGTTTATGGGGGTTGCAAGGGGGGCGTGGCTCGATGGGGGGGGAGTTGATGTGCTTGAAATCGCGAAAAAGACTATAGAAAACAATATCTTGCAAAGATTTGAAGGCGTGGCAGTCGAGGCGATAAAAAGGCTAAAAGAAGGGATAGAAGCAGGGCACGATTTGTCTTCGGTGCTTCAGGAGGTGGACGAGTTCATCGCATTCAGGATTCTGGAAGAAAGCGGCAAGGATGTGAGAGGCGAGTTCGAAAAGGCAGTCAAGGAAAAAGAAATGATGGCAAAGACAAAAGGCTTGCAAGGTTCTATTCTCGAAACCATAAGAAGGGCAGAGGCTATAAGGTTTGTCGAAAGGGTATTGGGCGTTCCTAGCCTGTGCGATGAGGTCTTAAGGAAAGTAAAGGCAGGTGCATGATGTGCCAGGTTTGCAAGGACAAAGGCTTTCTAACATTTGGAGAGGGCATGTTTGCTCAGGCGAGGCTGTGTTCATGCAGAAGCCCGTGTCCGTTGTGTGGAGGCACAGGTTTCGCTTTGGATGCAGATGGAAAGGCGAAGCGATGCGAATGCACTCTGCTTACCCAAAGGCTCATGCTCTTTAACAGCGCAAAGATACCAGCGATAATGCACGACAAAAGCATTGAGACATACAGGGAGCTAGGTGGAAACCAGGCGATCGTGAAACTGAACATGATGAGGTACATGCAAAGTTTCCCGCCAACAAAAAACAAAGGGCTTCTTCTTTGGGGGGGGACTGGGGTTGGGAAGACCCACCTTGTTTGTAGTCTAGCCAAATATCTTACCTTGAGTCTGGGTTATAGTGTGGCATACACGACATTCGAGGACACTGTGCCATTGTTCAGGCAGGCTATAATGGAGGGCGAAAGCATCGAAAGCGTTATCCCAGCCCTTGTCAGCGCAGATTGCTTCATTCTGGAGGACATAGGTGAGGGGACGGTTTCAGAGTTCAGGCTTCATTGTCTGGATATGTGCGTGAGCACACGCTACAACGCAGGGAAGATTTTGGTCGTGACGACCAGATTTCCCCCAGAATCCCACAATGAAACCCCTTCTTTAAAGGAAAGGGTCGGGGAAAGGGTGTTTTCAAGGCTTTGCGAGATGTGCGAGTTCCTGCATGTGTCTGGACCCGACTACAGAAGGCGCTCTGGGGGGTTGGTGGAAGAGATGTGATTTTACATTCGCTTGTTCTGGGGTTCGAGGAGTTTATTGGACAACAAAAACCTATCGCAAGCATCATATTCCAGGACCATGCAGTTCTTTAGCGAGCATAAGCCTTGCCCCCCCTTCGTGCTTCCAAAACCAGAACTTAGCACGATTACAGAGGGGAAAATCTTTTCAAAGGTGAAAGGGCTCTCTTGAAAATACCTACATAGTTTGCATCTTGGGTTGGTCATCCGAGTGCCCGCCAGTAAGCACCGAAGACCTTCGATGTCAAAAGAAACCCAAGAGGGCAGTTGACAAGCACTCCTATCGTAAAAGCCCAAAATGGTTTAAGCCCGAATGTCAAAAGGTCTTTTATACGGGTAGCAAGTCCAATGCTCAAAAAACAGAATACAAAAGCCCATTCACGAAGTTTTTTTATTGGGTCGATCACCTTTGGTTTGAACTCGCTTTCGAACCAGTTCGATTTCTTTTTGAGCTCCATAATCGCAGATTTCTGAGCAGGGTTTTGAGTTGTTGATAGCAACAGTGCCAAGTCTTCATCGGTCATCTCTCCTATGAAAATGACTGATTTTCCATCGTGAGCCACCTGAAAACGGTCTTTGAGGGTGTCGGGGCAAACATAGGTTTCAAAGTTTGCCTCTTTGAACTTGTCATGAAGCTCGACCTTTGCAACATGGTCAGAGGGTGCAAGTTTAGCCAGGAAACTGACCAATATCGAGGCTATGACAAAACCAAGGACGAACTTTGGAAATCTGTCCCAGATGACTCGGGCACTTACCCTGCTCGCTGTTGCGTCGCCTTTTTCCCAGAAGATAACAGAGATCAGCGACAGGACAAAAGCCCAGATGCCTATCCAGATGTCTCTGCCTATCACCTTCATCAAGGTGAAGGCATGGATTGGTGGCTCGCCAAAGTCTTTCGATAGCTCTGCAACCACAGCATATCCTGCTGCATCAGCGTATTCAGAAGTGCCGACCCACGCACCCGCCTGGGCTGGGCTAAGTTCAAACAAGCCGTCGCCGGGCTCCTGATGCACCATAAGTTTTGTAAGAAATGCGAGAACAAATATCATCACAATAGCCCAAATCGAAACGACCGCTATCCCGATGGCGATATGGTCTTTGTGCGCCCGAACAGCCCCGCCGATTGCGATGGAGCCAGATACCCCGCAAACAGCCCCGCCCGTGCCCAGAACCGCGCCAAACTTTGGTTCAAGTCCGAAAAGTCTTGTTGCAGAAAAATATATCGTAAGGAAAGTTGTAACCGAAACGATAGTTGCTTGAAGGAAAGCGAGTGGTCCTGCAGTGGCGATGAGCGTCAAAGGGAGCGTGGCTCCAAGCAGGACGATGCCTGTCTTTATGTAATATTCGGTCCTTAGGGCAGTCCGCATGAACTCTGGGATCTTCAGAATGTTGCCTGCCATAAGACCTAGAACCAGAGCAAGAAGTGACGGGCCGATGTCCAGTTCCTTCATAGGCGCAAATCCAGCAAGACAAAAGATGATAAGCGCGGATAAAGATAAAAGCGCGTAGCCTTTGATGAAAGAACCTAGAGGATGACCCATCAGGGTTGCACCGAGCCCGAAGAGCAAGCCGAAACCGAAGATGACTGCCACATACCCTGCTATGTTTTTCTGGAAGTGCGCAAGAAGTTCTGAAGCAGTGTGCCATGTGGACGGGACAGGGGCGAATGGGGCAATAGATGCCCCTGCGTAGAATAAGACAAGGGTCAGAAGTATCAAAAACAAGCCAAGATAAATCGCCCATGCGTCTTCGTTGTTGAAAGACGAGACCTTCGCCATTTTAGAAGCTCCCAAACCAAGACGAAGAATTTTTTAGTGGCACATTCGAAATTTTGCAATGATTTGTGCATTACAGCACTAAAACATGGTCTTGACTTTTTGTGTCCGATAAAAGACACTGCGCCAGTTTTGGTTGTGCTATGAGCACACTTTTCGCCAGGACTAGACACCACATTGCCCTTTCGGTGCTCTATTCTGTGCCCTGTGCTTTATTTTTGACCATTCTGGATGCTGGCACGAGGCTTCTTCAAAAACAAAGCCTCACCGCGTCGCTCGTGCTTTTCATGTTCTTTGTTTATGGCTTCGCTCTGGCACTCGTTGCGATTCTGGTTTCCCCGTTTTCGTCGCACCTTCGTAAGGTCTTCAGCTCGGCACACACTGCCCGCTACATCGTGATGGTTCTTTCTTTTATTTTCCTTGGCGCACCGCTCTTGTTTGTGCTTTTCTTATGGTTTTTGCGCATTACAGACGCGCATCTAAGAAGCGTGTTCGACATGATTGGCACATTTCTTGTCGTAAGTGGGTCGACCCTCGTGGCGTCGTTGCTCGTGGCTTTCCTTGACAGGATAAGAGCCTTTGAATCTGTGCGTTTTGTAACTACACTTGTGATTGGCGCATGTATCCTTTCTGTCCTCCTTTTTTCTGGACTTTATGTCTATCTTGCCTTTGAGTGGCAAGCGGCAGGATGGGTTCCAGTGTTTTTGCTTCTTGTAGCCCTTTATCCTTTGATGTCCTTACTGATGGAGAATATGCGCCTGCCGTCGTTTTTGTCTTGGGTTTCTATTTTTTTGTTTCTTGCCTTTTTTGCCCTTGCGCATGTTACTGTAACTTTTTCCCCTGTTGCGATAAAAGGCTTGACGGCTAAGGAAACCCCTTCTTCACGGCTCGTGAAGGTCGTGTGGGATTTAATAGATTTCGACAGAGATGGCTTTGCATATGTGTGGGGCGGGGGGGATTGCGATGATTTAGATTCCTCGATAAATCCAGCGCAGATTGATGTGCCTAACAATGGCATAGACGAGGATTGCGATGGCGAGGATGCAGTTGTGCCTGAAGAGCGGGCAAACAAAAGCACCCAAAGTGTTTATTTTGCACGCAAAGACGATGCAAGACGCTACAATGTAATCTTTGTTTGTATTGACGCAATGCGTGCAGACCATGTATCCCTGCTTGGCTACAATCGCAAGACGACGCCAACTCTGGAAAGGCTTGCAACTTCTTCCTGGGTCTTTGAGAATGCAATCTCACCTTCAGCCACAACTCGAGAGACAGTGCCATCGCTAATGACAGGGCTTTATCCTTCAAGGATCGAGTGGGTGAAAAACGACGAGATATGGCAGATCCCTGAAACAACCTTGCAACTGTCCGAACTCCTGAAAAAAGAAGGGTACAAGACAATTGCCATCGTGGACGAATGGTTGGACAGGTTCTTGCCTTCCTTCAAGAGGGGGTTTGACCACTTCGAGGTGCCTTATGGGACTGGCAAGTGGTTACAGTTCGGTCAGCAGGCTGCACCGTTCGTAGCCTTTTCTGCAATAAAACAAATCGAGCAGATGCCCAAGTCTGCGCTGTTTTTTATGTATCTTCAGTTCGAGGCTCCTCATCATCCCTATGTGAATCATCCTGAAGTGCCGACCTTTGGTCAAAAGGACATAGACAGATACGACGCGGAGATAGCATACGCAGACTATTATCTAGGTGTGCTCGTCAACTACTTGCAGTTCAAGGGGCTACTTGACAGGAGTATCCTCGTTGTTTTTGCAGACCATGGGGAGGAGTTTGGCGAACATGGTCAGTTTCAGCATTCAAAACAGATATATGTGGAAAGCGTGCATGTGCCATTGCTTATAAGAATCCCAGGGGAAAAGGCTTTGCGCGTGAAGGACAGGGTATCGCTTGTTGATGTGTTCCCCACTGTGCTCGATGCCCTTGGGCTGAAGAACGAAGGGCTTAGCCCAGATGGAGTGAGCCTATTCTATCTTTTGTCACCAGAAGCGCGCTCGATTGCAGGGGGACGATACATCTTTTCAGAGCTCAGGGTTATTGCGGAAGGTGGTGAAAAGTTCTTGAAAGCGGTTTACTATGGACCGCATAAACTTATCTGGGAAGTCGAGACAGGGAAGCGCTGGCTTTTCGATGTGAACAAAGACCCGCAAGAAAAGTCCCCCATCTCCTCTGAAGAAACAGAACACGCTTTGATGCGGGCTTTGAAGGAGCATGTGCAGGGTTCATATCATATGCCCTGATAAGCACTGCCACACTCATCGTGAGTAGAGGTCGTTTGCCGAGACATTGTGAGCAGGTGGCATGGGTAGTGTTGTGTCTAGGATATCAATGGCATTATCAAGGATGATCACTGGGAACAGCCCTACTGACTTATCGATGCTGACGAAGTTCTTGAGGTACCGAGTCAGAGCGAGGGTGGTCACGATATGTCAGCCCAGCGACGAAAGCTTGACAGATGTCCCGAGCGGGGTTATTTTCGCATCTGATAGACAGGCAGCCGTCACCTGGTGCACTTTGGACCTGGGAACGGTTGGCTCTTACGGAGTTTTCTTTGTGGAGGTCTAAACCATGAGGAAAAACTTCTTTGTGTTTGGAGCATGCCTGTTTTTGTTAGGTTGCGGTGAAGATAAAGGGCATAGGAAGGTTGGGGATTTTTGCTCGGAAGACAAAGACTGTGAGCAGGGACTATGTTTCGAAAGGAGGTGTCTGGACCCAGACAAGGACGATGACCAGGATGGCTTCAAAAACGGCGTCGAGGTCCACAAGCTTCACAGGAACCCCCTCAAGCCAGACACAGATGATGACGGGGTTGGGGATGCGGATGAAGTTGGGACGATTGAGAACCCGCACGATACAGATGGGGACGGAAAGATTGATGCGATAGAGTCAAGCAAAGAGGACAAGGACAAAGACTGCATACCAGACCAATATGACCCTCAGGACGATGTGCCTGACCAGGCAATACTTAGGGAGGTAGCGATGACCTATTGCCAGAGGGACACAGGGGTATGTGCTGGTCATTTAGACAAGGCACGAGCTAGGTGCGAGGGCGAGAAGGTGGTGTGCGAGTTCGAAGGGGTTGATGGGTTCGAAGAGGAGGAGACGAGGTGCGATGGTCTGGACAACGATTGCGATGGGAACACAGACGAGGGATGTCAGGTTCATGCAGAGGAGTTCCAGGTGAACACATCGACGACAAGTGACCAGCGGTATCCATCCATCACCTCGCTTTCTAATGGTGGGTTTGTGGTCGTGTGGCAAAGCTGGGGGCAGGACGGCTCATTGTATGGTGTCTATGGTCGGATCTTTACCGAATAGCCCCTACTGGAATCCACCTTCATTCAGGCGCATAAAAGAAAAGCCATTGTCTGCAAGCGACTGAAGCACACAAACCAAGCGGTGGCAAGCCACACGCACTCCAAAAGTTTTTGGAGTGCGCAAACTTGTTTGCGCTTTGTTTTTGGGCTTGTGTAATCAGGCGGGATCGAGCTTTAGGACTCCAATAGGGTGGGACAGACCCCTTGCACCGCAACAAAAACCTAGTTTGACAATGAAAATAAAAAGCTTTACAAAATCCTTGTAAGGAGTGCACGATGGCGCTGGCGAGAGAAGAGATTGAAGCGCTTGTAAAAGAGCTCGTAGAAAAGCAAGTAAGCGCGGCTGTTCTCGAGTTTGTAAGGAAGAACGAGGACAGGGCGAAGGAACTAGCGGTTATCGAGAGGGTAGTTCGTGTTGAAGAGGAACTTAGGGCGCTAAGGGAAATAGAGAGTGCGAGGTTCGAGGCGATACAGGAGCGATTTGAGGCGCTTCAAAAGGTAATGGACGAGCGATTCCAGGCGATGGGAGAGCGCCTTGAGGCATTGCAGAGGGAGATGGATAAGCGATTCCAGGCGATGGGAGAGCGCCTTGAGGCATTGCAGAGGGAGATGGACACAAGATTTGAGGCATTGCAGAGGGAGATGGACAAGCGATTTGAGGCTGTGCAAGCGCGATTTGAGGCAATGGATGCGCGATTTGTGGCATTGCAGAGGGAGATGGACAAGCGATTTGAGGCATTAGAAAAAAGGCTAGGACAGATGCAGTGGTTGATAGGAATCTGGATAGGTCTTACGACCGTGCTTTTAGGACTCTTGAAGTTTGGTGGCTGAAAGGACGAAGCGCTAGTTGCACCTCTTTCGAAGGCCGGCATGATTGCGTGCGTTTCTTTGGGCGGTTTTATTCTAGAGGCACTTCCAGGCAGTCGCCGTTGTTGTTACGCTCGTAAGATCGCTGTATAAGTTTTGACCGAGCGACTAACAGACGAGCGATTACCTTTGTCGTGGACTTGCGCACTGGAAGCAAATCTCTATTGAACAAAAACTCTTGAAATGTTCAATCTTTGTGACAAATTGAGAGACGAATGAAACAAATGACGGAACGAATGTCGCAAACGCGAGAACGAATGCGACGAATGAAAGAACAAATGTGACAAACAAAAGAACAAATGTCGCAAATTGAAGGACGAATACGACAAACGGAACTCCAAATGTCACTAGCGGACAAACAAATGTGACAAATGGAAGAACAAATATCGCAAATTGGCGAACAAAAGCGACAAATGGAGAAACGAATGTCACAAACGAAAGAATGAATGTTACGAATAGAACAACAAATATCGTAAACGGTTGAACGAATGTGCCAAACAAAAGAACAAAAGTTACAAATAAAAGAACAAATCCGACAAACGGAAGAACGAATGTCACAAATGGACAAACAATTGCAACAAACAGACGAACAGATGTTACGAATGGGCAAACAAAAGCGACGAACGGCGCGACAAATGCCGCAACTGAGAAGACAAATGTCATAAACGGGAACGCAAATGTAACAAATGGTAACGCAGATGTCACAAACAGAAAAGTAAATGTAACAAACAAGAAGCGAAATGCCTTGAAGATGAACCCAAATACCGCAAACATGAACCTAAATGCGACAAACAGGAAGATGAATGGGCAACTTTTTGTGGTTCGTGCGATCCTGCGCCTTGTCCTTGCTTGCGTGACAAGGCACTTCAAAACCACTGCACAAGGTCGTTTCCCGAGACATTGTGACCATGTGGCTCGGGTAGTATTGTGTCTAGGATGTCAATGGCATTGTCAAGGACGATCACTGCGAACAGCCCTACTGACTTATCGATGCTGACGAAGTTCTTGAGGTACCGAGTCGGGGCGAAGGTGGTCACGATGTGTCAGCCCAGCGAGAAAATAAACTTGACTCGGATTGGCAAAGTGGTAACATCGCCACTATGGTTCGACTCTTCAATTACTGATGTTTGGGAGGTAATGTTATGAGAAGTGCGACGGTTCTGGTCTCATGTGGTGTTCTAATGTGGTTTGCCTCGTGCAAACCTGATGTGGGGGCGAACCCTGAAGGGTACACGCCAAAGGTCGTGGCACTGTTTGACCCGACCCAGTGTGTGTTGCCAACCCCCAATGACATTCTGAAAGAAAATGGGAAACTGAACTTGCCCACCGAGTGCACACTGCCTGATGGCACGAAGGTCCCATTGTACTCGGACACGATGAAGGAGTTTGTGACTTCTTATCTGAACACCCTTGATGGTTTCCCTCTTGAAACGCAAATCACCTTTGACTTCTATTCCCCGTACCCTGACAAGCTCGAGGTCGAGGCAGAGACGATTCCAGGTAAGTTCAAGTTGTTTGACATTACAACAGTATTGCAGAAACTGAGCCAGTCACAAAAGCCAACGCCACAAGATCTGGTCGAGGTTCAAAACATTTCGCTTGCACAGGCACTTTTGGATGTCAAAAGTCCTGCTGGAACACCCTTGAAGAGGATGGTCGTAAAAGTCCCCTCAGGCTTCAAGCCAGGTCATACCTATTTTGCGGTTCTTACCAAAGGGATAAAGGCTAAAGACAAGAATAATGGACAGGAAAGCGATGTCGTGTCTTCCTTCGAGTTCAACTTTTTGAAATCTAAAGACCAGCTGACCAAAGATTCATTGAAGCCAGGTGTCCAAACCAAGGTGTCGGGGATACCCATGTCCGATGAGGATGCGATGAAGCTAGAGCAGATAAGACTTGGATTGAAGCCCATTTTCGATGTTCTTGAAGACAACAAGATACTCGACCGCGCAAGCATCGTCCTTGCGTGGGCATTCAGCACAGTTAGCGCACCACTGCTAGTGTTCGACCCTGAACATGGGAACATCCCAACGCCAAACGAGCTAATCTTGCAACAACTTGCTCCACCAGAAAGACTTGCGAGTTTGCTGCCACAGGGGGTTGATTGTAGCAAAAGCGAGACTATTGATGCCTTGCCCGAACAATATCAGGCGTTCGCTGCGTTTGTATGTTACATGGCGTCTTTGGGAGGGTTTTCAGCGACCTCCCTCGGGCAGATGAAGTTTACAATGAATATTGCGAAAGATTCTGTTGCGAACAGCATAAAGGTCTTTGATGTAACCACGCTTACAGCGTTGCAGGAAGTATTAAGCATCCAGATGGTCCCGAATGCCAACAAGGTCTATGTTGTGCCTACACGCCCATTCGAGGCGGGGCATAAATATCTGGTGGTCTTGATGAAGACTCTGAAGGGCGAAGATGGTAAGGATGCAAGACCATCCCCTCCCATGGCTATGCTTTTGCTTCGAAACCCCTTGGTTGACAATCAGGGCAAGAGCACGCTTCCAGACCTTCTGACAGACGAGCAGGCAAAGATGCTCGAGGATGTGCGCTATGCTTACAAGCCTCTTCTAGACGGTCTAGAAAATGTGCAGATAAAACGAGAAGACCTCGTGGGGTTCTTCACATTCACTATCAGTTCGATGAACGAAGCGCTATTCGACCCCAATGCAAAGGTTATCCCATTCCCTAACGAACTTTTGTTTGTTGACCCGAATGACCCATCAAAGGGGATAAATCTGCCTATTCCAGAAGATGCAAGCGATGCTCTAAAGATGATATTGCAGGGACTTTCAAGCCTCGATGGGTTTTCGACCCTCGGTTCAATAACCACGACCTTTTCTAGGGCTCTAGAAGGTTCTTCGCTTGTTCTCGCAGGGAACCCTGTGGATATAGTGACGCAGAAGGCGAGCGTAGCGGTCGTGGACATAACTGACATTAGCCCTGATGGCTCTGGTGGCTCGATACAGCTCGATCCCTCGAAAATCAAGGTCATAGGCGAAGATTTGCTAGAGCCGCTCGCTCTCTCGAAAACTCTGGCTTTGAAGCCTAAGCTAGCCCTCGAGAGCGGAAGGCGCTATATGGTCATAATCTTCGACAAGATCAAGGCTCAAGGTGAAAATGACAAGAACACTGTTTCCCCCACATTCTTCCTTGCAAGGATGAAATACAAGATTGCAGAGTGCGATGAACAGGTAAAGACAAGATGCGAGCTGAAGCAAAACTATATGTCAGCATTCCTTTCCGACTCGGAAGCAGCGCAGCTCGAATACCTGAGGGAACAATATAATCTCATCTTCAGCGCAATGGAGGGACTTGGCATATCAAGGGACAACATAATTCTTCTGTTCACCTTCAGAACCTTGAGTGTCCCGAGCGTGCTCGACAAAATGGTCAAGGACACTCAGGGCACACCGAGCATTGTTGGGGATTTTCTGCCAAGCACTGATGACAGCGTCAAGGCGTTTTTTGATGGCAATGTGCCCGAAGATGTCTCGCATGTATGTCTAAACTGCAAGGCAAAGTTGATGACATGGCTTACACCCCCAGATTTGAGCGACCCTCAGAACCCTAAACCTCCAAGGTTTGGCACTGCCCCTGTGGAGCGTGAAGTTCCATTCATATTCATCTTGCCTAACGGGCCGAAGCCTGTCCATGTCGCGCTCTTTGTGCACGGCATTCATGGCGATAAGAAACGGGTAAAGAACATCGTTGGTGATTTGACAAATGCTAACTTTGCCATCCTTTCACCCGATTTGCCCTTGCACGGTGAACACCCGATCAGTGTCCCAGGTGCCCCGTCAGGCACTCTGTTCTTCAATGTGGATGTCTTTTCTGTTTCTGACAACTTCAGAGAGGCTGTAATCGAGCAGGCTCAGTTTGCAAAGATTATCAGTGCTCTCGATGAAAAATCACGGCTAGCGCTGGGGACAAACGACCAAGTTCTTGGGAGCAGTAACCTGTATTATCTTGGTGTTTCTCTTGGGGGGATCATTGGTGCCATCAGCGCCGCAATGTTGCCTGACTTTACGAAGTTTGCCCTTGTCACACCAGGAGGACATCTCATGCGAATCTTCGAGGAAACCAAGAACGAAGACTTCCGCAAACCGCTTGTGGATGCGCTTGCATCTTTAGGGATACAGCCAGGCACACCCGAATATCAGCAGTTCGTCGAGTTTGCCCAGTGGGGTCTTGATAGGGCAGACCCTGTGAACTTTGCAAGGGAGGTCGCAAAAGAAGGGATGCAAACCAAAGACAGGATTTTTATTGTCAAAGCGAAAGGCGATGATTTCATTCCAAATACCACAACAGACGAACTCGTTGCTACGATGAAACTTTCTGATGGAACATCGCCAAACCTTCAGGAATACTCCGCTGGCGGGAATGACCTGTGCCATGCGTTCTTCATGGATGGTTGCAGTCCACAGGAATATCCGAATATGAACCAGAGCGATGTTCAACAGGCACAACAAAAAGCAAGGACTGATGTAATCAACTTCTTCACAAACTGAGGAGGACAAGATGAATAGAAGACACACATCTCTAATATGGGCTTTTGGGGTTTTGGTAATGGCTTGTCCACTGACCTCCTTCGCCACTGGCTATTACATAGGCGAACACGATGCAGTGGCGAACGGGCGTGGGCTTGCTGTGACAGCAAGGCTCGAAGAACCCTCTGTCCTGTTTTACAACCCTGCTGGGCTTTCGTATCTGGAGGGATTCAATCTATCCATCGGAGGCACAGTCATCATACCGAGGTTTTCATACTCAGACCCAGAAGGGAGGAAACCCTCGATGGACGCAAAGAAAGACAATATCTTTGCACCGCATGTCTATTTTACATACACGACGAAGAACCAGAAATGGGGCTTTGGATTGGGATTCAACTCGCCTTTCGGACTTGCGGTCAAGTGGCCAGATGGCTTTGCGCTGGAAGACAAGACCGCAGCAATAGATTTGAAGATGCCAACTGTCCATCTCGCTGCGTCCTTCAAGCCCATAGAACAGCTATCCATTGGGGTGTCTTTGAGGGTAGTGCCAGCAAGCGTAGAGCTCTTGCAAAGGTTCAAACTGGTGAACGATCAAGGGGACATGGTTTATGGTTATGGCGACCTTGGCGCATCCGCTGTGGGCGTGGGCGGGGCGTTCGGCATCATGGCAAGACCCATAAAGAACCTCCATCTTGGCTTTTCATATATCAGCAGGATAAAGTTCAACTTTGATGGAGATGCAAGTTATTATCCTGGTGATGGCGTTTCAGACACAAGGGTCTTTCATGACCAGAAGGGGAGCACATCGCTTACGAGCCCTGACATCTTTTCTTTTGGTATCGGATACGAGCCAATAAAGAACCTGTATTTCGAGTTCGACTTCAACTATACGCTTTGGTCTGTGTATAAAGACCTGCAAATAGACTTTAGCAACGACCCCACGGGAGTTTTGACGCAAAAAGGCAAACAAAAAAAGGACTGGAAGGACACTCCCACATACAGGCTTGCTTGCGAATACAAACCTATAACGGAGGTCGCGCTGAGGCTTGCAGGAGGATATGATGTAACGCCAGCGCCAGATAGCACCCTCGGCCCAGAGCTGCCCGACTCAAACCGTATCTTTCTTGCTTTTGGGGCTGGATACAAGGATAAGAAGACTGGTCTAAAGATTGATGCTGCATACACCTTAGTCCTGTTCAGGGATAGAACTGTAACAGCGAGCGACGGGAATCCAAGCCCTGCCACTTACAAGGGCACTGCGCATCTGGTCGGGATTACTGCAGGTGTGCAGTTTTGATTTCTTAGTGCGCAATCTTGCTTCGGCTTTGACCTGTCAGGGCAGATAAGCCAGCACTTCAAGGTCAAGGATTTGACGGCAAGATTTTTCCAAAGCGAAGTTATCAAACACGGGTAACCTTGAAAACAAAAGACCCTCGCCCATCACTGCTTGGGCTTGAGAAGCAACACAACCTTGCCGTCCTTTACTACCACCTCGACCGTAAAGTCCTGAACGCCTAGCTTCTGGCTGTGAATCTCTTTTTGCTTTTCCAGAGTTTTCACAAATGCATCAAAAGATATCCCTTCGACTGGCAGACCTAGCCTCTTTCGAGCCTCGAGGAATGTCTGAAAAACCTTCAACATCTCCGATTGCGCTTTCTCTTGAACGGGCTTTGTGGCAACTGGCTCCCTAGCGGGCAGGGGCATCTCGACATCCTCGATTTGTCTTCCAGCATCCCTTGGTATCCCTCTTTGTATTTTCCCTTCCTCGATTGCCCTGAGCATCCTATCCCAGTAGACCTCTAATGTCCTAAGTTTTTGAAGAAGACTTATGAATCTAAACTTGTACACCCCCTTTCTTGCTTCGTTCAGTTTGGATTCCCTAATCCTTTTCTCGAGTTGCTCACGCTGAAACTCGGGTGGAACTTTTTCCATCCCCAAAAAGTATTGTTGGTACATTATGCGAAGGCGCTCGACATCTTTGGCTAGTGCGCTGAGCTCTTCTTCAAGTTCCTTGTCCGTTGCCACTTTGCGCTCCGAACTGACTTCTCAGAAACCCTATGGCTTCTTCTATCCCCATATTCCTTTGCTCCCCCGTTGACAGGTCCCTTACCGTCAAAAAGTTTTCTTGGACCTCCCTTCCGCCGACCAGGACTGCGAATCTAGCCCGCCTCCTATCTGCATATGCCAGCTGTTTCTTTGGTCGTGATGGAAAATCCACCATTGCCTCGCTTGGGATCGAGACCTGTCTCAGCATCTGCAAGACCTGAAGACTTAAAGGAAGAGCAACATCTTCGAAGGGACACACCACAACGAACACCCCCTGCCTTCCCCCCTGAAAGCGCCCTAGTTCTACAAGTGCGGCGAATAGCCTGTCAACGCCAATGCTAATGCCAACTGCTGGCAAATCTTCCCCGCTAAACATACCTAGCAAAGAATCGTATCTTCCCCCGCTCATCACAGAGCCCATGTCTGGCAAATCCAAAATTTTCGTCTCGAAAACCGCCCCTGTGTAGTAGTCAAGCCCTCTTGCGATTGTCAAATCAATAGTCACATGACCTCTAAACCCCATATTGGAAAGCGCTTCGATGATCTGGCGAAGATTGTGGACTGCTACGGGCGACACCTGTTGAGCGATTGTCAGCCCCTCTGGGGATTTTACCGTATCTAACAACCTTTTCGCTGTGTTAGTGTCAATGCCCAGGTTTTCGATCTCAAGAATGACCGCCTCTTCGCCTTGTTTTTCCAGTTTGTCCAGTGCCCTCAGCACAGGAACATGGTTCGTTATAGAAAAGTGCTCCAGAATGGCACTTAGCACCCCCCTGTGCCCTATCCGCACCTGAAAGTTTTCCAGACCAAGCGCTTTTAAAGCCAGAATGCCGGCAGATACGCATTCTGCATCGGCAAGGAAAGAAGCGCTTCCCACGCAATCAGCATCACACTGCACGAACTCCCTGAACCGTCCATGCGCTGGCTTCTCTGCCCTGAACACACACCCAATCTGGTAGCGCTTGAAGGGTCTTGCAATATCTCGGTGCTGGGCGACAAACCTTGCAAGTGGAACGGTCAAATCATATCGCAACGCCACATCCCTTTCTCCGTGGTCTTTGAAGTGATAAAGCAGTTTCTCGCCTTCCTCGCCATATTTGCCCATCAATATGTCTAGGTACTCGATGGTAGGCGTCTGGATCGGCTCGAACCCGCAAATCTCGAAGGCATTGGCGATCTTCTGGAGCATCCATCTGCGATGCGCCTCCTCTTCTGGAAGAAAGTCCCTGAATCCTTTCAAAAGTCTAGGCTCGATCCTCGTCTGCATGTTGCTTTAGCAACAAAAGGGCGGTAAAGTTTATCATGTTTTTAGGCTCGTTTGCCACATGAATATACCTGAACTTGCCCCTTTACAAAATGCACTGAAGAAGAAAGGTCATGTGCCCGCTGTGCTCGTGTGTTCGACAGATGAAGGAGTGAGGGAGCAGGTCGTATCGCTGGTGCAGGAAGCACTCGCTAAATCCTTCAGCCCTGTAAGGACAAAGAGGGTCAACCCCGACAAGGAGGATGCCTATGGAACTCTAGATGCGCTGGCAAGGATGGGAAGTCTGTTTGGCGAGGGTTATGTGCTGGTCGTTACTAAGTGCGAAGGCTCTGTGATGCCGAAGGAGCTCAAGAGTTTCTTGGCGAATCCCAGTCCCAACATGACTGTCGTGCTCTTTGGGGATGTTAGGATCAAGCAGTCAGGGCTTGCAAATGCCATAAAATCGAGTGGCGTTGTTGTTGTGGCTGAAGATTTGAAGTCCGACCCAGCCTTTAGATGGGTGCAGGGCGTGGCGCAGGAGCTCGGGGTCGAGATGGGATATAAGTCCGCAAACCTTCTTTTAGAACTGATCGGAAGGGATAGGGGTGCGCTTGCAAGGGCGGTCGAGGCGATTTATAACTATAAGGGCGAAGGATACATATCCGATGACGACATTTATGCCTATGTTGCGAGGACAAGGGACATCCCGCCGTGGGAGTTCGATGATGCGGTGCTGGCTCGGGACGCTAAAAGGGCTTTGAGGGCTGGATTGCAAAGGCTTTATTTCCACCCTAACGAAAACATGGTCGAAAGGCTTGTTTCAACTGTGCGCAAACTTTTGTGGACAAAGTCTCTGGTCAAAAGAGGCAGTAGCAAAGAGCAGATTATGGAAGAAATGCAAATAAAGTATGATTTTCAGGTCGAGAATCTTATAAGAAAACATGAGCTCTACACAGAGGATGAACTGCACGGCTTTTTGGAAAAGGCAAAAGAGTATGAAATCCTGTGGAAACGAGCCAACACTTCCCCAGAAACAATGCTCACCTTGCTTGTTTGCGAACTTGTTTTGAAGAATCCCCGAGCACACAAGAAAGTGTCGGGGTGACCATGCACTTTTGTGTGGTTTCTGTCAAAAGTAAAAGCAGGTCCTCGATGTCCGATAGACTTTGTCGTGCAAAGTATCACGCAATGCCCTCGCAGACATTTTACAACCGAGGTTGCCGATAGCCTAGCATAAGCGCTATTTGAGCAAGCGACAAAATGGCTAGCAAGTTTCAAAGTTTTTCAGTCTTGACCTAAAACGAATAAGCGGTGACAATGTATTCTCTATCGCCCGAGGGCTCATGAGGGCGCTTTGGAGAACCTGCAAGGATTTTTTCAGGACTGGTGAAGAAAAGCCTATCCTAGACCTGCCAGAAGCAGATATGAAAAGGCTTTACGAGAGGCTGAGGCTTCAGTCTTTCGTCTCGGTCACGCTTGGTTATGGGATGTTTTATTGTTGCAGGGTCAACTTCTCAGTCGTAAAAAAGCCGATGCTCGATGAAGGGGTGCTTAGCGCACAGGCGATGGGCGTCGCAGGTTCTTTGTTGTTATGGACTTATGCACTTGGGAAACTTGCAAACGGCGCAATTGCAGACCATGCGAATGTCAGGCGATTGATGTCGCTGGGGCTTATGGCTTCAGCACTGATAAACCTTTTAGTCCCTTTTTCGATAGCGACTTTCCCCTTTTTTGTTTTCGCCATCTTGTGGGGGCTCAATGGGTGGTTTCAGTCAACAGGCGGTGCGCCTTCGGTCGTTTCCCTTTCCCACTGGTTCACATGGAGCGAAAGGGGCACAAGATACGGGATCTGGAGCGTGAGCCACTGCATAGGCGAGGCTATCACATTTGCATTCACTGCGATGCTCGTGAATGCGACTTCGTGGCAAGCAGGATTCTTGGGACCAGGCATCTTGTGCTTTGTTTCTGCCATCATCCTTTCTAGAACACTTTTGGACAGACCAAGAACTTACGGGCTTCCAGAGGTGCACGAGTACAAAGGCGAAACACCGCCTATAAAGGACAATGCAAATCTTCCAACAAGCAAAGTGCAGATGGAGGTGTTGCTTAACTATAAAGTCTGGGTTTTAGGTGGGGCTAGCGCCCTTATGTATGTTAGTAGATATGGGATAAATAACTGGGGGGTTTTGTATCTGCAAGTCGAAAAGGGTTATTCTTTGGTCGAGGCTGGCTCACTGCTTTCAATGTATCCTGTGGTGGCGCTCGCAGGCTCGGCACTGGCTGGGTTGTTGTCTGACCGACTGTTCAACTGTCGAAGAAATGTCCCAGCGCTTCTGTGCGGGGTTTTGCAAGTTCTGGGGCTTCTTGGGCTCAAATGGGTCCCTGGCGAGGCAAAGATACTGCACGGGGTTTGTCTTGCCATATTTGGTTTTGCAACGGGCGCTTTGCTTGTGTATCTTGGCGGACTCATGGCGATTGATATCGTGCCTCAAAGGGTAGCAGGTGTTGCAGCGGGTCTTGTAGGGTTTCTAAGCTATCTGGGCGCAGGTCTTCAAGACATAGTCAGCGGGTTTTTGCTCGAGCAAGACAAGGTAGGTGACAAACTTTGTTTCGATAGGACTTTTGCCTTCTGGGTTTTTTCTGCTTGCCTATCAGCCATTTTGGCAACGGTTGTCTGGGGTGCTGGAAAACAGGTGAGGGAGAAACATGGGTAAGAAGCGGTTTTATGCCTACAAGACCGAGGACAGGGAAGGCATCACGACCTCTTGGCGGGATTGCGAGAGGTTCGTAAAAGGGAGGAAGGCGCTTTTCAAGGGGTTTGATAGCCTGGATGAGGCATACGAGTGGTTGCATTCGCTGGATGAAAAGACAGGCGAGACTAATGAGGATTTGAGCGATGCCATCTTTTTTGATTCAGGGACTGGGCGCACAGGCTTGCCCGAGATAAATGTTACAGACAAAGATGGAAAGCCACTGCTCGAGGTGGTTTTGGAGAGGGAGAGGCTTAGTGAAAGGGGAACTTTGGTGTTAGGGGAGGGCAAGACAAACAACTATGGTGAACTTCTTGCTTGCAAACTTGCTATAGAAGTCGCGAAAAAACTTGGGAAACAAAAGGTCGCTGGAGATTCGAGTTTGGTGATCGATTATTGGTCGAAAGGAAGGATAAATCCAAAGACTGCTAAAAGGAGCGAGGAACTTGGGAGGTTAGCGGCAGAAACATCTTTGCTAAGGCAAGAGTTCGAGAAGTCAGGGGGGCGGGTGGTATTCATAAGAGGTGGAAGGAATCCAGCCGACCTCGGGTTTCATAAGGATTGACGAGGTGGAATTCCAAAAAAGTCTTGGGGTGTATGAAAAGTGCAAAGGGGTCCATGAAACGAAATAGAAAGGCTAATGGTGTAGAGCCCAACAACAACGAGGCTCGGCGCACCTTGTGACCCGCTGTGTTCTGGCGTAAGTCTTGCTTCGGCACGAAGAGCAGCGCGGTTAGCCCGTTCGCCGCCCGCCTGCTGACAGTAATCGAGCCCGCCCGCAGGCGCGGGGTCCACTTGCCAAACTGGTTGGAGCAGGAGTTCCGCCACTCTGCGTGCAACGCCCAGCCAGGTTCCCACACCCTCCGCATCGGCTCGCCGTTGCTCGTGTCTAAATGAACCAACTGTCCACGCGCACAAAAAACTACTTGACAGCCACCATAGTCTAGTTTGTTTCTTTATTGACTTTTGTCATGGTTCGCCGAAAAAGTGCTTGACAACCACCCCCGACGGGGCTAGTAGTGGCTTTTGATGGTCCTAACTTAGGCCAATGGTCTCTTGGCGAAACGATTACCGGGAGGTAAATCATGAAAACGCGGTGGAATACGCTGCGTCTGATCGTCAAAATAATTGAGGTGGTGGGCTGGGTATTACTGTGCCTGGGTGTCGTGTTGTCAATCAAGGCCATTGGCCGTGATGAGCACTTCCTTGGTAAGCTTCTGGCTGCGATACCCTGGATAGGGCTGGCATTGGGCGGATTGCTGGCCATATGCCTCGCCCAACTCGTACAGGTCTTTATAGCGACGGAGGAGAATGTTCGGTTGCTGGTGGCATGCCACGAAGAAACGAATAAAATGCTTGGAGAGGTACTCGGTTCTTACAAGGTAAATATCGAACAGATCCTGTTGGTCCTTCGTGCGGGTCGAACAATCGGTCACGAAGTCGAGCGACCACATGGGGAACCACATAGCTGACAAAGGAGGCTAAAATGTCCAGATGCAAAAAATGCGGGACTCAGACCGATACTGAGGTCGTGTTCTGCCCGCGTTGCGGAGCGCAGATGGAAGCCGGGGGGCAACCTACCGAAACCAAAGCGTTTCGCCATCGAAACGCTCCTGCGCCGGGGAAAGTCAAGTTCTTGCTGGGAGCAATGGCCGCGCTCGCCATTCTCGATGTAGGCTTTTTCGCCACCGGTGGCGGATGGACTTCACTTTTTTTCGCAGCAGTCAAGGTGGCGCTCATTATCGGTGTCCTCAAGGGAAGCGAGGGAGTCAGAATCATCGTGATGGGGCTGGCCGCGTTGTCGATGATATACGGCATCGTTCTGGTAATAGCGGCGTTGTCTATGGGTTTGGGTATGCGGGTCCCGGTCTTTGGGATCCTCTCGATTGCGTGGCCGGCGTACATGATCTGGTGCCTCAGGTGCAGAGACGTTCAAGAATGGATGTTCTCTCGCACCACCGCCGGGCAAATGGATTGGGATTCGTAACCGTTCACCTTTCCTCGAGGCTCGTTAGCAGAAAACTTGACGATTGGTGGATCCGTGCGACGACCCCTCTATGATGACGAATCCTCCGCCAGTCGCGAACACCATGGACGATGCGAATGAGATCATCGCGCAGTTGTGAGCGCGGACCGCGAAGTTATAGACACGGATCGCAAAGTTAGAGGCGCAGATCGGGCAGAGCTTGACGGATTCGTCCCCTCCAGCATTGTGGGACCCCTATGTTCGAAGCGGAAACGAAAGACGCCAGAGGTCTCGAGTAAGAGCAGGGCGAGCGGTAAGCCCGGCCATCAGTAGAATCATACTATCCGCCGACCAGTATTGTTATGACCCCTTGTTCGCCCGCTGCCTGCCTCGTCCCTTGACCATTGGGCACACTCCCACACGCCTCGCTTGTCGCGGGCTTTCAGTGTCCTTGCACACTCCCTGTTTGGGAGTGCAAGCGAGGATATCGCCACAAGCCGCTCATGACGACTGGAATCCGGGTCAGCTCGGATTCCAGTTTATATGATTGCAAAATGCGTGCCAAGATTTCCAAATCAGGAACCCCGCAATTTTCGTGGCTTTTTTGAAAGCACCTACTTTGGACATTTTGGACAAGTTTGGACAATGTCCAAAATGTCCAAATACAGCGCTCCCAGAGATTCTGGCGGATCGCCCAAGCAGGCTAGCGTTTCCCTTAGCCTTATGACCAGAACTAACGCCCCTCTCGATGAACCTCAAGAAGCGCAATATCCTGCCAGGATGTGATAGTTACTACTTGCAAATCCCTCGAAAGCACGGGTAGAGATGCAAGTGGGGCAATGATGTATCTTATGTTTTCAGACCTCACAAGCTCTCGGACGCCTTTTCCTTGCATCGCCTCTATGTAGCGCCTGAATTTTTGAGCATATTCTGGCGTAAGAAACCAGTGTCCTACATAGACCTTGTGCTGAGTCAACGCAGGGACAAAGTTGCCAATGATAGGGTCACAAAGCACATTTCCCTCTGGCAGTGACTTCAAAATTTCGATAGCCTCCTTGAACTCCGATGGCACTGCGTATCTATCATATACATCCATGGAGTTTACGAATGTAACCATGATCGGGTTCAAGAACAAAAGAAGTCCAAAGGTTGCTCGAAAAACAAGTGGTCTTAGATTCTTGAATGTCGCGACAAGTGCAGGCGTGCCAAGAAGGCACAAAGGGATGTGCGCACCATAGACAAAGTGATAGCCATTGATAAAAGGGTTCGAGTGCAGGGCAAGCACACAAACTAGATAACACAAAAGAAATGCACGCCTCTGGCGGTCGAATAACGAAAAGCCCTTTATCGCAAAATACAAAAGGGCAAAGAAGGTTACGGGATACCAGATAGGTAATATGTATTGCGAGCCAAAGAAGCCTTTAGCGATCCTTGAATAGACCCCGTCGGACATTTGCCACAAAGATAACAAGCCTATCAAGACCCATTGAGCAGGTAGTGCGAGCAAAATCTTGGTGTCAATCGCCTTTTTACTGAAAAACCGCCAAACAAAATATGAAACCATTACCGCATAAAGCATCAAAGCGGTGTATTGGTGTATAAACCAAAGGACAAGAGAGAGCAAAGACATGTAAATGGCTTTTCTAGGGCTCGTTTGGCTTTGTGTGCATACGACATCCCTCAAATTCCACAACATCACCCCCAATCCACAAGCCCACATCGGGTTGTGGAGCATCTCGAATGTGTTCCAGCCGTATGCGGTCCAAAGGTTTTGGACGATTAGGTCTTGATGTTTCCCTTGAAAAAGACTTTTAGACAAAAGCAATAAAGGTTCTATACCACCCGAAAATGCGATGGTTACATAAGCCATCCTCCTTTCGCCATCGCTCGGAAAGAATGCGTTCAAAAACCGCCAAAGCGAGAAAAAGAAAAAGAAGACAGATGGCAATCTCGCAAGTTCCAGAAGCAATAAAGGCTCGATGCCTGTTGCTCGGTAAAGAAGACCCAGAACCCATAGAAACAACAAGATGATCCTCGGTTCGTGGGGTTCAGTGGTAAATGGGTTATGGAACAGGGGAACGACTGGTGCTTCCCTTATAAGGGCAGCATACTGAAGAAAATCCTTGGGATTGTAACCTATTGGAAACCACGAAAACCCATGGACAGGCTTTATTGCCTCGAGGACAAGGCTTAGTGCAAATGGAAGGCTTGTAAGGATGGTGCAAACAAGCGGGACAAGCCATACTTCGTGCCTCTGTCTTTCCACGCCCTACAACTTTTCCCTTATGGCGTGCCATGCCCACCTGATGGCGTTGAACGCATAGCGCAACCGCCCCATCTCTTTTGGGTATTCTATGACCCCCGCATTCTCTTTTGCTTCCACGCCAAGTTCTTTCAAGAACTCTTCTGTGTGAGCGCCTCGCACAGGTGTCAAAAATCTCTCACCAACCTTACTTTTCGCCATCGAAATAGGAATGGGTACAAAAGCCACGGGCTTTTTTATGCCATCATATAAAACCTTTCTCACTCTAAGCGCCTCTTCTTTGTGATTTGCAAGTCGCTGGCACACCTCTTTTATCGGATTGACCCTGATGGCAAAATATCTTCCACCAAACTTTCGCTCAACCTCTTGTGCCTTCCGAAACAACATGCGAATCCACGGCATTTCACTTGTCCCACCCAAAAGAACATACCCATCGAGGCACCTCACGATGCGTGGTTTTGCACCATCATTCCTTGCGTTTTTCTTATCCAACTGCCTCACCTGCAAAAGGTTCGTAATCGTTGTAAGATGAACCCGAACAGAGCACCCTTCACCAGTCTGAAGTCTATGGTAAATGCCAACTAGCGCCCCAAATCCTGCAAGTGCCCCAGCCCCCATGTCCGCAATCGCAATAGGCAAAAGCCTCGGTCGCCCCTCGCCATAGCAATGCTCGACCCCGCTTACCGCCTGAACAACCTGTTCAAAGCCAGGATAAGATGCGAACTTTCCTTTGTCACCAAACGCATTTATGTGCACATAGACAATCTGAGGCACGACCTTTCTTATGCTTTGTTCGTCAAGACCTATCTTCTTTGCAATATCAGGACTGCGCCAGTTCTGAAGGAAGACATCGAACTTCTTTTCTTCGATACACCTTCTAAGCAAAGCCATGCCCTCTTCGCTTCGATAGTCTAAGGTCACAGACTTCTTGCCTGCTCCGAACAGGATGTGAAAAAGCAAAGACCAGTCGAGGGAAGAGGGGTTCTGGATCGTTAGGCACTCTGCCCCGAAGAACGCAAGCAGTCTAGAGCACATTGGGCCTGCAATGACCCTGCTCAAATCGAGCACCTTCATGCCTTCTAGCGGGGGTGGCGTCCCTTCTGATGGTTTTGTATCCAAAGGGTTTTCATTTGTTTCCCATCTTTGCAGCACCTCTTGTGCCTTCACCATTTCCAAAGGCGATATATTCGAAGATTGGTCGTTACAATCGAAAGACACAAGGGGTCCAAGAACCCGCATCTTTCCCGACTTTGGGTCTTCAATATCAACAAAATCGCCTGTATCCAGTGTCTCTGAAACCCACTCATCAAAAGAGCGCACCCTGACACAGCATACCTTTTGGGCAAAGTTGTCTTCCCACCACGATGCCTCCCGACTAGAAAAAAGCCTTTTCAGAGCCCGTCTAATGATTTTTGCCTCATTAGTGCTTCTAACCTTGCTTGGGTCTTTTCTTGTCTGGAAAGATATGGCTTTATCTAAAGATTCGACAAGTCCTTCGGTTACCCCCTTTTGTTTCAAAAGTTCAAGGAAAAGGCGGTTGTGTTCAGGGAATGCTATGTGCAAGTATATGAATCTTCCGTCCTTGCATGGATAGACCCCCATGAAAGGCGATGCAACCATCTGAAGTGGCAAAAACCCCCTTGGAATCCCCATCTTTTGCGTGGCAATGAGCGTCTGTGCAAAGACCCCAGTATTTTCTAAAGGCACGACAATCTTTTGCCCTGTGCCAAATCGCTTCTTTGCGATAAGACCAGCAACCAGAGCGCACGCCCCAAAGATCCCCTGAAGAACAAAAACCACTGGGAATGGATGAAACTTTGGCGGACCAATGGGTCTTTCGTAAGCGCAGGCAAGTGCATTGCCTGCCACATCCAGAAACTCGTAAGGCACATTTTGCGGGGCTTCAAGCAAGATAAACAGAAAGGACGGGTCTTTTTGCGCATGTTCGCTTCCTAGCCTCTCCACGAGTTTATCGGTTCCATCACAAATAAGCACATCGGAGCGCTGGATCAGTTGCCCTATCTCGTTTTCGTTTGAGTCTGTGACAACAAGCTTGCCACGGTCAAGTGGGGCGAATATCTCATTTGGTTTACAGACCTTTACAACCTCTGCCCCATTGTCTTTTAGCAACATGCCAGCAATAGCGCACGAAAGAGTCTTTGAAGCCTCGATAACCCGTATGCCATTGAATGGCTTCATCGTTCGCAAGTCCTCCTTTTCTTGTAGTAGTAATAAAGGAAGCCACCAACCACAACCGCAGGGATGCTTATTAGTTGCGATGTGGAAAGCCCAAAAAGTTCGCCTCTGGGGTCGCTACGCAAGAACTCGATCAGGAAACGGGCGATGCCATAAAGGATCAAAAATAGGAAGAAGACCTGTCCATCAAAGGTTTTGCGCCTTATTTTCCAGAAAAGATAAAAGAAGATCAGAAGACAGGCGATGGCTTCGAAGAGTTGTGTGGGATAGACTGGGAGGCTGTATTGAGCCATAGGCGGTATCAGCCTGTGTTCAAGTTGATAATCGTAACAAGCGCTTCCCCGTGGGAATTCAAGACATAGCCATGATGTGCAAATCCTGCCGAAACAGCAGCCGTTGAAGAAACATCCCATCCTGCCGAAGAACAATCCCAAAGGGATCGTAAATCCAGCAAGGTCACCTACCTTCCATGTTGGAAGTCCGTATCTTCGGACTAGATAAAGACCAGTTCCTATTGCAAAGATAAGTCCCCCATAAAATACAAGCCCCCCGTACCAGAACTTGAAGACCCTAAGGCAATCCTTGACATGGCAAGTCCCTTTTTCTTTGTTGCAGATTTCACCAACCTTTGCCTCTTTGCAGTCCTCGTCCGACTGGCATTTTTTCCCATCTGGCATGGGCATGGGGAAGACTTCCGTGGGTGCCTGGCAAAGGGCTTTATATTTGGGCCAATCGCCGTCCGCAATCACATGCAAGACCCTTGCACCCACGATCCCAGCCACCAAAAGCCACAATCCCATGTCTATAAGTTTATTCCTATCAAGCCCTTGCCTTTCCCCCTCCCTTGCACCAATATAGACCGCAAGCGTGTATCCCACCATCAGAAGCGTGAAATACGCAGGAAGCTCAACTGGTCCAATCTTGAAGATCGGGCTCATGGGACAGATTTTACTTCAGTCCGAAAGGAAACGCTACTTTTGAGGGAAAGCTGGAGGTAGGCTCAGTTACGCCAAAAGTCGAGCTTGGACGAGCGGAATATGCTTGCTTTTCGATACGAGAATGGGTACATTGTTGAAGACTCATGTGAACTGCGGGTACAAGTTTGTGTGCCAAAAAGTTTGCCATTATGGCAGGGTTGATATTGGGGTGCAACTCCGATGCGATGCCTGAATCAAGCGTGAGCCCAAATATGGACAGTCAGGAAGGACTCGCAGAGTCTCATGTGTTCGAATCTGAAACGACTCCTTGTGACCCGCAGGAGTGGTCGAAACATGCCCTCGAGATTTTCAGGAAATCGGAAGCTCTCAATCCCCCTGAAGCAGGACCACCGCCCATTGACGATGCGACTTGCGAGCCGAGGCTCGACCGCTCGTGCTCAACTCCATGCGACTGTAAGTTTGCACTTATGGGTTGTGGGTTTACTGCTGTCAACAAGGCTTTGCCATGGAACCGTTGGGATTTTTTGGCGAGGGATTGCGTAGGTGGATGTATCCCAGTCCTCTGTGCCGGGCAGGACGCCCCAACAGAAGGAACAACTCTGGACTGCGTCCTGTCGTTGTGCGTGGTGCGAGACCAAAGGGAACATGCTATTGTTTATAACCCAGACCTTGGGGATGATGCGTGTGATGTGGACAGATGGCTTAAAACCCTTCGCACGCAATGGGCAGGTGGCGTTCCACAGAATCCAGAGGATGCAGGACCACCACCCATAGATGCTGAGACCTGCAAGCCTATATTTGACAGGTCCTGTTCAACCCCTTGTGACTGCAAGTTTATAAGGACTCCAGATGGCAGGATTGAGGCTGCGAACAAGAATGTCCCGTGGAACGATTGGGAACAGGGTAGTGACAAGTGCGTGCCAAAAGACCTCGAGACGGACTGCGTAGAGGCTAAGACCCTGAGGTGTATTCAGGGGGAATGTTACGCTTTAAGCATAGGATCCGTGATTAGGTTTTTTGCGTTTCCGCCCACGCAAACCAAAAATCTAGCCAGATGAAAGGAATCTCTCGACTTCTGAAAATAACTGTCCTTTGTCATACGCTTGGACAAAGATAAGGTCCTTCTCTTTCCTTAGCCATGTTATCTGTCTTTTGGCGTAATGCCTGTGCGCCTTTGCAATCTCGTGGCACATCTCGTCCAAAGAGATTTTTTTGTCCAGATACCTTAGGACTGGCACATACGAGGAGGAACGGAGAGGTCTTATATCCCTCGAATATCCCATATCGAGGCATCTTTGAACCTCCTCTACAATCCCCGACGAGACCATCTCTTTAGCCCTTTTGTTTATCCTTTCGTAAAGTTTTTGCCTGTCTAAAATAAGGCAAATCTTCAGAAAATTCGCTTCGAGCACAGGTTTTTTGTTGCCTTTCTGATATGAAGATATAGGTGTGCCTGTTGCCTCGTACACCTCGAGTGCCCTCAAGATGCGCTGAGTATCTGTTGGGTGTAGCCTTTGGGCTGTCTCTTCATCAACTTCACAAAGTCTTTTGAACAAAGCATCCAAGCCTTTTTCTTTCAACTCTTTTTGCAATGCCATCCTCACCTCTTTGGGCACGCATGGAATCTCGTCTAGCCCCTCTAAAAGCGCCCTTAGCCAGAAGAATGTCCCACCTACCAGGATCGGGACCTTCCCTTTTTGGTAAACCTCTTTTGCAATCTTACTTGCCTCTTGTGCCCAGCGCATCGCATCTGGTTCTTCGTCTGGATTCAGATATTGATAAAGGTGATGGGGCACCCTTTTTCGATATTCTTCAGGTGGAACTTGAGTGCCGATAGCAAGATAGCGATAAACCTGCATGGAATCCGCATTTATTATCTCTCCCCCAAACCTTTCCGCCACATCGAGCGCCGTCTCGGATTTCCCTGTTGCAGTTGGACCCAAAAGGCACAGAACCTTCATCCTATCTTCCAAACCATCCCAACACTTCCTTCTTGGGAAACACCACTACAACCTGCCTCCCGTGAGGGCAATATGTCGAAAGTTCTGTCTTCTTCATCCCATCGAATATAGCCCATGCCTCGTTTTCTGAAATCGCATCCCCTGCACGGATGGCTGAATGACATGCTATTGTTGCAATGATCTTCCGCAGACTGTCAGATGACCCAGAACGGTGCACATCCTGCGCTTCAAGGACAATCTTTTGAACAGAGCGATTTTTCAGAACCAATGGCACGCTTCGCACTATTACGGATTTTTCAGAAAATGCCTCGCACTCGATCCCAGCCTTCCCTAAAAGTTCAAATGGCACACTTTCTGGGTCACATAAGACCTCCTCGGGAAACAAAAGGGCTTCCCTCATGACCTCGCCCTTTTCAAGCATTTCCATAAGTTCATTGAAAAGGATCCTTTCGTGCGCTGCGTGCTGGTCAATGAACAAAATATTCTCGTTCTCCTCGAAGATCAGGACGACATTGAAAGCCTGACCTAAAAAGCGGGCGTGGCGTGCCAAGGATGGTGTGTCACAGACAAACATCAAAGATTGTTCCCCAATACTTTGCACTGCTTCATAATGCTCCACTCTGCTTCCTGACCACGCTTGTTTCACGGGCACACTCGACACAAAACCTGTCCATGGTGCCTTTGCCACAACTTCATAGACCGCACGGAAAACGGAAGATGAAACCTCCCTCTGGTCTTTGAAGCGCACCTCTATCTTTCTAGGATGCACATTTACATCCACATCCTCAGGCGGCAACTCAACCGACACAATAGCCCTTGGGAAATAGCCTTTTTCAACCAAAGGGGAAAACGCCTCCAAGACCGCTCGCCTGAGCGACGCGTCCACAACAGGTCTCTTGTTCACCAATATCAAAACCCTCGATGGGTCGCTTTTTGCGTCCTTAGGGTCGCCAAGCACTCCAGCGACAGTTATCCGCCCCGAGGCAAGCCTGAAAGGAAAGACCTTCTCGTTGAATAGTTGCAGAATCCTCTGCTCAAGGGTCTTGCACGGCGGGAGGTCTAGAAGTTTGCGTCCTTCAGAAGAAAACAAGAAATGAACATCAAAAAAGGCTAGGGCATATCTTTCTATCACCTGCTCTATGGCATTTTTTAGGCTTTGCTTGCCTTTTTGGAACTTTAGCCGTGCAGGGACATTGTAGAACAAGTTGCACACCTCGACTGTCGTGCCTTTCGAGTGCGATGTGGGCATCACTTCCACTTTTTCGCCATCTGACAAAAGCATCCACGCCTCCTCCTCCCCTTCTGCTTTGCTCTTTATCGTAAGCCTTGAAACCTCCCTGATTGCCCACAAAGCCTCGCCCCTAAACCCAAAAGTCTTTACCGCATAAAGGTCTTCTTCTTTTTCTACCTTGCTAGTGGAATATCTCCCAATAGCAAGCATCAAGTCTTCTTTTGGAATCCCGCACCCATCGTCCACAACCCTGATCTTTGAAATCCCGCCGCCTTCTATCTCAACAAAGACCTTTTTTGCGGATGCATCAAGCGCATTCTCGATAAGTTCTTTGACCACACTTGCAGGGCTTTCAACGACCTCTCCACAAGCAATCCTTGAAGCAACCTCGGGGCTCAATACACGGATGCGACCTGGCGCCATAGCATTTCATTCCAGTGGACAACCAAATATCTCGTGGAGGAGCAACAGGGTGGTTTCACCAGGCAAAAATAACCATTTCAAGGCAAAGCCCCTGACTGGGTTTGCTGTCTCGGAAACCCTGACCACAGTCCCGCTCAGATGCACCTTTGCAAGCCTCCCCTGTATGTTTTCGAAGATGCACTCCACTACCTCGCCAGTATTCGGTAGTTCCTTCGAATGGAAAAAAGCACCAGATATGCTGATGTCCGTTGTTGTCGCTTTAAAGGTTCGGTCTTTGCACAGTATCGTAGCGCTTATCATCTTCTGAATCCGTTTGGTCTGTCTTCTATCCCCACCTTGAGCCTGAGGGACCTCCCCGCCTGTCACCACTTCTACCACGAACGGCTCCTCCGCCCGCCTTTGCGGTTCCTCTTGTATCCCTGTCACATCCAGAGCCTTCATCTTCTTCGTTGCCCTCAAAGCCACCTTTGCATCCCTTATTTCCCTTTCTACATGCCCCTCTAACGCCAAAGCCAGAAGATTCTTGAACTCTAGGGCTGTCTGGGGTCTTTGAGTCTTATCCCTAGAAAGCGCTTTGTGGATGAGCTCGTCGAGCTCTTCTGGCACGCTCAAAAGCGGGTTTATGTCTCTAATCATGGGGGGGTCTTCTGTAAGTTTCTTCACGCCCAGCGCAACTGCGTTATCAGCCTCAAACGGCGCTCTCCCAGAAATCGCCTCGAACAGGATGGTCGCCACAGCGTATATATCTGTGGTCGGTTCCAGAGGCTGTCCCTCCATCTGCTCTGGGCTCATATACTGAGGGGTTCCAACGACCACTGACAACTTCCCTTTTCGAACATTTCTCTCCTCTTCGAACTGCGCAATGCCGAAGTCAAGGACCTTCGCAAACTCGCCATGCCCAGGACCTTCCACGATAAAGATGTTTTCAGGCTTCAAATCCCCATGCACAACCTGCGCTTTATGCGCCTCTTCAAGACAATCAAGAACCTGCATCATGATCCCCACGATCCTCGAGGCGCTCATCGGGATTCCATCCTCTACCATCACCCTGAACAATGACCTGCCCCGCAAGAGTTCCATAGCGATGAACAAAAGTCCTTCTTCTGTTTCACCCACATCGAATATTGAAACGCAATGAGGGTTTGTAAGGCGGGATACCGCACGCACCTCTTTCAAAAACCTCATCCTTGCATGCTCTTTCCATGTGAACTCGCTTTTCAGGACCTTCAGTGCAACATCCCTTCCCATTGAGACCTGCTCGGCAATATAGACAGCACTTGTGCCACCTATCCCAAGAAGCCCTTTTATTGCAAACCTGCCTTCTATCAGGCTTCCCTCGCCCAATGTCAGAGCAGAGACAGGCTTCGCCTTCTTCTTTTTTGCAAACCTTTGCTTTAGAAAATCAAAGACACCCAAGAAAGCTCCTCGCTAATAGAGCATCACCTCTTGTGTTCTCTTACATCAAAAGCAAAGGTTCGTCAAGGTTCGATGCGCATGGTTCATTTCCCTTTCCCGTTTGCCAAGGCATATAATAATAGCAATGAACCTGTGGCCAAACAGCGAAGAGGAACTTATTAGCCTTCAGAACAAAATAGCGGGCGAACATGCAGTGCCATTTGTGTATTCAGGCGAAGACATTCTGGTTGGTGGCGTCTATGTGTGTTTCAAAAGGGGTGGGCACGGCGTGGGAAGTGCGATGGACGAAGGATGGGCTGGCGCGGCTTTGCTTCGTGGTCATAAGGTTGTAAAGACAGCGGTCGTTCGAGGCTATTCACAAGGACCTTATTGCCCTGGGCTTCTTGCCATAAGGGAAGGCAAGATGATGGACGATGCGGCGAGGGCGCTTGGAGCATTGCCAGATGTCTTGATGGTCAATGCAACAGGGATAGACCATCCAAGGGGATGTGGTCTTGCTGTGCATCTTGGATATGCACTAGGAATCCCGACTGTTGGAGTAACACTAAGACCTCTGGTAGCAACGGGCGCTTTGCCTGAAAACAAGGCAGGTGCACAAAGCCTTCTTTACTACAATGGCAAAGTTGTGGCTTTGTATCTGAGGGTGAAGAAGGATGTGCGCCCGCTTGTGGTTCATGCTGGGTTTCGCACAAACCTTGATTCAGCCGTGCGCCTTGTGCTTGCATATACGAAGTGTGCATTGACACCAGAACCAATTAGGATTGCAAGGCAGGTGGCACGGGAAACCCGCTCGAGGGAACAACAAGACTAAAGAAATCTGAAAATGCCTTTAGCGCAAACCTCGCAGTCTTCGTTCTTTGCTACCTCTATCACTCTGAACTCGTTTAGCCACAAATCTGCAAAGAAAAGCGTGCGTCTTACTGCGTCCTTTTGCCCTAAAAGCAGTTTTATAGCCTCGGAAACCTGCAAGGATGCTATGAATGCCACAGCGGGGCTGAAGATACCCCTTGTCGCCCCTGATGGCTCTTGGTCGGGGTGGGGGATGAAATCAAAAAGGCAACGATAACAAGCGCCTTCTTTGGGCAAAATCGTGAACTGGAGGGCATAAGTCCCAAGCACCGCTGCATGAACAAAGGGGATGGCTCTTTTCAGGCAGGCTTCATTGGCAATGAACCTCATCTGGAAGTTGTCAGAGCCATCAATCACGATGTCAAAGCCTTCAATGAGTTTTGTGACATTCGCGCCTGTGACATCCGCTAAGACAGGTTCGATGACGCAATCTTTGTTTGCCCTTGCAAGCGTCTCTTTTCCCGCATAAGCCTTTGGGATGCCTATGTGTTCCTCGAAATAGAGGATCTGGCGATGAAGGTTGTCAAGGCTTACCGTGTCTTTGTCAACAACCCTTAGTCTTCCAACGCCCATTCTGGCAAGGAGGGTCGCACAAACGCCTCCAAGCCCTCCAATCCCAAGCACGACTGCACTGCGCACTAGAAGCGTTTTTTGCCCTTCTTCGCCTATCTCTTGCAAAACAAGTTGTCGTGCATATCTCGAAAGGTCAGCCATTTTTTGCCCTCCATAAAAGGCGCTAAGGCGTGGAAAAAATGCTAGACTATGTGGTCTTTTTGGTCAAGGGAACGGATATGAAACGCTATATCCTGCTTGCCTTTTTTGTCTTAGGTTGTTCGAAGACTGAAAACTATGTAGTGTGCGATGCCTTGTGGAATGCGAAGGAGGACGCTGTTGCGAGCGATGATGTGGTGGCAAGTGAAAGAACGGACGGTCAGACGATGGAAGAAGGGTTCGACAGCGAGCCTGAGGGCGACATGGTCGAGTTGGCTTTGGATTCACAAATGGAAGGGGTTTCAGAGACATCAGAGGA
>Ga0272449_1000372_pt1 | contig 54183 bp, 46 predicted proteins | sample YNPCB0241_FD_198679 | JGI IMG/M metagenome (GOLD analysis project Ga0272449, IMG submission 198679) | Hot spring sediment microbial communities from Yellowstone National Park, WY, United States - YNP-CB-024-1 | ecosystem: Environmental > Aquatic > Thermal springs > Hot (42-90C) > Sediment...
TACGAACTTTAAAGTTCAAGAAGTGATCAAGTTCCCATACCTCTGGATTTATTTTAGTTTTCAAGAGAACTTTTGCTCTCTATAAATTTAATTTTAAAATATTATAACTAAATTTTAACATACAAGGAGTGAGAAGTGAAATCCCCTGTTTCCCTTCCGACGTCACGTCGGAGGGGATGAAAGGGGGATTTTCATATTATTCTATAACTTCTCTTACTCAAATAGATTTTTTAAGCAAACTTTACTTTTTATTAAAAAGAAGATATGGAAAAGAAAATAAAATTTTTAAAACTTCTTTCAGATAAGACAAGATTGAGGATAATAAATCTTTTAAATGGAAGAAGCGTTTGCGTTTGTGATTTGGAGCAGATATTAGGTCTCACTCAGGCGGCTGTTTCAAAGCATATCTCAAGATTAAAAAAATTTGGGATTTTGAAAGAAGAGCAGAAAAGTTTCTGGACATATTACTCACTTGAAATTAAAGATAAAGAGTTAAAGGAAATCTTTGCATCTGTTTTTCCAAAATTTAAGAATGAGAAAATTTTAAAAAAAGATTTAAAAAAATTAAGTAAGGTTTCCTGTTTTGTTAAGAGGAGGTTGTAAATGAAAAAGATATTATTTTTATGCACTGGAAATTCCTGCAGAAGTCAGATGGCAGAAGGGCTTGCGAGACGTTTTCTTGATAAAAATGAGTTTGAGTTTTACTCAGCCGGGACAAAGCCGTCTTTTGTAGATCCAAGGGCAATAAAAGTAATGGCTGAGATTGGAATTGATATATCAAATCACAGATCCAAAAGTGTTGATGAATTTAAAGGTATGGATTTTTATGCAGTAATTACAGTTTGCGATAAAGCAAGAGAGTCATGTCCTGTCTGGTTTGGGAAGACTGTAAAGAAAATTCATAATAGTTTTGAAGATCCACCTTTTTTGGCAAAGGATTCTAAAACAGAAGAAGAAGCACTCATCCATTATAGAAGAGTAAGAGACGAGATAAAAAACTTTATACTTAAACTTCCTGAAATATTAAAAGATTGATAAACTTCTTTTGAGAAGTATCTAATTCTTTGTGGAAGGGGAAAAACTCACCTCTCACTTATATTTACTTACCTGCTCCACATCGGAGTATATGAATTTCCTTTTATTTTGGATGAGAGAAGATGAGGTGCTGAACCATCTATATCCATTATAAAAATATCCCTTTTGCCATTTCTTGTTGAGACAAATGCTATAAATCTTGAATCAGGTGAGAAGCTTGGGTCTTCGTTATCTCCTTCATTTCTTGTGAGACGAAATATTTGTGAGGTGGTTGGATCGGTTATAAAGATATTGAGTTTTTCATTTTTTGTTTCCCTTCCAGAAAAAACAATCCATTTTCCTGAGTTTGACCAGTTAGGGGAATCAGCCCAGTAGAAGTTTGTAAGTTTTCTGTATTTCTTTGTTTCAAGATTGTAAATATATAGTTGAGGGTTTCCTGCTCTGTCACTTATAAAAGCCACTTCTTTTGCATCAGGTGAGAATGTCGGTGAGGAGCATATCCCAAAATTTGAGATAAGGTCCTGTATTTCTTTTGACTCCATCTCTATTAAGTATATTGATGGATCTTTTCCCCTTGACATCGTGAGGATTAGTTTTTTATTATCAGGTGATGTTCCACCTGCAATATTAAGTCCCTGTATCTTTGAAAAAACCTTAATCCTGCCTTCTGTAAAATCTATTATAAATAAGTCAGGATTTCCATATCTGTAGGATGTATAAAATATTTTTGTTCCATCGTATGACCATTTTGGAACTATTGATATACTTCTATGGTTTGTTAACTGTCTTAAATTTTCACCATCATAGTCAATCAAATAGATTTCTTTATATCCTGTTGAATCATTTGAAAATGTTATTCTGCTTGTTGCAATCCCTTTCACATTTTTTATATTTTCGACAATATCATCGCTTATTGTATGAGAAACTTTCCTTAATGCACTAATATCAGAGGAGTAAAGTTTTTTAAATATATTTCTTTTTTCAGATATTTTGAAAAGTGAAGCAATAGCAGAGATTTCTGAGGAGGAAGAAATGCTTAATTCCATAGAAAATACAAAATTCCCAAGTCTTGAAAGTTCAAGATTATCTTTACTTTTTATATCTTCCTCAATTTCTATGACCTTAAAATATCTTGAAAAAAGAAGGTCTGCTCTAATGATTTCTCTCATTATATTTAGGGTTTCTTTTGTAAGTGTATCTGTGGTTTTTGGGGTAATATCCTTTATTATTATGGTATCTATGAGTTGTTTTTTTTCAATACCTATATATATTTCAGTATTCTGAGAGAATATATTTAGCGTTAGGAATAATAGGAGTGTGAACATTCTATTGTTTTTTCACTTTAAGTGATGTTTTTGTTTTTTTATGAATATTTAGCAACTCCTTTGCTATTCTTGCTTCATCTGAGTTTGGATAGTCCTTTGTAATTGAGTAAAGATATGTCAGTGCTTCATCAAATTTGTTTTTATCGTTCATTTCTAAAAGGGACTTTGCATATTTCAGTTTGACATACTCCATTTTTGAAAATGATGGGAAGTTCACCATTATTTTTGAATAAAATATGGATGCTTCTTTAAAATTCTTTAACTCATAGAGTGATTCTGCCATATAAAGGTGTGCAAGTTCGATGTTTTCCCCTTTTGGGAATTTAAGTATGTATTCCTTTAAGTGTTCAATAGCAAGTTCATATTTTTTTGAACTATACAATGAGAGACCTTTGTAGAATTGTGATGTCTCTTTTAAATACTCATTTTCCTTTTCATTTTTATCGGTCTTCTGGTCAGCTATCTTTGCCGCTGTGTTTATTTTTTTCTCGGTTAAGGTTATATAATCATCTATTTTTGAGGAAAGTTTTGATATCTCAGTATTTAGGTCCCTTGAGTTTTCTGTAAACGATGTAAGGTTTCTATTGAGTTCATCAATTTTTAATGAAAGGTCAGCCTGGTTTTTTTTGAGAGTGTATATATTTGTATTTAAATCATCAATCTGACTCTGGAGTATTATCATATCCTGCTGTGTTGCCATGCAGGATGAAAAAAACAAAAGAAATGGCACTAAGTATTTTTTTTTCATTTACCAATCTTTGTTTCTGCTCTTCTGTTTTTTGCCCAGCATTCTTCATTATGTTCAAAACACACTGGTTTTTCCTCTCCATATGATATTGTTGCAATTTTATTTTCAGGAACACCTAATTTTATATAGTAATCTTTTACAACATTTGCTCTTTTTTGCCCAAGAGAAAGATTATACTGGTTTGTTCCTCTTTCATCGCAGTGTCCTTCTATAGTAACGGAGTATTTATTTTCAATAATCTCTTTAGCATTTCTTGATAGTTTTTCCTTTGATTCATCTTTAAGTTCATATTTATCAAAGTCAAAATAAACTGTTTCAAGAGAAATATCTCTCTCCTGCCTTACATCTGTTTCACCTATTGTCTCTTGGGTAAGTACATCTGTTTTGATGGTCTGAGTTGATATGGATTCAAAGGGTGTTGCGGTTGTTTGTTTGATCTGCTTTTTAACACAAGAGGTGGTTAAAGTAAGCAAAACAAATATAGTTATTGCTCTTGCCATAATCTGCCTCCCTGTTTAAACATTTGTATAAAATAATTATACTAAATTTTTTGTATAATAGGTTTATGAATTTATTGAGATGAAAGTATTTGATAGAAACCGTTGACCGGACAAAGGATCTTGTATGAAGAAGACGATAAGAATATTTGCTTTTGGAGGAAATGAGGTCTCTCCTATTGGACTAAAGGATAAAAATGGAAAACCGATAAATCCTGATATAGCGATGCAGTGGCAGAGAACAGCAAAAACAGTAAAAAATGTTGCCGATATATTTGAAAAGCACCCCAATGATTATTATGTTTTAACTCATGGAAATGGCCCTCAGGTTGGAAATGTCCTTTTAATGTCCGAGTATACAAGAAATTTTCTTTTTCCGCTACCGCTTGATGTGTGTGTTAGCGATACTCAAGGTTCTATGGCGTATATGATTGCTCAGTTGAATAATGAACTTAATATAAGGGGGATAGATAATATAGTTTGTGGAGTGGTAACTCAGGTAGTTGTGGATCCAGATGACCCTGATTTTAAAAATCCTTCAAAATATATCGGTCCCTCCTATACGAAAGAAGAAGCCGAAGAAAGAATGAAAAAAGAAAACTGGATAATGAAGATCTATAAGAGGGATGAAAAAGGACAGGAGATCTGGAGAAGGGTTGTTCCTTCACCAAAACCAATTGATATAGTTGAGATAGATGCGATAGAGTCATTGATAGAAAGAAGAATAATCCCGATAACGGTTGGTGGTGGGGGAATTCCAGTAAGAAAAGTGGAGCCAGAGATAGAAAATGGATTTGAGGTATACAGGTGCAACTATGGTGTTGAATATAGAAGAAAATACGACCCCACAAAACCACCTCTTAAAATTTATACAGGTCTTGAAGCGGTCGTAGATAAAGACCTTGCAAGTGCCCTTCTTGGAAGTATGCTTTATCAGAGAGCAAAAAAAAGAGGTGAGGATATTGAGGTTACCTTGACAATCTTTACCGCGGAGGATGGAATAAAACTCAATTACCAAAAGGTAGATCAAAAAGATATAAGATTGATAAAGGTAGATGAACTTGAAAAACTTTACAATGAGATGCCTGAACAATTTCCGCAAGGAAGTATGGGACCAAAGATCAAAGCATGTATTGAGTTTATTAAAAATGGTGGTTCAAAGGCATATATTACTAAAACAGAATTTTTTGAAGACACACTTAAAACGATAAGAGGTACAACAATAATTCCTTAAATAGGTGTTTATGAAAAAAATTCTATTTCTAAAGTGCATTTCCTGTGGGAAAGAACATAGCATAAATGAGGTTAAATATGTATGCAACTCATGTGGTGGAAATCTTGAGGTGATATATGATTATAATCTTATAAAGAAAAGATTTACTCATGATGAACTGAAAGCGAATACTCATTATGATATGTGGAGATACTGGGACCTTCTTCCAGTTGAAGATCTTAAAGGGATATCATCTTTAAAGGTTGGTTTTACTCCACTTTATAAAAGCGAGAGGTTGAGGAATGAGTTTGATGTTGAGATGGTTTATATAAAAGATGATACTCAAAATCCAAGTGCTTCTTTCAAGGATAGGGCAACAAATGTTGTTTTAAAAAGAGCAATTGAGACTCTTGATGAGGATGCAAGAATTGTTGCAACTGCTTCAACGGGAAATGCAGCATCCTCTCTTGCTTGTATAGCATCTTCTTTAGGTATAAACTCTATCATATTTGTTCCATCCACATCTCCTAAGGCAAAGATAGCACAATTAGCTGCATACGGTGCAAAGGTTGTTTCTGTAAGGGGTAGTTATGATGATGCTTTTGAGTTATGTATTAAGGCATGTGAGAGTTTTGGATGGTATAATGGATCTGCTGGATACAATCCCTATACGAGGGAGGGCAAGAAAACTGCAGCGTTTGAGATATGCGAACAACTTGAGTGGGAGGTTCCTGATAAGGTATTTGTACCTGTTGGTGATGGGAATATAATAAGCGGGATATGGAAAGGATTTCTTGAGTTCAAAAAGATTGGTTTCATAGATAAACTTCCAAAGCTTGTTGCTGTTCAGAGTGAAGAATCAAATGCAATATATAAGGCATTTACTGAAAATCTTGAAAAAATTCCAACTGTTAGTGGAAAGACGATATGCGATAGTATCTCTGTAAAAACGCCACGGGATGGATTTAGTGCCCTTCTTGCGATAAAAGAATCCGGCGGTTTTGCGATAAATGTGAGTGATAAGGAAGTTAAAGTATCCATAAAAGAGTTTGCCTCAAAGACAGGAATATTTGCTGAGCCATCAGCATCTTCAGTATATGCCGCATTTAAAAAAGCAAGAGAGCAAAAATTGGTTGAGAAAAATGATACGGTTTTACTGCTTATTACTGGAAGCGGGTTAAAGGATATTACAGTGATTGAGGATTATGTTAAAAAGGAAATACGAGTAATAGACCCGACACTTGATGACCTTAAAAATATTCTTCCCTCTATTCTTAAAAAATAATGTTTCTAAATGATAATGTTAAATATCTAAAAGGAGTTGGTCCTAAAAGAACTGAGGTTTTAAACAAACTCGGTATATACACAATAAAGGACCTTCTTTTTTACCTCCCAAGAGCATACGAGGATAGAAGAGTTGTCAAGGATAAAAAGATTCCTTTTATCGATGATGTGGATGTGTGTTTTGGTGAGGTTTTTGATTTCTTTGAGGTTCAGACATCTTCAAGTTTAAGGATATTCAAGATATTTTTTAGAAATAATGGTAGAGAGTATGAGGCAAATATTTTTAAGAATTTCAAAAGGAATTTTGATGTTTTTATGCCTATTAAGAAAAAAATATCAAAAGGGAAAAAGGTTTATATTGTTGGAAGTATTGAAAATCATTTTTTCAGGTCAATAGTAAATGTTAAGGAGATATATTTTGATGATGATGAAGACCTCTTTTTAAACTTTGACAGGATAGTCGGTATCTATAGCCTCACCTCAAAGATGGATTTAAAAACATTTAGAAGGATATTGTATAATGTTTGCTCAGCTATAAGCCAGGAAATGATTGATGAGATAATTCCTAAAGACATTGTGATAAAGAGAAATCTTCTTCTAAGACATACTGCCCTTTATAATATACATTTTCCCTTGAATGCTGAGTTGCTTTCAAAAGCGCGGGAAAGATTTATATATGAGGAACTTTTTGTTATGAGTATTGGGTGGGGTATTAAAAAAAGACAGACAAGAGAGATTAAAAAAAACAGAACCTATGAGATAAAAAAAACGCTTCTAACACCATTTAAAAACAATATGGGATTTGAATTTACCCCTTCGCAGAAAAAAGCTATAAATGAGATATTTAGGGATATGAACTCTCCCTACCCTATGGCGAGGCTTTTATGTGGTGATGTTGGAAGCGGGAAAACGGTGGTTGCAATATCTGCGTGTCTTTTAGTTGTTGAGAATGGTTATCAGGCATGTTTTGTTGCACCAACTGAAATTCTTGCTGAACAGCATTTTATTACATTTAAAAGATTTCTTTGGGGACTTAATGTTAGATTTGAACTTTTAACATCTGGCATCTCACAGAAAAAGAGAAAAGAGATACTTGAAGGACTTTTAAATGGTGATATAGATATAATCATAGGTACTCACTCACTCTTTGAAGAAAATGTTAGGTTTAGAAATCTTGCACTTGTTGTAGTAGATGAACAGCATAGGTTTGGTGTAAGACAGAGAGCAACTATCAGAAAGAAAGGAGACAAGGTTGATATGCTTATTATGACAGCAACACCTATACCAAGAACGCTTTTTCTCTCTTTATATGGGGATCTGGATCTCTCAGTGCTTGAGGATATGCCACCGGGTAAGGGAAAGATTAAAACCTTTCATGTTGATGAAGAGTATGCTTTTAAAGAGGCAAGAAAGGCACTTGAAAATGGTTTTCAGGTTTATGTAGTATTTCCGATAATAGAGGAAAGTTCAAGAAAAGAAATAAAGTCGCTTTTAAAAGAATACAATAGAATAAAAGAAATCTTTCAGCCATACGCTGTTTCAGTTTTGCATGGTGCGATGAAATCAAAAGATAAACAGATGGTGATGCAGGATTTTGCATCTGGCAAGATAAATGTTCTCTGCTCAACTCCTGTTATAGAGGTTGGGATTGATGTCCCTAATGCAACGGTTATGATAATAGAGAATGCTGAGAGGTTTGGTATGGCATCTCTGCATCAACTGAGAGGAAGGGTTGGAAGAGGTAGAAATGATGGGTATTGTTTCCTTATAAGCGATGATAAAGGGGAAGCGCTTGAGAGAATAAAAGCACTCTGTGAGATTGATAATGGATTTGAACTTAGTGAAAAGGATGCATATATAAGAGGTGTTGGTGAGGTTCTTGGAACAAAACAACATGGAGATATTGAGTTTAAGATTGCTTCAATATATAGAGACAGAGATATCCTTACTAAGGTTCTTGAAGATAAAGATAAGATACTTATGACAGATCCATATCTTAAAAGACCTGAAAATTACAGATTAAAAAAAGAGGTTTTTGAGATTTATGGTGAAAAATGGAATATAATTGATATGAGTTAATTATGTCATACAAGAAATATACACTTAGAATCTGGAATAAAATAAATTCTTTTATAAGGGAAAATAAACTTATAAAAAAGGGTGAAAAACTTCTTCTTGCTGTATCCGGTGGTCCGGACTCTATGCTTATGCTTCATTATTTTGATAAAGCCAAAAAATACAATTTTATTGTTTTTCATTTAAATCATGGAATAAGAAAAGAAGCGAAGTACGATGAGAAGTTAGTTAGGGATTGGTGCAAGAAAAATTCCATAGAGTTTATTTCAGAGAAGTTCTCCATCCCATCTATTCTTCGTAAAAATAAAGACAATCTTGAAAATGCTGCAAGAAAAATAAGATATAAACTTTTTCTTAAATATGCAAGAAAATATAAATGTTCGCTTATTGCAACCGCTCATAATCTGGATGAACATATAGAGACGGTAATCTTAAATCTAATAAGAGGAAAAAGTATAAAAGGACTTTGTGGAATACCTGTTAAAAGAAAGATTTCAAATAGTATTTACGTAATAAGACCTATTATGTGTCTTAAAAAGGAAGAGATTTTAAGGTACCTTAAAGAAAATAAAATTAGATATGCACTTGATAAAACAAATTATGATACATCTTATACAAGAAACTGGATAAGGCATAAACTAATACCAATGATTGAAAAAAAGCAGCCAAATTTTGGTAATCATTTAATTGAGATATCTAGACAAATTTCCAAAATTTATAAATCCAGATATTAAATTATGCTACTTTTTTCTTTCTATGTGATGGATGGATTGTTCCACCATTTTTATTATCTCTGGATTTATCTTGCCGTTTCGTTTTAATGCTTCATCTATATAAAACTTAGATTGTTTAAAGTCATTTAAGGTATAGAAAATGAGTGATAGTTTTTCATATGCATCGAAATAATAAGGATTTATCTCTATGGTTTTTTTAAATAGATTTACTGCCTCATTTGTTTTGGATTGTCTTAGATAGAGAAGCGCAAGATTATAGTATGCTGTATCATAATTTGGGTAATATTTAAGTTCCATTAAAAACTCTTCTTCTGCTTTTTTAAACTCTCCTCTGTTCATATAAATAAGCCCAAGATTATTATGCACCATTGGTTCTGTTGGATTTAGTTTCAAACACTCAAGATATTCTTTTTCTGCTTTATCAAGCTCTCCTCTAAGATAATACATTGCACCAAGATTTCTCCTTGCAAGTGGATAGGAAGGGGAGTGTCTTTGAGCATTTTCCCAGAATGAGATTCCATCTTTGAAGTTATAACTGTAGGATATGTTGATTATGGAAAATAAAAATAGAATTGCTAAAATTGCAATGTTTAAAAAATTTATTTTAAACTCTATATTTTTTATATTTCCTGCCTCAAGTAAAAATATTATAAATCCGATTATTGGGAGATAGATTCTATGTTCTATAAAATCAGCAGGTAGATTGGAATTTGGGCGTATAAATGCTGGAAGTAGAAAGATTATGAACCAAAAAATTCCAAATATCATATACAAACTATTTTTGTTTTTTGAGAAAGAGACAAGGAATATTGAAATCACAACTACAATATAGCCCCAGATAAGGGTGTTATCGGAAAGTATAGGAAGAACTGATAAATTAAACGGTAGCAGGGTTTTACCTATATAAAGAAGAATTGCAGGAAAGTTGTTTATAATAGAGTTTATAATGTCTTTTGAAGTATAATTTAGTGGGTTTGAAAGAGCATTTTTTCGCATAAAATACCATAACAGAATTATTATTAGATAGGAAGTAAAAATTGAAATATTTTGCCTTTCAAAAATTTTTTTGTGCATTATTATGCTGATAAAAATATACAGAAAGAAAAATACTAATGCTGTTTCTTTGGTAAAAATTGCCAGTGTAAAGGTTAGTAGGTGTATAAGAAGTTTAGTTGTTTTTCTGGTATTAAGATAGGAGATAAGTGTAATAATGGAGAGAAGAATAAAAAATGCAAGAAGAGTATCATTTCTTCCACCTATCCAGCTAACTGCCTGACATAAAGCAGGATGAACTGTAAAGAATAATGAAGATATAAAAGAAGGAAATCTTTGGTATCCAAGTTTCAAAAGAAATATGAAAACAAGACATGAGCATAAATAATGTATTATAATGTTTGTAAGATGATAAAATAATGGAGATGTTCCACCAAGATAAGCATCAAGGATTAGTGAGATTGTCATAATTGGTCTGTAATATGCGTTATTGGTTGTATCTATAAAAACATCGTGTTTAAATGCCTCAATTATATTTGATATTCTGCTTATAAAATGAAAGTTATCAAGAATTAGTTTGTTATCATCAAGATATGTAAATTTAAACCCAAGTGTGTGTGAGTAAATAATAGCAGTGATAATTAAGATGATTATGTGTGGTCTAAATCCTTTTAAAAAAGATGGAGTATTATTCTCTTGAGATTTATTTTTCATAGGTTTTTTCAAAGCCATAAATATATTTTATATTAAATTACCTACAATTATTGTAAAATAGTTATTTAGTGAAGTTGAAGAGGTGTTTATGGATGCAAAGGAAATAAGAAAAAAATTTATAGATTTTTTTGCTTCAAACTCACATCCAATTATTCCTTCAAGTTCACTTATTCCTGACGGAGATCCATCTCTTCTTTTTACAACTGCTGGTATGGTTCAGTTTAAGCCATATTATCTCGGTTTAAAAGATGATTTAAAAAGAGCAGCAAGTTGTCAGAAGTGTTTTAGAACAACTGATATAGATAATGTAGGGAAAACAATAAGACATCTAACTTTTTTTGAAATGCTTGGAAATTTTTCTTTTGGGGATTACTTTAAAAAAGAAACACTTGAGTGGGGATTTGAGTTTCTTGTAAATGTTATGAAGATAGATCCTAAAAGATTGTATTTTTCATATTATGCTGGAGGAAATGCCCCAAAAGATGAAGAGGCATTAGAGATATGGAAATCTATACTTCCAAAGGAACTTCATTCTCATATATTTGAGATGGGAGAAGATAATTTTTGGTCAATGGGAGAGACAGGTCCAAGTGGTCCATGCTCTGAGATATACTATGATAGAGGAGAGATTTATCATCAAGGATGTTTAGGTCCAAATTGTGATTGTGATAGATATATTGAGATATGGAACCATGTTTTTACACAGTTTGACAGACAGGTGGATGGAAGTTTTAAACCACTTCCCAAAAAAAATATTGATACTGGAATGGGTCTTGAGAGATTATGTTTTATTGTTGAAAATAAATTTTCACCATTTGAAACAACACTTTTTTTCCCAATAATAAAAAAATTTATAGAAGATAATCGTAGTAGTTTTACTCTTGAAAACAAAGAGATATCTGATATAGTTCTTAAACAACCAGATCAAAAATATTATTATGAAGAACTTTTAAAGAGAAATGCTTTTGAAATTTTTATTCCAACTTTAAGGGTTGTTGCAGATCATATAAGAGGAGCATCATTTCTTATATCTGAAGGAGTTATTCCTTCAAATGAGGGAAGGGGATATATCTTAAGAAGATTGATTAGAAGGGCAATGAGATACTCAATGCTTTGTGGTGTTAAAGAAACATATCTTTACAATCTTGTTGATTCGGTTGGAGAGATATATGATGGTGTTTATCCTCAGATATCTGAAAATCTCAAATATATAAAAAATGTAATTAAGTATGAAGAAGAAGGATTTCTTAAAACGCTTGAAAAAGGTGAAAAATATCTATACGAACTTATAAATTCATCTAAAAAGATAAGCGGCGAAGATGCATTTAGGCTTTATGAAACATATGGTTTCCCTTATGAGCTTACAAAAGAAATTGCTTTAAAGCATGGCATGGAAATAGATGATAATGAATTTGAGAATGCAAGAAAAAGGGCTTCAGAGGTCTCAAGAAAATGGAAGGGGAAAGAGGATGAAATCAAATTTCATAAAATTGATTCTGATTTCATAGAAACCTCTTTTGAAGGATATGTATCTTATGAACTTGAGGCAAAACTTATAGGTATTGTAAGCGAGAGTGCACAGAAATATGAAAAAGTTGGTACTGGTCTTTGGTATCTCGTTTTTGATAGAACTCCATTCTATGCTGAGAGTGGTGGTCAGATTTCTGATACCGGCATAATTGAAGATTTAAATGGAAATGTTGTTGCAAAAGTTCTTGATGTATCAAAACCTATTGGAAGAGTTTTTTATCACAAGGTTGAAGTTTTAAAGCTTGTAAAAGTCGAAGAGATATTTAGATTAAAGATAGATGTTTATAGAAGAAAAAAGATTGCGGCAAATCACACAGCAACTCACTTGATAAATTCTGCACTAAAAAAAGTTTTTGGTCCAAATACAATTCAGGCGGGTTCACTTGTAAGTGATGAAAAATTTAGATTTGACTATACCATAAACAGAACTCCTACAAAAGAGGAGATTGAGACGGTTGAAAGAATTGCAAATCAGGCAATAATAGATGGTTTAAAGGTATATAAAGAAGTAAGACCTCTTTCAGATGCTAAAATTTTAGGTGCTACGATGCTTGTTGGGGAAAAGTATTCAGATCCAGCAAGATTTGTTTTAATAAATAGAGGTGGATTTGAGAAAATTGACCAGGATAAATATAGTCTTGAACTTTGCGGTGGTACACATGTTGATGACCTTAAAGAGGTTTTTAGGATAAAGATAATTAGGGATTTGTCTGTTTCAAGAGGAGTTAGAAGAATTGAAGGATTGAGTGGTTATTCGCTTATTGAATGGTTTGAAAATCTCCACAAGATATTAAATGATATAACTTTGGATTTTGGATGTTCTTTTGAAGAGATAAACGACAGAATAGAAAAACTCAAAAATGAGAATAAGTCCCTCAAACAAAAGGTAATTGGTTTATCTAAATCTGATGATGAGGAATATGATGTTGGAGGGAAAAAACTTGTTTTTGTAAGGGTTGATGAGATGGATTTAAGGTTTATCAGAAATGTAGCGGATAGAAAAAAAATGAGTTATAAAAATTCATTTATTGTTGTTTATTCTGTGAAAGATGAGAAAATAAGTTTTGTTATGCTTAGAACATCAAGTGATATGGAATCGGTTAAGAGTATCTTTAACAGAGTTAAAGAATCTTTAAACCTAAGTGCTGGTGGCAGGGATGATTTTATTCAGGGTGGTGGAAAAATTGAGAATGAATTGGAGTTTAAGAAAAAACTGATATCCATTTTGTAATCTATGGATAACCTGATAAAAAAACTTGAGTTTTTGGAAAAGAATATAAAAGTGCTTACTAACAAAATGGATGAACTTATAAAAGAAAATTTACAGTTGAGGGAAAAAAATAGATTGCTAAGTGAAAAGGAGAAAAACTATTTAAGAATAATCCAGGAATACAAAGATAAGGCAGAGGAGAGAAGTTTTTTGTTGAAAAAACTTGAAAGGATTTCTAATCTCATAGAAAAAGAGATAAATAATTTATGAAACATGTTATAAAAATAAAAAATAAGGAGATTAAAATTGATTCGGAACTTACTCCAATTGAGGTGCAAAATATTGAAGCAAAGATCTTAGATGATTTGAGTAAACTTGAATCACAGGAAATTATATCCACACTCCATCAGATGATAACACTGGTTGTAAGATATGCTGTGGAAAAGTATTTGATTGAGAAAAAACAGAAGATGAGAGAGTCCGAGATTAGTTCGAAAATAGATGAGATTTCAAAAATAGTAAAATCTGCTCTTGATAAAGATACGATGTTTTGATTTTATGGAAGAGTCCTTACAGAAAAGAATTGCTCCTAAAACAATTGATGAGTTTATTGGTCAGAAGCATATAGTTGGTGAAGGGAGGTATTTAAGAAAGGCAATTGAAAGAGGGATTATAAGGTCACTTCTTTTCTGGGGACCAAGCGGTAGCGGTAAGAGTGTTCTTGCATCAATAATTGCATCATCGCTTAAAGCAAAGGTTTTTAAATTAAATGCAAGTGTTGATGGTGTTGGTGAGTTTAAGAGTGTTAGGGACTATGCAAGGAAAATCTTTGAAAAGGAAAACATAGTTGTTATAATCGATGAGATACATCATTTCAATAAAACACAGCAGGATGTTTTACTCCCTTCTATTGAAAAGGATGAGATAGTTGTAATAGGTATAACAACTGAAAATCCGTTTTTTTATATTAACAAATCGCTTCTATCAAGGTTTCTTATGTTTGAGTTTAAGAAATTTAGTGATGATGAACTTTCACAGATTATTGATAGAGCAATTAAGTTTGGATATGATGGCAAGATAAATATAGAAAAGGGAGCAAGGGAGATTCTGATAAGATACTCCGATGGGGATGCAAGAAGATTATTAAATATCTTTGAGGCATCTGTTATTGTATCAAAGAACAATACAGTTGATGAAAACTGTATAAAGGAGATACTTCAAAATAGATATGTTTCTTATGATAAAAAATACGATGAACATTATGATGTGATTTCTGCTTTTATAAAATCAATGAGGGGAACGGATCCAGATGCAACACTTTACTGGCTTGGTAAGATGATATATGCTGGTGAGGATCCTCTTTTTATTGCAAGAAGAATAGTTATATGTGCAAGCGAGGATGTAGGACTTGCAAATCCGATGGCTCTTGTTGTTGCAAACTCTGCATTTGAGGCAGTTAAAAATATAGGGATGCCTGAGGCAAAAATAATACTTGCTTGTGCTGCACTATATGTTTGTCTTTCTCCGAAATCAAACTCTGCCTATCTTGGAATTGAAAAGGCAATTAAAGAGGTTGAAGAAGGACCGTTAAGAGATGTTCCTTTGCATCTTAAAAACATTAAGATTTCTAATAAGGATTCTAAAGAATACAAATATCCTCATGATTATCCAAATCACTATGTAGAGCAGGAGTATATGCCAGATCCCAAAAACTTCTATATACCAAGCGATATGGGAAATGAAGCAAAAATAAAAAAATTTCTTGAAGAAATTAGGAAAAATGAAAAAAAGGCTTGATGAGATTTGTGTTTATAGGGGGATTTTTGAGTCCCGAGAAAAAGCCAAAAGATTTATAATGGCAGGTGAGGTTCTTGTAAATGGAATGGTGGTTTGTGATGCAAGTAAAAAATTTGATGAGGAAAATACTATCATTGAGGTAAAAGCAAAGGATTTGTATGTCTCAAGAGGGGGAATAAAATTAAAAAAAGCAATAGATTATTTTAAAATAGATTTAAAAGGTAAAGTTTGTCTTGATATAGGTGTTGCAACTGGTGGTTTTTCTGATTGTATGCTTAAAGAAGGGGCAAAAAAAGTTTATGGAGTTGATGTTGGGAAGGGGCAGGTTCATGAAAAAATTCTCTCAGATCCAAGATTTTATTTTAAACCAAATATAAATGCAAGGTTTTTAAAAAAAGAAATTTTTGATGATGAGATTGATTTTGTTGGTGTTGATGTGAGTTTTATTTCATTGAAACTTATAATACCGCCACTTTTAAAGTGTCTTTCAAAAAAAACTGATATTATTTTACTTGTAAAACCGCAGTTTGAACTTCAGCCATCGGAACTTAAAAAAGGGGTGGTAAGAAATAATGAATTGAGATATAAGGCATTAAATGATATCATTGAGTTTATGAAAGGTTTAAATGAAGTTGAGGTAAAGGGGTTTATCGATTCACCTATTAGAGGAGAAAAAGGAAATCTTGAGTTTCTTTTATATGCTGTATATAAATAGTTTGAGATTAAAGGAAAGATTGATATGGTTTAAGTATTTTATTTTTTTTAATTTTTTTCTTACTTTTTTTCTTGGTATCTTCTATATAACTAATTCAAAAAATGTTTTTAGCGGTTATCTTTTTAGTTTTTTTGCGCTTGTTTCAAATACATTTTTAATTTATATTGTGCTTGGTATTATTTCTTTTATTTTGATTTTAATTCCTTTTGGTAAGTTACTGCTTATACCTTTATTTTCGCTTATTCATATCGCAAATGTCATTGATATTGTTTTATATAAATTCTGGGATTTTCATATAAACTCAATGGTGATAAATATTCTAACAACGCCAGGTGGGATTGAGACGCTCAATCAGAGCTGGAATGTAAAATTGTATTTTTTTATCCTTTGTATTATTTCTTTTTTAATTGAGGTTTTTATTTTTCTTCTTTCATCTAAACTTCTTAAAAAGGAGCTTAAGGTTGATATTAGAAAGGTCATCATCATTTTTATCGTTTGTGTGATTATTGATAAATCTGTTTTTGCTCTCTCTTCATTATATGATTTTATCCCAGTTACGAAAACAAGGGAAATTTTCCCTTTTTATCAGCCTCTTACGATAAGAAGATTTGCAAGTAAATATTTTGGTTTTGAGTTAAAGAGAGATATAAAGATAGTTGATAAAAATACATCTCTTGATTATCCTAAAAAAGAATTGAGATTAAAACAGGTTTATAAAAAATATAACATAATATACCTTGTTGTGGATTCTATGAGATATGATATGTTTGATGATAATGTGATGCCTTATACTTACGAGTTTTCTAAGAATGCAATTGTTTTTAAAAATCATTATTCAGGGGGAAATACTACAAGGTTTGGAATATTTTCTATGTTTTATGGGATTTATGGAAATTACTGGTTTAAGATGGTTGGTGAAAGAAGGGGACCTTTATTTATGGAATTGATTAAGAAGATTGGTTATGATATTAAAATTTTTGCAACGGCAAAATTGACCTTTCCTGAGTTTACAAGCACCTGCTTTGTTGATGTTGATAAAAAGGATATATATGATGAACCAAAAGGTAGTTTTCTATATCAGAGGGATACAAACCTTGCTGATAAGGTTGTTGAGTATATAAAATCAAGAAGTAGTAAAAATCCATTTTTTGTTTTTGTTTTTTTTGATTCACCACATGGTGCTTATGATTATCCAAAAGAGTTAGAAAAGTTCAAGCCCTCTTATGGTGTAAATCTTTTTAAACTAAACAGAGAAAATATTAAACCACTTTTTAATAAATACAAAAATTCTGTTCATTTTGAAGATCATCTCATAAAAAAGATAATTGAGGCGGTTAAAGATAGCGGTCTTTATAAGAATACAATAATAGTTATAACCGCAGATCATGGAGAGGCATTTCTTGAAAGGGGATATACAGGACATAATCATTCTTTTTCAAAAGAAGAGGTTTCGGTTCCACTTGTTTTTTATCATCCAGATTTAAAACCATCAGTTGTTAACTATCGAACATCACATCTTGACCTTGTTCCGACATTTATGAAGATGTTTGGTGTTGAAAATGAACCTTCTGATTATTCTCATGGTTTTGGACTTTTTGAATCTAAATGGGATTATATTCCTGTTTTTTCTTGGAATATTGCAGCACTTGTATTTGATGGGTATACAATTGTTATGCCGCTTGCAACTTATGGTGGTAGAGTTAGGATATATGATAATGAAACTTGGCAGGAGATTAAACTTGACAGCAAAGAGTATATAAAATATATTTATGATTTTAGAGAAAAATATGGGAGATTTTTGAAAAAATGAGATTTGAGAATATATTTAGGAATTTTTTAGCAAAAATAATTTCTCTCTTATTTCCTGTAAAAAAAGTCACTGCAAATGAATTGTTTGATTTATGGAATGATGGTAAGATTAAAAAGATATTATTTGTAAGACAGAATCAGGGGATAGGGGATATGCTTTTGCTTACCCCTGTCTTTAGAATTCTTAAGGAAGCAAAAAAAGATTATGAATAGATATAATCTTATTTCATGTGTGTGGGAGTTTACTCTTGCTTGCAATTTAAGATGCATCCATTGTGGTTCAACTGCTGGCAAAAAAAGGGAAGATGAACTTTCAACAGATGAGGCAATAAAACTTTGCTATGACCTTAAAAAAACGGGATGCAAGTCAATTGCTCTTATGGGTGGTGAGCCATTTTTGAGAAAGGATTTTTGGATTGTTGCAAGAAAAATAAGAGAACTTGAAATGGAGTTATCTGTAATTACAAATGGAACAGTTTATAATGAAGATACATTTAAAGAACTTAAAAAACTTGATATTCAAGCACTTGCAACGAGTATCGATGGAGCAAATCCAGAAACTCATGATAAAATAAGAGGAGTAGATGGAGCATTTAATAAAACTATTTCTTTTATAGAAAAAGCACTTTCTTACGACCTTCCTGTAAGCGTAATTACAACAGTTTCAAAACTAAATATCTCTGAACTTGATGGAATAAAGGATTTGATAAAGGGAAGAAATATTGCCTGGCAAGTGCAGATTGCAGGCTCTGAGGGCGAGAGGTTTGATAAGAACTATCTTCTTAGTGAAGAGGAGTTTTATTCGGTTGGGCTTTTTATTGAAGCACTTAGAAGAAAATACAGTATAAGGGAACTTCCAGTAATAGGTGCGCATGATATGGGGTATAATTCCTGCATTATTAGAAACATATATCTTTATGATAAATGGAATGGGTGTCAGGCAGGAATAAGCGTTGTTGGAATAAGAAGTAATGGAGATGTTCTTGGATGTCTTTCAATAAATAATGATAAATATGTTGAAGGGAATGTTAGAAAAAAATCATTTTATGAGATATGGAATGATGAAAAATCATTTAGGTATACAAGGAATTTTAAAATAGAGGATATTGGCGAGAATTGTAAAAACTGTAAATATATTGAGGATTGTAAGGGAGGATGCTCTGAGATGAGTTTGAGTAAGACAGGTGTTTTTCATAACGACCCTTATTGTTTTTATAGAATAGAACTTAGAAATATGAGTTTCTTAAAAAGAAAGTACCTTGAGTTTGTTTCAAAAATGTATTCCAAAAAAGATATAAAGTTTCTTGAAAAAATATTTTGCGGGATTAGAAAATGAAATTAAATGTTGGATGCGGATTTAAAAAACTTAGCGGATACATAAATATAGATGCAGATAAAGATGTAAAGCCTGATTTTGTTATGAATGCATATGACCTTGATTTTGATGATGAGAAGTTCAATGAGATACTTGCATCGCAGGTAATAGAGCATTTAGGTTTTTTTAAAACAAAGTATTTTCTCTCAGAATCATCAAGAGTACTTAAAAAAGATAAATTTTTAATAATAGAAACACCACATATAGAAAAATCATTTGAACTTTTTCTAAAAGCAGATACTATAGAAAAAAGAGAAAGAATTTTAAATTGGATTTATGGAAGCGAGACCGAGTATATGACACATATATACTGCTTTCCAGTTGAACTTATGAGGATGCTGTTAAATGAGTTTAATTTTGAGATATCAGATATAGAGTACTTTGATTACGAGTATCTAAGACCTGCTGTAAGATATAAGTGTATAAAAAGAAACTGTAATTTAAAAAAATCTTATTTAAGAAAAAATCTTGTTAAAAATGGTGTTTTCTCTTATATGGATGAGATATATTTAAGCGAATTTGAAAAACTAATAAAAGAGTTTGATTTTGAAAAGATTTCCCCTAATACCGTTATTAATATGGTATTTACAAGTTCAGTTTTTTCTTATTCGCTTAATTTGATTTTAAAACAAGAGGATGAAAATATTTTAAAAAAACTTGTTGAGAATAATTTTAATGGTTGGATTTTTGATGTTATTATGAGATACTTTCGCGAAAATAAAAATTATGATTTGAGTTTTAAGACCGTTAAAAAAATGTTTTTTGACAATCCAATGAAATTTATATATAATTTTACTGAAAAGAATTTGAGAGGGTCATTAAGGATCCCAGTTTTAAATGAAAACACATTTAGATATGTTTTAAACAAGTATTATGAGCAAAAAAAATAAAAATATTATAAATTGTTATGATAGTGTGGTAGAACAAGGAGTTTTATTTAAAAGTGATGTTAATCTTGTTATAGAAGATAAACCAGGAAAATCCGAATATGAGTTAAGTGAAATTAAAAATAAGATTATTTTAGGTGATACATTTAAAGTACTTAAAAAAATTAAAAACGAAGTTTTTGATATGGTTTTTATAGATCCACCTTATTTTTTACAACTACCTAATAAACAATTGAGGCGATGGTCAGTAAAAACTGTAGTTGAAGGTGTTAATGATGAATGGGATAAATTTGGATCATTTCAGGAATATGATAATTTTATCACTGAACTGCTTCAAGAAATAAAAAGAGTTTTAAAACCTAATGGTACGGTTTGGGTTATTGCAACTTATCACAGTATTTTTAGAATAGGTAAAATTATGCAAGATTTGGGATACTGGATACTTAATGATGTTATATGGATAAAAACTAATCCTATGCCTAATTGGCTTGGAGTAAGATTTACTAATGCTACGGAAACTCTTATATGGGCTGTGAAAGATAAAGGAGTAAAAAGATACACATTTAATAAAGAATATGCTAAAAAATTTGGAATGGGAAAAGTAAGATCTAATGTATGGATATTACCGATTTGCTGGGGAAAGGAAAGAATTAAGGGCACTAATGGTAAAAAACTACATTCAACTCAGAAACCGATAGAATTGCTTAAAAGAGTTATTCTTACTTCTACAAAGGAAGGCGATTTAATTTTAGATCCTGTTGCAGGAACTGGAACTACTGGTTATGTTGCTAATGCTTTAAGAAGAAATTTTGTGATGATTGAAATTAATAAAGAATATGTTAATGGAATAAAAAAAAGATTTTCAAATCCTTTAAGAATAAATGATGTGTAAAAATGGTAAAATTTAGAGAAAAACATGAATTACGAAAAATTTAAAGAAATTTTAAATAAACACATATTTAAAGATGAAAAAATAGAATTGTTAAAAAAGATTGCTGAATATCCTGAACGCTTTATTGGGCTATTTAGACCAACAAAACCTGCTGCTAAAATTTTACAGAATCTATTACAGTCACATGAAATTAGAATGGGAGATGCATTAGAAGAAATAATTGAAGAAATATTAAAATCATTTGGTTTTGATGTCTTAGATAAAAATATAAAGAGTAAAAGTGAAGAGGTCTTGCTTTTAGACCAATATTTTACTGATGGGGAAAAATATTATTTTATTGAACAAAAAATAAGGGATGATCATGACTCAACTAAAAAAAGAGGGCAAATATCCAATTTTGAAGCAAAACTTGAAATTCTGTATAAAAAACATGGATCAAATTTAATTGGCATTATGTATTTTATTGATGACACTCTTGATAAAAACAAAAATTATTACTTTTCACAAATTGAGAGTTTATCAAAATTTTATAAAGTTTCTCTTAAACTTTTTTATGGAAGAGAATTATTTGATTATTTTAATAGACCAAAAATGTGGGAATATATCCTTATATGGTTAAAACAGTGGAAAAAAGAATTACCTGAATTTCCTGAAATAGATTTTGATTCAGATCCAAATGCAAGTTTTGAAGAGCTTAAAAAATTGGAATTAAGGTTTTGGAGAAAAATTATAGAGAACGAAGAATTATGGGAAGAGACTATAATACAAACAATTTTTAAGAGTGGAGAGACACTTAAAAAGATGTTGGAGTTTTTTAAACAACAAAAAAGTGTTCCTTATGAAGAATTGTCAAAGATGTTAGAAAAAAAGATAAAAAAATACTATAATTAATATGGAGGGTTTATGAAAATAGAAAAACTTTTAGAGAAAATATCAAGAGAGAAAGAACTAAGGAAGTTTTTTGGTTTTTCATTTATGGGGTTTCTTGCATTTCTCTTCTCTTTATTTGTATCATGCGATAAGAATGGGGTAAAAAATAAGGATGAAACAACCACCTTATCTCCTCAATTTAATCTTGAAAAATCAACAACACCTATATTAACCCCAAAGCCAAAAAATACTGATAAAGATTGTGGTCCTTTTCCTGGTTATCCCTGCGGGACAAAGTACTATACCGTCAGTTTAAAGGACTTTTGTAATTATAATTAGCAACCTAAATACCCCATTGACAATTTTAAAATTTTATGCTATAATTTTATTAGCAGTCAACATTATTGAGTGCTAAAAATAAGGAATTATGAGAATACTAAGACCAGAAGAAAAACAGCAAAGAAAGGAGAAAATACTAAACCATCTTATTTACAGTTATATTATAACAGGTAAACCTGTCAGTTCAAAAGAAATATTTGACTCCCACCTTTTTGATATCTCCCCTGCAAGTATAAGGAATATAATGAAGGAACTTGATGAAGAAGGTTATCTTGAGCAGGTCCATACATCTGGTGGGAGAATACCTACGGATAAAGCCTATAGATTTTATATAGATAATCTTCTAAAACTCCAGAAACTTGCTGAGGATGAAAAAGAAAGAATTGAAATAGAGTATGAAAAAAGAATAAATGAAATAGATTATTTTTTGAAATATACAACAAAAATTCTTTCAAATCTTACAAAAAAAATTGGATTTTCAGTTATAGCAGATTTTAGTAATGAGGTTATAAAGAGATTTGACTTAATAAGGATTTCTGGACATGGATATCTTTTGATAATAGTTTTTGAAAGTGGATTGATAAAACACTTACCTTTCACTTTTTATACAAAAACCAAATTTAATCTCAGAGATATCAATTCCAACCTTAATAGAAAAATTAAAGGTGAGACACTTAAAGAAGCAATCAGCATTATACTTAAAGATTTTGTTGTAAATGATGAGGTTGGGATATACAAGACCATATATGATGTTATAAACACTGTTTTTAAGGGTGAAGAGGATGTTTATCTTGAAGGAATCTCAAATATATATGAGAGCATTGATGATTTTTCAGCCGATGAAATAAAGAGTATTACAAGATTGCTTGAGGAGAAAGAAAGATTTGCAAATATTATAAGGGAAAAGTTTAAAGAAAGACTTCAGAGCACAAAAGTTTTAGATTACGAAAAGAATAGGAAAAAAACAAGTGTTGACGTCCTTATAGGTAGTGAATGTCAGATGAAAGAACTCAACAATTTCAGTGTTGTAACCTCTTATTATTCTTTTAAGGATAAAAATATGGGAGTTATAGGGGTGATAGGACATAAAAGAATGGAGTATCCAAGGATAATTTCAATAGTTGAAACTATGAGTTCTGTCATAGAAGAAATATTAAGTGAATGGGAAAAAGAAATTGAAGATTTATGAAAAAAGAAAACAATATCCATAAAGAACCTGATAAAACAAAAGAAAAGATTGAAGAACTTAAAGAAGAGAAAAAAGAATGTGAGAACGAAAAAAATAATATCCTTCTTGAACTTGATGAGTACAAGAAAAAAGCTGAGGATTATTATGATCAACTATTAAGGCTAAAGGCTGAGTTTGAAAACTATAGAAAAAGGGTAGAGAAGGAAAAAATTGAACTGGTGAAGTGGGGGAAGTATGATTTTATGCAGAGCATTTTACCGTTATATGAGATGATGAATATGGCGAAAAAGCATATTGAGAATTCGTCTTCGCACAAAGATATAAAATCTGGGCTTGATATGATATTTGCCGAGTTTGATAAAGTTTTTAAAAATCATGGACTTACTGAGATTGATGTTTTCAATAAAAAATATGACCCAATGCTTTGTGAGATAGTTGCAACAGTAGATGGTGATGATGAGGGAAAGGTTGTTGAGGTCATAAGTCCTGGATATATGGTAGATGGTAGAATTTTAAGACCAGCAAAGGTTAAGGTGATAAAGAAAGCCACACAGAATAATACTAAAACTTCTGAAAATGTTTCTGAAAATACTACTAATGATTTGGATAACGATAAAGATTTAAATAATCAGGTTTCATAAGGAGGTGTTTATGGCAAAGATAATTGGAATTGACCTTGGAACATCAAATTCAGCTGCTGCTATTATGGAAGGAGGAAAACCTACTCTAATACCTGCAGCTGAGGGGACTACTGTTGGAGGCAAGGCATTTCCATCCTTTGTAGCATTTACAAAAGATGGACAGCTTCTTGTTGGAGAGCCTGCAAGGAGGCAGGCGGTTGCAAATCCCGAAGGGACTGTTACAGCTTTTAAAAGGAAAATGGGGACAACATATAAATACAAAATATTTGATAAGGAATTTACCCCACAGCAATTATCAGCATTTGTTCTTCAGAAAATTAAAAGAGATGCTGAAGCATTTTTAGGTGATAAGGTTGAAAAAGCAGTTATTACGGTTCCAGCGTATTTCAATGATAACCAGAGACAGGCAACAAAGGATGCTGGAACAATTGCAGGCCTTGAGGTTGTTCGTCTTGTAAATGAACCGACAGCAGCTGCACTTGCTTATGGTCTTGATAAATTAGGAAAGGATCAGAAGGTTATGGTCTTTGACCTTGGTGGTGGTACACTTGATGTTACCATAATGGAGATAGGCAAGGAAGGAACTTTTGAGGTAATATCTACCAGTGGAGATACTCAACTTGGCGGAACTGATATGGACAATGCAATAATTAACTGGATATGTGATGAGTTTAAAAAGCAGTATGGAATTGATTTGAGGCAGGACTCAACTGCAATGCAAAGAATAAGGGAAGCCGCTGAGAAAGCAAAGATTGAACTTTCAACTGTTCTTGAGACGGATATCAACCTTCCTTTCATAACCGCTGATGCATCGGGACCAAAACACTTATCAATGAAACTCACAAGAGCAAAACTTGAGTCCCTTGTTGAAGGAATAGTTGAAAGGTGTAAGAATTCAATAGATACAGCGCTTAGCGATGCAAAACTTAAAGCATCTGATATCGATAAGATAATACTTGTTGGTGGTCCTACAAGAATGCCTATTGTTCAGAGATTTGTTGAGGATTATGTTGGCAAGAAGGTTGAGAGAGGAATAGATCCTATGGAGTGTGTTGCTCATGGTGCAGCAATTCAAGCAGCGATACTTACAGGTGAGGTGAAAGATGTTTTGCTTCTTGATGTAACCCCCCTTTCACTTGGTATTGAGACACTTGGTGGCGTTATGACTAAACTCATAGAAAGAAACACAACAATTCCTGTCAAGAAGACCCAGATATTTTCAACAGCGACTGATAATCAGCCTGCTGTAACAATACATGTCTTACAGGGAGAAAGACCTCTTGCAAAGGATAATGTCTCATTGGGTAAATTTGACCTTGATGGAATACCACCTGCTCCAAGAGGTGTTCCGCAGATCGAGGTTACTTTTGATATAGATGCAAATGGAATACTCAAGGTATCAGCAAAAGACCTTGGTACTGGAAAATCACAGCATATCACAATTACAGCACCGAATAAACTTAGCAAAGAAGAGATAGAAAACTACATAAAGGAAGCAGAAAAGTATGCTGAGGAGGATAAGAAAAAGAGAGAACTTATTGAAGCAAAAAATGAAGCAGATTCTCTGATATATACAACTGAGAAGGCATTGAGAGAGCATGGAGATAAAATATCCAATGAGGATAGATTAAATATTGAAAGGGCTATCAATGACCTTAAAGATGCTATGAAGAGCGATGATACTAGTAAAATCAGGAATATGATAGATAATCTTATCAGAACCTCACAGAAATTAGGTGAGGCTGTTTACAAAGCAGGTGCCTCTGGCACAAGTAAAAATACCTCTTCAGATTCGTCATCCAAGTCATCGGATAAAAAGGAAGATGTTGTTGATGCTGAAGTGGTGGATGATAATAAAAAGTGATTTTTTAAAAAGCAAGAGGTATTCTTTGAGTTCCTTTTCTGATTATGCCCGAGAAGGATTATTACAGAATTTTAGGGGTTTCAAGAAATGCAACAGATGATGAGATAAAGTCAGCTTTTAGAAAACTTGCTCTTAAGTATCATCCTGACAGAAACCCTGGAAATAAAGAGGCTGAAGCAAAGTTTAAAGAAATAAATGAAGCATACGAAGTTCTTTCTGATCCTGAAAAAAGAAGAATATATGATTCTTATGGTGAAGAAGGGCTTAGAGGAAGTTTTGGAGAAGAGTTTGCAAAGGGTTTTGGAGGATTTAGAAGTTTTGATGATATATTCAGTGATGTTTTTGAGAGTTTTTTTAGTGATATAGGAAGTGGTTTTAAAAGAAAGCATAGAAGGGGTGAGGATTTAAAATACGATATAGAAATATCCCTTGAGGATTCTTTTTATGGAAACAAGGTCGATTTTGAGTATGAAAGACTGGTTGTATGTGATAAATGTCGTGGAAGCGGTGCAAAGTCGGAAGGTGATATAAGAAAGTGCCCTACTTGTAATGGAAGAGGAAGGGTTCAGTATTCTCAGGGTTTCTTCTCATTCACTCAAACATGCCCGAGGTGCCATGGTGAGGGTAAAATAATAATTGATGCTTGTAAGGTATGTGGTGGGAATGGGGTAATAAATAAAAGGGAAAAGATTACTGTTAAAATTCCTGTTTCTGTTGATAATAATACAGTGCTTAGAATAGCAAACAAGGGTGATGAGAATAGATTTGGGGAAGCGGGAGATCTGTATCTTGAAGTTAAAATAAAGCATCATCATCTTTTTGAAAGAAACAAAAATGACCTTGTGTATAATTTGAATATTGATGTATGGGATGCTGTTTTGGGGAGTGAGGTGGAAGTCCCATTGATAGAGGGAGGAAAGACAAAATTAAAAATTCCACCAGGGGTTCAGAATGGAAAAGTGATAAGGATTGAAAATAAGGGTATGCATATTCCAAATACCAGAAAACGAGGTGATATGCTTGTCAATTTGAAAATAAACATACCAACTGAACTAAATGATGAACAGAGGGAACTTTTTATAAAACTTAAAGAAAGTTTTGAAAAAAATAAAGGAAAAGAAAAGAGTGAAAAAAAGGATGATGGTGGATTTTTTAAGAAGATATTTAGTTAAGTATTGAATGCAGTTTTTAGTTCAAAAAGAGATTAAAAAAGGTGAGTTCTTTATTCTTGATGAAAATGAAACATTCCATTTAAAAAAGGTTCTAAGGATTGAAAGGGGAGAGATAATAAAGGTCTTTGATGGTAAGAGAAAATGGGAATGCAGGATTATTGATTTTAGGGATAAAAAAGCTTTTCTTGAGGTTTTAAAAGAAATTTCAGAAAATGAAAAGCCATTGATAAATCTTTATTTTCCTTTTATAGAGAGAAAACTTTTTGAAGAAATAATAAGAAGAGGGGTTGAGATAGGAGTTTATGGTTTTCATCCGGTTATAACTGATTTTACACAGAGGAATTTTATTTTTGACATTAAAACTAAAAAAGAGAGATTAGATAGAATTATAAAGTCATCAATTAAACAATCAGAAATATCATTTATCCCATTTATATTTGACCCTTTAAATATTGACGAACTTCCTTTTAAGACAGAAAAATTTATTCTTATGACACCTTATCCCTTAAATGGAAAGATACATAGATTTTCTGATATAGTTGATTTAATAAAAAAGGAGAATAAGATAAATCTGCTGGTTGGTCCTGAGGGTGGATTTTCAGAGAGAGAGAAAAATATTTTTACTAGTTTTGCTGATAGTATTATTCCTGTTAAAATCTCATATAATATACTTAGGGTTGAAACCGCCTGTATTGTATCCTGCGGTGCCATTTTATCGCTTAAGGTTTGAAGAATGAAGATATCCTATAAAAGTTTTGGATGTAGGGTAAACCAGATAGAACTTGAGAGTATAATAGAAAAATTTGTTGCAAAGGGCTATTCGCTTTCTTTAGATAACTACGATATCATAATTATAAACTCCTGCTGTGTTACAAAAAAAACCGAAGATGAGGTTTTAAGGTTCATAAGAAAGGAAAGGGAAAGAAATCCAAATTCAAAAATAATTTTAACTGGGTGTCTTGCAACGGTGTTTAAGGATGAGATTTTAAAGAGATTTAAAGATATTGTTATATATACAAATAGAAATAAAAACAGAATAGTCAAAGATTTTTTAGATGTTGAGGATGAGTTTTTCAGTGTAAATGGATTTTATGGAAAGACACGTGCTTTTGTAAAGATTCAAGATGGTTGCAATCTAAGATGTTCATACTGTATAGTTCCCTTTGCAAGGGATATTATGGTATCAAAACCAATTGAAAGTGTGATTGATGAGATTAGAAGACTTGTTGCAAATGGATATAAGGAGATAGTTATTTCAGGAACGCGCCTTGGTGCATACACTTATAAAGATATAAAACTCAAAGACCTTTTAAAGGAGATAGAAAAAATTAAAGGAGATTTTAGAATAAGATTATCTTCACTTGAACCTGTGGAGGTGGAGGAGGAACTTATAAACATTTTAAAAAATTCTGAAAGGTTTTGTTCCTATTTTCATATTCCGCTTCAAAGCGCAAGTGACGATGTGTTAAGTTCAATGAAGAGACCATATACTGCAAAAGAATTTGCTCAAAAAGTAGAAATGATTAGGAAAAATATAAAGGATGTTGGAATATATTTAGATGTGATTGTTGGATATCCTACTGAAACTGATGATGATTTTAAAAAAACATTTAGGTTTATTGAGGATTTAAAGTTCTCAGGACTCCATGTATTTACATACTCACCAAGACCCTTCACTAAATCCTTTGAACTTAAGGATTTAAACCCAAAGATTAAGAAAGAAAGGTCCAAAACTATGCACAAGCTTGATAAAAAACTTCGACTTGAATTCGCAATCTCTATGATTGGAAAACCGCTTGATTCTATTTCATTGGATAGAAAAGGCGAATATACAAATTTTTTAACCACGAATTTTATAGATGTTCTTGTCAAATCCGATATGCCATCAGGGAAAAGATTGGACATCAAAATTACCGAAGCAGATGAAATCTCCGTTAGAGGTGAGATTATTGATTCTAACTTCTGAGTAATCTTATTTGTCCAGTTTTAAATTTAGTAAAATTATATAATAAACTTAAGGAGATTTATATGGGGAGCAAAGCTATTTTAGATAATAAAGAATATGAACAAAAGTTTTTTAAAGCTCTTGAGGATATTTTTATTGGCGCAAAGATTGAAGGCATTGGTGGTTTTATCAATTTAATGAAAATAAAATCAAATTATTATAAGAAAATTGAGGTTATCTTAAAAAAAGATATAGAGAAAGCATTAGAAAAATATCCAAACTTTAGAGAAGAACTCTTTGATAAACTTTATTCTTTTTTTAGCAGATATTTTACCGAAAGCAGTTCAATTTATTTTAACTCAACCCCATTTCATAATAATATTTATGAAAAAGTTTATACTGACGATAGAGATGTTATACTTTTTTGGAAAACAAGAATGCTTTATTATGTAAAGACAGATAAAATATTTAGAAGCCTTGATATTGAAATAGATGGCTTTAAATTTTATTTTGATGTTTCAAATCTTGAACATAAAAAAGCAAATGAGAAAAGAGATTTGATATATGAATTTAAAGAGATAAAAGACGATAAAACAATTGTTTTTAATGTTTATTATTCTGAGAAAGGAAGAAAAACAAAAACAGATGAGATAATAAAAGAACTTAAAAAGGAAAACATAAAAATTGATGAAGAGACAATTGAAAAAGCATTTAGAGTATTTGAAAAACAAAGCGAAGTAGATTTTTTTATAAACAAAAACGCAAAAGAATTTTTGCAAGAGCAATTTAAACTTTGGAGTTATCAATATTTCTGGGAGGGGGCAAGAAAATGGAGCAGTGATAGAGTAAATCAATTACAGATTTTAAAAGATATTTCTTTTAAGATTATTGATTTTATTTCACAATTTGAAGATGAACTTGTAAAGATATGGAACAAGCCAAAATTTGTTAAAAACTCAAATTATGTAATTACACTTGATAGAATTAAAGACCTAAAAATAATAGAAAAAATAATCAAACACAAAAATATAGATGAGCAGATTAAAGAATGGAGAGAACTTGGAATTGTAGATGATAATTTTAAAATAAAAGAAGTTATTGAAAACGATTCAACAGGAAAGCATCTTGCCAAAAAATATGAGCATTTACCAATTGATACAAAATATTTTAAAGACATTGAACTTGAGATTTTAAATTTATTTGATGATTTAGATAAATCCCTTGATGGCTGGCTGATAAAAAGCGAGAATTATCAGGCATTAAATACAATACTTCCAAAATTTAAAGAAAAAGTACAGACAATCTATATTGATCCACCGTTTAATTTAGATTCATCAGATCAGTTTTTATACCGAACAAATTATAAAGATGCAAACTGGGCAACACTTCTTGAAAATAGATTAAGAATTGCAAAAGAATGGCTGAATGAAAAAGGAAGTATTTTTGTAAGGTGCGATTATAATGGGAATTGGATTGTTAGATGTTTAATGGATGAGATTTTTGGGAAAGAGAATTTTAGGAATGAGATAGTAGTAGGAAGGACAAAGACAGCTTTATATATTGGAACACCTAAAAAGTTATCTAAGAGTTTGGGACCAAGTTATGACAATCTTTATTGGTATTCTAAAACACCAGATATTTCATTTTCCAAGATATCTGAGGGTGTAATAGAAATAAAAAGAGATGCTTATTGGAAAGATCTAAAAAGTTTCTACGATAGACCAAACTACAGATACGAATTGTTTGGGATTATACCAGAACAAGGTTGTAGTTGGGTATGGAAAAAAGATGAAGTCATTGAAGCCATAGAAAATTATAAAAATTTTTTAAAAATATATGAAACCAAATTAGAAAAAATTAATGAAATTGCCGAGTCAATAAAAAGTAAAATTGGTGACAGTGTAGCAAAATCATTTAAGGAAGTCATGGAAAACTCTCTAATAGAAGAATTTTGGAATAAAAAAGGAAGAAAGTTAAGATTTGTAAAACAAGGAAATAATACATTTTATTATTGGATAGAACCTATACAAAAAGTTTCAATAACCGATTGGACATCTATTGAAGGTTATGCAAGGAATTGGTCTTTTCTAACCGAAAACTCCGAAATCCTTCTAAAACGTGTTATAGAATCCACATCTAACGAAAACGATTTAGTAATGGACTTCTTTTTAGGAAGTGGAACAACTATAGCAGTAACTCATAAACTCGGTAGAAAATGGATTGGCGTTGAGATGGGAGAACATTTTTACACGGTAGTTTTGCCAAGAATGAAAAAAGTTTTGTTTTATGATAAATCAGGAATATCAAAAGAACTAAAAGAATATCAAGGCGGCGGATTTTTCAAATACTATGAACTTGAACAATATGAAGAAACACTTACAAATACAATTTATGAGGATTCTGATTTATTAAATACGGGCAATAAATCACCTTATGAACAATATGTTTTTCTAAAAGATGAAAAGATGTTAAAAGCATTAGAAATTGATTATAAAAATAAGAAAGTAAAAATTGATCTCGATAAACTCTATAAAAACATAGATATCGCTGAAACAATTTCTAACTTAACCGGAAAATGGATTAAAAAAATCAAAAAAGACGAGATAGAATTTGCTGACGGAACAAAGATAAATCCCAATGATCTCGACTATAAACTAATTAAACCCTTAATCTGGTGGGAGTGATATGGAATTACAGGAATTTTTAGAATTAATCAAAAAAGGTGAAAATTATCATCTTGAATTTAGACTTGAAGAAGAAAACAATGAAGATTTTGCAAAAACTTTTGTATGTTTTGCAAATACTGATGGTGGTAGAATATTAGTTGGAGTAGATGACTCTGGCAAAATCATTGGTGTTTCAGATATTGATAAGGTAATGTTAAGAATGGATGATATTGCATTAAATCGTTGCGAACCACCTATAACCATTTTTCAAGAGTCAATAAATATTGATGGGAAAAACATTGTAATTGTTAACATTAAAAAAGGAAGCCAAAGACCATACAAAACTAAGTCAGGACAATATTATATAAGATCATCTAATCGTTGTAGACAAGCAACAAAAGAGGAATTGTTAAGAATATTTCAATCTACAAAAAGTTTATTTTATGATGAATTGCCTATCAATAATGCGGAATTAGAAGATTTGGATATATCAGCATTTAAATACTTTCTTAAAAATTATATTGAAATTGAACCTAATAATGAGGATGAAATTAAGTACTATCTAACAAATTTTCACTTAATAGAAAAAGAAAGTTTAATGCCTACACTTACAGGAATATTGTTTTTTGCATATGAACCACAAAAATTTATTAGCGAAGCAAGAATCATTTGTGCAAATATTGATGGAACAGATATTGGAGATACAAGTATAGAGACCAAAAATATTACAGGTAAAATATCAGATATAATTCAAAATATAGAAATTTTCTTTAAATTATCGCTTAAAAACAAACATAAGATAAAAGATTTCCAACCAGAATCCGAATTTGAAATACCACTAACAGTACTGAGAGAAGCCATTGTAAATGCTATTGCTCATAGAGATTATACTATTAACGCGCCAATACGAGTTTTAATTTTTACCGATAGGATAGAAATTCACAGCCCAGGTAAACTACCTAACACTGTAACAGTTGAAAGCATAAAAGTAGGTGGTTCACATGTATTAAGAAATCCAAATATTTACAATATACTATCAAAAATGAAAATGGTTACAGATTTAGGAAGTGGCGTAAGAAGAATAATTAAATTAGTTAGAGAACACTTAAATAAAGAAGTTGAATTTGAGAATACAGAAAATGAGTTTGTTGTTAAAATACCAAGACAAACTAATTAACAAATTGTGAGTGTGCTAAAATATTTTTTAACATTACTAACTTGGTGGCGATATGAAATTGTATTTACAAGATATTGTGGAAAACTTATCTTTAGGAAACTTGCCAGAGAAGTGGCAAGTATTTGAATTTATGTATGAAACAAAAATTTAAAACAGGTAAAATAGTAATTTATAAGTCCAAAGAAGGACCAAAACTAAAAGTGCGTTTAGAAGAGGAAACGGTATGGTTAACACAAAAGCAAATGGCTTTACTATTTGATAAAAGTGTTTCTACTATAAATGAGCATATAAGGAATATCTATAAAGAAGGAGAATTAAAGGAGGAGTCAACTATTCGGAAATTCCGAATAGTTCAAAATGAAGGTGGAAGACGAGTTGAAAGAGATATAGATTTTTATAACCTTGATGTCATTATTTCAGTTGGATATCGGGTTAAATCTTTTAATGGAACCCAATTCCGTATCTGGGCAACTAAAATTCTTAAAGAACATCTAATTAAGGGTTATACAATCAATGAAAAACGACTTTTACAATCTAAAAATCATTTGCAAGAGTTACAAAACACTATCTTGTTTTTACAGGAAAAATCTAAACACAAACTTTTATCTGGGCAAGAGCAAGAAATTTTAGGTTTACTTGCGAACTACTCAAAAACACTCACTCTTCTTGAAGAATATGATAAAGAAAAGTTATCGATGATAAAAAAAACAAAAGATAAGTTTGTTTTGAAATATGAAAACGCTATTAAAGTTATTCAAGAAATAAAGAAAGAGTTGATTGTTAAAGGAGAAGCAAGCGATTTATTCGGACAAGAGAATGACAAAAAATTTCAGGCGATTTTAGGTAGTATTTATCAAACTTTCGACAAAAAAGAATTATATCCATCGTTGGAAGAAAAAGCAGCTCATCTTTTATATTTTATCGTCAAAGACCATCCTTTCATAGACGGCAATAAGAGAATTGCTTCGTTTTTGTTTATTTATTTACTTGATAAAAATGATTTTCTTTATCGAAAAAACGGGGAGAAAAAAATCAATGATAATGCTTTAACTGCTTTGACTCTCCTAATTGCGGTCAGTAGTCTGAAAGAAAAAGATAAGTTAATTAAAATCATTACTAATTTGGTGGCGATATGAAATTATATTTACAAGATATTGTCGAAAATTTATCCTTAGAAAAGTTACCAGCGGAATGGCAAGGTTTTGATTTTGCTCGGTTTTCAAAAGATAAAATACTGTTTGATTATCAAAAGGAATCATTAAAAAATGCATTAAAAGCATTGTATCTTTACTTTGAAGAATACAAAGAAGACAAATCAAAATTTTTTAAACATTACCAAAACAATGGACTTTTAGAAGATCTTGATTACAATATAAAAGAAAGTAAGACGATAAAATATCTTAAAGATTATGATAAGGATTATCCTATTAAAGATGATAAAATTTCTTTTGAATGGTTTATTAATAGAATGAGTTTCTGGATGGCTACCGGCTCTGGAAAAACACTTGTAATTGTAAAATTATTAGAAATTTTAGGTTATTTAATTAAAAACAAAAAAATTCCAGAAAAAGAAATACTTTTTTTAACATACAGAGAAGATTTAATAGAGCAGTTTAAAAGGCATATAGATGAATTTAATAGTTATGGTAATGAAATTAGGATTAATCTGATTAATTTAAAAGACTATGAATCAAGCAAGTTTAATCATGGTTTTAAATTTCCAAATGTAGTGGATGTTTATTATTATAGAAGTGATTTAATATCTGATGAGCAAAAAGACAAAATTGTAAACTTTAAAAATTATGATAATAACGGAAATTGGTATATACTTTTAGATGAAGCGCATAAAGGAGATAAAGAAGATAGTAAAAGACAGATTTTTTATTCTATTTTAAGCCGAAATGGATTTCTTTTTAATTTCTCTGCCACATTTACAGATGAACGAGATTATGCAACTTGTGTTTATAATTTTAATCTTGCTCAGTTTGTTGAAAAAGGTTATGGAAAACACATCTATATATCCAAGCAAAGTATAAAGGAATTGGAAAACAAAGGCGAGGTTTTGGAAAGTGAAAAACAAAAAATTTTGCTTAAAATACTTATTTTACAAACTGCACTAAATATACAGCATAAAAAAATTAAAAAAATAAATGAAAACTTATATCATAAACCATTGCTTTTGACACTTGTAAATTCAGTAAACACAGATGATTCAGATCTTGAATTGTTTTTCAAAGAATTAGAAAAAATTGGAAATTATAAAGATAAAAATAATTATTCCATTTTAATAGATAATGCTAAAGATGAAATTATCAAAGAGTTATTATCAGAAAATTCATTACTTGAGTTTGAAGAATCTAAAGTTAATCAAAAAATTACTGATGTTATAAAAAATGTGACTTTAAATGATATACTTAAGTATGTTTATAATTCTGATAAACCGGGGAAAATTGAAGTTTTAAAAATACCATCAAATAAACAAGAACTTATTTTTAAACTTACAACTTCAGAAAGACCATTCGCATTAATGAAAATTGGCGATATTACAGAGTGGATAAAAACTAAGCTTACAGGATATGAGATAAATGAAAAATTTGATAATGAAAGTTTATTTTCAAATATTAACGAAAATGATGATATAAACATTCTCATGGGTTCAAGGTCTTTTTATGAAGGATGGGATAGTAATAGACCAAATGTATTACTTTTTATAAATATCGGAAAAGGTAGTGATGCAAGAAAATTTGTTTTACAATCAGTAGGAAGAGGTGTAAGAATAGAGCCACTTCCAAATAAAAGAAAAAGAGTGAGATTTTTATATAACAATAAAGAAGTTAATGAAAGTATTTTTGGTTCAATAAAAGATGACATTGAAGTACTTGAGACATTATTTGTTTTTGGAACAAAGGCAGAAAACCTTAAAGAAGTGATAGATACATTAAAGCAAGAAAAAACAGATGAGATTATTGGAAATTTATTTGAAATTAATCCAGACACAAAAAATAAGGAACTTTTGATACCTAAATACAGGGATTCTGCAAAACTTATTGTGGAAGAAAAAGAAGTTGTAAAATTTTTAATTCATCCAGATAATTATGAAACTGCAAAAAATTATTTTAATTATATAAGGGACAAAATTGCTTTACTCAAGTTTGATTGTGATATAAGAGTATTATCAGAAATAAAAAATGGGTTTAATGGAGGAAAAAATAAGTTTTTTAATTTAACAAAAGAAGAAGCAAAAATCAATAACCCAGAACTTATATTAAAAAGAATATTTGTTCATTTCAAAAACAAAATTGAAGAATTTGATTCTTTTAAAAAACTTGAAAAAGAAATCATACACTTTGAAAATATATCTGTTAATGATATAAGAATAGACGACTTAAAAGAAAAAATAAATTTAGTTAAGAAAGTAAAAAATAAAGAGTCAAAAAAAGATGAACTAAAAAGAAAATTAAAGGAAGGAATTATTTCTGTTGAAGATTATACTACACAAATTGAAGATATAGCAAAGATATCTGAGGTTCAAGATATATCCTTAGGAAATGAAAAATTAAAAGTTAAATATATTCAAAATCATTATTATTTACCACTCATAATGGCAGAACAAGAAAAAATAGATTTTATAAAACACATAATAAAACACAAAAGCGAGATAAATTTTATAAATGAACTTGATAACTATTTAAAAAATAAGAATAATTTTTTTACTAAATTTGATTGGTGGTTTTTCTCAAAAGTTGATGAAACATTAGATGAAGTATATATTCCATATTACAATCCTAAAACTAATAAAATTGATAAATTTAAGCCGGATTTTATTTTCTGGCTAAAAAAAGGTAATAATTACACAATACTATTTGTTGATCCAAAAGGAACTGAGCATACAGATGCTTATAGAAAAATAGATGGCTTTAAAAGAATTTTTACTAAAGATAAATACACACATAACAACCTAAACATAAATGTTAGACTTTTATTATACACATCAGATGTTTCAAAAGTGGAAGGTGAATACAAAAATTACTGGATTGATAATATAGAATTATTAGAAAAGATTTTAAAGTGATTATTGAAGTTATATTAAAATCAGAAAATGGGATGAGACATACTTATTTTTTGAATAGTGGTTAACGGAAGTTTTGAAAGATTATTTTTTAAGTGAAGTGAAATTATTAGAAATTTAAGTTTTTTATTGTTTATGTTTAGTAGAATTCAAAGAATTTTTTCAAAAGAAGTAAAATACAAGTTATGCTCAAGTTGTGGTTATAAAAATGATCTGGAAAAAGAAAAATGCGTTATCTGTGGAGGGAAAGAGTTTAAGGATTACGAAGAAAAGAATTCTCTATCTTCCTTGATTCTTATTTCTGTTTTTATCATCTTGTTTTTTGTGGTAGTTTATAATTATATAAATCTTAGAAAAGTTAAAGGAAATAAAGATGATATTCCTGTTTTTGTTTCTGAGAAAAGAATGATAAACTATCACACATATCTTATGTCTATAAAAAATATGTCTTATATAAAACCAGATGAGCATGATATAGATGTTATAAAAAAAGCGATGAAATCACCAGACCCTGTTATATCCTCTTCTGCCATAAGCACATTTAGATTATGGAGAAAAAAGGGATTTGTAAAAGAATGAGATATGATTGTTAGAAGGTTATTTACTTGTAAATTTGATTAATAAATTGTATATTTATTTTAGGAGTTGATAAAAAGGAGATGGATATGAATAGGAGTAGAAAGAATGTTAAGGTGAGTAGAAAAGAGTATACTGTTGTTAGGTTTGCAGGTGATAGCGGTGATGGGATACAGTTGGTTGGAAATCAATTTGCAAATGCCACTGCTATGAGTGGGAATGTTCTTTCTACATTGCCAGATTATCCAGCTGAAATGAGAGCGCCACAGGGAAGTCTTGGAGGGGTGAGTGGATTTCAGGTTGCATTTGGTGATGATAAGGTGATGAACCCTGGTAGTAAGGCGGATTTTCTTGTTGTGATGAATCCCGCAGCTCTTAAAGTTAACTTGAAATATCTTGATAAAGGGAGTGTTATAATAGCAAACTCAGGTAATTTTACTGAGGAGAACTTAAAAAAGGCAGGATATACAACAAATCCACTTGAAGATGGTTCGCTTTCAAATTATCGTGTTATAGGTGTTGATGTAAATAGTCTTGTTGAGGAAGCGCTTAAGGATAGTCCAATTTCCAGTTCAGAAAAACTAAAAACAAGGAATTTTTTTATGCTTGGGATACTTTACTGGATGTTTGACCTTCCACTTGAACTTACAGCAAAATGGATTGATGAAAAGTTTTCAAAAAAACCAGAGATAGCTGATGCTAATAAGAAGGTTTTACATGCTGGTTACAACTACGCTGAAAATACAGAAATTTTTGATGCGAAGTATCGTATAGAAAAAGGACATCTTAAGCCTGGCAGGTATCATAATGTAACTGGAAATGAGGCAGTATGCTATGCTCTAATAGCGTCTGCAAAAAAATTACAGAGAAAATGCTTTTATGCTTCTTATCCAATTACACCAGCAAGCGAGATACTACATACATTTGCTAAACTGATGGCTAAGGATGTTATTGTTTTTCAGGCTGAGGATGAAATATCTGCAATATGTTCTGCAATAGGTGCATCTTTTGCTGGATGTATTAGTGCCTGTGGAACAAGTGGACCTGGATTTTCACTTAAATCTGAAGCTCTTGGGCTTGCGGTGATTAGTGAACTTCCACTTGTTATAGTTGATGTTCAAAGAGGCGGTCCTTCAACAGGACTCCCAACAAAAACAGAGCAATCTGACCTTTTTGTGTCCCTTTTTGGAAGGCATGGTGATTGCCCTCTCGTTGTTATGGCTGCTACAACTCCAAGCGATTGTTTTTATACTGTCTATGAAGCAGCAAGAATTGCGATTAAGTATATGACACCTGTTGTTGTTTTGACTTCAGCATACATAGCACAGGGTTCAGAACCGTTTAGAATACCAAAGGAAGATGAACTTAAGGATTTTGAATTATCAAAACTTCCACCACCAGATCTATTTAAACCTTATCTTAGAGATGAGAAAACGCTTGCAAGACCATGGGCATATCCTCCACTCAAAGGTTATGAACACAGAATTGGTGGGCTTGAGAAATCAAATATTGAAGGGAATATAAGTTATGACCCTGATAATCATCAGATAATGACTACCCTAAGGAAGGAAAAGATAAGTAGGGTTAGTGCGGAGATACCACCTACCGAGATATATGGTGATAAGGATGCTGATCTTCTTATTATAGGATGGGGTTCTACATATGGTGCGATAAGGAGTGCGATATTGAAAGCAGAATCTCAAAAAATTAAGGTTGCTGGTATTGTTCTTAAGTATCTAAATCCACTACCATTAGATCTTGGTGAAATAATTAAAAAATTTAAGAAGATTGTGGTAGTTGAAGAGAATGCTGGACAAATGCAATTTGTCTTGAAGGCAAATTATCAGATAAAAAATATGATATCTAAGACAAAAGTGGCTGGTCAGCCCTATACAACTGAGGAGATATACAAAATAATAATTTCTGAAAAGTAATCTGGAGGATTTTATGAATAAACTGACACCACAGGATTTTTCTTCGGATATCCCGATAAAGTGGTGCCCTGGATGTGGAGATTATGCTATACTTACATCCATTAAAAAAGCTATGGCTGAACTTGGTTTTGAACATGAAAGATATGTTGTGGTTTCTGGAATTGGGTGTTCAAGCAGACTTCCTTATTATGTTAATATCTATGGATATCATACAATCCATGGAAGAAGTATACCTGTTGCGACAGGTATAAAACTTTCAAATCCTGAACTTATAGTTTTTGTTGTGACAGGTGATGGTGATGCTATGTCTATAGGTGGAAATCATCTGATACACGGTATAAGAAGAAATATTGGGCTTAAGGTAATTATGTTTAATAATAGAATTTATGCTCTTACAAAAGGGCAGGCATCACCTACTACATTGCCTGGTTCAAAAACTAAGACCACGCCAGATGGTAGTTTTGATTACTGTTTTAATCCGGTTTCACTTGCTGTAAATCTTGGAGCATCTTTTGTAGCAAGAAGCATTGATAGTGATATAAATCTAACATCATCTATAATAGTTGAAGCAACCAAAAACGAAGGATTTGCATTTATAGAGGTTTTACAAAAGTGTGTTGTTTTCACAGATAAGGAGTTTGATGTTTTTAAAAATCCTCAAACAAGAGATGATATGATTGTAAAAATAGAGGATAAGAAACCAATGATATTTGGTAAAAATAAAAACAAAGCTATTGTAATAGAAGGTTTTAATCCAAAGATTATTGAGTTTGACCCACTAAATTCACCTAAAAACCTTACTCTTTATGATTCCTCCAATGTTTATGTGGCCTCTATCATCTCTTCCTTAACACCACCATCCTTTCCACTTCCTATCGGGGTATTTGTGAAACTCAATAAGAAATCCTATGAAAAGATGTATTATGAGAATGCAAACAAAAAAACTGAATCAATAGAATCCCTTTTAAAAGAGAATTCTTATGAGATAAAATAGGAAAAAAATTTGCAAAAATTAAGCAAATATTTAATATAATAGAATTTTGAAGGAGGTAGAGTTTTGAGTGTAGTTGTATGAAAAAATATTTTAAGACATTTTTTCCAACTGATGAGATACTTGGAATAGATATTGGAAGTTATGCAATAAAATTTGTTCTTTTTTCAAAAGATGGTGAAAATATTGAGCTGAAAAATTGGGGTTATCTTCCACTTGCTAGTGAAGAAAGTATTGAACCTGCGGAAAGAAAATCTATAATTTCAAATGAGATTTCCAATTTTGTAAAGAAAAACGGTATAAAGACAAAGTATGCGGCAACATCAGTTTCTGGAAATTCAGTTATTATAAGATTTATTAAAGTTCCGAAAATGTCAAAGAAGGAACTTGATCAAAGAATATATACTGAGGCTGAGGCATTTATCCCTTTCAATATAAATGATGTTTATCTTTCCTATTACATCCTCAATGATAATCTGGTTGAAGAAGGACAGAGTAAGATGGAGGTTGTTATTGCCAGCGCAAAAAAGGAAATAGTTGATGAGAGAATTGAGATTATAACCGGTGCTGGACTTGTTCCTGTTTTGATAGATATAGATAATTTTGCCTTAGAAACCTTGGTAAATAAAGTTGTTCCCGAGCCACTAAATGAAACATCGTCTATAATGTTGTTGAACATCGGACAGAAGGTGACAAACCTCTCAATTCTTGTTAGCAATTTTAATCTTCTTAATGGAAATAAAAATCTTAAACCATCTTATTACTCAAGACTGGTGAGGGATATATTCATTGCCGGCAGTTCCATTGATAAGGCAATATCAAAGAAACTTAATATGGATATTAAAAAGGTTGATGAGTTTAAGAAAACTGTAAAACTTCTTTTGACGGATGATGATAAGATGAATGCGATAGAAAATTATGATAAACTTCTGATACTTTCATCGAAAACGATAACTGAGGTTTTTAGGGATATAATTAATGATGTAAATAGGTCTATAGATTTTTTTGTGTCAAGCGGTGTGGAGGCAACAATAACAAAGGTTTATATCTGTGGCGGAAGTTCAGCAATTGCAAATTTATCCAAGTTTATTAGTACTGAACTTAAAATTGAGGTGGAGTATTTAAATCCGTTTGCTTTCTTAAAGAATGCTCCTTCTAATATTCCTCCTTACATTTTAAACTCACTCTGTGTAGCAGGGGGGCTTAGTTTGAGGAGGATTGAGGACTTATGATTTACATAAACCTTGCACCAAGAGTTTATGTTGATAAGATATACACAACCCTTTTTATCACTAAAATTGTTTCTGCTTTCATACTTCTTATACTTATCCTTGTTTCGTTATCTATAGCACGTTATTACAAACTGAAATCCCTTGAAAACGAATATACATACCTTGAGGGTGAGTATAAGTTATTGCAGATTGATGTGGAAAAGGCAAAGGAACTTCAAGCACGCATTGATGAAGTAAACAAGTACATTGCGGCAGTTGAAAAAATAAATAAAAACAGATTTTTTTATGTTGCCTTTATGCAGGACATAATAAATAATCTTCCCCAAACATGCTGGTTTAGCGGTATAGATACAAGGAAAGCTCAAGATAACATAGATGTAACGCTAAATCTTAACTGTAATTCACTTGAGGATATGATGTGGTGGTACTGGATTATGGAAAAAAATGGTAAGAGGTTTTCAAATGTTAAGATTAGTGAGATAACATATAATGGAGAGTATTATACAACGAGAATGAGTTTTAATTATAGTTATATATGAAGAACAATATAAAGATACCTTTGAAGATAGTTATCCCTGCAGTTTTAGGAGTGGTTTTGATTTTTTCTTATGTTTATTTCTTTTATCTGCCTTTTTCTAAAAAGATAAGCAATCTAAGACAAAAGATCTCAAAACTGGAAAATGATATTACCAAGGCTAAAATTGCAAAAGCAAAACACAGCGATCTGAGTAAAACGCTTGAAAGTTTAAATCAACAAAAACTTGAACTTGAAAAGAAACTTCCGAAAGAAAAAAACATGCCTCAACTTATAAAAACGATTAAGGAGATTGCTGATAAATATAATATTACCATAAGGTCCATAAGTTCAACTTCTGCGGTAAAGGATGGTTATTTTTTTAGAGTTGCCTATAATATAACTATTTCTGGAACATACCATGATATTGGAAATTTTTTTGCTGCTATTTCATTAAATGAGAGAATACTCAATGTGGAGAATGTTACAATAACTGGTGGTGATATCTCAAATGCAAGTTTTATATTAGTTTCTTATCAATATGGGGGTTAATGTGTATTTAATTATTTTTATTCCACTTCTGCTATTCTCTGAAATTGTAAACGATGTTATAATATCAACTACTTCTACTGAGGTAAAGGAGATTTATTCTCCTAAGTTTAAAAGAAATCCTATGGTTAAAAGTTCTGTAAAGGAAAGTGTGACAAAAAAGTATCTTGTTGATATCTCCACTACTACAGTTGATGCCTATAGTATTAAAAATTTTTCTCTTAACGGAATAATAAGGTATAATAATAATCGTGAAGCGCTTTTAAAAAACAATCTTAGTGGTGAGCTATTTATTTTAAGAAGTGATGGCTTTTTGAGAAGTCTTAGGGATATTAAGAAGACAATTAACAATATCAAGGGTGAGATAAAGGGTAAATCTGTCATTTTATATAACACACAGACAAAAGAAAGTAAAGAGTTTTTTATTAATAATTAGAGGAGAGTATATGAAAAAACTAATTCTATTGGTGTTTGTATTAAATGGATACCTTTATTCCCAGACCAAGATTGAGGAACTAAATATTCTAAATAGTGCTGTTGAAGTCAAATATAGTGGAGAGATAAAATATAGTGTTTCGTTTATGGAAAATAAAAGGGGAGTGAAGGTTGAGATATACAATGCTTTTTTAAAAGCGCTATATGATAAACCAGTTGATAAAGGAATGGTGGCAAGGGTTGTTAGTGTTCAGAAAGAAAACACCGCTGTCATAAGTATTTATACCAGATTACCTGTCACATATAAAACCTATGAAGGTGAAAAAGGTATTTTGAAAATAGAACTGATATCACTTCCAGATGAAGATATTAAAGATGTAAAGATTATACCACCATCAACTTCCACTAAAACTAAAATAAGTTCTCCTACAAGAAGCAAGGACTTTTACGATTTACTTCCAACCTACAAGATTGATATAGATTACTCTGATACAGATCTGAGGGATGTTATAACGCAATTACTGACCAAAGCGGGAGTTAATGTGGTTTATTCGGATGATGTTGGTGGTAGTATTACCATTTCTTTGAGAAATATTCCTTTTAATGAAGCGGTTAAAACAATACTTTCCTCCAAAGGGCTTGTTGCACAGAAGATATCGAGCAATGTAGTGAGGATCTCTACAAAGGATTCCATTTTAAATGAGCAGAAGAATGCATATCTTCAGACGAAGGTTTTTTTCTTAAACTATGTAAAAGCATCGGATATAAAATCGCAGATAGAGTCAATTGCTCAGGCAGAAGGAAGAACCACATCTAAGTGTAATGTGGATGATACGAATAATGCCCTAATAGTTACTGATACGCCAATGGGTCTTGAACTAATTAGTGATCTTATATCGAAACTTGATAGGATGCCAAAACAAGTACTAATAGAGGCGAAACTTGTTGAGGTTTCACTAGATAGTGAACTTCATCAGGGCATACAGTGGTCAATAAGCGGTACCTCACATGGAAACTATATTGGTGCTCAGGATGCATCATCCGCAATAGGACCTACAGATAGATGGGGTAATCCAAAAAGTATTACTCCGGGATATAGTGGCACATATACAGGAACACCTCCTAACCTATCACCGTTAAAAGGAGGAAGTGGGGTTGAACTTCCTGCAAAGGTTATGTATGGAGCGTTTAGATTTGGAAGAATCACACCGAATTTTATGTTTGATGCTGTAATATCAGCCGCTGCACGGAAAGGTAAGGCAAATGTTTTATCAAATCCAAAGATTGCAACACTTAATAATAAAGAGGCAAGCATTAATATAACAAATCAAATTCCATATCTTACCACTGAAATAACAAATACATCTGGTGGTTCTGTTGCTTCAACAAAGGTAACATATGTTACAACCGGTATAATTTTAAAAGTTCTGCCAACCATTACCTCCGATGGGAAAATAATAATGAAAATAAATCCAACTGTATCCCAACCATCTCAGACTGCAGAGTTTCAGCCGCCTTCAGTAGATCAGAGGACTGCTGATACAACCGTTGTTGTTTCTGATGGGGAGACGATAGTAATAGGTGGTCTCATTCATGATACAGAAAGTGAGTATGAGTATAAGGTCCCACTTCTTGGAGATGTCCCATTGGTTGGTTATCTTTTTAAAAAGAAGGGTAAGGAAAGAAACAGAATGGAACTCCTGATATTTGTAACTCCAAAGATCGTTGAATGATAAATGGAATTGTTTTTTAGAAACCTTCTAAATCTAATTTCTTTATTACCTTTTTTTTCAATAGTTTTTTATGGACTTGGCGATGTGAGAATAACTCTAATATTAGATTTTGCTGTTATCTTTTTATTTGCTTGTTTTCTTTTTTTATTGAGAGAAAACTCCAGTATTAATCTTAGTTATAACTATGAATATTTTTTGGTTTCCATACTGATTTCACTTCTTTCATATTTCTTAAGTCCTGTAAAACATATTATCTCTGTTGATTTTGTAGGATTTTTATGTGGTTTCATTATCTTTTTGCTTGCCATCCATCAGGATAAAGAGATAAATTTGAGTTATATCTATCCATTTCTTATTTTTATTGTGGTTGCAGCAGTATTTAGTGCTTTTGTAAATAAAGGTGAATTTACTTCAACACTTAAAAATGAAAATACACTTGCTTTTGTATCGATACTGATAGTGGGAATGATGATTGAGTATCGAAAGTTTTGGTGGGCTTTAATATTCTTAGTTATCATAATCCTTACCAGATCTATTGGGGCTCTTATATCCATAATGCTTGTTAGTTTTTATTATGCTTTTAAAAATAGAAAGAATATCAATCTTAGAAAAAATGCTATTGTCTTAATAATAATTGCTTTAATTTTTTCTTTTCTTGTGTATCATATAGATACATATTCGGTTTTAAATAGAGTAAGATGGTGGGGTTATTCCATTGATATGTTTAAGGAGAGACCGATATTTGGATGGGGTTATTCTTCTTTTACATATGTCTCTAAGAGATATTATTCTATGGATGTAAATTCTATTTATGTTCATAATTACTTTCTTGAAACGCTAAGTGATTTTGGGATTCTTTTTTTTATTTTCTGGATTTATTTCCTATATAGTATCTTGAGGTTTTCAAGCGGGTTTTATAGATATTCCCTTATAGCATCCTTGGTGCATAGTTTTTTTGATTTCGGTATAAATACAAGTTGTGGCTGGTGGTTATTTATGTATGTGTGTGGTATTTCTGTGAGAAATAAACTTTTTGTTTTTAGGGTTGGTGAGGGGTATAGAAGGATAAAATCCTATATCAGGATTTTTGCTTTTGGAATATGTGTAATGAGTTTTTGGATGGGTGCTAAATATTTTGATCTTTATTACAGAAACAGAAAGATTATTGAACTTATGAATCAGAAAAACTATCAATCTGCACTAAGGGTGCTAGAGGACTCGCTTAAAAAACATCCAAAAAGTATTGATATTGCTTTAAGAAGGTATGAGATCTACTGGTTATTATATCTAAAGGATAAAGAATTTTCGGACCTTGTTGCTTCTATTGAATCTCTTGAGTATCTTCTCTTGTTAAATCCTTATTACAGGGATAGATATAAACTTCTTGAAGAACTGTATTTTTTTATCGGTGATAAGAAATCCTTGAGCGATCTTATTACAAGAGAAAAGATTTATCTAAAGAATTTGTAAACCTTATGCGGGAAAATAAGTTTTTTTTTGTATCTTTTTTTGTGCTTTCATACTTTCTTGAGGGTTTTAAGGATAGAAATTATTTTCTGATAGTATCAGTTTTTTTTCTAATTTATTTTTATTGGATTAATATAAAAATTTCTCTTTCGCCTCAGATTTTTTTGATTCTTCTTGCTTTTTTTTCAATTATTAAATCAGATTTTCTTGAAACATCCTATTTTATTTTTTACAAAACCTTAGTATCTGTTCTTTTTTATTATTATTTTAAAAATATGGAAGAAGATGAAAAAAAAGTTTTTTTTGATTTTTTTAAGATTTTTTATATTTTTTACCTTTTTTTTCTCATTGTATCTTTTTATATTTCTTATGTTTTTAAACTTAACTGGTACTTTATAGGTAAGAATAATAACTATATTGCGTTTTTGCTTAGCGGGGGTATTTTGATAAAATATCTTGATTTTAGAAATTCAAAAAGGATAAGAGATCTAATAACAATGATTTTGTTTGTCTTTTCGCTTTTTTTTATAAACTCAAGGTCCTCATATGTTTCTCTTATACTTTCATTGTTTTTTATTTCTCGCAATCGATTAAGATTTTTGTTTTATTTTCTTTTGTGTTGTATATTTTCTGTATTTATTTTGCCGGATAGTTTTTTAAACTATATTCTTAAATTGAACAATCCAAAAGCATATGCGAGGCTTGATATATGGATTTCAGGTATCAAAGGTTTTTTAGAAAATCCAGTTTTTGGTAATGGTATTGATTTCAGATATATTTTTGAGAAGTTTAAATTTCCCTATTTTGATGGTTTTAATTATTACAATCACTCAACACTTCATTCACATAATGAGTTTATAAATATCCTTGCTGAATATGGAATTTTATATTTTATCATCTATCTTACTACGATTAAAAACTCTCTTGAAACAAAAAATTGCTATCTTAAAGTTCTAATTATAAATTTCACTATATTTTCTTTTTTTGATATAGTTTTAAAGGTTCCTTTCTTTAGTATTTTTTATTTTTCAATGCTCGGAATTGCAAGTGGTAGTGATAGTAATGCTCATGTTTTTAAGTTTAGAAGAATTTTTCATATCATTGCAATTTTTGTTTTGGTTAGTTTCTTTGTCTCAAGGACTTTTGATTATGATGATTTTATAAATTCTACACAATCAGTCTATAGAAAAATTGCTGCAAGTAGATGTTTTGCAAATTACCAGCCCTATAATCCTGTAATTTATTATAATCTTGCGTTTTATCATTACCAACTTGGATTATATGATAAAACCGTATTTTTTCTGGATGAGGCACTTAAAATTGAACCAAATTTTAATTTAGCGCTTTTGATGTATTGTGATTTGATGCTTAGAAAAGGAGATAAAGACCTTGCAAAAAAGTATTTCAGTCGGATAAGACCATATGAACTCAAAGATGATTTATACTCGTATCGCACCTCCCATTTTGATAAAAATATTTATTTGAGTTTGAAGAATAATCTAAAATAGTATTTATGGTAGATTTTTACAGAATAAAAAAGTACTGCTTAAATCCTTCTTCTATTGTATTTGCGGATAATGTAGAAATTATTAAGGATAGCAATTCTTTTTTTGAAAAAATTGTTTCTATGATTAAGTCAGCAAAAGAGAGTATATGTATAGAGTTTTATGAGATTGCAAGCGATAAATTTGGTGTTTTAGTAAGGGATGAACTTACAAAAAAGGTTAGAGAGGGGGTGAAGGTAAGAATAATATATGACAGTATAGGTTCAAGATTAAGTTCTAAACATTTTTTTGATGATATGAGAAAAAGGGGAATGGTGGTTATAGAATACAATCCAATAAGGATTTTCAGTTCTGTTAGAAAATGGTTTAGGAGGGATCATAGAAAAATCCTGATAGTTGATTTTAAGAAAGCAATGGTAGGAGGATTTAACCTCTCGCTTGATTATGTTCCATATTCCTTTGGGGGTTTGAACTGGAAGGATTTTGGTGTCTGTTTTGAAGGTGAGGCTGTTTATAAACTATCTTCGATATTTAAGGAAAACTGGATAAGTATCGGTGGTGATGAGTTTGAGTTAAAAGAAGTAAAAGGTGGTAATGTTCCTATATCATTTTCATGGGAGTTTGGAATAAGAAATGTTCATTCTATTAGAAGGTCCTATAAATATGCGATGGATAATGCAAAGGACCATATTTATATCACAAATGCTTACTTTCTACCGGATATGTTAATATATAGATGCCTTAAGAGAGCGGTGATGAGAGGCGTTGATGTAAAGATTTTGCTTCCCTATAAAACAGATCATCCATATGTAAGGATTGCATCCTTTTACATTCTTAAAAATCTTATAAGACATGGAATTGAGATCTATGAATGGCAGAAAGAGGTTCTTCATGCAAAGACATGTGTTATAGATGGTTTCTGGTGTTCAGTTGGTTCTCATAACCTTGACCATATAAGTCTCCACTATAATCTTGAACTCAATGTCAATATATTTGATGAGGTTATCGGAAGTAAAATGAAGGAACTCTTTGAGGAGGATTTAAGAATTTCAAAAAAACTTAGTATAAATGATATTAAAAAACTTCCTCTTTCTACAAAGATTGCAAGTAATATTCTCTATACCTTTCGCCAGTTTTTATGAAGTTTTTTCTCTTTATATCACTTTTTGCAAATTCAATGGGTGTTGATGAGATATATAATAGAATTCTTACAGATAAGTTTTTCAGAGGGGTTGTTGCAGATAACATCATAGAGAATAAAAAATATCTTGATATTGTAAGTGGGCAGTTTTATACATATTCTGAACTAAGGTATGCTGTTATTCGCTGGATTGAAGAAAATCCTAAAGAGGCATCAAAAAGATTTTCCGAGATTCTTTTGGATAAGGGAGGGTATAATGTTGAGTTTAAAGTATATGAGTATAAAATAAATCCAAGGTTTAAAGAACTTATAGATAGGATGAGCGATGCAGCAAATAAAGATATTATGAGTGATGAGGAAAGAAGAATTTTTTCATCGATTATGTTTGAAGGAAAAACAAATTTCAACAGATATTATGTAGACCTTCAAAAAGAAAATTCAAAAGATTTTGGAAATTCTTCTATCAGTTATAACTATGTAGATTTGAATGTTGATGTTTTTTCTAAGGTGTTAAAGGAGGTTGATTTTGTTTATAATTATCTTAAAAATTTTGATATTAAAGATATTGGGGATATCATAAAAAGATGTGATAGGAAATATATTGAGTTTCAGGAAAATGTATCACTTGTTAAAGGAGATAGAAGAATATCACCATCTCAAGGGGAAAGATTGAAAAGAGTTTTTTCTGAACTCAAAAATCTTCTTATTTTGAGGTTTCTTGTTGTTAAATATAGAAATCTCCAATCCCAGAAACCCGTTTTATATCAGAAATATGAAAGGATTTTAAACTATATTGAAAAAGAGATAGAAAATCTTTCTCGTAGAACTGATAACTATGAAGGTTTTAAAGAACTCTATACGGTTATAGATGAGATAGATTTCGAGTTTAAATTTTTCAAAAGCATTGAAAACATTTATAGAAAACTTGATGATGAGACCTACTCATGTTTTTTAGATTACCTTATAAGAAAAATAGATTTTACCTCAAAGTATAAAAAAATCCATAATAAAAAAGTAGAACTTATATCGTATTTTTCAAAAATTCTATATGCTAATTTTAAAGAATTCAATGATGAAAAAATTATACATCTAAGTAACAAAATTAAGGAGGCAGAAGAAATACTTGATTTAGAGAATGAAATTAAGTTGAAGCATAGAAAGATTCAGTTTATTTTTTTTGATAATATCCTTTGCTGGGAACTTATATACAATCCCGGTCTTAAGTTTGCAATTAAAGAGGAATGTGTTCGTATAAAGTAATTAGTCTTCCTTTAGTATTTTTATCTCACCTAATTTTTCCAATTGAGATTTAAATCTGTTATAATCCCCCACTATAAATATTAAATAATTCTCAAGGTCATAGAGTTCATTTGCAATTTTTTTTACATCATCGATGGTGACATTATTTATTTTTTCTGTATATTTGTAGAGATAATCATCTGGGTATGAGTAAATATCATAACCTGCTTTTTCATTTAGCAATGAAAAAACATTTTCAAATCTAAATACAAAGGAATTTATCAATTGAGATTTTGCCATTTCAAATTCCTTTCCATCTATAATACCATTTTTTGCCTTTTGAAGTTCATTTAAAACATTTTCAATTGCTTCTCCAACACTTTCAGGTTTTGTCCCAAGGTATGTCATAATAAATCCAGATTTATCCCTTTTTGAAAAATATTGATAGACACTATATGCAAGTCCTCTTTTGGAACGTATCTCATTTCCAAGTTTTGATTGTATTCCACCTCCCATATATTCCATAAGAACCGAGAGTGGAAATTCTCTATCATCGTGTCTTTTTATACCTTTGTGAAGGATTACAATAAATGCCTGTCTCAGTCGTTTGTCTATAACATATATTTTCTTGCCGCTTTGTATATTTGGTTCGTATATCTCAACTATATTTGGTTGGGTGCTTGGTATTTTTGAAAATGATGAGGATATTTTATTATACATTTCATTTTCATCAAAATCCCCGCTAGCTGAGATTATGATGTTTTTTGAGATAAAAAAGTCCTTGTGGAAATTTTTTAGGTCATTGATTGTAATTTTTTCTACGGTTTCTATCTCTGGTCTTCTGCCGTAGGGATGCTGAATGCCAAAAAACATTCTTAGTGCTTCTCTTGTAACTTGCTTTGATGGGTTATCATTTCTTCTTTTTATGGTCTCAATTATTTCCTGTTTCTTTAGGTTGAATTTCTCTTCCTCAAAAGCAGGATTTATTATTATATCACTGAATATCTCAAAAACCTCATCAAAGTCCTTTTTATGGCAGTACATTGAGATGGAAGCATCCTCATTGTTTATAACAGTATTTATCTCAGCTCCAAGATACTCAAGTTTTTTCTCTATCTCTGTGGATTTAAATTTCACTGACCCTCCTTCTCTTAGCATCTCGAAAAATAATGTCCCTATTCCAACCTTATCTGATGGTTCATAAACCTTTCCCGTTTTTATAAATAGGGTTATCCTGATTATTGGAAGTGTTTTATCACTTTTTATATAAACCTTGAGTTTGTTTGTATCTATGTATCTTGGTGTTAGGTGCTGGGGTTTATAGTTAAGGTTGCTGTACTTTGGAATATTTAGTTTTGCAGTGGTAGTTTGAATTGTCATAATCATTACTCCTGTTATAAAAAATAATTTTTTCATGACCTCTCCTTTTAAAGTTAGTTATTTTTTTCTTCAAGGAGATAGACAGCAGTTCTTCTGTTTCTTTTTAGGTACTTCTTAACTGCATCAACTATATCCTTGCTTTTTACCTTTTTTATTTTTTCTATCATATCCCATGAGAACTTCCAGTTTCCAAGTATCTGCTCATTGTATGCAAGTGTTTGAGCAAACTCAAGATTTGATTCAAGGTCCTTTAATATGTTCATTTCGTAGTTGTTTATTACCTTTTGTATTTCCCATTCAGTTGGTGGATTGTTGGGAAAGTTTTCTATTTCTTTCATTATCTCATTATCAAGGTCCTCAATAGTTGTATCTCCTTTTGGTGCTGATACTATAGTAAAAAGTGATGGATATCTATGACCTGGGGTTGAATAATAACTTCCCACATACAAAGCCATCTTTTTCTCCTCCACAAGTTTTTTGTAAAGTCTTGATGTATTTCCGTTGGCAAGGATCTCACTTGCAACAATTAATGCTGGCATATCATCAGTATTTATACCATCATTCTTAAATCCGATTTTTAGCGATGGTTTTGAGGGAAAGTAAACCTTAATTATTTTTTCAGCGTTTTGTGGGGGTTCCTTGGTATAATTCTGATTAGGGATAATGCCTTCTTTCCAGTCGCCAAAATATTTTTCTGCGAGTTTTATTATATCTATCGCATCAACATCTCCTACAACTGCAAGTGTTGCATTGTTTGGAAGGTAGAATTTATTGTAGAAATCAATAGCATCCTTTCTTGTAAGATGTGATACATCATCCTCAAATCCTATGGTTGGATTGTGATAAGGGTGAGCAACAAATGCATGTGATAAAAGATTTTCCCAACTTACTCTTGAAGGGTCGGATTTATTCATTCTCAGTTCTTCGAGAACGACATCCCTTTCCTTGTAGAAATCTCTTAGCGCTGGATTTTTAAACCTGTCTGACTCAATTATAAAGTATGACTCAACTCTGTCTGATGGAAGTGAAACGATGTATGCAGTGTAGTCAGTGGAGGTAAGAGCATTCATCTGATTTTGCCCAAGTTCATTGTATATCTTCCAGAACTCTTCTCTTATCTGATATTTTTCTGCTTCGTTTTCAAGTTTCAAAACCTCTTCCTTGAGTTTTTTAATTTTCTCTTCATCTTTCTCATTTTTTCTATCTTCAGTATTTAACTCTTCATAAATTTTATCTATTTTTTCAAGAATTTCTTTTTCTTTTTTCCAGTTTGTAGTTCCTATTTTATCAGTTCCTTTAAAAGCCATATGCTCAAAAAGATGGGCAAGTCCTGTTTGTCCTTGCATATTATCAACATTTCCTACTTTAAACATCATTGTAAATGATACAACTGGTGCAAATTTTTTCTCATATATTAAAATCTTCATTCCATTTTTAAGTTTGTAATAAATTACTGGTGGATATTTTGGAGATGTTTCAACATAAGCGTTTAGTTTTTTTAATTCTTCTATTTTTGAATTATCCATAGCAAACACTCCTATATTCATTGATAATATGATTAAAAGTACCTTCATATTTTCCTCCACACAAAATATTATATAATTATTTTAGGTCTTGATAAAAATTTTAGGTCTGTCTTGATAAAAGGCGACGAATGAATTAACATACAAGATCATAAGTTTTGTCTTTGGAAATAATCTGAATAGATAAAAATTATGTCACCAAAATATTTCAATTATTCAAAATACAATTTGTTTTACTATGCAAAAAATAAAACAAAAAGTTTATAGAAAAACTTATGAGGTTAAAAAAGAATAAAAATAGTAAAACAATAGTAGAGGAGTTAGAAGTTTATGCATAGATCTCAGGGACATTTTTTTGATCTTGTATGTTAAAATTTAAATATATTTAAATTTTAAATTTTTTAAAATATAACGAAGAGAGCATTAAAAAGTTCACTTAAAAATTATCAAGATATAAAGAGGCAGAGGAACTTGTTTTTGATCTTGAACTTATAAGTTCGTGAGTTAGCGAAAAGTCCTCTGTCTCTCTCTGACACATAAAGTCCGAATTCTTGTTAAGGCTAAAAAGCCTCAATTAAAGTGCAAGTATGGAAAATGTGTCAGAAAAAGGAGGAAAAAAATGAATGGCAGTATAAAGGTTAGTGTAGATAAAGAAATCACAGTCGGCATAGAGATCAACTAAAAAATTTTCAATTTTTTAGTTTCTAATTAAATAAAGATGAGTTCCTTAAAAATTTTTAGCCTGAAAGGCTAAAAACTATCTTGATGTCTATGTCTTAGAACTTGAAGAAATAAGGCGGTTTGAATATAACAGCAGGGGAGTAAGGAAGTTAATAAAGTATCTTACTTCCTTAAATCCTTTCATTGTATCAATGGAATATACTGCTGGACTTGAACGTAATCTTATATTTGCACTCCAACAGCATAACATCCCCTGCTGTTGTATCAACCCTTACAATTTAAAGAACTTCACAAAAACTATGAATGTAAGGGCAAAAACCGACCTTATAAGCGCTAAACTTATTGCTCAATATACTAAATTATACAAAACTTCACCAATGCAAAAAATTGATCGCATTGGATCATAACTTTTGTCCCTGAAGAAAATGTGGATAGATCAAAATTATGTCCCTAAAGAAAATACCTCTTTTATTTGGTTTAATAAACCATATAAAGGAGGTAATTATGTTAAAGGAGT
>Ga0272449_1000373_pt1 | contig 54027 bp, 50 predicted proteins | sample YNPCB0241_FD_198679 | JGI IMG/M metagenome (GOLD analysis project Ga0272449, IMG submission 198679) | Hot spring sediment microbial communities from Yellowstone National Park, WY, United States - YNP-CB-024-1 | ecosystem: Environmental > Aquatic > Thermal springs > Hot (42-90C) > Sediment...
AACTCGACAGTATATACAGCGGGTGCTCCAGTATTACTCGCATTATAAGACTATGCCGTAGAGGTTAACACTGGCCGATGATCAATCCAGGGAGGGGCAAGGGTTCCCGTGATTTACTTAATCTTCCGAATGCTCTTACCTATTTTCGGATTGCTGCTGTGCCGGTCGTTCTTGTTGCACTGGTTCCACCGGTAAGTCCGGGAGCCTTTCATCTGGTCTTTTTTACCTGCCTTACCGCTTTGGTTACCGATTACCTCGATGGTATTCTCGCAAGACGTAGGCACCTAGAAACACCAATAGGAAAACTTCTCGACCCACTTGCAGACAAACTTCTTGTGCTGGCGGTCTTTATAATGCTCATACCGCTTGGTAAAATCCCCGCCTGGATGGTTTTTCTCATAGTCGGACGAGAGCTTATCATAACAGGGCTTCGATCCATAGCGGCTTCTCAGGGAATAATCCTGAAAGCCAGTGTGCTTGGGAAAAACAAAATGATCTTTCAGTCTCTTGCAATGCTTTGCCTTGTGGCATTCGTTCCAGGTTTTCAAGACATACTGGACAAGTTGGGAACCATCTGTCTGTGGATTTCTCTCGGGCTGGGGTATCTGTCGGCTGGAGTTTATTTCTTCCATTTCGCAAAGGAAATTAAAGCTCGTTAAACTATTAAACCTTCTGGATACCGTTGTGGACGAGAGCAATTGCGACAAAATCGGTAAATGCCCGGCTATTCTATTACCGGCATTCTTGATATTTCGGTGACATCGTAGATCTCTCGCATGAAAGCCTGAGCGACAACCTCTATCATTGCTTCGGATGACATAAGCATATCCATCTGGCGGGTAAATTGAAGGAGTCGGCCTATCTGGTCAAGGGTTATTTCTATGAATGGAGCCTCGTATTTCTGGAGTCTTCCCTCAACGCGGTCTGCTACTACTTCAACGGAAAAATTAAGAAGCTTGAGAATGCGAGCGATGGCTCTAGCCCGCCTGTTTCTTCGCACATCATCTGCCGCTCCACCTTTGAAAGCAAAGGTTATGTAATTTTTATTAATGGTTTGCCCGCAATAGCTATCCAGCAAGGCAAAGTGGTAACCAACACGGGAGCTGAAATGAAGATACTTGTCGGAAATTATAGCGTAACTCTTGTCTCCAAATCGATCCATCATGTAAGGGTTGGAAAGCATCTGTTCGCTCAAAACAGAAAAGAACCCGCTAAATTCGACGGGACGAGGCGTCGGTTTCAAAAAAGCCTCATGTAACATGCCTTTTAGAAGGGCTCGAAATGGAACGGAAATCACAGCATCCACAGGAACTTTGTCGCCTCTGGTTCTTTCCGTAAGAAGTCCTCCTCCCAGGTCAATAACATATAGATTCAAGGGAATAGGGGCATCAATGCGATAGGCGGCTCCATACTCATCGCTAAGAGCATCGCTCAACTTGAACATCTCACCATAGGATTTTTCATGTACAAACCGCATAATGTCGTGCAGAGTCTTACACCCTTCAGGGCAAAAGTTGGGAGACTGCGGATCAATTAGATTTAATGGCACTATAAAGCGCGAAAGTCTTTCGAGCACTCGATATACCGGCGTTCCTTTCATGGGTGTGTGTTCTCTGGAAGCATCAACAATCAGGTTTTTTACATGCTCTGGAAGTTCGCCTTTGTAAACCTTTCCATGAAAGGCATCAACCGTTACCGTTTCCCCTTCCGGAATGACCCTGGTTGCAACCTTTGTATTCAGCAGAGTTGGGATTTTAAATTCTCGAGCTACCGACGCCATGTGTCCTGTTATGCTTCCTGCATCGGTCACTATGGCACTTACACGATCCATTACGATAACGAATTTGGGAGAAGAATGGTGAGCTACCAGCACAGCTCCCTGAGGCACTTTGTAAAGATCCTCCTCTGATCGAACATAGAAAGCCGGCCCGCTTCCTATGCCTGGGCAGGCGATAGCTCCTTCAGGGATAAGCACCGGATAATCGGAAGGGATGTTTACCGATGGTATGTTTGAAGGCAATTCCACGAGTTTTAACGGTCTGGTTTGAAGGAGAACTATTTTGTCATCCGGCGCAAGAGCCCACTCAATGTCTTGAGGACAATGGTAATGTGATTCCAACCGTAAAGCATACTCAGCCAGCAGGCGAATGTGAGCTTCCTTTAGACATGGCGAACGCCTCAGCTCCTCTTCAACCGGCTCTTCTGACAATCCTCCCCCAGGATTCAATACCTGTTTTACAGCTTTATCCGAGACGTTAACTTCTGAAATGGTTAAGTCTCTTTTGACTCTATAGGTATCCGGAGAAACAACGCCGTCCACCACATACGATCCAAGTCCCCAGGCAGCGTTTATGACAATTTCGTCTTTATCTGGAGTTGATGGATCCCTGGAATAGCACACACCGCTTGCTACGGCAGGTATCATTTCGAGGCATCCAACACTCATGGCGCAGTCCTTATCGTCTATTCCCATGCGATATCTATAAGCCATCGCTCTGGGGGTATAAAGACTTGCGATGACATAACGATAGGATCGAAGAAGATGTTCGCGAGAAACATTTAGAACGGACACATACTGCCCGGCAAAAGATATGTCCCCGTCTTCTCCGATGGCACTACTTCTAAGGGCAACGTTTGCGTTTGAGCCGACGGTGCTAACAAGATCGTCATAGGCATTGAGTATAGCCTGAGCCAGCTCGGAAGGTACTTCTGATGCTATAATCTTTGCCTGAATTGCCTCACTTGATTCTTCGATAGATTGCGGATCTTCAAAATTGGTCTCCATGATGATCTTGTTTATTTCGTTCCGTAGGTCATTAGATTCCATAAACAGGTGGAAGGCGCTGACCGTTATGGCAAATCCCCGAGGGATTGGTAACCCCAGTTTTGTAAGCATTTCTCCAAGGTTTGCGTTTTTACCTCCGACCTTGTCAATGAGTTCCTGAGAAATCTGGCTGTAGGGAAGAACCCATGGGCCTTCAGATTCGTTTTCCCTGTGTTCTTCCAGAATTTCTCTGATATAATTTTGAATGGTCTGGTGAACATCGTAAAGCTCAGGATAGTTTCTGCCTGAAATGTCATTCAATCTGTCAATCATTCGCAAGCTGTGGAAGATGGCTCGAGCAACCATTGATCTAACATGCGCCATGCCGAACATCGTTTTACCCTGGAGTTTCTCCTCAATCTCGGCGATAACCTTTGCCATTTCAGAGTTGGAATCGAGGAGTTCCTTAAAGTGCTGATATTTTATGCGAAATACCTCTGGGGATTGAAGCTTGTTTTGTTTTGGTCTGCGAAATATACGAGTTATCCAGGAACCTATGGACATTTCCTATTCGCCCTTTCTTTAAGAAAAATTTACGGCCAAACGGTTGTTTCGCAAAAATTATACCCATGAGAAAATAATGTTTAAACCGTAAAACCCATGAGCGTTACAGTTTGCAAGTTTTACAGGATGTAAAATTATCGGACACTTAAAGGTCAGGGTTTCCTGGGACAAGCCTTAGAAAAGACTTGCCCAAAGCGTTAAATGATAAAATGGCATAGGCATTGCTAAAATAAACATAATGAGACATGGCTTCCAGCCTTGGATAATAAGACGGGAGAGGATATGCACGAGCCGAAATATTACAATCAGTTGAGAAATAGAATATTCTTAATCACCGTATTCACGTCGCTTATCCCAATTGCTTTGATTGCAATCATAAGCGGTTATCAATTCCATACGGCGTATAAGTCGAAAACCATGGCTTATCTTTCGGAGTATGTTCAGAGGCATGCCCAGAGCATCGATGCCTTTCTGGCTAACAGTATTGGAGCGATAAAGATAATTGCTCAATCTAATAGCGTTGAAAAGCTCAACGACTCTTCTCATCTTAACAACATGTTGATGATTCTTCAGTCCACCGAGGAGGGAACATTTGTTGACCTGGGGCTAGTTCGAGATGATGGCATCCAGACGGCTTATGCTGGTCCATTCAAGTTCGGGATGGCCTTTTACGGAAGTGCCAGGTGGTTCCAGGAAGCCATACAAAATTCTTATTACATCAGCGACGTATTTATCGGTTTCAGGGGAATGCCTCACTTTGTTGCAACCATCAGGATAGAGGATAAAGGCAAATTTTGGATACTTCGATCCACCATCGATTTTGCCATTTTTACAAGAGTTGTCGAAAATCTCAGAATTGGAGAAACAGGTGAGGCTTTTATCTTGAACTACGACGGAGAGTTACAAACATCTCTAAATCGGGCATATCCAAGAGAGCTTCTTCAGGGGATATCCAGAACAGTTCTTTCTGGATCGGCTACAGGGATTGAGGAACCATTACTGGATATTCCGATAATTAGGGAAATAAGTCGAGAAGATACAACCGTGGCGCAGGAAAACGTGGCCGTAAAGATTTTTAGCAGAAAGTCAGTGGATGGGAGAAACATGCTCTATGTGGCAGTTCCTCTCAAGATGGCTCGATGGATTTTGGTTTACACTCAACTGGATGCCGAGGTTTTCAAGGAGATTCATAAAGCCAGAACGGCAGTTATTGCCGTCTGTGTTCTATGCGGCCTGGCCTTTGCCGTTCTCAGTTGGCGGTTCGCCAATCATCTTGTAGATCGAATCAAAGAGGTGGATCGGGAAAAGGATATAATGAATGAGCAGATTATAGAAACCGGGAAATTAGCTTCCCTTGGAGAATTAGCCGCTGGAATCGCTCATGAAATAAATAACCCTGTTGCAATCATGGTCGAAGAAGCCGGATGGATTGAGGATTGCCTTAAGGACCTGCCGGCAGATCAAAACTCGGAAATTTATGAAGAAATTGCCAGATCTGCCAAGCAGATAAAAATTCAGGGTTCACGCTGTAAAGAAATTACCTATAAACTCCTGACCTTCGCTCGTCGAACAGATCCAGGAGAGAAGCGGGTTTCCCTGAACGATTTACTTAAAGAGCTGGCACCACTTTGCGAACAGCGAACACGTTACGCTAGAGTCAAGATAGAGCTAAAGCTTGAGAAGAACCTTCCCGACGTTGCTCTGTCTGCTACAGAAATGCAACAGGTAGTGTTCAACCTTGTTAATAATGCTATAGACGCCATGGAAGTTCATGGAGGTGGTGTTCTTACTCTGTCCACAAAACTGGTCAACGACTGGGTTGTTCTGGAAGTTTCGGATACAGGACCTGGCATTCCTAAATCGGTTCTACCACGAATATTCGAGCCGTTCTTTACAACTAAACCGGTCGGTAAAGGCACTGGTCTTGGGCTTTCTATCTGCTACGGAATCATTAAAAAAGTGGGAGGCAATATAGAAGTTGAAAGCGAGTTGGGGAAAGGTACAACATTTAGAGTCTGGTTGCCCCCTGTGGAAACTCCATCGAAACTTGTGGTCGGAGCCCTTCCTGAAATTGTAGCCCTTAACAAAGAAAAAGATACTCAACCGAAAAAGCATGTGGAACAGTCTCAGCAAAGTCAGCATGAAGAAACAGAGCAAGAAAAGAATGCAGATCTCGATAAACAGTCGTCAAAATCGTAAGTAGAGGTAGCGACAGGAGAAAACCCGATGCAGCCATGCGGAAAAAGCCGGAAAATGCCATCACTTAAAGTTCTAATCGTGGATGATGAAGTTGCCTACGTTGATGTGATTCGAAGGAGAATGGAAAAACGCAACCTAAAGGTTGACTCAGCTCATAGTGGATCAGAAGCCATCAGGAAGATGAGAGAAAACTCTTTCGACATAGCCATTGTGGATCTTAAAATGGAAGACATGGACGGATTGGAAGTGGTTAAGATTTTAAAGAAAATGGATCCAGATATGCCTGTCATAATCGTAACCGGCCATGTTTCGGAACAAGCTGCAAAAGACGGCGTGGCTTACGGCGCCTATGCTTATCTTATGAAGCCATGTGATTTCGATGTTCTTATGGGGAAAATATGGGAAGCTGTAAAAACCAAAACAGCCTGAAATAGGTAAGAGGTTACCGTGAAATTTTTGAAAAAACTTTTCGGCAATTTCCGTAAACAGGAAAAGCCGCTCTACAGCCCGGAAGAACTAAGACTTATTTTTCAAAACAGGTATCACAACTTTAAACTTCTTCTTGGGGCGAACAACAAGGCTCTTGAGATAATGACCGAAATTGAGGAAATGCTCAGGGGTTATAAGCCCTTCGGGATGACCTTCATCCGCTCTCGAGCGACCAGAGTAAGCGCAAGTGTGTTTCAGATGATACAGTATCTCAATGAGCTTTCCTCGGGAAGATACGAAAAACTTTATCCCAAATTCCGAGAAATCGAAGTAGCTATCAGACGTCTTATAGAACCAAAAATAACCCTTACCGATGCGCCACTCGTGATTCCTATGGATTCCGTAAGCCGTGATACCACCGATCTGGTTGGTTCAAAGATGGCTAACCTCGGCGAACTCAAGCATGTTCTGGGACTTAATGTCCCCGACGGTTTTGTTATTACGGCAGAAAGCTACCGAAAGCTTCTCATTGAGACCGATCTATTTTCTGAGATAAACCGCCTGATTCAAAAAACGGTTACCGAAGATATGAGTGATTTCTTTGCTTTGAGTTCCGCAATCCAGCAGCTTATCGTTAATGCTTCTGTTCCTGAGGAAATTGAGGAAGCGATAGTGTGCGGGATAAACGAGCTGCTTAAAAAATATGGCCCTTCCATCACATTTGCCCTGAGAAGTAGCGCTCTCGGTGAAGACCTCCCCGGCCACTCCTTCGCCGGTCAATATAGATCAATCCTTAACGTCCATCCCGACAATGTTATTCAGGCATACAAAGAAGTCGTTGCCAGCATGTATGGACTTCCAGCCATGATGTATCGCTTCCGCTACGGTATTCGGGATGAAGATATTGCCATGAGCGTAGGATGTCTTGTGATGATAGACCCCATAGCATCAGGCGTAGTGTACACCAGAAATCCGCTTAATCCTCAAGAAGACAGCCTTCTTGTTCATTCAGTTTGGGGACTGCCTAAACCTGTAGTTGATGGATCTCTTGAGTCGGATATGTTCATCGTATCTCGCCATGAACCCTTTGAAGTGCTTGCTCAAAACATTGCCATCAAGGATGTTGCTTACATTCCTCTTGCGGAAGAAGGAGTCGCTCGAGCAGAGATGCCCCCTCACCAGTGGGAGATGCCATCTCTTACGAAAGATCAACTTCAGGCTCTTGCTCGGATTGTTCTCAGTATAGAACGTCACTACGGAGTGCCCCAGGATATCGAGTGGGCTCTCGCTTCAGATGGCCGTTTTGTGATCCTTCAGACTCGTCCTCTGAATCTTAAATCCCAGGAAATCTCGGAAGAGAAAGTAAAAATTTTCGAGCCTTCGCCAGTTGAGGAGGTTATTCTTAAAGGTGGAGTAACGGCGAGCCCTGGGGTAGCTTCCGGAAAGGTGTTTGTGGTAAAGCGAGACGCTGATGCTCTCAGGTTTCCTGAAGGAGCGGTGCTTGTCACAGAACTGGCTCTCCCCAGGTGGGCATCCCTCCTAGGACGTGCCTCTGCTGTGGTAACAGAGGTCGGAAATGTTGCCGGACACCTCGCTAATGTGGCAAGAGAATTCAAAGTCCCGGCTATATTCGGTCTTAGCGGCGCCACCAGGATTCTCAAAGAAGGCGATGAAGTCACCGTAGATGCCAACAGAAAGCTTGTTTTAAAAGGGTTAAACGCTGTGCCTTTACAAGATGTCAGCGAGGAAGAATCTATGATGATCGGCACACCGGTGTATAAAACTCTTTACGATGTCTCACGCTTAATAGTTCCTCTGCATCTTCTTGATCCCGATTCTATCGACTTCAAACCTGAGAAATGCAAAACCTACCACGACATTACCCGCTTTTGCCACGAAATGTCTGTGAGAGAAATGTTCCGCTTCGGCAGAGAATTCAAATTCGCCGAAAAGGCTGCTAAACGGCTCATAAGCGAAAGAAAAATGCAGTTCTGGATTTTAGACCTTGACGATGGCTTTTATCCGGGCGCAGTTTCTCCGGAAACTAAATATGTGCGGATAGAAGACATTGCTTCTATACCGATGAAGGCTTTGTGGGAGGGCATGATGGCAGTGCCGTGGAGCGGGCCTCCACCTATAGAAACCAAAGGCTTTCTGTCCGTGTTGGCGGAATCTACCCTTAATCCCAATCTCGACCCTGCAGTTTCCTCCACAATGGCGGTGAAAAACTACTTTATGATCTCTCGAAACTTTTGCTCTCTCCAATCTCGCTTCGGTTACCACTTCTCGGAAGTTGAGGCTTTGGTAAGTGAGCGGACAAGGGAAAACTATGCCAGTTTCCGATTTAAGGGTGGAGCCGCAAGTCTTGATCGGCGTATTCTCAGAGCAAAGTTTATAGCTTCAATCCTCGACCTGTGGATGCTCCGTTGCGATGTGAACGGAGATGCTCTGGCAGCACGAATAGAAGGCAGAAACATCGAAGAAATGAAGGACATTCTTCGGGTGCTCGGCTATCTAATCATCCACACCCGCCAACTGGATATGGTCATGACTGACCCGCAGTCGGTTGCATACTATCGCCAGAAAATGCTCGCCGATCTCCGAAAACTTTGTACAGTTTTTTTGCCGGACATAGAGTAACTGGCTTCGGTTACAAAGAGGAGAGATCGGAAATGGCTAAAAATCAAGTTATGCTTTTGTTCGATCATGTGATGGAAGATGACAAGAATTTCGGTCGGCTGGTTACGCTCAGTGATTTCCTTTCTCAACCCAGAAGTCTTCAGGAGCTGCTTGATGGTAGTCTTCAAATAGTCCTTAATGATTTCGATCTTGAGACTGGACGCATATACCTTCCTGATCCCATCCGTGGCGATCTTTACCTTGCCGCTCACAAAGGTCTTGATATTTCCGGGCTTGAGAGAGTTCAAATAGGGCAGGGGTTTACAGGGAAAGCGGCAGAACTTCGATCCTTTATCGCCTACAGAGTGGAAGAACTCGAGGATAAAGCCAGAGCACGACTTCTTCAGGATAAAGGGCTTAAGATAGTTTACTGCGTTCCCTTTGTCGTTTTAGGTAAGGTCGAAGGAGTCATGAATCTCGGTTCTAAAAAAGACGTAGCGCTTTCCCTTCAGGAGATGAAACTTCTCTTCATTATGGGACACCAAATCGGGATTGCAATAGCTTACTCTCGTCTCTATGATGCTTTAAACGAAAAAATCCAACTTCTGGAAAACCGCAAAGAGACCATAAAGTTTTTTGCTTATTCCGTAAGTCATGACCTCAAAAGTCCCGCCATAGGACTTTACGGTTTAACTAAGAGGCTGGTTGAAAAATACAGCGAAGGTCTTGCAGAAAAAGGAAAGATGTACTGCCGCCAGATCATGAAAGCAGCAGAAGAGATTGTGAACCTTGTGGAATGTATCAACCACTACATTTCGGCCAGGGAAGCCGTTGAAGAGCCTCAAGTCTTCGCTCTTGCTGACACTATAGAAACCATCAAGTCTGAATTCAAAAGCAGATTAGAAAATCAAAAGGTGGTACTAGAGGTGCAGAATAATCTTCCGCTCATCTATGGTTACCCACACCTGCTTTTAAGAGCCATCAGAAACCTCGTGGACAACGCTCTTAAACACGGAGGGCAAAATTTATCCAGGATAAACATTGAAGTAGAAGAAAAGCCGGACTTCTGGATTATAGCCGTTCGGGACAATGGAGTGGGCATTCCCCCAGACATGGTTGATGTTATTTTTGAGCCGTTTCACAGAGGGAAGAGCAGAGCGGAAGGTTCAGGCCTTGGACTTGCTATCATTTCTGAAGTCGCCAAAAAGCATGGTGGTAAAGCGTGGGTTGAATCATCTCAGGAAAAACATGAGACCGCCTTTTACATTTCGATACGACGTTTCCCTGGGATAGAAAAGAAATTGGCATAATCAACAGGCATAACCAACTCCTTGGAGGATTACGAGACATGGGACTTAAAGGACTCGATGCGATTTTCAAGCCTCAAAGTATAGCCGTGGTGGGAGCTACAGAACGAGAAGGTGCTGTGGGAAAAGCGGTTATGAAAAACCTTTTGGAAGCTCGCTTTCCCGGTCACATTTATCCTGTCAACACCAGAAGGAAAGAGGTGTGTGGAATTAAAGCATTTCAATCCGTAAAGGACATAGGAAACACTGTAGATCTTGCAATCATTGCAGTACCGATAGAAGAAGTTCCAGATGTGCTTGATGATTGTGGTGCTGTGGGTGTTAGGGGAGCCATCATCCTCTCGGCTGGTGGCAGAGAAATCGGCGGTGATGGGCTGAGAATCGAAAAGCGTATAGCAGAGGTGGCTCAATCCAAAGGCATCAGGCTCATAGGCCCAAATTGCCTCGGTGTTATTTGTCCTGAACGTTCCCTTAATGCGAGCTTTGCTTCCCACATGCCGATTCCAGGACGAATGGCTTTTATTTCCCAGAGCGGTGCTCTATGCACGGCTATCCTTGATCTGGCTGTGGAAGAAAAGATCGGCTTCAGCTATTTCGTAAGTATCGGCTCTATGCTCGATGTCGATTTTGGAGATCTCATAGACTATTTCGGCAACGACACCAAAGTAAGCAGTATCCTTATCTACATGGAAGGACTCACCAATCTGAGGAAATTCATGAGCGCTGCCAGGTCGGTATCCAGAGCAAAGCCTATAATCGTTTTGAAAGCGGGAAGAAGCCAGGCGGGAGCACGAGCAGCCTCTTCTCATACGGGAGCCATGACCGGAGAAGATGCTTTATACGATGCGGCCTTTGAGCGAGCCGGCATTGTAAGAGTCAAAGAAATCGGGGAACTCTTTGCCTGTGCTGAATTGCTTGCAAAGCAACCACGTCCGTCCGGTCCCAAAATGGTTGTGATCACCAACGCCGGAGGTCCTGGCGTAATGGCGGCTGATGCGATATCGGACGCCGGCCTTGAACTGGCAGACCTTGGCTCTGACACCATGAACAAACTTAACAATATCCTACCAAAATGCTGGAGTCGGGGGAATCCCGTGGACATACTGGGAGACGCCACACCTGAACGTTACATTCAGGTAGTGCAGACATGCCTCGAATCTACAAACGTAAACGGCGTTCTCGTAATTCTAACACCCCAGGCAATGACCGATCCGGTTGCTGTTGCTGAAACTTTTACAAAGACCGTCATTCGACGTCCCATGCCCATTCTGGCTTGCTGGATGGGTGGGCACGATGTTGCCCCGGGAAGAGCAATTCTCAATAAAGCCGGCATACCTACCTATGAAACACCTGAGGAAGCTGTCCTGGCTTTTAAATATCTCTATGACTACGCAAGAAATCTGGATGCGATCCAGCAGATCCCTCCTCGATTTTCTAAAACTCTCATCTATGATAAAAACAGTGTCAAGAAGATCATTGAGGAAGTTCTTTCACAAGGTGACGGCAAAGTGGGCGAATGGCAATCTATGGCTATCCTGCGAGCCTATGGGTTTCCGGTTAACAACGTAGAACTTGCTAAAACCAGGGAAGAAGCCATCAAGCTGGGTAAAACTATGCCCATGCCACTTGTAATGAAAATAGCTTCTCCCGATATTCTCCATAAAACCGAAGCCGGTGGAGTCAGGCTCAATATAGGATCCGAAGAAGAAATTGCCGAAGCCTTTGACGCTCTAATCGCTTCTGCAAAAGCGTATAAGCCTGATGCTAGAATTGACGGTGTGACCATGCAGAGTATGGTCAAAGATTACGACTATGAACTACTTATCGGAGCGAAACAGGATCCGCTTTTCGGTCCCGTTGTTCTTTTCGGATGGGGTGGAATCTTTGCGGAGGTTTTAAAGGATTACGCCATCGGAATTCCTCCTCTTAATCGTGCTCTGGCTCGCATGATGATAGAAAAAACCCGCGTAGCGAAGCTCTTAAAGGGTTATCGAGGACGTCCTCCGGCTGATTTCGAACTTATAGAAGAGCTTCTAATACGTCTTGCCAGTCTGGTGATCGATTTTCCTGAAATAAAGGAACTTGATATGAATCCCGTCTTTATAAGACACGGGAAACCGATAGTTGTTGATGCGCGAATGATTCTAAAACCTTCGGATGTTCAGACACCTATGCATCTCATTATTAGCCCTTATCCCAACCAGTACGAATGGCACATGGAAACTGCAGGTGGAGTAAGAATTTTTGTGCGTCCTGTGCGACCTGAAGATGCACCATTGTTTGAGGAGCTCTTTAAGGTGCTTTCTCCCACAAGCGTATATTTCCGCTTCTTCCGACCAATGAAGGCTCTGCCTCACTCCTTGCTTGTGAGATTCACTCAGGTTGATTACGACAGAGAAATTGCTCTTGTGGCTCTGGATGAAGATAGCGTTGAGGAGCGCATGCTTGGAGTGGCCAGGGTAATTTCGGGAGCGGATAAAGATGAAGCTGAATTCGCCATTCTGGTGGGAGATCCATGGCAGGGCAAGGGAATCGGGGCGGCGCTTTTAAGGAAGTGTCTCCAGATTGCTAAAGAACGAGGCATAAAGCATGTGTTCGGTATAGTATTGCCAGAAAACACTCAAATGCTGGCATTGGGTAAAAAGCTCGGTTTTAAAATTTCCCGGTCTGGTGGGGGAGAATGTGAATTGAGAATAGACTTGGAAAAGGTTTCTTTTGAAGAGCTAAACGGGTCTAACAATCAGAGAAAAGGGGAGCGCAATCATGAAAACGAAGCAGATTCTTGTAGCAGTTGATGTATCGGAGTGGGCATTTCGAGTGGCGGAGTATGTTGGAAAGGTGCTGGAAAACGACAGTAATGTCTCGGTGAAGATTCTTCACATTATGAGCCCGCTTCCGGAGAGTTTTTGGGATGTTGAGAGTAGTCCTCTTGTTACCTACCGTCCTGATATTATGCAGGCCTGGGATGTGGCACAGCGAAAAGCTGTGGAAGCAGAAATGGAGAAGCTTGCGGATGTTCTGGTTAAGCACGGCATTTCGCGGGATAGAATCACCATCTCGGTGCAACAGCGTCAGGTGGGTATTGCTCGAGATATTGTCTTCGAAGCTCAAAAGGGTTATGATGCGCTCGTTGTGGGACGCCGAGGCGCAAGTAGGCTCAGAGAACTCATCATTGGAAGCATTGCATCTAAGATTCTTTCCAGATTGACCAACGTGCCTCTCTGGGTCGTGGGAGAACAAGCAGAAGACAAGAACATACTGATAGGTATGGATCCATCGGCAGAAGCAATGAAAGCTGTTCAGTACGTAGCTTCTATGCTAGGAGGAAAAGACAGGCCAGATTTGAAAATTCATCTTGTTCATGTAGTTAGGGCTCTGGAACTGCTTACAGTAAGTTACGATCCATTCTTTGTGCCTGATGAACGTGTGGAATGGATGAGGCGAGTGGAGCAGCAACAGATGGAAGAAGTTCGAGCCAAGATGGGTGAAGTATTTGAAAACGCCAAAAAGATACTTGAAGATGCTGGTATGAGACATAAACGAATCGAGGCTGATATTATTTCGGGTGCTTACAGTAGAGCAGCCACTCTTGTGGAAGAAGCTAGAAAACGTCATTGTGGAACGATAGTTGTTGGACGTCGAGGTCTTTCGAAAATAGAAGAATTTTTCCTGGGAAGGGTAAGTAGCAAGGTGCTTCAGATGGCTCCTGATAAGACAGTGTGGATAGTGGCTTAATATGAACAGGTTAATCGTTAAGATATGGTGTTTGCTGATTTATATTGTTGTGCTGGTTTTTGCAGATATCTCTCTGGCTGGGCAGTGTATTCGCTGTGGAGGCAATCTGGTTTGTGAAGGCGACAGTGAAAGCGAGTTAATGGAAGTATGCGGAAAGCCGGACTATGTTGAAGATAAAGGGATCTTAAAGATTCCTGTGGGCTATAAATCTTACGCATATAAGCCCGTGCGGGTTTTTTACTACAATTGCGGTTCCGACCGCCTTGTGCAGTTTGTGACCATAACCGGAGGCACTATAACGGAAATCAGATCAGGTAAAAAATATGGCTCTGGGGTCCCTAGGTGTAATGAATGAAAAAGCGCTTATCTCTTGCTTTGACTTTGAATTTTTCTTTCTGACCATCTACGGAGGAAACCAACAAAACGGTTTACCGGGGACGGGCTTAAAATGCCCTGTTTTTGCAGAGCCTCACTTAAGCAGGAGGAAACATATTCGCATAGAACACATTCCTGATTTGGTTCAATTAACCCTTCAGAATTTTTAGGCGTTACCTTATCGGGATTACCAAAACAAGAAAGTTTACTCTTAGGCTCCTCATCCTTTGATGGTCTAACAAGATGAGGAGCCGAAAAATTAGATTCGTTGGAAAAACTACTCATTCTATAATTTCTAAAACTGCACGTTTTTTAAGCTTTGTCGCTGCTGCGTTCAGAATAGTACGGATGGCATGAGCATTCCGCCCTTCTCGACCAATGATTTTTCCCAGATCCTCTTTGGCCGCTCGAAGTTCAATGACACAAGTGTTCTGCCCTTCAATTTCTCTAACGTCCACTTTTTCTGGATGCTCTGCCAGGGATTTGGCAATAACTGCTACCAGTTCTTTAAGCTCTTTCATACTTCTTCTCCGTTTCTTGAGGGGTTAGAGGATTATGACATTTTATTGCCGACAAAAAACCAACGAACCCTTGTTGCTTTCAAATTGTAGCTTCTACGTGCCTATTCTGATTCTTCGCGTTAATATTGACTTCTTGATAGTTCCAATTTACATAAGAGCATCAACTACATTAAAGAAAAAATGGGATCTGTGTCAAGAAGAAAGATTTGTGATAATCATGGGATGGAGTAAAAATGATCACACCAGGATGGTTATAGGTTGGAAAAACTTCAGAATGCCCTTATAGAGACGTTAGCCGAACTAAAAAACGTATACAGTGACGATTTATCTAAGCTTCATATAACAGGGAAACTGCCTGTAGCGGTCAAAAAACTTCTGGCTCGAAGTTTTAATTTGTTTGACGAATCTTACCGCTTATTCATTTCTCGCCATCATTCTTACAGCAGCGAGGTAAAGTGCCATATAGGGTGTCATTTTTGCTGTTATCAGGCGCCTTATGGAATTTCCATAATCGAGTACCTCTATCTTTATGAAGGTATATGCAAAACCTCACCCGGCAGACTATTTTTACCTGCTTTGCTTGATCGAACAGAATTTATCGCGTCGCTTTCTCAAAACATTAAATCCACCTGTGAGCTTCTTAAAGCCTATTCTCGCAAAATGCTTCTGTGCCCTTTTCTTGATAAAAATTCCAGACTATGCATGGTGTATGCTTATAGATCTCTTGTTTGCAGGATGCATATAAGCTTTAGTGCTCCTCGATTCTGCCATCCTTTGCATGAAGAGCCATGGAGGTGTGAGGCTGTAAATATTGAATCCTCCGATGCCATTAGAGAAGTTCTAGCTGAACTGGACGATGTTTTTCCATTTTCTTTGTCTCAGTTTCTTTTTGTTGGAATTACCGAGTTTATGGTAAACATTATGAGATGCCAGCCGATAAAGTGGTGGTCGTAAAAACTGGGTAATCTTTCAAACCAAAATACCATGCGAGATAGCCAAGGAGAGATTTACCAATGAATACCACCGACAACAATGCCGTAGTATTCTCTGTGTCTTCACCTATAGTGGTGGAAGAATCTTTCGTTCTTGATAAACCAAGCTTGCAGGACAATACCGCTGATTGGGATCGCTTGCTAAAGCATCTAAAAAAGAAAGGCTTCGAACCTCTTACTCTCAAGGGGATGACCCTTGAAAAACTAAAAAGATTTACCGAAACGATAAGAAAGCATAACTTTGCTGGGCAAGCTGTTCTTGTCTATGCTAAAGATGGCTGGGACATTGTGGATGTTGCTGAATCTCCCCCGGCAGAATCGCTCTCTGGAGGTCCCTTTGGAGCTGCCTTCGACCTCGGAACCACAAGAATCGCCTTTTATCTTGTAGATTTTTCAACCGCTAGAGTTATCTATGAAACATCTATTGCCAATCCACAGATTCCATTTGGTGAAGACATTCTCAGTCGTATTCACTACGCATCTACGGACGAAAAACTCAAAGAACTTCAGATGCTCCTTATTGAAGCCTTTAACAATGCGATAGCAAAGGTTATGGAAGAACTTCAATTCTCGGCAGACCGCATCTACGCAATGGCTGTTGCTGGAAATACTACGATGAGCCATTTTTTCCTGGGGCTCAACCCATCCCGTATATGTAGAGAACCCTACATACCCGTAGCAAATAGCTTTCCGATATTTCGAGGGCGAGAACTGGGACTGAACATGAATCCTGAAGGTATAGTTTATGTTTTCCCCAACGTTGGTTCCTACTTTGGTGGCGATGCCGTCGCTGGTATTATCGCTTCTGGAATGTATAAGGATGAAGCCATATCTCTTTTAGTGGACGTTGGGACAAATGCTGAGGTGGTTCTCGGAAATAAGGATTGGCTTATCGCCTGTGCCGGTGCTGCCGGACCTGCTCTGGAAGGAGGAGTGGTAGAACGTGGTATGATGGCTGCACCCGGGGCGATTGATCGAGTTCGCATTAACCCCGAGACTTTAGAACTCACCTACCATACCATAGGCGATCAGAAACCCATTGGAATATGCGGATCAGGACTTATCGATTTAATAGCCGAGATGTTCCAGGCGGGTTTTTTAACTATCCAGGGCAAGATCAACACCAAGTTAAAAAGCCCCAGAATTGTAAATACTCCTGACGGTACAGGTTTTATCGTTGCCTTCGCAGAAGAAACGGCAGATGGGAAGGATCTCATCGTAACCGACATTGATATTGGCATTCTCCTCAAATCAAAAGCGGCAATGTACACCATACTTAATATTATAGCTCGCAAGGTGGGACTCGATATCCACGACATTGATAAATTTTATGTCGCCGGTACCTTTGGTAACCGTATCGATCCGCGAATGGCTATTCGTATTGGTATGCTTCCCGACCTTCCTCCCGAAAAATTCATTCCTGTGGGCAATACATCAGGGAAGGGAGCTTCAATGCTTCTTCTCAACCGAAAGATTTTTCAGGACATCGAAGAAATATGCACCAAAATAACTTATGTGGAACTGAACGTTAACGTTGAATTGATTCACGAATTCAGAGGCGCCCTTTTCTTGCCACATACCGATCCTTCTCTCTTTCCTTCGGTTCGAATCCCGGAAATAGCCAAAGGATAAACGTTTATGGTAGAGTGGTCGCCTCCAGGGGTTAATCATGCATGGCTGGGACAGGGTAGGCAAGCCCGAGGTTTGACTCTACTTCAGGTTTTATTTTGGGTTATAGCCGTTCTTCTTTCCCTTTTGCTATTCTACGGGATTTTTTCAGCTCCTACGGGCATGAAGGGATACTTAAACAAAAAGAGCCAGCTCAGTATTATCAACCAGAACATAGAGAGCCTTGAAAAGGAGAATGAACGGTTATATAGAGCCATTAGGCAATTTAGGGATAATCCCGAAAGCCGTAAAGAAATGATCCGGCGTCAACTTGGCTGGATCCAGGAGGGGGAGCGAAAAATTATATTTGTACCTCAACAATAAAAACTCCATGAAGGAGGGACACAATGGATTACAACGAAGTGTTCATGGTAAAGTGGAACCCTTTTTCAAACATGTTGAAGAAAGCCAAAAAGCTTTATGAAAAAGCAGAGATTTTCGATGTGGTGGAAAAGGGTGATCTGGTGGCTATAAAGCTTCATGTCGGGGAACTGGGCAATCCCAATTACATCCGCCCCTTTTTTGTGAAACAAATTATGGATGAAGTGATCAAAAGGGGAGGAAAGCCCTTTTTGACCGACACAACAACCTACTATCCTGAAATGAGAGCAAACGGATACGACCATCATGAAAATGCAGTTGCTAACGGTTTCGGGTTTGGACATTTTATCAGCGCTGATGGATTAAAGGGTGGTTATGTGGTGCCGGTTCCTACAGGGTCTGATCTGATTAAGGAGATTGAAGTTGCCGGCGCCCTTTATGAAGCTGATGCTATGATTGTAGTAACTCATGTTAAAGGACATCCTCTGGCTGGTATCGGCGGAGCCATAAAAAACCTGGGGATGGGGGGAGTTTCGAAAAAATCCAAGCTGGAACAACACAGGCTTGTGGATATGGAGCTCAACACGGAGAAATGCCAGGGTTGCGGTGCCTGCAGAGAAGCCTGTAGAATGCAGATTCCGGTAATAGATCCAGAGAAAAACGTAGTTGTCATAGATGATCCAAGATGCATGAGATGTCCTCTGTGCAGCCAGGCCTGTCCCGAGGGGGTTATAACGCTGATAGGGAAGGAACGGCTTTGTAGAGGATTGGCTCTGGCGGCAAACACGGTTCTGAGAACTTTCAAACCAGGCAAAGTAGCTTTCATTAACTTTGCGGTATCGCTAAGTACTGTTTGCGACTGCGGTCCTATGCAGGCAGAAATGATAGGCCCTGATGTGGGAATTTTTGCCGGATTTTCAGCCCTTTCTGTGGATGCAGCAAGCTTTTCTTCCATTGATCATAAGCGGTTGAATGAGCTTCATAAAACCGATGCTTGGGAACAGATAAGGTGTCTAAAAGAACTTGGCTATCCAGGGTCTGATACTCCTGAGATTGTCACAATATAATACGTTAGGTAGGAGTAATCCCGCTAAAGGCGGTGTCGCAATTCGATGCGTGTTTATGTAGGGGCAATCCCGCGAGGCGGGACGTCGCCCCTACCACCAACTACCGATAATTTTCGAACATTCCTTCTAAACGATTGACACGGAAAAATTTTTTATCTACAGTTCAAAAACCATTTGGGAGGGATTTTTCCTTGAAGATTAAGAGTTTAGATTAACTAAAATCAATTGAGTGGAAGTAAACTCCTTTTTTTGGGGTCGAATCTTCCTTTCGGGAGGTTTTGAAGGAACTATGAAGCTTACAGGGGCGCAGATCTTCTTTGAATGTTTGAAACGCGAGGGTGTGGAAGTGATATTCGGGTACCCTGGGGGAGCGGTGCTCGATATCTATCATGAAATGCCTAATCACGACATAAAACACATCCTCGTACGCCATGAACAAGGGGCTGCTCATGCAGCCGACGGTTATGCCAGAGCTTCGGGGCGAGTAGGTGTTTGTCTTGTTACGTCCGGTCCTGGAGCAACCAACACCGTAACAGGTATTGCTACGGCTTATATGGATTCGGTACCCATGGTTATATTTACGGGACAGGTGCCGACTCGCCTTATCGGAAACGATGCCTTTCAGGAGGTTGATATCACCGGAATAACTCGCCCCTGCACCAAACACAATTACCTGGTAAAGGATGTAAGAGATCTTGCCAGAGTAATTCGGGAAGCCTTTTATCTTGCCCGTTCTGGCCGCCCGGGTCCTGTGCTAGTAGACCTCCCGAAGGACGTTATTCAGGCTTCAACTAATTTCGTCTATCCTGAAACTGTTAATCTACGTGGGTACCGTCCAACAATCGAACCGCATAAGGGGCAGGTGCAAAGAGCGGCTCAGGCAATCCGAAAGGCTAAAAAACCCGTTATCTATGCCGGTGGTGGAGTAATACATTCAGGTGCATCGGAAGAATTGAGAAAACTGGCAGAAATGCTCCAGATCCCCGTAACTACAACTCTTATGGGACTTGGTGGTTTTCCTGCCACACTGAAAAAAGGCACAAAGGAATTTCATCCTCTGTGGATGGGCATGCTTGGTATGCACGGAACTTATTGCGCTAATATGGCGGTAAGCAACTGTGATGTGTTGTTTGCAATAGGAGCCAGATTCGATGACCGCGTGACCGGTAAGGTGGAAGCCTTTGCACCTAATGCGACAATTATCCACGTTGATGTAGATCCAACCAGCATCAGTAAAAGTGTTATAGTGGATATTCCCATCGTGGGTGATTGTAAGAGAACTCTTCGGCATCTTATATCCATCTTCGAGAAAGAACCGATTCAAAACCTGGATGAAAAAAGACGTCCCTGGCTTGAACAAATCGAAGACTGGAAAAAAACCCATCCTCTTACTTACAACCAGAATAGCAATATCATTAAGCCTCAATTTGTGATCGAAAAAATCTATGAACTCTCTAAAGGTGATGCAGTTGTTACCACTGAGGTTGGGCAAAATCAGATGTGGACTGCCCAGTTTTACCATTTCACCGAACCGCGAACTCTTATAACTTCTGGCGGTTTAGGAACGATGGGATACGGTTTCCCGGCAGCTATCGGAGCCCAGGTGGCAAGACCTGACAAGCTCGTCATAGATATTGCCGGAGATGGAAGTATCCAGATGAACATACAGGAACTCATTACAGCGGTGTGCAATGAACTTCCGGTAAAAGTGGCTATATTGAACAATGGTTATCTTGGTATGGTAAGGCAATGGCAGGAGCTTTTCTACAACAAAAACTACTGCCAGACCTGTCTGAGTGCTGCTCCTGATTTTGTAAAACTTGCTGAGGCTTACGGTGCTGTGGGGCTTAGAGCGGTTACGCCAGATGAGGTGGAACCGGTTATAAAGAAGGCTTTAGAAATACCTAAACCGGTTATCATGGATTTTGTGGTGGACAAGGAAGAAAATGTTTATCCCATGGTGCCGGCTGGAAAACCTATAAACGAAATGTTACTGGTGTAGGTGGCTATGAGCACAAACGGACAGAACGGGAATAATCAGCGTCATATTATTGGTGTGCTGGTGGAAAACCAGCCAGGTGTGCTCGCAAGAATTGCTGGTCTTTTCAGCGGGCGCGGCTTCAACATAGAAAGTCTGACGGTTGCGGTGACCAATGAACCGGGTATGTCTCGCATAACTCTTGTTACTACGGGCGATCAGCATATTGTTGAGCAGATCATCAAACAGCTTAATAAGCTCATCAACGTCATTAAAGTTATCGAATTCCGCGATATGGAATTTGTCGAGCGCGAAATGGCTCTTATAAAGGTGAGAGCTGATAAGCAAAGTAGAGCCGAGATCCTGAGAATTGTTGATATATTCCGAGCCAAGGTGGTGGATGTAAGTCCGAATTCCTACATAATAGAAGTTACAGGAGACGAAGGCAAAATCTCGGCTATTCTTGAACTGCTCAATCAATTTGGAATACTGGAACTCGCCCGCACAGGAAAAGCTGCAATGGCTAGAGGTAAAAAGGAATACGGAAAGGCGAGTAAATCTGTAAAGCCTGTAAAATCTGTCGAGCGGGAAAAGGAATTCATTGACGAGTAACCCGGTTTGTCGCACAAATAGGAAATTGTGAAGGTTCGTTTGCTGTTTGTTTATTGGCGAGAAGGCTGTTCCGTAGGTTTAACCCAGATGGGAGGTTTTCGGGATGCGTTTATTTTATGAATCCGATGCGGATCTTGGATTGCTCCAGGGTAAGAAAGTGGCCATTATTGGGTATGGCAGTCAGGGACATGCCCAGGCTCAGAATTTAAGAGATAGTGGTGTGCAGGTGATTGTAGCGCAACGCCCGGGCTCCTATAATTACAACCTGGCTGTAGAGCACGGCTTTAAACCGGTATCTGTGGAAGAAGCGGCTGCTCAGGCAGATATCATCCAGATTCTGATACCAGATCATGTTCAGGCGGCTGTTTATAGAAATTCCATCGCTCCACATCTTAAACCAGGTAAAATGTTGATGTTTTCTCATGGATTCAATATTCACTTTGGACAAATCATCCCTCCCAAGGACGTCGACGTGACAATGGTCGCACCCAAAGGACCTGGTCATCTTGTGAGAAGTGAATATGTACGTGGAGCTGGAGTGCCGGCTCTGGTTGCCGTGCATCAAAATGCTACAGGCCAGGCTCTTGAGCTGGCTCTTGCTTACGCAAAGGGAATTGGAGCCACTAGAGCAGGGGTTATGGAGACCACATTTCAGGAAGAAACGGAAACGGATCTTTTCGGTGAGCAGTGCGTCCTTTGCGGAGGTGTTACTGAATTGATTAAGGCTGGTTTTGAAACTTTGGTGGAAGCCGGCTACCAGCCCGAAGTGGCTTACTTTGAATGCCTTCATGAGCTCAAGCTCATCGTGGATCTAATCTATCAGGGTGGCTTTTCCTACATGAGATATTCCATAAGTGACACGGCTGAATACGGCGATCTTACTCGCGGTCCACGCATTATTACTGATGAAACAAGACGAGCTATGAAGGAGATTTTGAAGGAAATCCAATCCGGAGCCTTCGCCAGAGAGTGGATCCTCGAAAACCAGGCAGGACGCCCATCTTTTCAGGCATTGAGAAAGCGAGCAAAAAATCACCTTATTGAGGAAGTTGGAAAGAAACTCAGAGCCATGATGCCATTTCTTCAGGCAAAAGAGGTGCCCGAGGCTTGATGAACAAGCTAACTGAACCAAACGGCCGCTTTCCAGAGAATGATCGGGATCGTATCCCTGTGGTAAAAGAAGGTTATCCTTTCATACTTTTTGCTGTTTTTTTTACTCTTGTAATGGCGATTCTCCATGTAACGGTGGTGGCTATTGGAGGTCTTGGGATTACAGCGCTTGTGCTGTATTTTTTCAGAGATCCCCAGCGAATTGTGCCAACAGATCCACACCTCGTGGTAGCCCCTGCTGATGGTTTTGTCGTGGAAATTGCAGAAAGTTCCCATCCAGAAATGGAAGATCCAAATATTCCCCTAAGAAAAATCGGCATATTTATGACCATTTTCGATGTCCATGTTAACAGAGCGCCGTGTTCGGGAACTATCATCAAAGTTTCGCACCAACCGGGAAAATTCATATCAGCTCAGAAACCCAGTGCTTCACTGCAAAACGAACGAAACACCGTTGTCTTGGAAACACCCAGGGGAGACAAGGTGATTCTGGTCCAGGTGGCAGGGCTTATCGCTAGGAGAATTGTCTTCTGGTTCAAAGAAGGAGAAGCAGTTCAGAAAGGTGAACGGATAGGTATGATCCGTTTTGGATCCCGCGTCGATCTTTATGTCCCCCTTGAGTGGGACATTAAAGTATCACGCGGCCAGAGAGTTAAAGCAGGGGAGACGGTAATATGCACAATGACGTGACGTATTTTAAGCGAAATAAACGAAGAAGAGACGATGATAAGGTGCGGAAAGGAATATACATCCTACCGAACCTTCTCACAACGGGTAATCTTTTTGCGGGATTTGTTTCCATCGTGAGCACTATTGACGGAGAGTATGAAAAGGCTGCCATCGCTATACTCATATCCTGGGTGTTCGATATTCTGGATGGAAAGGTGGCAAGGCTTTCGAAAACTTCAAGTCGCTTTGGAATAGAATACGATTCGCTTGCGGATCTTGTTGCCTTTGGAGTTGCTCCTGGTTTGCTCGTATATATGTGGGCTCTTACAGAACTGGACCGGCTGGGGTGGCTTGCTGCCTTTGCATTCGTGGCTTGCGGAGCCTTGAGGCTCGCTCGCTTTAATACCATGGCTACAACCGAAGCCAAACAATACTTTCTCGGACTTCCCATACCGGGCGCTGCAGGAATGATAGCAAGCCTTGTCCTATTCCTTCACCCTCATTATCCCCAGCCTCAAGGTGATATTTCTGTAATTCTTATGCTGGCCACATTCCTCCTCTCGGCTCTCATGGTTAGCAACATTCGCTACAGTGCTTTCAAAGAGCTGGACTTTATAAAAACTAAACCGATTAGAGCCACATTTATAGTGGTGATGCTGATTGTAATTATTGCTGCAAAACCTAGGTTGATTATATTTGCTGGTTTAGTCTCTTATGTGCTCTCGGGACCATCACTTTGGTTGAGAAGAGCTTTAAGTATGGCCAGGTCGTCCTCTCATGAGGAAAAAGAAGAAAAACCAACTCCCTAACGATGGACAGGTGTGAAAACCATGGCAGGAAAAACTCTCGCAGAAAAGATTCTTTCTGCTCACACAAACTCCGATAATATCAAGCCAGGTCAGATTATCGAAGTCTCGGTAGATTTTTGTTTTGGGAATGATATTACAGCGCCTCTCGCCATAAAAACCTTCAAAGAGGCTGGCTTCCAGAAAGTGTTCGATCCTTACCGTATTGCCTTGATACCAGATCATTTTACGCCCAACAAAGACATTGCCACGGCCATGCAGGTTAAAGTCATGAGAGATTTTGCGAGGGAGCAAGGGATTCCTTACTTTTTCGAAGTGGGCAGAGTAGGGATTGAACATGCTCTTCTCCCCGAAGAAGGTCTTGTGCTCCCTGGAGAGATTATAGTCGGAGCAGACAGCCATACCTGCACTTACGGTGCTTTGGGCGCTTTTGCAACAGGTGTAGGGAGTACCGATCTCGCCGCCATTATGGCTACAGGAAAAACGTGGTTCAAGGTTCCACCATCTATTAAAATCGTATTCAAAGGACGCCTTAGTCCATGGGTGAGCGGCAAAGACCTTATTCTTTACACCATAGGAAAATTAGGCGTTGAGGGGGCTAGGTATAAGGCTCTGGAATTCGCCGGGGAAGTTATAGAAAACCTGCCGATGGCTGATCGTTTCTCACTATGCAACATGGCTGTGGAAGCGGGGGCAAAGGTTGGTTTAATTGCTCCAGATCGGATTACGGAAGAATACATCAAGGGAGTTGCAAAACGTCCGTATAAATTCTATGCAAGCGACCCCGATGCTACATACGAAGAAGTCTATGAATGGGATGTTTCATCGCTTGAACCTTTGGTGGCCTTTCCGCACATACCGGAAAATGTTCATTCCGTAAGTCAAGCTAGCGATATTGCGATTGATCAGGTCGTGATAGGCTCCTGCACTAACGGTAGAATCGAAGATTTACGAGTTGCTGCTGCGATTCTCAAGGGCAGAAAAGTGCATCCCAGAGTTAGATGCCTTATCTTTCCTGCGACACCTAAGATATACCAGCAGGCTTTGGAAGAGGGGTTGATCAAAATATTCGTTGAAGCAGAAGCGGTGGTGAGCCCTCCGACCTGCGGGCCCTGTCTTGGTGGACACATGGGAATTCTTGCTAAAGGTGAACGAGCTCTTGCCACAACTAACAGGAATTTTGTGGGACGGATGGGACATCCTGAAAGTGAGGTCTTTTTGAGTAATGTTGCCGTGGCGGCGGCTTCGGCAGTCACAGGTTATATTACCCACCCAGGACAGTTATGAAAAAACGGTCCGTCATGCCGGGGCGAGATATTAAAAAATTTTACGGCCTTTCATGCTTCGAGATGAAGATACCGGTTCTGTCACCATGAGCGGGCAGAAAAAACCTATCTGTAGTCAGAATGGAGGAAACCATGCGATTCCAGGGGCGAGCCTGGCTATTTGGCGATAACATTGATACTGACGCTATTATTCCCGCAAGGTATCTAAATACGAGTGATCCCAGGGAGCTGGCAAAGCACTGTATGGAAGACGCCGACGCCAGCTTTGTTGATAAAATCCAGCCTGGGGATATCATTGTGGCAGGGAAGAATTTTGGTTGCGGGTCTTCGCGAGAACATGCGCCGATAGCTATCAAATGGGCTGGCATAAGCTGCGTGATAGCGGAAAGTTTCGCCAGAATCTTCTATAGAAACGCCTTTAATATGGGACTTCCTATCCTGGAATGTCCCAGTATCGGTGGAAAGATAAAAGAAGGAGATGAAATAGTCGTAGATCTATCCAAAGGCATCATTGAAAACGTTTCCACAGGAGAAATTTACCATGCAGAACCACTTCCTCCCTTCATGCAGGAACTTCTTGAAGCTGGAGGGCTTATTCCTTATGTGAAGAAGCAAATTCAGTCATCAAAATAAAACTTCGGAAAGGAAGGTGACTATGGCACGGAATTACCGAATTGCAACTATCCCGGGCGATGGAACAGGACCAGAAGTTGTGAGAGAAGCCGTTAAGGTTTTGAATGAGGTGGCTTTAAAGGAAGGTTTTACCATTGAGTGGATCCCATACGATCTAGGCGGGGAACGATATTTGAGAACAGGTGAAATACTACCGGACAGTGTAGTTGATGAACTTCGCCAGACGGACGGGATTCTGCTTGGAGCTATCGGGCATCCGGATGTTAAACCAGGGATACTGGAAAGAGGGCTTTTGCTGGAACTTCGTTTTAGACTCGATCAATATATAAATCTTCGACCGGTAGTGCTTTATCCAGGAGTTGAAACGCCCTTAAAGGACAAAAAGCCTGAAGATATAGACTTCGTGGTTATTCGGGAAAATACAGAAGGGTTGTATTCTGGAGCCGGCGGTATCCTTCGTCAGGGAACCCCACATGAAGTTGCAGTTCAGGAGTCAATAAACACAAGGATGGGGGTAGAGCGTTGCATTCGCTACGCCTTTGAATATACAAGGAAACGTAACAAGAAGAAAAAACTTACTCTGTGCGGAAAAACCAATGTGCTTATATATGCTTTTGGGCTCTGGGAGCGAACATTCTACGAGGTTGCAAAGGAATATCCTGATATTCAAACCGACTATGCTCATGTGGATGCCACCTGTATGTGGATGGTAAAGAATCCCGAATGGTTCGATGTTATAGTGACAGATAACATGTTTGGTGATATCATTACAGATCTTGGAGCGATCATTCAGGGTGGGATGGGTATAGCCGCGGGAGGAAATATCAATCCTCAAGGAGTCTCAATGTTTGAGCCTATTGGTGGTTCGGCTCCCAAATACACGGGCAAAAACGTCATAAACCCACTTGCAGCAATCTGTGCAGGGCAGATGCTCCTGGAACATATCGGCGAAAAAAAGGCCGCTAACATTGTTCTGGAAGCGGTGAAGAAAGTGGTGGCTCGAGACATAAAAAGCCTTGCTGCAGGACAAATGGGAATGACAACTTCTGAAGTTGGGGATAGGGTCTGCCAGTATGTTAGAGATTACAAAGATAGCTAGGAGATAAAGGAAGGAAAGAAAATGAGCTCACAGGGCTACAATGTCGCAGTGGTTGGGGCTACCGGGGCAGTAGGAACCATGATGATTAAGGTCCTGGAAGAGCGAAATTTCCCGGTAAAGTCTATTAAACTCCTCGCATCCGCCAGATCTGCCGGTAAAAAACTCACCTTTAAGGGAACGGAAGTTGTCGTGGAAGAATTGAAAGAATCCTCCTTCAAGGGTGTTGATATTGCTCTTTTTTCTGCAGGAGCTTCAGTAAGTCGTGCCTTTGGTCCTGTGGCTGTTTCGTCTGGCTGTGTTGTGGTGGATAATTCCAGTGCATTCCGCATGGATCCAGAAACACCCCTGGTGGTTCCGGAAGTCAACCCTCACGCTTTAAAGCAACACAAAGGGCTTATATCTAATCCAAACTGTTCTACTATACAGATGGTAGTTGCCTTGAGACCCATAAGAGATGCTGCAGGTATTAAGCGCATTGTGGTTACGACCTTCCAGGCCGTTTCCGGCACAGGTCAGAGAGCGATATTTGAGCTGGAAAATCAGGTTAAGGCCTGGGTTAAAGGAGAACCGATGCCAAGATCGGTTTATCCTCATCAGATAGCTTTTAATTGCCTTCCCCATATCGGCGCCTTCCTCAACAATGGCTATACCGAGGAAGAAATGAAAATGGTTAACGAAACGAGAAAAATCTTTGAAGATCCTTCCATTGCGGTATCGGCCACTACAGTGCGAGTTCCTGTTTTTTACGGTCATTCTGAATCTATTAACGTGGAACTTAAATCACCTCTATCGCCGGAGGAAGCAAGGGAGCTTCTTTCAAAGGCTGAAGGTGTGACGGTGGTAGATGATCCTAAGAACAATCTCTATCCTATGCCAATTCATGCTGCCGGTCAGGATAAGACCCTCGTGGGACGTATACGAAAGGATCTTTCTGTAGAGCACGGTCTGGCAATGTGGGTTGTTGCCGATAATATCAGAAAGGGAGCTGCAACAAATGCCGTGCAGATTGCAGAACTCCTGATCCAGGGTGGTATGCTCTAAATCGGTGGTACGTATTACTGGTGGAATTCTTAAGGGGAGAAAATTGCTGGTGCCGAGTGTGCCGAACCTTCGCCCAACGACGGATCGGGTTCGAGAGTCGCTTTTCAACATTTTAGGATCCCAGGTGGATGGGAAGCGAGTGTTGGATCTTTTCGCAGGTTCTGGTGCACTCGGAATCGAAGCTCTAAGTCGTGGTGCTGCCGAAGCGGTTTTCGTTGAAAGGGATAAGAGAGTGGCGGATGTCCTGCGGAAAAATATTTCGGTTTGTAACATTGGTGATAGATCCTTAATTTTAACAATGCCTGCTGACAAAGCTATTTTGACCCTTACAAGGCGTTCCGAAAAGTTCCACCTTATATTCATGGATCCACCCTACCATTCGTCACTTGCGTCTTCAACTCTCGCCTTCATTCCTCCACTTTTAACCGATGAAGGCATAGTAATCGTAGAACATGACATTAAAGAAATGCCTTTGATTGATGAAAATATCTGGGTAATTGAAGATAGACGCCGGTTTGGGAGAACTATGGTCTGTTTTCTAAACCTCAGACGGTGATTGGAGGTCTTCTTTATGAACCATTGCACTCTTGCCGTGTATCCCGGGTCTTTTGATCCTATTACAAATGGTCATCTGGATTTGCTTTCCAGGGGGCTGAAACTTTTTGATAGGATTATCATAGCGGTGGCAGTAAATCCTGCCAAGGCTCCTCTTTTTACTCTTGAGGAAAGACTTGAGCTGATTAGAGCTTCCCTGGAGGATTTTCCTCAGAAAGATCGGGTTGATGTCGATGCCTTTGAGGGACTCCTTGTAGATTATGTTAAAAAAGTTGGAGCGAAGGCTATACTTCGAGGCCTTAGGGCAGTAAGCGACTTTGAATACGAATTTCAGATGGCTCTCATGAATAGGCGTCTCAATTCGGAAGTGGAAACGTTCTTTCTGATGACGGGCATGAGATGGATTTACATAAGTTCTCGTATAATAAAAGAAGTGGCTATGGCTGGAGGATGTGTTACTGGTCTGGTTCCAGAGCCTGTGGAAAAGAAGCTCATAGAAAGGCTTAAAGTAAGGGCAAAACCGTGTTAGATACTTTATCGAGCTATACAAAAGGGTTCAGAAAATTTTGAGCAGCTTTAACCAAAGAAGTTGTTTCTGGATGAGACGGGTTAAGAAAAACATTTTTTGGTTTTCCTTGATCAACAACTTTTCCTTTTTCTATGACCCATACCCAGTCGGTTAGAGCTTCAATGATGGTGAAGTTATGAGATGCAACAAGAAGTGTTATTCCCTCATCTAAACAGAACTTTCTTAATATCTGCGCCAGTTTGTGTCTATCGGGAGGGTAAAGACCACTGAAAGGTTCGTCAAGAAGTAACAATCTAGGAGTTCTAATGAGAGCTCGAGCAAGAGCCACCCTCTGACATTGCCCTCCGCTTAGCTCCCAGGGATATTTATGAAGAGAATCTTCTTCTAGACCTATAATCTCGGTTATTTTGTATAATTTGTGCTTCGCGTCTTTGTTGTTCCCAAGAGGTTCAATAATGATATCTTTAGCTGGTATGTAGGGATTCAGAGATACGTATGGATCCTGCCATAATAATTGGACTTCTCCTTTAAAACGATAGGGAAAGGGATTAAAGTTCTTGCCTTGCCATTTGATACTTCCTTTGCTAAATGGTTCAACACCAGCTATGCACTTGAGAAGAGTAGTCTTGCCAGATCCGCTTTTTCCGATGATTCCACCATGTTTACCTTCTTCTAGGATAAATGATATGCCGTTGAGAATTTTGGATGTTTCTGGATAGGTTTTTTCAATAGAGACTACTTCCAAAAGTTTGCATAGTTTAGGTTCTGTTGTTTGAGCTTCATTATCCGAAAATGAAGACCCCAGCTTGGTGTGGTTTATTTCTATTAACCCTTTTAATTCTCTGATACTGCTTCTAATGTCCATGACACCATGATGAAATAAAGCTACTTTGAAGTGATCAATTCCAACTAGTTGTTCCATAGCAGCGAGACTTTCTATATCATGAGTAATAAATAGCACAGCAGTATTGTTGGATCTCATCAAATTCTGGAGCACACGAAGCATTTCCCACTTGGTGACAGGATCAAGCCCCTCTGTAGGTTCGTCGGCTATTAGAAGTAGAGGGCGAGTAGCAATAGCCATTGCCAGCATAATTCTTTTTTGCATTCCACCACTAAACCGAGAAGGGACTTTAGATGCGTAGGTTCCTGGAATACCAACTATTTCAATAAGGGCTTCTGGGGCTATGTTGCGGTTTATTTCTTGGAATTGGCTTTTTATGGAACGATATGGGTGTAAAGCTCCGGCAGGACTTTGTGGAAGGAGAAAAATTCCTCTTCCTCTAAAAGAGCTAAGCCTATGAAAAGATTTAACCAGGTCTACCTTGTTACCATTGAACCACACTACACCTCGATGTATGTTTACCCCTTTTCCTAAAAGTCCTGTAAGAGTAAGAGCAATAAGAGTTTTGCCGGATCCACTTTCTCCTAGAACACCAAGAATCTGTCCTGGTTCAAGAGAAAAAGAGATGCCACGGGTAATTTGTCGGTTTAAGATTTTTCTCCCAGGTAAACTCAAGGTAATACTGATATCGAGATCTTCAACGGTCAAAAGCTTCATGAGTATTATCAAAGAAAAGAATAATTTCGGTAATTGGCAAGATTCCGCATACTTATAGCTGCCCACTGAAACAACGTTACGGTTCCCATAAAACCTATAGCAGGTCCTACTATTACCCATGGAGCGACTGGAATCAAAGGTATCGCATCCTTTATCATGGCCCCCCATTCAGGTGTAGGCGGTTGAACTCCTAAACCTAAAAACCCGATCCCGCCGAAAAGCACAACAGAGCGTGCCGATCTGATGAAAAAAGCTGATCCTATAGGAGGCATAATTTGTGGGAGAATGTACGATTTGAATAATCGAAAACCACTGATGCCGGCAGTTCGAGAAGCAATAACATACTCCTGGGCATAGGCCACAATAAGAAGGTTTCTTACAAACCTTGTCCACCAAGGCCAAACAGAAAGTGCAATGCTAAGGATTACTCCAAGTATCGAGTTTCCTAATATCAATGTCAGCACAAGAATAAGCAACAAATCTGGAAAAGCAAGCCAGCTATCTGTTATTATCATCAGAGGCTCTTTAACAAGAGATGGTGCTCTCAAGGATATTAAAGCAACAACTGTTCCGATGAATGCTCCTAGACTTGTGGCAAAAAACCCGGAGGTTACAGTGATTCTACCACCAATAATAGTTCTTGAGAATAAGCAACGTCCAAGGGAATCTGTGCCGAGAGGAAATTCTCCACCAGGAGGAAGCAGACGGTGTTTGAGATCTATTTTATAAGGATCCGAGATGATAGCAGTTGACGGGAACAGAAGAATTAAAATAATCAAGAGAAGCAGAAGTAGCCCAAAGGGTTGTATCCACCTTGATTGAACATTTGAAAAAAGTTCTTTTGAACTTCTTAGTTTGTATCTCATAGGTCTAAAAATGTGACCTCATTAAATCTGGATTTAAGTAATAAAGGAACGCATCGGTTATCGAGATAAGGAGGGCAAAAACCCATCCACTCCACAAGACTACAGCTTCAATAACCGGATAATCTCTTGAAAAAACAGCCTCCACAAAAAGCCTTCCCAGGCCAGGTAGTCCAAAAACGGTCTCTACTACAACGGCTCCGCTTAAAAGTCTTCCCAGACTCATAGCCCAAAGGGCTAACAGGGGAGGCAAGATAGACGGGAAAACATGTCTAAGAAAGATAGCCCATTCCGACAAACCCTTCGCATAAGCAAAACGTATATAATCTGAATTTAATGCCTGAGTTATATGTGTGTAGGTTACATAAAGATAAAAGGCAGCTATTGGAAGTCCGAGCACCAGGTAAGGGAGAAAGGGAACCACCTTTTCGAGACCTTTCAAAGCAAATGAAACCAGAAAAAGTAGAAGAATTCCAAGAATGTAATCAGGGACAACTAATCCTAACAGGCTAATTGAGGAGATAATCCGTCTTATAGTCTTGGACTTTACACTTCCCCACGCCCCAAATAGGGAGCATGGAATAACCCACAAAAGAGTCCCAAAAGCCAGTTTCATAGTGGAAGGCAAGCGAGAGCCTATTTCCTTAAGCACTGGTTCCCCCGTTCGGTAAGAATCGCCGAAGTCCAGGACAAGAATATTTTTGATCCAGTGAAGAGAACGGGTAAAGACTGGAAATTCAAGGCCAAAAAGTTGTCGAATTTCCCTTATTTTTTCTTCAGAAACCGCTTCTGAAGCTTCCCTCAATGCAAGTTCGCCTGGATCACCGGGTAGTAAAGTAACAATTACAATACACGACAACGTAACCGAAAAAACTACAAGCAAAACTCTCAATAGTCTGGCGTAGATAAATCTGGCGATGCTCATTTTCACTTATCCCACCACAAAATTGCCAGATCGCACGATAACATCGTGTTTGTGTTAGATATACCCACTCGATAAAATGCTTCCTTTACGGTGTCTTCATCAAATCCAAAAATGGCAAAATAGGATTTGTAAAATTCGAGCATGTCATTAGCGGTCATGGCAATTTCACTTTCCCAATGGTATTTCCTTATTTCTGGACACTTACCCCTGGCGATAAGATACCCAAAACACCACAGCAGCAGACTCAACCCTGGGGATGGAGGTGCCTGACCTATAAGATGTTCAAAGAGCCTTTGTCTAACTGGCATACCCCTGCTAGAGTACTGTAGCACTAGAACACATTGTTTTCGAGCCCATTGTTCAAGTTTAAGAATGCCGTCAGGAGAAATGGCTTGTGGGAAAAAAGCAGCAATTACCGTGTCGAAGGGTTCATCTGGCGTGAAGTTGTAAAAGTCATCATGCACTACATGTATATTGGATATCTCTTGCTTCTTGATTACAGCGTTTAAGTAATTGACCATTTTCGATGAATAATCCAAAGCTGTTACAGATAAGACGAACGGAGCGAGAGCAACTGAAAGCCATCCAGTACCGCACCCCACATCAAGTACTCGGTCTGTTTCTACTATGATACCCTCTCGAGCCATAAAACAGGCCATTTCTTCTCCAAGTTTTTCTGCGTTACCCCACAATGCCGAAAACAATGAACCAACAGTATCGTAAAACTGCTTCCATTTTTGAGTTTCCGACCACTGAGTTTTCAAAACAATGGTATTTCCCACAATTTCTTGCCAAAGGTTTACCCAAAAATCTTCTTTTTTAACTAGGTCATAAAAATTTTTCATCGCCGATTTTCAATACTATCAAATACCGGTCTGAAAAGTGCATCCATACCAAGGTTTCCGACACTGAAACGATAAGCGTATAAAGCAACGTCGTGAAAAAGGGGAACCAGTGGAACTTCTTCAGAAAGAATTTCTTCAAGTCGACGATAAGCTTCTGCTCGATAGTTTTCTTTTATAGCCTCTTTAGCTGTTTGTGTAAGTTCTCTTACGACATCATGGTCCAACTTAGTTTGTTTTAAAAAGAAAGAATAAAAGCAATCTGGATCTCCAGTCATCATAGTAAAAGGCTGAAGAGCTATGTGAAACTGCCCATTTTTGATCCTTGAATAGTAAAGACCCTTTTCCTGAACTAGAATTTCAGCTTTTATACCCCTGCTTTTGAGCAATCTTTCAATGATTTGGGCAATTTCCATATAGGGCCATCTTGATATGGTATTACTGTGGAGAAGAATCACGATGGTGTCCGTTCCTTCGGTTGATAAACCAGCAGGAAAAGGAGAAGAAGGAAACCGGAGAAGTGAAAAACTCCAGCTTTTGTTCAGTCGAGAGTAGGGATCTAACGCAATAACGGCAAGATTTTGCATAATATTATCAACCAAGCTTTGCCGATCGATAGCTCCAGCAAGCCATTTTCGAATATCCCTGTTGTTAAAAGGATGTTTGGCTGTATTAAAAACGAGATAGTGGGTCGTGGCCACTTCTTTTGATTTAACAGCTATTTCCGGATAGTTATGAAGAACCGATCTCTGGTCAGGTAATATACCTCCGACGTCAATAACTGCATCAATACGGCCTGAAATTAAGGCTATAAGTCGAGCATGGGAATCCTGAAGCACACGAAAGGTGACTCGTTCATACGAAGGACGAGTTCCCCAGTAATCGTTGTTTCTTACGAGCGTTACTTGTTCATCGGGAATTATAAACTCTGGCTTGTAAGGTCCTGTTGCAATAAAGTTTTTGATCCTTCCTTTTTCATCCCAACTTGATGGATGGAAAATAGGGCTTCCGTAATAGGCAACAAGATTAGGGAAGAAGGCACAAGGACGGGATAGTTTAAAGATAACGCGATGCTCATCAATTGCCTTTATTTCTTCCAGAATTTTATAACGATCAAAAGGATCAAACTTGGGATGGAGATTAAGCCTCTGAATAGATTGCACCACATCTTGGGCTCTGAGCGTATCCCCATTATGGAACTTAACGTTTTCTCTTATCTTAAAAATCCATGTTCGTTTATCGTCACTACTGATCCATGATATGGCAAGCCACGGAACAGGTCGCAATTGATCATCAAGGTCAACAAGGGCTTCCCATGATCTGGTAGAACCATGAAGAAAGGTAGCACTTTCCGGACCATCGTAAAAATTCCTGCCTATCCCAATGGTCAATGAAGTGCCCGTAGAAATAGCCGGAATCAGCACTAGCAAAGGAATCAACCACTTCTTCATAGGAAGTTATTACTCGCTTTGTTTTTGATGAAAATCAGCCACTTTATTTTATAACATCTTTTAAAACAGCCACTTCACACTGACCAATCCTTCAACATACCGTCCCGGATTTACGTACACAATCTCGGTTTCATAATCTTTGTCGAAGATGTTAACGGCCGAGATGGATGTAGTGAGCACCCAGTTCGGAGCTATTTTCCAATCTCGCCAGATTTTTAAATCAACAGTCTGGTAAGATTTCATGTGGAAAAAGGGAAGCTCTGTATTTTCATCATCATAGTAACGATCATCTGAGAATCGGATTAAAAGGCTGGTGTTAATTAATTCAGAATCCAGATAGGCAATTCCTACGCTACCCCAGTAATCGGGTGCATTGCGGAGTTCATGGCCTTTGTTCTTGGGATCTTTGACTATTTCTGAGTGATTAAGGGTCAGGGATGCTGTGAGCCATAGTTTTCCGAAAAGTTTCTGTTTCCCGTAGAGTTCTATTCCGTAAATCTCGGCCTCACCGAGATTCTGAGTTCTAATAATAGTTCCGCCCTGAACATAGGGGTTTTCGTCGTAACGATAAGAAACAATATCCCGTATTCTGCCGTAATATCCTGTGGCACTTAACATGGTCTGAGTTTCGGCAAAGGTTAGATCTGCACCCCAGTCCACCATCCAGGTTTTTTCAGGTTTCAGATTGGGATTCGGTTCTCGCCAGGTTTTACCTGTTGTAATGCGTTGAAAGTACCATAGAGCTGTTCCAGGCCAATAGGCAGTGCCGGCTGATGACCGAACAGAAAGCATATCGTTTACATTATATTTTATTCCTCCCCGATAAGTCCATGTATCTTTGGAGACACTGTCAGGCTCTTGAGGGTTAGATTCAGTAACGAAAATGTCGTGAAACTTCCACCGGTCGTAGCGTATCCCGCCGATCAATGAGAGTTTCTTTTCCAGCAAAAAGATCTGATCCTGAATGTAAAAAGCCGTTTGATCTGTGGATACCTCATAAGTCGAACTCTTCTTGTTTTTGTAGAAGTCGTCACGTCGGTATTCATCCTCGCGACTTCCAAAAAGTCCGGCAGTGAAAATGTTGTCTTTTAGAAGGTAGAGATCAACCTGAGCCTCTGCAGGATATCTTTTAACTTCCCAGGTCCTTCTAGATGCAATGGTTGGATCGAATAAGAGGTTTCCTTTGGAATCAAGAGAAAGTCCCCCATTGTATTGTTGAGGATGGTCGTAGTACTGGTATGCTCCCGTAAGTTTAAATTTGGCGAAAGAATTGATGGGCGTTTCGATGTGAGCTGTTGTAATGGCCTGATCGCCGTAATCGTCAAGAATTAGATTCGGCTGTCCACCGTAAAGATAACGGTTCACAAAGTTAAAGCTAACCCATGCTTTTGTGCCGGAATTGTTATCCCAGCCAACCTTTCCACTGAAAAATGAATGTTTGTATTCGTTATCTTCCAGCGATGCATCCACTAAGTACTGCTTTTTTCCCAGTTTCCAGAGTTGAACCATGCCGTCGACAGGTTTCATTTTATAACCATCTGAATAATCTCCAGAGTAAGAAAGGTAGTAATTCCAGTTACCAACCTGGTCACCCACGTGAGTATGAGGGCGATAGGTGTTGTTGCTTCCATAAGCCATTTCTGCCACAGCCCCCATATCCTTCTTTCCACTTCTAGTGATGAAGTTAACTGCTCCACCAGAAGCGTTAGCTCCATATAGGGCTGATGATGGTCCGAGAACAACATCAACCCGCTCAACATCGTGAGGATTAAGAGTTGTCGCCAAGAAAGACCATGCAGGAAGCCCATCAACTAGATATATCGTTCTTCCAATGAAATACCCTGTGCCTCTGAGATGTATCCATGGGGGTCCCCAAGGGTAGTACTGAGCCACGTGTACACCTGGCAGATCTCTGATGAGTTCACCAACGTTGTTCATATAAAAGCTCGGCTGTTCGTCCATGGTTTTTCTCTCAACAGACCAGGTAGTAAATGGAACGGTTCTGGGGTCTACTTCAGTTTTGGTAGCCGTAACAGTAATCGTTTCAAGAGTGGTGGTCTCTTCAGATTTCTCATCCTTTGTTGATTCCTTTTCTGATTTTTCCTGCGATGCCATCAAATTCGTTCCGGCGAAAATACTAGCAGTCTGAAACCCAAAGAGAACCCAAGAAATAACGATACAAACCGCTAAACCTCTCGAAAGTTTCCAGGATTTCATGTTTTCCTCCTTATGAACAAAGTTCAAAATAGAAAAGGGCCAGAACCTCTTCGTGAGGTTTTGGCCCTTCATCGGGGTTATTCTAAGACGTCTTATCTGCTTGTTTAAATTAACGCTTCGTGCGAGTAATTCAAAAATATCTTTTACATGCTTTGCAAAGCAAAGTCAAGGAAAATGGGGAGGTATGGGGAATTTCTTGACGATATTGGGACTGAGGCCTATGCTGAAAAAAGAAGTGTTAAGTTTTGTTAGGGAGGTTACGAAAATGCCAATCACAGTAAGACTAGAAAAAGATCTGGTAGAAAATTTCCCAATAGTTGGCGACTTGGTAAAACAAGGAAAGAATGAAGGATTTTTGGAGGGAAAGCAAGAATCTTTAATCAAAATCCTCGAAGCTAAATTTGGTAGAATTGGTGAGAGTCTGCAAGAGAGGATAAAAGGAATTAAGGAAGCTAAAAAACTAGATGAACTTTTAATCATTGCTATTCAGGTTGCGGATTTGGAAGAATTCGAGAAGAAAATTTTAGAAGATTAGAACATTGCTCTGCTGCCGTTCGTAAAACCCAGTTAGGGACGACCATCTGGCCGCCCCACAAAAATGACACCAAATTACGCATGCAGTTTTCGGGCGTATTCCACCGCTTTCCTCAGGCGATTGATAACAACCTCTTTCCCGAGGATGTCCATGATCTCAAAGAGACCCGGGCTTGCCGTTCGTCCGGTAAGAGCTACTCTCACAGCTTGAGCAATCACTTTCAGCTTAACACCATGCTCTTCCGCCATTCGGCGAAATAGTTCTTCAAGAGCCTTTTCTTCAAAACGCCCTTCGTTTTTTGAAATAGCTCCAATAATTTCCTCAAGAAACACAGAGGTTTCAGACGTAAGAAAATTTTCTGCCGCTTTTGGATCATAGGCCACTTCATCGAGCATGTAAAAATCCATTGCGTCTGCCATTTCTGCAAGTGTAGCACACCGTGGCTGTAAAGTCTGGATAGCTCGCCCTAGATAATCCCTCGGCTTTTCTGGATAACCCTTTGCTTTGAGAAATGGTAGAAGTGGCTCCACAAGCTCTTCGGGACTTTTTTTCCTTATATAATGTCCGTTGAGCCATCTCAGCTTTTCCATATCAAAGATGCTTGCAGAGGAACCCACGTTTTCCAGAGAAAACTTTTCTATGAGCTCGTCTTTTGTGAAAATTTCCTGATCTCCGTAGGACCATCCCAGTCTGACCAGGTAATTAAAGAGAGCTTCTGGTAGAAATCCCATTTCTCGGTAGGCAATAACGGACGTGGCTCCATGGCGTTTGGAAAGTCGCTTGCGGTCTGGTCCCAATATGAGAGGCACATGGGCGAATTCCGGAATCCTTTCTCCCAGAGCCTGATAGAGAAGCACCTGCTTTGGAGTGTTGTTTACATGGTCGTCCCCCCGAATAACATGAGTAATGCCCATCGTTATGTCATCCACGATGACGGAAAAATTGTAGGTTGGCATACCGTCGCTTCGTATCAGTACGAGGTCGTCCAGTTCTGAATTATCGAAAGAGAGCACTCCCTTGATGATATCCTTTACCACCGTGGTTCCGGTTTGAGGACACCGAAAACGTAACACTCTTCCCGGTGCTGGCGAAAGCCCTTTGTCTCTACAGGCTCCGTCATATTTGGGCTTGAGCCCCTTTGCAAAGGCTTCCTGTCTTCTTCGTTCCACCTCTTCTGGACTGCATTCGCAATAGTAAGCCCAGCCAGACTGGTAAAGCCTTTCGGCATAGGCTCGGTAAAGATCAAGTCGCTGAGTTTGAAAATAGGGACCTTCGTCCCAATCAATCCCAAGCCATCTTAGCGACTCGAGAATTGATTTGGTGTATTCTTCCGTCGATCTCTGGGTATCCGTGTCCTCAATGCGGAGTATGAATTTTCCACCGTTATGCCGTGAAAAAAGCCAGTTGAAAATCGCTGTTCTTGCTCCTCCAATATGAAGATGCCCTGTAGGACTTGGAGCAAATCGAGTAACCACAGATTTTTGCACAGTTAGATCCTCCTATTAGAAAGTTTTTGCAATTTCGATAAAGTCAAAATAAATTATTACCACCTGGTTTGTGAAAACTCAAGGAAAGAGGAGGGAAGGGGTTATGCTGAGAATTGGAGTTTTACTTTCCGGTTGCGGAGTTTTCGATGGGTCCGAAATACACGAAGCTGTCATCACTCTGCTGGAACTGGACAGAGCCGGAGCAGAGATTGTGTGCATGGCTCCCAATATGGATCAGTATCACGTCATTAACCATCTGACTCAGGAGGAAATGCCGGAAAAGAGAAATGTGCTCGTAGAGTCTGCAAGGATCGCTCGTGGGCAGATTAAGGACGTACGTGATGTTTCGGCTTCCGATCTGGATGGTTTAATCATACCTGGAGGATTCGGAGCGGCTAAGAACCTGTGCGATTTTGCCTTCAAAGGAGCGAATGCTACTGTTCATCCGGACGTTGAAAGGCTTCTTAAAGAGATGGTAGAAGCCAGAAAGCCCATTGGTGCCGTCTGTATTGCACCGGCTCTCATAGCAAAGGCTCTAAGTGCTAGAAAACCCGAGGTGACTATTGGAACCGATGAAAATACTGCTAAAACAATAGAAGCTATGGGCGCTGTACATTTTTCCTGTCCGGTAGATGATATTCATGTTGATGAAAAGAACAAAATCGTTACCACACCGGCATACATGCTGGGACCGAGCATCAAACATGTTGCCGAAGGAATTAGAAAACTCGTACAGAAAGTGGTTGAAATGGCAGGGAGAACGTAATGGACGAATTGTTAGATGGGTCAGATGTTATAGAAACGGTTAGAATAACAGCTAAAACCATAGTGGAGTGTGTGCCTTATCCCCTGGGGATGGGGTTTGAAGGAGAAGTTTTGTCCCTTAATCAAAAGGCTAAAAATATCCTTGGCAATTATTCTCTGTCAAGCCTTCCCAGGGGAGTCGGTCAAGATACGAAATCTTTCTATCTTCGAGTAGGCCACGAAAAAACGGTATTTGTACAGCTCATTCCTTTGCCTAAGAAGCATTTTCTCCTCATTCTCGAAGAATTCACCGAAGAAGCGACAAGAGATAATCTAACGGGTCTTCTTAGCCGCCATCACCTTAACCTAGTAGGCTCTCGTATGCTGGAACATGCTGATAAGACGGGGAAGGTGGCAATTTTTTTCATGGATCTTGACGGGTTTAAAGAAGTTAATGACACTTTCGGGCATGAATCTGGAGATCTTGTTCTTAAGGGCGTGGCTGAGAGACTTCTCAGATCTCTAAGGAACACTGATCTATGTTTTAGATGGGGGGGAGATGAATTCTTGATTATTTCGCCCGGGTTTAGAGAGAAAGTCCATGCAGGGCTTTTGGCTAGAAGAATAATTAAAGCCATCTCTGAGCCTTTTTCAGCAAAGGGTCATATAGTAAAAGTAGGAGTAAGTGTAGGTATTGCCGTGTATCCTGACGATGGAGAAGACCTTTTTGATCTTATAAGAAAAGCCGATTCGGCTATGTATCAGGCAAAGCAACATGGAGGAAACATGTATATGTACCATTCTAAAACGGAGTAAAAGGCATGGTGGAATCAGACGAAAAGGTCGTTGAAAAACTTGCAGAATGTATTGTGAGGAAAATAGAGCCTTCCATAAGAGAAATTGTTCAAAAGACAGTTCAGGAAGAAGTTGTTACAGCACTTAAGAGAGCTATCTCGGATAGTGAATTTTATAAGGGGTTAAGTGACGACGTTGTAGAAGGCATAGGAAAGATCTACAATGAAATATTTTTAGCAAAACAGGAAATACAGGTTAATAAGTTCTTAATAGATGGCACTTTGCAGACAATCGGCGAATCCCGGTCTATTCTGGACAATGTGCTTGAAATTACCGAAACATCCACCTTGAAAATCATGGATGTCGTTGAGTCTATTCAGGATAATATTGAAAAGGCTGGAAGCATCATAGAAGAGTTAGGAGACTCGAAAAAATTAGGTACTATCTTTAAAGAAATCGATAGGCAGCTTACGGAAATACTGACTTTGCTTAGCTTTCAGGATATTACGGGACAAAAGATTAAGAAGCTTATAGAGTCTATAAAAAAGATTGAAGAAATCGCCTTCGAATTATATCTGGGTTCTGAAATATTTAAAAAAGCTAAAGCCGAGGGATTCGAGAGAAGTTACGAAGAACTACGAGAGGAAGTTAAAAAACAGGTAGAAATAATGAAGCAGAAAAAACCGGAAATTGTAGACCAAAAGGCTATAGACGAACTTTTGGAATCTTTAGATCTTTAAAACGCTACCTTTTTGGCATCCTGACTGGTTTGCAGGGAGTGAATTTCCTTCCATGTTGTTTCTATGGTTTTACCAGCGTATACGCTAATAATATGCCTAAGAGCTTTGTGTATCAAAAAGTCTGCTGGCTCAAGTAATGAGGCTTTTCCTTGGGTGGCATCCTTTTCGATGTTTTTAAAAATTCTACGTGCCTCCTTGGGAAATTCGCTTTCATAAATAACTCGCAAAACATCGTCTATATAGATCAGCGATGGGTGGCGAGCTAAAACATATCGCCCTGGATTATGCCCATCTTCCACTATAAACCCGTGAACTACTAAAAGCTCCACTACAGCTTCAACCTGCCCGGTTGATAACATGTCCAACTCGTTAGTTATTTCTTCTTCAAGGGATTGGGATGATCGTCTTCCAATCATATTTTCATACAGCCTGAAAAGTATGAACAAGGCAAGAAAGAAGGGGGAATACATCTGTCCTTCACGGTAGTCACTTTCCTGAAGGTTCATAAGAACCTTTTTATGCTTGAGAGCGTAGCATAGCTGGCAGCCCCAGAGGATGATAAGCCAGGTTATAAAAAGCCACACGAAGAAGAGAGGCACCGTTGCGATTTGTTTGTAGAAGTTGATAACACCAATGGCATGAGACACATAAAAGTAGAAGGCTTTCTTAGTAAGTTCCCACAAAACGGCGGCGCAAGTTCCTGCTATAGCGGCATGAACAGCCTGAACTCTGGAAGAAGGTAGGAAAAAATACATCAGTCCAAAGCACGTCGATTCTACAACTATAGGTATAATCGTGTGGTAAATCAACCGAGCCCACCAGTGGTTAGCGAGAAAAGTCTCGACGGCTCCACCTGATGGAGCAATGAGATTGCCTATAGAAATCGATGCAAGGATAATGAAGGGACTTGAAGTTAGTAGCACCCAGAAAGCGGTAACTTTCTGAAAATAGGGACGTGACGCTTTTGCTTTCCAGATGTGATTGAAAACTCTCTCGGCCGTGACAAGAATATTGATCGCTCCCATAAAGAGTCCTATCACGGCTACGAGGTTTATAAGTCCTGCAGGTCCAGCTTTAAAAGCTGTGGGAGATATGTACCGCTGAAGCCAGTCCACAATTTCGTCCTGAAATTCCGGGGCAATGGCTGGAAGGATTTTTTGGTGAACGTAACGCATGATGTGTTCTCCTCCGCCAAGAAGCCCCACAAAGCTCACAAAAAGCACGGCAAAGGGAATCAAAGAGATAATGGTTGCGAAGGTAAGGCTGGCTGCACGGTCAAAACAGGAATCCTTGCCAAATTTCCACAACGTGAGATACAGCAAACGCCCGGTTTGCTGAAGCCACACAAGACGAGAAGATCCCTTATCCTGAAAATCTTCGAAAAGCATCCGTTTTAAACTTTTACCCCAGCCCATTTACAAAAATCCTCTTTGTAGCCGTATATCCACGCTTGCTTATTTTCTATTCTCCTGCAAATATTGAATGGAAGTTATCTTCGGGGTCAAACAAAAAGTAACGAGATGATAACCAAAGATTTCGTTTCAGAGGGAATTATGAAGACAAAACTTGGATTGGAAGAAAACATTGAAGCAATGCTGTGCTATGTTTTAGGGTGGATTACTGGCATACTCTTTCTCCTGCTTGAAAAGGAAAGCGAATTTGTCAGGTTTCATGCTGCTCAATCTACTGTAACGTTCTTGGGATTTACCGTCGTATCGGTAATAATAGGTCAACTTTCCGCAATCCCACTTATAGGGTTAATGTTTATGATCATCAACGCTTTGATAGCCATATTCGCCTGTATTGTCTGGCTTGTGTGCATGATTAAAGCCTTTCAGGGAGAAAGATTCAAACTTCCAATCGTTGGAAATATTGTAGAGAAACAAATAGGGTAGGGGAGTAGTCGGGTTATAATATCGTTAGACGTAAAGGCTGTTTGGAAAAATGTGAAGGTGCATTCCGTCTCCCACGAAAGCTGTATCGCAATTCGGTGTGTGTTTATGTAGGGACGCGTCCCACCTCAGAATCCATCAGAATCTGTGTCGTTTTTCTTGGATGTTCTAATCCCATGTTCCGCGGGGTCCGCCGAGCGAATGCGAGGTATCCCATTAGGAGGGCGTGGAGACCCCTCGCTAACGCTCGGGGTGACAACCCTTTCTGTCATTCCGAGGCGCGAAGTGCCGAGGAATCACTCTGCACGGTTGGCGGATCAGAGATGTTCTTACCCACTGACCTGGTTGGCTATAACGATAAGGCTCCCGTAGAGCCTATCCATTCCATAAATTCGTAAAAACTTCCAATGTGCAGGTCTGCTTCCAAACGAGGATTTTTGTAAGCCACAAAAAAGACTCCACACCCTTTGGCACATTCAACATCAACAGTAGAATCACCCACATAGACAACCTGGTGTGGTTCAACACCAAAAGATTTGATGACATGTTCAAGCATATCGCTATGAGGTTTAGGACGCGGGACGTCAAGAGCGCACACTATAAGATCGAAGAAACTGTGGAGATCAAAGTGCCTGAGAACTTCATGGGTAGATGTTGTGCGGTTTGTGGCTACTGCAAGACGGTATTGTGATGCTTTAAGAAAGGTAAGGCATTCCTTAAGACCGGGTTCAAGTTTTAAGTGGCGATTGAAGAGACCAAAATCAATGTTTCTTGCTACAGCAAGAGCTTCTTCCGATTTTTCCTTTCCAATCAGAAATTCCAGCGATTCTCGCACCGAAAGCATATGAATAACCTCGACCTGATCCGGTCTTACAGGACCAAGCCCCATCCTGGATAAGATACAGTTGTAAAATAGTACGTTTGCTTCTCTGGAATCGAAAAGCACACCGTCACAGTCAAATACGATAACAGAAAAACGGGGTGCCCGCAGTTGCAAGAAATGCCTTCTCATCGTTTAAGCCACATGTTGCAGTGTAGATATGGATTCTACCAGACGATAAAACATTTCCACAGACAGTCCTTTTTTTATCTCGGAGAAATCAATATCAGCAGGTAGCATGCTAGACAGGCTATTCTGCACGGCAAAACGTGAGGCAATCATATTGGCAATAAGAACGGTTTTTGCTACAGGGCTCATTTTTGAAAAATTTTTTATGTCTTCGTGTTTTTCTATGACCTCAACTATCTCGGCTGGCAAATGCCAGTATTCACCGAGAAGTTTGCCAGCTTCCGCATGATCTATCCCCAAATATTTGCGTTCCAGCTCTTTAAGGTTCGCACCTTCCATAAGAGCTTTTCGGTAGAAGAAGGGGGCAACGGGAAATATGTATTGATCCAGCACTATTTTGCCAATGTCGTGGAGTAACCCAGCCGTGTAGGCTTCCCCTTCGTTGAGATTCAAAGCAGTAGATATAGTTTCAGCAAGATGAGCAGTGATCAATGCATGGCGGAATAGTCCCCCACGACACATTGAATATCCGCCAACCTTTGTATGGAAGACCTCATGACAATATGCTGAAAGAATCATCTGTAATAAACGTCGTTCCCCTAGAAAAGCGACGGCTCGTTCCACTGAAGTAATCGGTGTAGGACACCTCATGTAGGGCGAGTTGCAGAATCCCAGAATCTTGGCAGTAATAACCTGGTCTTTTTCCACTTTGTAAGCAACAAGAGACATGTCGTAGTTACCAGATTTTAGCATGTTGAGAATTTCAAGAGCAATCTGAGGAATAGGCTGGATCCGGGAGATAACCTCAAGTATATCGTATCGGCTAATTTTAAGATTGGAAGGAGGATTCACCATGGCGGCTTTTTCTCCAATAGGCTCAACACTCGTATCCATTGTCTGCAGATTTAGGGTAATCTTACAGGAAAAAAATCCTCCTGTTTCACCATACCTAATGGGAATGTCTTTTTCTCGCAGGAATTCTTCAACAATCATCAGAGTTCTACCACCTACATTCATATAAAAATCTTCGCTTACGGCAGGCGCAATGAAGGCTCCACCCGCAACTACTGCTTCAAGCCTGGATTTATCGGCTCCTTTACGAATGATCTCATCGAAAAACATAGGAAGTCCGCTTGCGGCGTAGGCCTCCCGCTGATAAGTTGTGTCAGGAAGGGGAGGTTCGGGAAGAAGAATATGGTAAAGGCCTCCGACGCCTTGTTTCCTATCTACAATGGTTACTCCAACACAGCTTCCAAGATAGGCTTCCAAAAGTTTTGGCTGCCTTTTTTCCACAACGTAAGATCCAGATGGGACGATGGTAAAGGTATCGCTCATAACGGTACATCCTTTGTTTAGGATTATTACGATGGAACTTTTAGAGTCCCTATAAACTCATCAATTCTCACGATCTTTTGCGATTTCATGAAGTTCTTAATGCCATCAATCACGTCGAGAACAGTTCTGGGATTGACAAAATTCATTGTTCCAATCTGAACCGCTCTTGCTCCAACCAGCAAAAATTCCAGGGCGTCTTCCGCAGTGGCTATACCTCCAATGCCAATAACCGGCACTTTGACCGCTTTTACCACTTCATAAACACACCTAAGCGCAATAGGTTTTATAGCTGGTCCCGAGAGCCCACCCGTGATGTTCCCAAGTCGTGGCTTTCTGGAATAAATGTTCACTGCCATAGCAGGGATAGTGTTTATGCAGGATATGATGTCGGTTCCAGCTTCTTCTACGGCTCTGGCTATTTCCGCAATGGATGTTACCTGAGGAGAAAGCTTAGTGATAATTGGCAAGCTGGTAGAGGCTCTAACAGCTTTAACCACGGACGCTGCCATTACTGGATCCGTGCCGAATATCACACCTCCGGATTTAACATTAGGACAGCTAATGTTGATCTCTAAAGCCAGCACTCCTTCCGCCTTGTCGAGTCTCTCGGCAACTTCGGCGTACTCTTCTACTGTTTCCCCAAAGATATTCACAATTGTTGGCACATTGCGCTTTTGCAAAAAGGGTAGTTTATCTGAAAGGAAAGCATCTACTCCCACATTCTCCAACCCGATAGCGTTTATAAGACCTGCCGTGGTTTCTACAAGCCGTGGTGGAGGATTTCCCGGGCGGGGCTTTAAAGAAATACCCTTTACCACAACGGCTCCAACTTTTTCCAGAGGCACAACATCTGCGTATTCTCTGCCGTATCCGAAAGTTCCCGACGCCACCATAACAGGGTTTTTTAACTTGATAGGACCGAGACTGACAGAAATGTCCGGGATTATCTCACCGTTCATAGACAATGCTCCCACTGAATAATATCAGGAGAAAAAACAGGCCCTTCAAAACAAACATGAACGTATGCCGTTGTTGAAGAAGATTCGGTTTTTTTGGGAACCGCACAGCCAAGGCAGGCTCCAACTCCACAGCCCATGATGGATTCAAGAGAAAACTGGGAGGGTATGTTGCGTTCAAGCACCCATCTAGCAGCGTAGGCAAGCATTACGGGCGGACCGCAGGCATAAAGGTGGGAGGGAAGATCTTTCGATGTTTCCCAATCTTGAACGGCACAACCAATAACGGATCCGCAGAAGCCAGCACTTCCATCATCGGTTGAGTATTTAATCTCATCGCAGAGCCGAGGCAAATCAGGTACATCTAAAAAATCCGATGATGATTTTGCGCCATAGTAAAGCACAAGGTGGATGTCAGGTCGTTTAAGCCTTATTTCTTCCATGAGAGGCATCACCGAAGCAATGCCTATGCCTCCAGCCAAAACCCATACAGTTTTAGCTTCGGCGGGAGGCAAACGAAAGCCATTTCCCAGAGGACCCAGAAGATCAACCTCAGAACCGGGGATTTTCTTTGATAAAGCCACCGTTCCCTGTCCAACCAATCTGTAAGCGATTTCTACAATGCCGTTGTCCTTTCGGATCCGGAAGAAAGAGAAGGGGCGGCGTAGTAGGGGGATCAAACCATCGTTGATTCTCACCATTACAAACTGTCCCGGACGAGCTTCCTTTGCAATTTCAGGAGATTCTAGAACAAGGTGATAGATGGATGGCGTCAAGGGGCGGTTTTCGATTATCCTGGCTTTTTCAAGATGTTTCTTCATAACAGTTCTTTACTCCTTCCAGCCTATAACTACAGCCATGCGACCGCTTCGCTTTTCCCGGCGATAGGAAAAGAAATAATCAGGATGACATCTAGTACACCAGCCGCTTACGTGAATATTGTCAATAAGAAGTCCTGCATCGGTTAATTGGTGTACGGTTACGTCCCATAGATTAAAATAATTTTCTTTTGTCTGGAAGCGCCAAAACGATGGCGGAAATATTTCTTTGTAGCTCATAAACTCGGCACAGCAGGGGCCAAGCGATGGACTTACGGCGGCTATAATGTCTTTGGGTTGAGAACCAAAGCGTTGCTTCATGGCGCTTATCACCGTGCTTGCTATATTTTGGACGTTTCCTCGCCATCCACAATGAACGTTAGCCACTACATGCTGGAGGGGATCCACGAGAATGATAGCCTGACAATCGCCCGTTTTAACCATAAGCCCAATATTAGTGAGGTTGGTTATCATCGCATCGGCTTCGCCGAGATGGATAAGTTCATAGTCCAGTCGAGAAGGTTCAAAATTTTCGTCAATAACGACGACCTTATTTCCGTGGACCTGACTACAGTTGGCAAGAACTGGAAATCCAAGTTCTCTTCGAATTAAAGCTATATTGCGAATCACATTTTCTTTAGAATCGCCTGTTGAAAAGGCGACGTTAAGAGAATCGTATGGTGGAGGACTTACTCCACCGGATCTTCCGAAGATACCGTACGTTAAGCCAGGAATTTCATCAAGAGCGGCGAGCTTAAAAAGAGTAAAACCATTTACTGACAGAGGAAAAGCTTTTTTATGGATTTCCAATCTTTTGAGCGACCTCCATGAGTTTTGTTTTCAAGGCTGTTTTTACTTTTTTGGTGGGCGGAGGTCAAGGGAGTGGATTGGGAAATGTTCGAAAACTGCCCCGCCTGTGGGGGTGTAGGTGGGAACGACCGGCCGCTCGCCCCTGCATTTTGATTTCTGCATTACTTCCGATAATGTATATTATGTAAACTTACGGATGGGCCTCGATCTCAACTAGAACCCAAACCACATAAACCCCCTTCCGAAACGATTCCATTTGAGTTATCTTCCAGTGCCGTAGGAACATGCGATCGTGTATCCCTACAATTAATTCCCCAAAAAGGAGCAGAATTGATGAACAAAAGCAATAATCTCAAACTCCAGGTGCACATAGATTCTGACATGGACGAAGCTCTTATCGAGGAATTTGCTTCGGTTATCGCCATGAATTTGGAACGTCCCGTGGTTCAAATTGCGCCTAACATCCTTGAATTATCCATCTCCCCTGAGGAACAATCTTTCGTTTTGGCGTCCATATCCGCCGCTTCCAATTCTTTACTCCCGCGTCCTGTGAAGATCTCAATCGAGCCCTACGACAATTCAAACTGGGAACTGGAATGGAAAAAATACATAAAGCCCATCGAAGCTGGCTCGAGTTTTCTTATATGCCCCTCCTGGGAATCTCCACCTCCCCATGCTAAAGACCGAATTGTCATAAACATAGACCCGGGCATGGCTTTCGGAACTGGACATCATGAAAGCACTAGATTATGTCTTGAATGGATTGATCGCTTCGCTCTGGATCACAAGGAAAACCTCCATAAAATGTCTTTTCTGGATGTAGGAACTGGTTCGGGAATCCTTGCTATAGCTGCTGCTCTTATTGGTTTCGGGTCCATTACCGCCATAGACAATGACCCTGAAGCGATAAATGTAGCCCGGGAGAATGCCTTAAAAAATAAAGTGCATGAAAGAATACGCTTCCTGGTGGCCGAACCTTCAGACGTTGAGGGTGCCTTCGACATAACCATTGCTAACATCCAGGCGAATATTCTCATTAACATGGCTCCGATTCTGGCGAAAAAAACTGTTAAAAGACTTGTGCTTTCCGGTGTTTTGAAGGAACAGGCTCAGGATGTTAAAATTGCCTTTGAGCAGGCGGGGCTTTACTGGGAAGATTCAACAGTAATGAACGAATGGGTACTTCTCGATTTTTCGATGGTCGGGACGACTGGATTTGAACCAGCGACTTCTGCGTCCCGAACGCAGCGCTCTACCAAGCTGAGCCACGTCCCGACCTAAAGAATAAATAACACATGATTTGGGCTTTTGTCCAGAGGTTTAATGCGTCAACCCTTATCTGAAAGAAGGAACATAGACGTTGCATAACTGGGTAGAAATCAATCTTGGTGCTCTTAAGAGAAATTACCAGCGCATAAGAAGTATTGTGGGTCCGGATGTTTCGATAGCCCCTGTTGTCAAAGCCGAAGCTTACGGACATGGCATGATTATGGTTGCGAAGGCTCTCGCCAGGCTCAAGCCGAAATGGTTTGCCGTCAGTAAATTCTCGGAAGCAATACGCCTGCGAGATGCTGGTATCACAACACCAATTCTCGTGCTTTCAGGTCTTCTTCCTGAAGAATATGATGAAGCTCTGGCAAGATCCATAGTTCCCGCCGTTTATACCATGGAACAGTTGAATTTATGCGAAGCCGCTGGCAAAAAGCGACGTATGCCCTTCCCTATTCATGTAAAAATCGATACTGGAATGGGGCGACTGGGGTTTAGGGAAGAGCTTTTCCCGGAACTGCTTTCAAAGCTTAAGAACTCTGGATGGATTAGCCTTAACGGAGTAATGTCACATTTTGCCGATGCAGACGATGAGGAATCATCATTTCCCCTGGTGCAACTTGCTCGATTCAGGGATTTCCTGAATCTCCTGAAAAATTCACTGAATCATTCTCCCCCCTTCATCCATATTGCCAACAGCGCTGGCACCGTTCGGTATCGGGAATCCCATTTTACAATGGTTCGACCCGGACTTGTCCTTTATGGCCCAACGAGTTTTGCTAAAGATTTCGAGCCCGTCATGAGCCTTAAAGCTCGCATTCTCCAGGTAAAGGCTGTTCCTCCAGGAACTCCGATAGGATACGGAAGAACCTTCATTGCTCCTGAATCTATGCTCATTGCCACGGTTTCTGTTGGCTACGGCGATGGCTATCCAAGAGCTCTTTCCAGGTCTAACACCGCCACACACAGGACTGAAGTTCTGATTCAGGGAAAACGTTGCCCCGTTGTGGGAAGAGTTTCCATGAACCTGATAACCGTTGACGTATCCAGACTTCCCGAGCCACCATCTGAAGGTGATGAAGTTGTTCTGCTGGGGGCTCAAAAGGGAAGCATAATTAGCGCCGACGAACTTGCATCTAATGCCGGAACAATTAGCTACGAAATTTATTGTAGAATTGGTTCAAATCCAGTAAAGCGCTACATTGAGGTGGAAGAAGATCTTTTTCATTCCGAGGCGCCTTCTTCATGTCATTCCGAGGGACGAAGTGCCGAGGAATCCCCTGAGGAGACCCCTCGCTAACGCTCGGGGTGACAAAAAGGGCTCGGGATGACTGGCAGGAAAGATGTTCTGCCGACCTCAATCACGCAAACGGGTGTGACTTTTAATATTTCCATAACAACGCGGAGGCACATAGAATGGCACTGGTAAGAGATGAACTTTCTTTTATCGTTCGGAAAGCCTTGCAGGATGTATTTGGAATCGCTGAAGATTTTGAACCAGAGCTGGAGATTCCTTCCCTTGCTCAACATGGAGATTATGCAACCAACGCAGCAATGGTTCTTGCTAAAAGTCTAAAGAAAAATCCCAGAGAAATCGCTGAAAAACTCAGCGAACCTATAACTTCTCTAGGGGCGAACATTCTTGACCGCCTGGAAATTGCAGGTCCGGGGTTTATAAACTTCTTTATAAAAAAGGAAGCTTTCAGGCGAGTTCTTCCGATGGTTTTCGAACAGGGAGAAAACTTCGGGAAAACAGATGTTGGTAAAGGACGATTTGTTCAGGTGGAATTCGTGAGCGCGAACCCAACAGGACCTCTACATGTAGGTCATGGCCGTGGCGCTGCCGTGGGAGATGCGCTCGCCCGGATTCTCGAAGCCAGTGGTTACAGAGTGCACCGGGAATATTACATAAACGACGTTGGTAAGCAGATGAACATTCTCGGGAGAAGTCTCTATCTGCGCTATCTGGAGCTTTTAGGAAGGCAGATAGAATTTCCAGAAGATCATTACCGTGGTGATTACATGAAAGATCTCGCCAGGGATTTCCTTCAGGAAGTGGGCACCAAATACCTTGATATTCCGGAAGATGAAGCTGTTCCGGTCTGTTCCAAATATGCTGCACAGAAGATACTCGACGGCATAAGAAAGGATCTGGAAGACTTTCGAGTAACCTACGATGAATGGTTCAGTGAGGAAAAGCTTCACCGTGAAGGGATGGTAGAAAGTGCGATTGATCAACTTAGAAGCCGTGGCTTCATTTACGAACAAGACGGTGCGGTGTGGTTCAAGAGTTCGCTTTTTGGCGATGAAAAAGATAGGGTAATAGTCAGGAGCAACGGAGCCAAAACCTATTTTGCTGCAGATATCGCCTATCACTGGAACAAAATGCAGCGAGGTTTTGACACGATAATAGACATCTGGGGAGCAGACCATCACGGCTATGTGCCGCGCATCAAGGCAGTTGTTGAGGCTCTAGGATTCGACCCGAAGAAGTTAAACATTATTCTTGTGCAATTAGTGAATTTACTCAGAGGTGGACAGCCGGTAGCCATGTCAACTCGAGCCGGCGAGTTTGTAACTCTCAGGGAGGTCATGGACGAAGTGGGCGTGGATGCTGCCAGATATATGTTCCTAACTCGGCGCTCCGACAGTCCTCTCGACTTCGACCTTGAACTGGCAAAGGCTCAGAGCAGTGAGAATCCCGTCTATTACGTCCAGTATGCTCATGCCAGAATAAGTAGCCTTTTTGCCGTGGCGGCCGAGCGGGGAGTTAAGCTCGATGTAGAAACAGCCTTTAAACATCTCGACCGTCTCGAAGAGCCTCAGGAAATTCAACTGACAAAAATTCTCGGAGAATTTCCCTTTGTGGTCAAAAAGAGTGCTGAGTGTCTTGAGCCTCATCGCATTCCTTACTATCTCCACGAACTGGCTTCCACTTTCCACGCCTATTACAATCATCACAGGATTCTTACCGATGATGACACCCTAACCCAGGCAAGACTGGCTCTTGCCGGAGCTATACATATTGTGCTCAAAAATGCTTTGAAGCTTATAGGACTTTCAGCACCGGACAAGATGTAATGGATCCAAGAGAACACCGTTGGAACACGAGCAATTACTATCGGAGGATGGCTCGAGAGGAGCCATCCTTTGGTAAAAACATGAGGAGCTCACCCAAAAGAAGAACTATCTCCTTTGAGCTTACTCCTCTGCAGTCCTTTGCCATCATTGTAGTTTTCTTTCTAAGCTTTGCATGGATATTCTGCCTGGGGGTTACGGTTGGAAAGCAATTTCCTGAAGACAAGGAAAAACTTTCTTTGCTTCAAAAAATTGCTCTGGTTATGGGTTACAATTCCGGCAAGAAGACACTTACCGAGGCGAAAAGCGATCAGGATAAAGTGCCTTCTCCCGGCGAAATGCAATTAAGCCTTACCTATAACAAGGAGCTTTCCAGGCCGGCTCCCGGCTTAACAAGTCGTCCTGTTTCTACATCTAAACCGTCTTCTACTTCACAACCTGCTGGGACAACCAAGAATCAACCCACGAAAGAGACCTCAAACCTTAATGTTCCATCCCCTCCCTCCAAGGAGGAAAAAAAGGAAGAAAAGGAACATCCAAAGCTGGAAGATATGACTCCAACGCCGACAACCACTATAGAGAGCACTGGCGAAAAATACACTGTGCTCGTGGCATCCTTCAAAAGCCCAGAAAATGCTGGAAGGCTGGAACAAATGCTTAGAGCAAAGGGATACATGGTATCAAGACAGGAGACGTTGATTAAAAACGAAACGTGGTATCGTGTGATGGTGGGGAATTTCGATAATCGTGAAGCCGCTGTGCGATTTATGGCTATGTTCAACGAGAAGGAAGGGCTTAAGGGAGTGGTGGTGAGGAAATAATACCGTTTTCTTAATCCCACCAGTGGCAGAATGCCGCCACTCCCACCTGGGGTGGATTTCCTTCACCTCACTACTTTCAACTACTCTTTTTCACCCTCTCTCAAAGGCTGTTTCTATCGCTCCGATAATCGCACCTTTTTCGTCTTTTAAAGGCACAGCCTTTACAAGCCAGTTCCTCTGGGACTCAGGCCAGTCCTGGTTTTCCGGGGTCATTTCGGCCTGGGCAGGAAGGCCTGTCTCGAGAGCAGAAGTTACAGGACAGTTTTGACATTGCCTGTCAAGCCTCCAAGCAACCCAGCATTTCTTCCCAATGATTTCCTCTTCCTCTAACCCTGTAGATTCACGATAGGCCTTGTTTGCCCAGATGATATTGTGTTCAGTATCATAGACTGCAATGATAGCAGGAGCATTTTCAAGGACATTAATTTTCATTGCGTCAGTAAGGATTTTCTTCATAGGGTAACATTTAATCCTCCTACTCCAATTTGCTCTAGTCGTATTGTTTACGATAAACAATAAGGGGCATGAAGTCAAACAATGGGACAATGATGTTCGAAAATTGCCCGTAGGGGCGCATCCTGTCCTGCCCATGGCGGGAGATACCTCTACCGCGGCATCCTTCTTCCTGTCATTCCAAGGCACAGGTCTGTCGGGCAGACACGCAGGTCTGCCCCTACATGGTTGCCCGCATCAGGGCAGGCACATAGGCCTGCCCCTACATGTCATGCCAAGCGTAAGCGAGGCATCCCATGAGGAGAGCCTTTGCTAACGATCGGGGTGACAGCCCTTTCTGTCATTCCAGAAAATGCTTGACAATATGCCTTTCTTTCTGGCAGTAGGGAGAAGAAATCTCAAAAGAGGAGAAGAAAGAGGTTATGAGTCGTAATACCTGGCAGCCTGTGTATCTGTATTACTACTACTATTATTGCTCCTACCATAGGGGAGGAGGGGCTCCAGGTATGCGCTAGCTGCCTCATATCTACGGAAGAACCGAAAAAGC
>Ga0272449_1000374_pt1 | contig 53947 bp, 32 predicted proteins | sample YNPCB0241_FD_198679 | JGI IMG/M metagenome (GOLD analysis project Ga0272449, IMG submission 198679) | Hot spring sediment microbial communities from Yellowstone National Park, WY, United States - YNP-CB-024-1 | ecosystem: Environmental > Aquatic > Thermal springs > Hot (42-90C) > Sediment...
CTGCCAAGTGGAGGTTTCCTTGGACGAAGTGCAAGATCTCGGTTGGTTCCTGGAGCTGGAGGTGGTAGTGGAACCCCACGAGTTTCCTTCTGCCCGGGATCAGGTCCTTGCCCTTTCCAGAGAACTTGGACTTGAAAACGGCGAACGACGCAGCTATTTGGAGTTACTCCTTCTGAAAAAAGCATCGAAGTTTCCCTTGCCTTCAGAAAGGAGGTGATCGGGACCGTGGATAACGGTCGGTGCTTGGGGTCGTTGAAACACCTTTGAGGGCAGATGAACTTACAGAAAAGCTTTTGTGGCAAGATCCACTAGCAGAAAAAATGCGGTTTTAAGGAGCAGTGATACGGGGTTTTGGGCGAACTGGGCCAGGATGGTTCTGCCGCCGCTTTTGTCACGGAGATCACGAGCTTCCGAAAGAGATTTGCGGCTACCAAAAAACAGTGGGGGCAAGAGGCGGTCCACCGCCAAAGGAGCACGGCAAAACGGAGATTAACTGCTGGTCGAATACCTTTTGATCCCCGGAGAAATTCGGCGACACAAGCATGAAGCCGCTCGAGAACGTAGCGATTGTGGGAGTGGGTCTGATTGGGGCTTCGATCGGGCTTGCCCTCCGCGAGCGAAAGCTAGCTAAACGGGTTGTGGGAATAGGTCGGAGGCAGTCGAGCCTTCGAGTTGCTCGCCAGATGGGAGCCGTCGATACAACAACCATAAACCTGGCTCGCGGGGTGGCGGATTCTTCCCTAATATTCGTTTGTACGCCAGTGGGGCAGATTGCGGAACATGTCCGCCAAGTAGCCGAACACTGTCCAGAAGGAAGTCTCATTACCGACGTCGGGAGCACCAAGCAGGTAATTGTGGAATCTGTCGACGGTAAGCTCCCGCGGGGCTGCCGGTTCTTGGGAGGCCACCCCATCGCAGGTGGAGAACGGAGTGGACCTGCATATGCTCGGGCTGATCTTTTCGAGGGCAGAATTACCGTACTCACCCCCACCAAAAATACTCGGGCGGAAGACTTTGACACCCTCTCGGATCTCTGGGCCCGACTGGGGGCTGTTGTGGTTCGCATGTCTCCGGAAGAACATGATCAGGCCTTGGCGATAACCAGTCACCTCCCTCACCTTGTGGCATCGGCTTTGGCGGGTATGATGCCCGAGCATCTCCTACGATTCGTTGGGACAGGATTTTTGGATACCACGCGAATTGCCGCGGGTTCCCCAGAATTGTGGCGAGATATCTTTCTCCACAACCGCACCAACCTCCAAGAAGCTCTCCGGCTCTTCCAGGCAAAGCTTGCCCAGTTTGCTCAAGCTTTGGCTAAGAACGATGCCCAAACCATTCAGGCACTTCTAGAGGAGGGAAAACGGCACCGCGATGCTCTGGCAGGTTGACATCCTCCCTCGTCCGGGCAATCCGGATTCAGTGGGAAAGCAATTAGCCCGGGATGCCGTGGACCTGGGTTTAGCAGCGGAGGTGGTCATTCGATCAGCTCGGGGTTTCCTCCTCCAGGGTGCCCTGGAGTTTCCCCAGATCGAGCGAATTGTGAGGGAACTTCTCTGTGATGCCGTGGTGGAACAGGCCCGCTTCGACCGGGTCGGAGCTCCTACGTTAAACGAGGTCCTCCCGGATCTTCCCCACCTGGTTTATGTGCTTCCGAAACCAGGGGTAATGGACCCTGTGGCTTTGAGCACCCAAGCAGCCATTCGCGATATGGGGATCGAGCTGGAGGCGGTGCGGACTTTTCGAAAATATTGGATCAGTCCGCTCGAGGACAAAAAGCTTGAGCTTTTGCTGTGGAAAGTTCTGGCCAACGAGGCGATCGAGCAGGTGGTGGTGGGGGCTTTGCAGCTTGAGCGTTTGGATGTAGGCCGGCCCTATCAGTTCCGCCGGATCGAAATTCCCATCCGCAACATGGACGATGCAGCCTTGGAAAGGCTGAGCCGGGAGGGGCAACTTTACTTATCGCTTACGGAAATGCGGGCGATTCGGGATTATTACTCCCAACTTGGAAGGGACCCCACCGATGTTGAACTGGAAACTCTAGCTCAAACATGGAGTGAACATTGTAGTCATAAAACGCTCGCAGGCCCGATTGATTACGAAGACCCAAATGGCCGGCGGCAGTTCCAAAATATGCTGAAGGAAACCATTTTTGCCGCCACAGCAAAGATCCGCCAAGCTTTAGGGCCAGACGATTGGTGTGTGAGTGTCTTTGAGGATAATGCCGGGGTCGTTCGCTTTGACGACGACTACCACGTCGTCTTTAAAGTGGAAACTCACAACCACCCTTCTGCCCTCGAACCGTACGGTGGAGCCAGCACGGGCATTGGCGGGGTAATTCGTGATCCTTTAGGCACGGGGTTGGGAGCCAAGCCTATTTGCAACACGGATGTGTTTTGCTTTGCTCCGCCGGACACTCCTTACGAAAGCCTTCCCCCTGGGGTACTTCATCCGCGGCGAGTGATGCGAGGAGTAGTTGCGGGGGTCCGCGACTATGGGAACCGGATGGGAATCCCCACGGTAAATGGAGCCATCTTTTTCGATCCCCGTTATCTGGGGAACCCGTTGGTCTACTGTGGCAATGTAGGGCTTCTACCCGTCGATAAAGCCCGAAAAAACCCTCAACCCGGGGATTTAATTGTGGTAGTAGGGGGCCGAACTGGCCGGGACGGCATCCACGGGGCCACCTTTAGCTCGGCCGAGCTTACCAGCCAAAGTGAGGAAATCTCCGGGGGAGCGGTGCAGATCGGCAATCCCATTACAGAAAAGATGCTCGTCGACGTGTTGTTGGAAGCTCGCGATCGCGGCCTGTACCGAGCAATTACCGACTGCGGAGCGGGCGGTTTTTCCAGTGCCGTGGGAGAGATGGCCCGACATATCGGGGCAATAGTGTGGTTGGAGAAGGCTCCGCTAAAGTATGAAGGCCTTTCCTATACGGAAATATGGATTTCCGAAGCTCAGGAGCGGATGGTCCTAGCCGTTCCGCCAGAATGCTGGCCCGAGCTGCACCGGCTCTGTGCATCCGAAGGAGTCGAAGCCACAGTAATTGGCGAATTTCGACCAACGGGCAAACTCCAGCTTTTCTATCATGAACACCAAGTGGGCGAGTTAGAGATGGCCTTTCTCCACGGGGGCCGACCCGCGATTGTCCGTAAAGCCACCTACAAACCTCAGGATGGCAAACCCCTCACACTTCCCTCCCGATGGCCGCCCGATTATACACCCGATCTTTTGCGAATCCTGAGTTCCCTCAACGTCGCTAGCAAGCATTGGGTTATCCGGCAGTATGATCACGAAGTTCAAGGCGGAAGTGTCGTCAAGCCCCTGGTAGGTCGAGAAAATGATGGTCCGAGTGATGCCGCGGTGCTCCGCCCCCGACTGGATTCCTACCGCGGCATTGCCATCGCCTGCGGCATGAACCCTTGCTACGGGGACCTAGATACTTACTGGATGGCAGCTAGTGCCATTGATGAGGCCATCCGCAACTGTGTGGCCGTGGGAGCCGATCCGGAAAGAATTGCCCTCCTCGACAACTTTTGCTGGGGGAATACAGATCGGCCGGAAACTTTGGGTTCATTGGTTCGGGCAGCATTGGCCTGCCACGATTTTGCCGTTGCTTTTGCGACACCGTTCATTAGCGGTAAGGACAGCTTAAATAACGAATTCCGACCGGCCGGTTCGGAACAGACCATTTGTATTCCTCCCTCCCTGTTAATCAGCGGGCTGGGAATTGTGCCAGATGTCCGCCGGTGTGTGACGATGGATTTAAAGGAACCCGGCAATTTCCTATATTTGGTAGGGATCACCCGGGAAGAGTTGGGTGGATCACATTTTGCCTTGGTGAACAAATTAACCGGTGGCTGCGTCCCGCGGGTGGACGCCAAGACGGCCCGCCTAATTTTCCGGGCTGTACACCAGGCCATTTCTCGCGGACTTGTCCGGGCCTGTCACGACCTAAGCGAGGGGGGACTTGCAGTAGCGGCAGCCGAGATGGCTTTCGCCGGTGGACTGGGAGCTCGGATCTTTTTAGCCCAGGTACCCTACGAGTTAGCTTTACCTCCGGAGGCCACAGCCGTTGTGGACAACTGGCGAGAAAAGCTCCCGGAGGCAGAAATCCATCCCCTCTCGGCCTGGCCAACTGCCATACCGATTCTTTTGTTCAGTGAGTCGAATAGCCGATTTTTAATCGAAGTCCGACCGGAAAATGCTCCCGCGTTCGAAAGTCTCTTCGAAGGTCTTCCCTGCAGCTTAGTAGGCGAGGTGGTGGAAAACCCGTATCTTGAAATTGTGGGACTGCCCGCTCCACAGACAGACAATTTCGTTGAGGAAGAACCTCCCGTAACAGCTCCGCTTGTAGTCCGAGCATCCATCGCCCAATTGAAAGCTGCTTGGCAACAACCTTTAGATTGGTAATCCTTCCGGTTCCGCCCAAAAAAGAGAACCGGCCCTTAGTAAAGAGAAGAACTAACGAACCACGGTCCAGATTTGCCCTTCCTCCTGAACCCAGAATGCAATTAGAAATGGGGACATTAAGCTGGTCTCTCTAAACACTGCAACAACGGCTGGGGAACACCGCCTCCTTTTATTAAATCCCTAACGATCCGTTTGCAGGTTCACAAGAGTTTCCGGAAAATTTCTGTTGGCCGATTTGAGTTTGCAGCCTCCTTGGGTTGAAAGACTTGGAGTTCTCGCGGACGGCAAACCTAAGAAGTAGCCCTCACATGCAAGCCCGTTTCTGGAGTCCGATTCCATCCTTTAGGCCCCTTGGGGAACGGCAATTCCGTACGATTGAGCAATGCAAACTGAACCGTGTCATCCCTCAGGAGACCCAAGTTATGAAAGCTATCGAGCGGCGAGGAGCAATGTGCGACATGTGCGGCAATTCCTGTGTTAGAGGGGGAAGAGCTTCCGCCATTGTGTTTGCTCTGGGAATGCTTTTACTGGTTGGGCAGGTGCAACTCCTCCTTGCCGATCCGGTCGTTTGGGTGGTGGATCCTCATGTGAAAGTTTTCCGCGATACCCTGCCGCCTTCAGACCTGGAAAGCAGTACAGGAGGGGGTATCGTCCTCCGGGCAGCACGCAACGAATATGAACCAGCCCAAATTGCCGTCCGTTCTTCAACTGAACTGCGAGGTTTGCGAGTGGAAATTTCCGAGCTTCGGCATGAGGACCTCTCGGCCGTAATCCCCGCCGAGTGCACGCATTGGAACTTCGTGGGTTACATCCCTATGCCGAAGAATACACCCCGATCGGAAGGTCTTCGGATCCGGGAGGCCCCTTGCGATATGCCGGATCCCTTACTGGCGGATCCTTCGAAGGATCTTCCTGCCGAGCAGACTCAACCGGTATGGATCACCGTGTATGTCCCTAAGAATGCACCGGCTGGTGTTTATCGGGGAGAGGTTCGAGTCGTTGCCGAGGGGTTTCAATCGGCCATTCCCCTTCAGCTTAACGTGTACGATTTTTCACTCCCCGATGAACGTCATTTCTGGATGACCAATTGGTTCAACTTTTGGAACATTGCCCGGGCACATGGCGTGGAAGTTTGGTCAGAAGCTTTCTGGGACGTACTTTTCCGGTATGCCCGTAATATGGCCGAGCACCGGCAAAATGTCGTGCTTGTCCCTTGGACACTAGTTCAGGCATATGTCGAGAGTGACGGAAAACTGACGTTCGACTTTTCCCGTTTTGATCGGTTTGTTCGGCTATTTATCGATGCTGGGGTTGCCGGGCGACTTGAAATCGGCCACGTGGGTAGAGGGGAAAAAGGCTGGGGAACTCCAATCGTGCTCAGTGAGGTAAGTGCGACGGAACGAGCAACTGGCAAGCGAATCCGCCTTCGGCCGGAAGAGGGATTAAAACCGCTACTTTCCGCTCTGGAAACCCACTTGGCCGAGCAAGGTTGGCTCGAGCGGAGTATGATTCACGTCGCCGATGAACCAATCTTGAATAATCTTGCTTCCTGGAAAAAAGCCTCGGCTTTTGTCCGCGAGGCAGCCCCTCGAATTCCCCGGATTGAAGCTATCGAGACCATTATGCTCGAGGGGTATCTGGAGATATGGGTCCCGCAACTCAGCCACTTTGAGCGATGGCGGCAAGCTTACGAAGCTCGGCGAGGTCACGGAGAGTTCTGGTATTACATCTGTGTGAACCCCCATGGAAGCGTTTATCCGAATCGCTTCCTTGATTATCCATTGAGTGCAGTGCGGGTACTGCACTGGGTTAATTTCACGGAGCGGCTGGTAGGCTATCTCCATTGGGGCTGGAATTATTGGGGCGAGGATCCCTTTGGACCACCGACGGATCGTTTGCCCCCAGGGGACACCCACATCGTTTATCCCGGGCCGGAAGGACCACTCAACTCCATCCGCTGGGAAATTCAACGGGAGAGTGCCGAGGACTTCGAGTATCTCCACCTGCTTTCTACGAAAACGGCTGTGCTCAAAACCCTATTGGGCGACAAAGCTTCTTGGCTTGACCCTCAGCGAAGGGCCATGGAACTGGCCCGACAGGTAGTGCCGGCGATTGTGGCCTTCGAGCGAGATCCAGCCCGAATTATGCAGGTCCGTCACCAGGTGGCGGAGGAAATTCTCGCTTTGGATCAGAGGCCACTCCTTTTGGTCCAAACCGAACCACCGGCGGGTAGCACCCTTTGGGATGGCCCGATCGCGGTGGAGCTACTAGGCGTTACGGAGCCTGGTACCGAAGTCCAGGTCAATGGCCGGCCGGTAACAGTGGAAGAAGATGGTACTTTCATGGGTCGGGTTTATCCTTCCCGGCCCGTTGGCGAAGTGGTGGTAGAAGCCCGAAAGGACGACTTCCAAAAAACAGTCCGCAAGCAATTTGTGATCAAGCCCTAAACCAATTTGCAACCAGCCCCTGACAATAATCCTTTGACCTTCAGGTAGGATCTGAAGGCACATCCCGCACGCAGGTTATCGGTCTACTATACAACTGAATTGGCTTTCGAAGCGGTTTTCGCATACGTTTGACAGACTCAGCTATCACTAAACTAACTGAGGGGAGGCAATCGATTCATGTGCGGCAAACCAGAGCCGGGGGCCCTTCCCTTACCCCGACGCACTTTACTAAAAGGATCCCTCACCGGCTTGATCATGGGAACGATCGTTGGCGGAGCAACCCACCCAGGTTCTGCCGCTTGGTCCCGCTCGGTAACTGACGGGGAAAGCTCCACCTCAATCGGCGAGAATGCACCTGCCGGCGATCCCGGGGGGAAGAAACGCCGCTTTCGAGCCGCTTTGGTACCTTCCGCCTTAGGCATCCGTTTGAATCAAGGGGAAATCATCGACTTTGCCGGTCGGCTGGGATTCGAGGCCGTAGAGCCTGTGCTGCAATTCCTGGCTCAAGCCCCCCAAGAGGAGCTGGCCAGTGTCAAAGCCAAAATGGAGCAGCTTGGCTTGAGCTGGTCGTGTGCGAACCTACCGGTGGACTTTCGAGGGGCCGAGGAACGCTTTCAAGCAGGGCTCAAACAGCTACCCGAACTGGCCCGAGTCTTGCAGCGGGCAGGGGTAGACCGCCTAGGAACCTACATCCGGCCGACACACTCGGAGCTTACTTATCTTGAAAACTTTCGGCTTCATGTACGTCGATTTCGAGCGATCGCGGAGGTCCTGCAAGATTTCGGCCTTCGGCTTGGGATTGAATACGTCGGTCCTAAAACCTCTTGGTCGGCCGGCCGATTTCCTTTCATCCACACCCTCCGCGAACTGCGGGAATTGCTCGCAGAAATCGACCATCCTGCCCTCGGTTACACCTTGGACAGTTGGCACTGGTACACCGCGGAAGAAAGCCGGGAAGAAATCCTGGCCCTCCCGGGCAAAGATGTCTTGATTGTTCATCTGAACGATGCTCCTGCGGGCATTCCCGTGAAGGAGCAGATTGATTCCCGGCGGGAGCTTCCCCTTGCTACCGGCGTCATCGATATGAAGGGGTTCCTTTCCGCTCTGGTGGAAATCGGATTTGATGGACCTGCTTACGTCGAGCCGTTCCAACCTCGGCTGCGAGAGATGCCACCGGAAGAGGCCCTTGCCCTTGTAGCCGAGTCGATGAAAAAATGCCTTGCCCTCGTGGATTGAATGACCGGGAGGGATACCCGACCGTTGCCCGGCTCGTTGGAGGATGGGAATTTCCCGGTGCTTCAAATTTCGGTGAATCGACGCTATCCGTGCAGGAGAACACGCCGGTTATTAACTCGAAAAGGGGAATCGCCCAGGGGCCATGAGCATCAAACCGCGAGTTTTAGTACTTCGGGCTCCAGGAACCAATTGTGACGTGGAAACGGCCTTTGCCTTCCAGTTGGCCGGGGCTATTGCCGACCGCGTCCATGTCAATCGCTTGTTGGAAAATCCTCGGCTTCTGGACACCTATCAAATCCTCTGCATTCCTGGTGGATTTAGCTATGGTGACGATATTGCCGCCGGCCGAATCCTTGCTACCCAGCTCCGCCTCCACCTCGGGGAGGTCCTCCAGGAGTTTTGTGCCAAAGACCGGCTAATTTTGGGAATTTGCAACGGCTTCCAAGTGTTGCTGAAGGCGGGACTTTTATTTCCGCCGGAACCAGAGCTTGGCATACCGGCCACTCTTACTTGGAACGATTCGGGCCGATTTGAGGACCGGTGGGTCTATCTCCGGGTAACGGGTCGCGAATGCGTGTTTCTTAGGAACATTGACCGCCTGTATCTGCCGGTGGCTCATGCGGAGGGGAAGTTCGTCGCTCGCGACCAGGAAACGTTAAAGAAACTCGAAGCTACTGGGCAACTTGTCTTGCGATATGCTTTGCCCCCAATCAGGCAGCTGGCCGATACACTGCAGGCGAAGGAAACTCTCCCCGGGCGGCATCAACCAGGTGAGGATTTTGCGGTCCCGATTCCTTTTCCCCACAACCCGAATGGTTCGCAAGCAAATGTGGCAGGGGTGTGCGACCGAAGCGGCAGGGTCTTTGGCCTTATGCCTCATCCGGAACGACACATCGATCCCACCCATCATCCCCGTTGGACTCGGGGGGAAGCTGGGCCGGAAGGGGACGGACTTCAGATCTTCCGGAACGCGGTGGAGTACTTTCAGTAAAGTGGAGAGGGAGTTGGCGGGGGGATAGTTCCCACGCCTAACCTCGGAAGGGTCTCTGCCCGCTTGAAAGTAAGCCCGGGTGCGAACAGGCCCCCACAATTAATCCCGGAGGAAGTTCTCCCCAGAAACGGAGCACTAGAAGATTGGCCCAGAGCCAAAAAAGACAAGCCCAAATCCAAGAGAATAAGCCCGGGTGGAAACTGCCTGATGGACCCCCGCTACCTGTTACCCTCTAGAAGCCGCCGGTAAGCATCCCGTTCCCGTCGGGTGGCCTCCAAATCGAACACCAGGTATTTCATGTCTAACCGAAGCTGGGCCAAAGCCTCCTGGACCACAAGTAACACCTCCCGTCGTCGCCGGGTGTATTCCACAACCCGTTCGACTAATTTTTGAAGTCTTGCCCGATGCGGCTCCGGCAAATCTGCAACGGCTGCCTGAAGTTCCCGGAGCTCTGCAGGAATGGTCTCTGAACTTCCCTCGGGCAGACGAGAATGGGGCATTACCAGAACCTCGCTTACCGCCAAAGCAAGTTAACTGCGGACTATACCATCTTCCACCTCCGCTAAAGCCGGAGTCATCTGGGGGGCATACATGGTGCCAGACGAAGAGATCGGGTCGCCTTCTGCTCATAACTCCTTCTACAACAAGTAGCTACGACAATTGCCGGCACAGAAGGGGACTGCCGACTGATGAAGAAAAACCACACTTTGCTCTAGCCTTGCCCGCCTTTGATTGGTACAAGCAGCATTAACGGGACTCTTGACACGTCCCGAACGCGGGGACTCATTGGCTCGAGACCGGGAGATCCTCAGAAACTAACCGATGGGAAATTCCCAGATATCCTGAGTTTCGCAGATCACCCAATTTGCCAGAGATCGGGAAGGCATGGACGCTTTCGTCCCACGAACCATGGGGAGGGTTTCCTCCTCCCGAAGCCATTTCACTGGGAAGGACCTCCTCTTGAGAGGGTGGGCTGCTCTCAGCCTTGTTTTTCAGCTATTTCAACCAGCAATATTTGGAGGAGAATTATCCCCTGGGCAGAAGCAATTCTCCCTGGAAAGCTCGCCGCGTGGCAGCACCTCCGTGGGGGGCCCTTCACAGCAGGCGGAGGAAACCACCGCTTCAACGTGGAAAATCGAAGGCAGTCCGAAGAACCTTCGGATGCAGGGCTCCCAGGTTGTACTTCCCGACACTAGCCGTCCCGGGGATCCGTCTGCTGCGTGGCAGAAGTTCGTTCTTGCAGCACAAAACACCTCTCAAGTCGTTTTCGTTCATGCCCTACCGAAAGCCCGGGTGTTGGATGAACTTGTCGTTGAAGTTCCCGTTCGCTCTAACCAACCTGGAGCCACTTTGCGGATTCGGGTCACCCTCCCCCGATCGCAGGACCGGAACACGGGCAGGCCCATCCAGTTCTTCCTTCTGGGTTCTACCTATGCCCGGGCAGGACGGTGGGACAACCTCCGGATCACGGATATACCCCGGCAGATCACTCGCCATCTTTTTGTGCTTCGGGCAGAACATGGCCCACAGGTGGACCCTCGCGAGGCTTACGTCGATCAGGTGGGAGTGGTCGTGTATGCGGGGAAAGAAACCACGGAGATTGAGCTTGGCACACCCGTGATCCAAGGTTTCGTGCCGGCTGAAGATAGCCTACTCACCCCCCGCTCCGAATCTACTCTTGGCCAACCGCCAGCAAACGTTTCTTACCCACAGGGTCCTTCCGCGGGACAGTCGGCCGAAAAATTCGAGCGGGAAAACCCGACCCATCTTAAAACCCAGGAATTGCCGGGGCTTGCACCTATGGAAGGGAACCCGGAACTTATTGCGGCGGATTCAGGTTTCAGTTCCTCTCAAGCGGACCTTTCCGCCCCGGAAGGTCTGGGTTCATCCTGCAACGGGATTTCCTCAGGCACACCCGATTGGGTCAACCGGAGAGCTCTTCCAGCGGATCCAAAAGGGCTTTCCTCGGGGGATTTTCAATCCGGAGGTAACCCCGGCGGGAATTCTGCCGACCATCCGAGATCGGCCGGATTGTCCGAGGCTGAATGGCTCGAACCTATGAAGCATTCCGCGGTAATTGAACCCACCCAATTCTTTGCCCCAATCGGGGAGAACGGTGGGGGCGAGCTTGCATCCAATCCCCAACCTGAACTTCCAGAAGGGCTAAATCCAAGGTCCCAAGAGGACACCCCATCCCAAAATTTGGGTACCCCTGCCCCACAACTTTTGCACGGTTCTTCCCCCGGGAGTATTCCGGACCAAGCCTCGAACAACTTTTCGCAAAGTCCTGGACCGCAGCGAACCGATCCACCCGGGGCTCCACTCGCGGCGGAGGCTGCCCCCAAGCTTGTCGGCTCGGCTTTCATGGATGGCTTCCGGCCGTTCTACCCTCGACTCATCACGTGGAAGGGTGAACCGCTCCTTTATGTCCGGCAACTGGGTGTGAACGGAATTTGGGTCGCCGGAGAAGCCCCCTTAGGGATCTTGGCAGAAGCCCGGAGGGTAGGACTGTGGGTGGTTGCTTCCCCACCACAATCGCCACCCAATTCCCCCCCAACGCCATCGGGGGAAAGCCTGAGTTTGTCCGGCGGATCCTCAGAGGGTTGGAATCGGCTTCTTGCCTGGAACCTGGGTCATCAACGAGGCCGGGCCGATTTGTCCATCCTTCAGCAACTTACCGAAAGGCTGCGGACCTCCTCCCCGCGGACTGATGCCCCCACAGTTTGCCACGTGCTGGAAGGAACCCGGGAAATCAGTCGAATTTGTGATCTCTTAGTTTTCGAACGGCCTTTGTGGGAGGAAAGTCTGCCCCCAACCCTCTGGTGGGAATGGTTGTGTCGCCGTGCGGAACTTGCCCGGCCGGGTACCCCGTTTTGGTGCGGCATTCCCGCAGAGTTACCCCCGTGGGTGAATGAGCAACTCCGGCTTGCGGGCTTGCCGGATCCTCCCGCCCCAAGCTGGCAAGCCCTCCGAATTGCCACGTTTTTGGCAATTGGTGCCGGGGCACGGGGACTTGTCTTTACCACCGCCCAACGGCTGGACGGGAGCGATAGCCTCAGCCAGTGGCGGCAAACCAACCTCCAGCTTCTTCAAACGGAACTGGAAATGATCGAGCCTTTCCTCAGTGGCGGCACTGTCGCAGGTCAGATCTCCAGTTCCGACGGTTCCTATCTTGGCATCGTTTTAAGGACGGATCGGGCCCGGCTGGTAATCCCTGTGGATCTGCGTGGGACAAATGAAAAGAGGCAGCAGCCCACCTTCCCAGCCCCCATCATCACTTTCACGGTTCCCGGGATACCGGAGGCTTATCGGGCCTATCTGCTGATGCCCGGTAGTCTGCGACCTTTACGGCACCGCCGGACTGCCGGGGGAATGCTTATTCAGCTGGACCAGTGCCCCCTTGGAGGCCATCTCCTTCTTACGAACGAACCCGTGGTGGTTACAGGAATGAATCAACGAGCCGCTCAGGCAGGACCGACGGCCACAAGCCTTCTGCGTCGCCTGGTCCGTCAGGAGCTAGAACTCTTGCCGCAGTCGGGGCTTAACTCGACCAAACTTGCTTCTTTCACCCACGCAGTTGCCTCCAACAGGGGAGAGGTCTCCCGGCTTCTGGGAGAAAGCGACGATCAATTCCGCCTGGGCAACTATGCCGCAAGTTGGCAGGCAGCAGCAAGAGCCCTCGAGCGGCTGCACGAGCAAAACCGGCTGCCCTCAGCCAATTCTTCCTCGGCAGATACTTCGTGTACGGTTTCTCACCCTTTCCGATGGGCCACCGGCCTGCCGTGGACCTCCGTGCCAACCCCCACCACGGCGAAAGTCTCCCCTGTTGGTTCCAACTTCCTTCCAGAAGGTGACATGGAAGATCTGTCCTTACTGCTTCAAGCGGGTTGGCGGCACTACCAAAATCCTGCCGAGCCTGCAGTGGCAGAGGTTTTTCAAGGTCCGGAAGCTGCTTTCCGAGGCCGAGCTGGACTGGTGTTGCGGGTAGCCCCTGCCCCCGATCAACCCGCAGCAACTTTTTTGGAAACCCCGCCTGTGTGGCTTCTTAGCCCCACGCTGCCAGCACCCGCGGCAGAATGGGTTCGGATCAGTTTGTGGGTAAAAATTCCTGAGGAATTACAGGGAACGGTAGAAGGGCTTGTGGTGGCGGATTCTTACGGGGGACTGCCGATGGCCCTCCGATTGCGAAAAACAGAAGGCTGGAAAAGACTGGAACTTTACCGACGAGTGCCGCCCGGCCGGCCGCTTGAAGTCCTAGTCGCCCTCACCGGCTACGGCACCGCGTACATCGACGAACTTACCATCGAACCCCTCTCTTTCGGGCGTTAGGGTGGAGAGAAATCGTGCTGAAGACCCCCACTCCGCACTGGCGAGCCCGCGGGTCAACTTCCTAAGTCCCTGGATGCAATCACCCCCAGAAAAGTTTCACGAAATGGCTCACGCCAATCTCCTGAAACTATCGGCCGATTGGTGGGCAATTCCTCCTTTGTGCCCGAAGCCGGCCCTGGTTCGACCGACGCCACTTCCCCTCCCGCCATCCTTTCTTGGCATGCTCAAGCTATTTGATATCGAAGATTTTGAAGAATAGGCTCGCAATCAGCTTTCGGGCAGCGGCTTCTTGAGCCAGCCTGATCGAACGGCGACCGGTAAGATCAACATCTCGAGCGGTGGCCACGGACCGACTTAAACTTGGATTAGCATTTGGCGACTAGCAACGAATCCCTATCAAGGGCCTGCGGGTGCGACCTGCCGCGGCACCGCTGGGGTGACCCACTCGGCGGGGACCTCAAAATTTTGCTCGCTTGGTCCCTTGGGCAAGTCCACCGTGGTCTGCCATTCTGGGAAAAGCGGGGCTCCCTCAGGGAAAAACTCATCCGCGGACTCTTCCCCGGACAGCCCTACTATCCTAACCTTATGAGGCCCTCCCACATGCCCAACTCCCTCAGCACGCGAGTCGTACTTTCCGTTGCGAATCTTGAAGGAGGCCGCTGGTCCTTTGTTACCCTTTGAAGAGTCCGGCTCAAAGGTAATTGATCCGGCAGGCACGGGAGCCCCCTTGTAGGTTACCGAACCCCAAACCGGAAACTTTCTCGGATCTTGTTCGCCCCTCCCGCATCCGATTTGGGCAACTACTAAAAACCCGATAATTCCCAACACCCCTACGCAGTATGAGCGTTTTGTACCAGCAACCATTTTCCCCTCCTTAGCAAACTGGGAGCCCCGATGTCCAAACATTTTTTTCCAGGCGAAACTAAAAACCACCAGCCAGCCTTAGTCAGTACGCACTTAGATGTCCCCGGTCTAACCTACAATAGGGGCCACGTTTCTTTCTCCGGGGCAAGCTTCGAGAGTTTGCACAGACATCCGGGCCCGCTACCCATCGCCCTAAAGGTCATTGGCTCAGGGACTAACGGGCATCGGAAAATGCTGGTCTGGCTTAGAAGTTCTGGATTGTTTCTCCTCCGTCCTTGCTTGCAAGCGACAAGTAAGTCCCCCACTCGATCGTCTGCGAGACAAATCGCACCGACCCGTCGGCCAAGGCGAAGTTAGCTCCGCCCGGATGCTCGCTCCCGAAAGCAATGCCATTCCATATCGTTTCATTCCGCGAATTGAGTGGGAACTGAACATTTTTAGCAAGCAAGTAAAGAGTTCCCCGAGAATCCTGGAATTTACCGCGGACCCATGCCCGATACTTCGTCATCGGAGACCAAGAGAGTTCCGCCAGCAAGAACGTATTCGAAGTACCATCCACGATATCCGCAAACCTACTGCTATATTGCCACAAAATGCCCTGGTCGCACTCGCCGCCAAACTGCTCTGTGGTATTGCGACACCGGTAGGCTTGGTTGTTAGCCGGGTTGGTCCCCATAGGCCCAAGAATCCCGTAGTAATGGATCGTGTAGGCTAACTGGTTGTTATACTGCTCCGGAGTGTATTGCGTCTGAAGTGTACGGCCTGAGGGACACAAGTACGTATCGATCTTGACTATCGCGTGGCGGATCTTGTTGGTCGCCATGTAAGTCCCCGCACTCCAATCCATGGCGTCGAATATGGGCTTTTGCTCGATAAAAGGCAGAATCGACGAGGTCCAGCCCAACTGGTTGGCAAGCATCCCCGGTAAGGGAAATCGCCCGTAAACATCGTGATAGTTGTGGAAGGCAAGGGCCAGCTGCTTCAAGTTATTGGTGCACTGACTCCTTCGAGCTGCCTCCCGAGCCGCTTGCACAGCGGGGAGTAACAACGCAATCAAGATCCCAATGATCGCAATTACCACAAGCAATTCCACCAATGTAAAACCCCTGCGAGCGGGACTATACCTACCTAGGCAAGCCATGGTTCACCTCCTCCCTTCTGCAAGAAGACTAACCCGATACGTCGGAAACAAAAATAGCCACCCCCAGAACCACTGGGATTAAGAGAGGAAAATCAAAAAGACCGCCCCCTTCGCCGATACCATCGAACACTTCGTGACAAATCAAGATCTGCCGTTTCACGGACTTTAACAGCCAATTTACGCACTATAAGACTTCCTGAACTCTCCACTTAAAATGTTACCCGAATGTCACCAGGGTTGTCAACTATATCGCCCCGAAAACAACCAGGAGCAAAACCCCTCTGCAAGGGGCCGGCATTTTTCCTATTCTTCACTCCCCAAACTTCGGAATGCTGGTGCCTCAGGGGTTTTGATTCTTGGCACTCCTCCAGCACTCGCAGGAAGCCTAGACGTACACGGGATTCAGAGGAGGTCCCCGAGGCTTAGCTTCCTTCACTAAGAACCTAAAGACACCCCGTAAGGGCGACGCTTTTGTTCGTTCTCCCTAGTTTACTCTTGCTGCGGCCAGATGAGCATGATCTGTGTGAAGAGTAAGAGCCGCACAATTCACCGCGGAACCCAAAGTGGGCAAGTAGGGTCAACAATTATCGGAACCTCTGAGTAATTCCCCCGGGAATGTGATCTGTTCCCGCAAGCCAACAATTTGTCGCCGTGTCGAACGGGCAAGAATATCTCCACTTGAGGCCCGGCTTTTCATGCCTGGAGATGTTTCGGATTTCCAATCCATGTGATTAACCTTACGCCTTCGAGATTTGGGAAACATGCAAAGATCCAGAATGCTGCTTCCTCAGCCGGTTCACCCCAGCAGCGTTCAATGGCTATAGGGGGTCATCCCGCTCCGAAGATTGGACAGCTCTTAACAAATTCCCCTAAACTGGGACTCCCTGAAGTCAATCCGTCGGCTGAGGAACTCCCCCTTAAATCTGACCTTGGCTAAGTTATTGACATTGGCAAACTCCCCGTCGAAACTAATGACACCTCGCGATGGGGACGTGCGTTTGTCCTGGAATATAGCCGGGGAAAATCCCCGCACTTTCGGAAAGACCCGGACCTTTGGAAAACTCGGAAGTCTTTCATCACCCTAAGTCACCTGTTCAGAATTGTTAGCGGTTAGGGGACGCACATTTGAGGAGCGACAAACGATGAAGCACCAACGACACAGGGTCATCCGCCGTGAATTCTTCCGAAAAAGTGCGGTGGCTGCCGGAGGGTTAGCCATCCCGCTTTTTGTTCGGCCATCGGCTTTGGGACTACAAGGACGCGTTGCCCCGAGCGAACGAATCGTGGTGGGAGGGTTCGGCCTGGGCCCCCGGGGGCAAGGATGCTTGCGGGACATGATCAACGAACCAGATGTACAGTTTGTAGCTATCTGCGATGCCCAGCGGGAACGTCGCGAACAAGTCAAGCGGATGGTGGATGAAAAATACGGGAACAAAGACTGCGTCATGTACCGCCATCCGTTTGAAATCCTGGCCCGCGATGATATCGATGCCCTGCTTATTGCCACGGGAGACCGGTGGCACGCATTGGCATCGATTTTAGCTGCTCGAGCGGGTAAGGATGTCTATTGCGAAAAGCCCTGCTCCATGACGATTGCCGAGAGTCGAGCCTTGGCCGCCACATTCCGCCGTTACGGTCGGATTTATCAGGCAGGGACACAGCGGCGAAATATCGGCAACTTCATCTTCGCTGTGCAGCTGGTTTGGAGCGGCAAACTTGGCCAGCTAAAGACCGTGCACGCCAACACCTTGCATCCGGCTACCACCCACGACTGGCTGCCGGAAGAACCTCTACCCCCTAAAGACGAGGTGGATTGGGACCTGTGGTTGGGGCCGGCTCCGTGGCGACCTTACAATTCGCGATATGTCCGAGGGGGGTGGCGAGGGTTTTTCGATTTCCACGGCGGGGGAATCCTCGAATGGGGTTCCCACACGGTGGACCTCTGTCAGTGGGCCAATAAGGCCGATGATACGGCTCCTATTGAATACGAGCCCGTGGGCACCCACGTCCATGCCCTTTATGCTAATGGTGTTCGTCTGATCATGCGGGATACCGGCTGGCTGGGACTCGGAACCTGCAGTGTCCGCTTCGAATGTGAAGAAGGCTGGATTGAAACGGGAGATAGCGGCCGAATTGCCGTTTGGCCGGAGTCTCTCCGAAGTGAAATTCCTGTATTCACTGAGCCGGGAACTGCTCCACGGCGGCACATCCGTGAATTTTTGAACTGTGTGAAGACCCGGTCGCAGCCTTCTTGTAATGCTAGTGTGGCTTGTCAGGCCCACATTGCCTGCCATGCTGCCTACATCGCTTGGCAGCTGGGGAGGAAACTCCGGTTTGATCCCACGAAGGATGAATTTATTGGGGATGACGAGGCCAATCGCATGCGGTCCCGAGCCACCCGAGAACCCTGGCACTTTTAACCCCTTGGTTGTGTTGTCGCTACTAAACACTAGGGGTAATATCCTTCGAACTGGGAAAAACAACCGCTTCATGAGAGAACACCGCTGTCAGGAAACCAACTGGCAACCAACAACGGGTGTGTCCCGGTAGGCGGGTTGAGCCCAGCAAGCGGAAAAGCCAATCGGCGACGAATGCAAAGGGGAATCAAAATCTTGGTCAAGGGGGCGATCCGCATGGCTGACGCAACAGTGTCCGAAGGAGACCAAAAAGTTTCCAAAAGCAAAGAGTTGGCGGTCCCATCGGAAGTGGCCGCTGGAACCGGATATCCAAGCTACAACTCGACACTTGAGGAGTTTCCCACCATGACAAACGGAAGAATTTCAAGGTTTCGAACCATCTGTGGGGCTGGGGTGGTTTTGGCCTTCAGCTTGGTCCAGACCCTCAGCCTAGGCCAGCAAAACATTTACGATCCTAAGGAAGAGCCGAAGTTGATCGAGGTGCTGGCCTCTCCGGATGCCTCTCTTCACGAAAAGGCTCTTGCATGCAAAAAGTTGGCGGTGATCGGAAGCGAAAAGGCATTGAACGCTCTGGAAAAGTTGCTGGCGGACCCGATTCTCTCCCACTATGCCCGTTTTGCCTTAGAACCGATCCCCAGCCCGCAGGTGGATCGGTTGCTTCGGGAGGCAGCCACGAGACTTTCCGGGAAGCTTCTGGTGGGGGTGATCGACTCGATCGGAAACCGGCGGGATGCGGAAGCAGTTCCGATTTTGGAAGAATTCCTCCGCAGCGAGGAAGCGGAAGTTGTGGAAGCGGCAGCTTTCGCCTTGGGGCGGATAGGGACCCCCGCTGGAGCTCAACGGTTGGAAGTGACCCTTAAAGCCCCACAACCGGTTCGGCGGATAGCTGCGGCCCAAGGTGCTCTCCGGGCGGCCGAACGCTTGAAGGCCGATGGCCAGCTGCTTTTGGCTACCAATCTCTATGAGGCAGTTTGGCGGGCCGAGCTTCCCTTGCACCTGCGGGCAGCTGGTTTGAAAGGGGCCATTCTTGCCCGAGGGGATGCGGGACTGCAGCTCCTCTTGGAACAGCTGCAGGCTAGCGATGAAGTGCTCTTCCGTACAGCTTTGGGAGTCGCCCGGGAGTTGCCGGCTACTCCGGGCTTAACAGAAAAGCTGTCGGATCTCATGAAGAAAATGCCACCCGACCGACAGGCAAAAATTCTTGCGTTGTTGGCGGACCGGGGTGACCCCGCTGCCCGGCCGGTGGTGGTGAACGCTCTGGAAGCCTCCGACCCGGAGGTTCGGCTTGCTGCCGTGCGAGCTCTCCGGAAGCTGGGGGATGCCTCGGTTGTGCCCGCACTTCTTAAAGCAGCCAGTTCGGAGGACCCGGAACTTAGGGAAACGGCTCAGGAGGTATTAACTTGGCTCCCGGGTGCCGAGATTGACCAAGCGATCGTGGCCCAGCTGGGCTCCGGTCCCGTCAACACCAGGTTGGCGGCGATCAATCTGGCCGCTCAACGGTACCTCCATGCTGCAGTGCCCGAACTGCAGAAAGCCCTCGATGCTCCGGAGGCGGAGATCCGACTGGCCGCCATTCGGGCTTTGGGTTATACCACAAAGCTCGGGGATCTTCCTATTCTCACTCAGCGGCTGATTCAAACTAAGGATCCGGCGGAACGATCGGCACTGGAAGAAGCTCTCCGAGCCGCTTGCCCGCGGATTCCCGAACGGGAAGAGTGTGCTGCCCATCTGGTCCAAATGTGGCAAACGGCTCCTGCCGAGCTCAAACCCGTTTTCCTCCGCCTTTTGGGGGTAGTAGGTGGGAAGACCGCCTTGGACACTTTAGTAAGTGCTGCTCGCAAAGGTGATGAAGCCACGCAGGATGTCGCCACCCAGGTGCTCGGGGAATGGATGGGAACCGATGCGGCCGAGCCCTTGCTAGACCTAGCCCGCAGTGATCTGCCGGAACGATTCCGCATCCGAGCCTTACGGGCTTACATTCGAATTGTCCGGCAGTTTGATCTGCCCGAAGCCCAGCGGGTCGAGATGTGCCGGAAGGCCCTCGCCGCCGCTACCCGGGATGCAGAGCGTCGCCTGGTGGTCGAGGTCTTGGGACGGGTTAATACTCCGGACTCCCTGGAAGAGCTTGTCAAGCTCCTCGATGACCCGCAACTTACCGAGGATGCCGCTCAAGCAGCATTGACCGTTGGTGAAAAGCTAGTCGGTAGCCACCGCGACGTGGTCCGAGCCGCCGCCGAACAGGTGCTCCAAAAGAGTAAGAATCCCGAAACTCAATCTCGGGCGAAAGCCCTGCTACAGCGGGCAAGATAAGGGTTTGCCCCACTTCATGCTGCATTTTCCCTCAAAAACTAAGGCGGTAATCTCGGGGTAATTGCCCCGAGGAACTGAGGGCTGGATCAACCGGCCCTCTTTTTTTCTACCCACCGGCTCGGCCAACCCCTCCAAGACAATAATCTTGCCGGTGTAAGCCTGCACCGCTTGCCGCAGGATGGCCCCTATCCAATAGCCGGACCCGAGCTTGTATTCACAGCATTGCCGACAAAAGACTCGGACCTTAAGGCTTCGAACGGATTCCGCGGGAAAGTTCTGACCGGAAGGTCGATTTTGCAGAAAGGATTGCCGAAGGGCCCTCGTCGGTCCCACCCCTTGGCAAGAGCAAAGCCGGCCAATATGGTGATATCTTTAGACAACCGCTGAACAAACTTTGCAGATAAACCGCCGGGGGACTTGGAAAAGTGAAATTCCCCCAAAGGACCTTCGTGCTTGAACTTGTAAAGCACTCGTGAGGGTCAGGTCTGCCCAGTTTTTGCTTTAGCCTGAGGGTTATTCAGTGTTACGAAGAGCCAGCTTTTTCCTGCTCTATTTCGGATTCTGTCTCATAACTCCCGGTTGGAGTATTGCCGGCCAAGTCATGGCAGGAAAATCGGTACCCTCCGACCAATCGGCTCCATCCGGACCGGAAGAGAGCATCTTAACCCCGGGCACATCAAGTACAGTGCAGTTCCAGCCTTTCGGGATTCGTGTGGTGGACCAGTCCACCGGGCGGGGGGTGCCTCTTGTGGAGCTTACTACCGTCCATGGGGTCCGTTACGTCACGGATAGTGCCGGCTGGATCGCCTTCTTTGAGCCTGAACTCATGGGCCAAGAGGTATTTTTCTTTGTCCGCTCACATGGCTACGAGTATCCCAACGATGGTTTTGGATTCGCCGGCGTTCGGCTTCGGGTAATTCCAGGGGAAACTGTCACCATCCCCATTAAGCGAAAGAACCTGGCAGAGCGACTCTACCGAATTACCGGGCAGGGAATCTACCGCGATAGCCTCCTTCTTGGTCAACCTGTGCCCAAGACTTACCAGCCCTTAGCCGGGGGTGTCTTAGGCTGCGATAGCGTTCTGACGGCTATCTTCGCTGGGAAAATCTATTGGTTCTGGGGAGACACCCAGAGAGCAAGTTATCCTCTGGGCAATTTCTGGACCACTGGGGCCACTTCGCTCCTTCCGGGGCCAGGCGGAGTGGATCCGGAAGAAGGAATTGCTTTTGACTACTTCGTGGGCGAAGACGGTTTTGTTCGGGGTATGGCTCCGATTAATCGGGCAGGACCTGTGTGGCTCAACGGCCCCGTTGTCTTACGGGATGCCACCGGTAGGGAACGGATGTACGCCCATTATTCCGTCATCGATCCTAAAAGTAGCTCGTTTCAGGCCATCGAGCGGGGACTTGCTATTTTCGACCCACAAGATCAAATCTTCCGACGGCTTGAGGTTTTCCCTGAAGAAGCCCTCTTCCCCGATGGAGCCCATCCCATCGTAGTGTCCGACGATACTGGATCATTTGTTTACTTCTGTAATCCTTTCCCCCTTTTGCGAGTAAGGGCACAGGAGGAGTTCCTTCGCGATCCTACGGCTTATGAGTCTTTCACGCCCCTTGCCCAAGAGAGCACGTTGAAAGAGCCGAGATTAGAGCGAAATTCGGTCGGGCAATTGGTTTGGGGTTGGAAAACGGCCACCCGGTTTCTTACCCCAAGCGAACTTCGGCGGATGATTGGGGAAGGACAGCTTTCCCCAAAGGAGGCGATTCTCCTCTTGTACGATGTGCGGTCAGGTCGGCCGGTCGTGCCTCACCGCGGTTCGCTTGCCTGGAACGCCTATCGGCAGGCGTTTGTCATGATCTTCACGGAAATTGGGGGTACCTCCTTCCTGGGAGAAGTGTGGTATGCGGAGGCCGACTCCCTCCTCGGACCCTGGGCTTATGCCCAGAAAATCGTGACCCACGACCGCTACAGCTTTTACAATCCCAAACATCATCCATTTTTTGATCGAGAAGGCGGACGATGGATCTATTTTGAGGGAACGTACACAGCGGCATTCTCCGATGCTCCTGTCCCTACCCCCTTTTATGACTACAATCAGATTATGTACCGGCTAGACATGAATCATCCGGATCTGGTGATCCCGGTTCCTGTCTATTTGCACACGGGAGGAGACGGTTCACCGCGGCTTGCTACCCGCTGGGTGCTCCCCAGAGTGGCCCAGGCGAACCACGCCCCGCCTACTTATCCTCTGGGCCGGGTCCGCTTTTGGGCGTGGGACCGCCCCCGGGAGAATCTTGTGCCGGTGTATGCAACGAAAGTCCCCTCGGGAAAGTGGCAACTTGCTCTCGGAAATGATCCTCCCCAAGAGTCCGCCCAACCGGTTTTCTACGTGCTTTCCACAAGCACTCCGAAGGCAGGCGGCTTCGGTTTATCCGCGGAAAGCAAGGACAATTCAGAGGTTTCCGCCCAAAGGAACTGGTCGGGAAGTAACGTCAAGATTCCCCTGCTGCGGCCGGTACTCCTTTCCGAGTGGCAGCTGCCCGACGGTACTTTCGTCTACCAACTGGAAAACGAGGAGGCACCCCCGGGGGCCCGAAAGATCAGAGATCTGGGATTTGTGCTCCCCCACCCCTACGGCCGAATTGAGTTTCGTCACGGCCAGCACAGCAACACCCATTAAAACGAGAAGAGCGAAGGTAACCAGGCAACTTTAAGAAAACAGAAAGGATCTCTGCCCGGAAAAGCAAGCCTGGTTTGCTTGAACCATGTCACTGCTGCCGGGAAGTTTTTGTTACCGAAGACGAAATTTCCCGAAAGGTGATCGGATTGCATCCCTTTCTAGGCCTGAAAGTCCTAGCACTTACAATCTCCCTTTTGCCATTTGTAGGGATGTCTCCGGGGAACCCTCATGAAAAAAGAATCCGGGCAATTTTGCGGAAAATCTGGCCGGTCGGAGGATATCGGGCGGCGTTTCCTCCTACAATCCTCTGGCCAGAAGGGCTTTTCTCTTGGCCACCGGTTTCCGACCGGGCTTGATGAGAATAATGTGCCACAGAGGCACAGTTTTTCGGAACTTTCTGGGAAAAGTTGTCCTCTAACTTACAGGGCGGACTAACTAATAAGGCGGCATGTGATCGCGGATTCCGAGTTGGTGCAACGGACCCTGAATGGTGACCGAGCGGCCTTCGGCCAGCTCATCGAGAGACATTTTGCCTCACTGTTTAATTTTGTTCTGCCTCTGGTGAATCATCAGCATGATGCTGAAGATATCGTACAGGAGAGTTTCATCCGAGCCTTTCGACGGTTGGAAACGTTTCAATCACGTAGCGAGTTCAAGACGTGGCTCTACGCCATAGCCTACCGGTTAGTCCGCCGAAAACGTCGGCGAAAGCCGATCAATGAGGCTGACCTGACGAGTCCGTCCGACAACCATTTTCGGGGAGGGGGGCTACCTTCTAAAACAGGTTCGACCGACCCTAAAGAGGAGATTGACCGGGCAGAATTGGTTCTTGCCGTGAGGAAGGCCATTAGCGAGTTGCCGGAAGTTTACCGGGCGGCAGTGGTGCTGGTGGACCTAGAAGGTCTAGATTACCGCTCGGCAGCCGAGGTCATGAAAGTGCCAGTGAACACGGTCAGAAGCCGATTGGCCCGGGCGAGGGAGTTACTGCGAAAAAAACTAAAGTCGATTTTATGATTCACACAATTGCTAATTGCCCCAGACGGTTACAATTCACAGGCCGAGCTACATAAGAAAAATAGACAGCATGCATCGAGTGGATAAGCTAGGTGGTTTAGTACAACTCCGGAAGTAAGCATTTTCGTCGACTAGGAGGTTTGAAGGCCGGGGAAGGTTTGAAGGAAACAAGTGAATTCTCCTAAAGTGGCAAATCGATAGCAAAAAAGGAGTGTTTATCATTACATACGGGGGTGGTCAAATCCCAGGCAAATAAGCCGGGTACACCGCACCATAGCCTCGGGCCTGCCGAGCGAGAACGCGAAGACTTTCTTTGGTGGGGAACCGGGCCGGGAAAACTTAGAGGATGGGTAATCTCAGGACACTTACCGGAGGTCAGGCTGGTGGCGTAGGCGGACGAAAGCGGGGGATTCCTCCCGTCACCCGGCATAGGAGAGGGCCCAAGCAATGGTGGGGCAAAGAGGCGATCCTACCCCCGTCCGAGATGTCCCACAAACGGAGAGTCGATGTCCCAGGAAGAAAGGGTCTTTGCGGGCAGTAATCTCTGACCGTAAGAGAACCGACGTCCGAGAGATGGGTTCGAATATGAGTAACACCACTTAACGCTTCACATGGTTTAGGACCACGAATGGGCCGGATATCACGTAAGGACTTAGAACGCCTCAGTGCCTACCTCGACGGAGAGTTGTCTCCGGAGGAACGGCTCATTGTGGAGGCTCGATTGGCTTCGGAACCGCAACTCCGCAGTCGCCTGGAGCAACTCCGGCGGATTCGCGAGTTGCTCCGCTCTCTTCCCCCCATTTCGGTCCCCCCCAATGTTGTATCGAAAACCCGGCTGAGGGTAGAATCTGAGTCCGCGAAGCACGCAGCGGCTAAGTTGGCTCAACCATTGGATATTGTCGAAGAAGAAGTTCCAGTTCTGTGTGAAGCAGTTCCAGTTTTGTGTGAGGGCTACATCAACCCCCCAGAAGGGATCCTCTCGGCCGAATACCTTACATCCGAACACCTTACAAAGGAAAACGGAACAAAGGCTGAACAAACCCCTAAATCTGCCCAATCCGTCGGAAGCAATTACTCCGCCCTTTGGCGGGAAATAGCCGGGCGGCTCCTTCGGCCGCGAACATGGTTCTGGCCCGCGGTGGCCGTAGGGGTGGCAGTTCTGATTTCCTTCCTCCCGATGGACATAGAGCAGAGGACTTCTCCTCGGCAACGCTCGGTTGCCTTGAAGGCCGATCGAAGCGTAACTCATCAGGCAGAAATGGCAACCGACGAGCCCGCCACCGCTGGGGTCCTAAAAGGCCCGCCCTTAGCTCCGGCTTCTGAGAGTGCTAATGCTCTCGGTGTGAATGCCAGTCAAGCTCCGCACCCGGCGGATGGGGTAACCGTACCGTTTGCCGAAGGTATTTCTAGAGCTGCCCAGGTGCCCGAGGAACTCACCACGGAAAAAGACAAGGGGGGAGAAGCCCCTCAGGGGCAGGCCGCGGAGTCTGGTTCGCTCCGTGAGATCGGGGCACCAGCTCCGGAGGCAAGTCCTCGAGAAGGACTTGGGACGTCCCTCCGCCGGGCCTTGAGTGAGCATCAGGAGCCGTATACCCGCGGCAGGGTCGAACTGAAAGCTTCAGAATCAGAAGAGGTTCGAGCTGCTCCCACCCCAAGTTATCCCGAAGCCGTAGCCTCGGTGATTTTGGAAGTGTCGTCAGATCTGCTTCGCGACCAAAAAAGTCATTTACTGCACCTTGCTTCGCGGAATGGACTTGAGGTTTTGCCGTCACTTGAGAAGGAAAGAGCTCAGCACCCGGAGATGGGAGGTGGGGCGTTATGGGGAGCCCCCGGACTGGCCCCTTCCATCGCAGCAGATTCGTTTCCTCCGCTTCAAAGGCAAGCGGTTAGCGGGAAAGTGTCCGACCGAATAGCTGCGGATCTTTTGACCCAAGGTGACACGGAGATCCTTCGTCTAACCGGAGGGGAAGAAGAGATCAAGAGGTTCGTGATGGAATTGACCGGGCAAACGGGTCCACTTCGGTTCCGGGGGGTCCTGGTCCCGGAGCAACTTGCTAAAACACCGTTGGGAGAATGGTTCCTTACGACACTGCCGCCGGCAAAGCCCCTTCCCGAGGAATTTGGCGAGGCCAAAGAGCCCTATCTTGCCGAGCAGACCCGGAGGACCGCTCGAGCCGGAGCTCGGTTCAACGTAGCCCCAATTCTTCCTCCTCCCGGCAGAATTAAGCTTAGCCCGCAAGCTGAAAAAGTCCGCAATGGCGGTTCACCACTAGCACCTCAGAAAGCTGAGTTTGTGATGGGAGCTGAGCCGGAACGCACACCGCACCATCCCCCACCCCACCTTTCCCACTATCTTATTGAAATTTATCTCGTGCCTTCATCGATCGCTCCTACCGAAGCACCCCAATAGCCCGCTGGGATCTTCCCGGAAATTGCTACCGGCTGTAGAGCCGTTGGTGTGGTGTTTGCTGCTTGCTTACTGGCTTAATAACCTGCAGGTTCCACTCCGTCATCGGGAGAAATTCCCCGGAAAAGCTGACAGCCGCCGAAGACTCAGGCTTCTATCCGAATCGATCGTGAAGGCCAAGATGCCTCCAAGACTCTTTTTGTCCAGGCTGCTCTTCTGAACATACGTACAAAAAGATTTGCTTGGCGTTTCCCGATTAGACTTTGGGATAGGTTCTTCCCCGGGAAGCACCCCTCAGAAGGTAACATCATCCGTTCACCGCGCCTCACCGTTTGAAGATCCTCCTGAAACGGGAGCAAAGTCCTCCGGCCGAAGCGGCGGACGGCGGGGATCCGGCCGGTATAGGCAATCCGGTTCGGACTCCAAAGGATCGCCTGTCACGGCGAAAGCCCGGGCCCGACTTCCGCCGCAAACATACCGGTATTCGCATACCCCACACTTGCCTTTAAACCCGTCAGGATTTCGCAAGGCTACAAAGAGAGGATGCTTTTGATAAACCTCGACCACGGAATCTTGGGGAAACCGGCCGCAGGGAATCGGGAGAAATCCGGCGGGATAAATCTCGCCAATGTGGCTTACGAACATCACCCCTTTTCCATCGGTGACTCCCAGCGGGGCACGGTGAATGCGACTGGCAGGCCGCCCCGTTCCGGGTTTACCCTCTTCAACTAGGCCAGCTGGTTCCCCCTCCCTGTTAAGTGAAGACTCAGTGGGACTAGCGGAACCCTCCGTCGCCCCCCTTCGATCTTCAAGGGAATGATTCGGGGGCACCCCCTGAGCGAGTGGGGGCTGAAGCGGATGGCCCCCGTGCTGCAAAACGTAGCGGCGATAATGCGGAGCCTCGGTCGTTTTGATTCCGTAAGGCTGACGCCGAGCATGATACCACAGCCGGGCAAAAACCTGCTCATACTCCCCTGGGGAAATCCGCACTTCCTGCACCCCACGACCCACAGGGACCAGGAAGAAGACGGACCACATGGCAATCCCCCACTGGGCCAAAAGCTCGGCGATAGCATCGATCTGATGGATATTTCGCCGGGTTACCGTAGTGTTTACCTGGACAGGTATCCCCAATTCCCGGGCCGTTTGGAGCATCTCCATCGTACGGGCAAAACTTCCTTCCCACCCACGGAAACCATCGTGGGTGGCAGCATCGGCCCCGTCCAGGCTGATGCCAAGCGCGCGGATCCCCGCCTCCTTTGCCCGAGCCAAGGCCTCCCGAGTGGCCAAAGGTGTCGCCGAAGGCGTCAGAGCTATTTCCAATCCCAGAGAGGTGCCATACTCAATCAGCGAATAGATATCCGACCGTTTGAGCGGATCCCCTCCGGTGAGAACTACAGAGGGAGGACGGGGAAAACTGGCCACTTGGGCAAGCAAGGCACGAGCCAGCTCTGTAGAAAGTTCCTCTGGATGAGGATCCGGCTGAGCCGAGGCCCGGCAATGCTTGCACACCAAGTCGCAAGCTTGGGTCACCTCGTAATAAAACAGCATTGGCGAAATGGGGAAGTCTTCAACCCGATAGGGCCGACGACTTCCAAATCCCCCGGGATGAGCGGGTTGATAGTTCGAAGTGTTTTGAGCTACCCTCATAAATTCTCGATAAACTCGTGTGGATCTTCAGAAACTGTCGGGGTAGAGCCCCGTACAACAACCCCCGAATTTTTTCCGACTTTGCTTGCCAGAGCTTGCCGACTTTTGGTTGCTCGCAAAAGCTGCGGGTGGCCCATCGCCCCTCCGCGGTACTTGGGGCAGATTTTTGTCAGTCCATCTTGTTATTAATATCATATACCAAAAGGCAACACCGCTGCCACGTAAATCTTTCCTCTATGCTCTTACCAAATGCTCGACGGTGGCCAAAGTATGTATCTCCGGTAATCCCCGAAACATTAAAAGTTTGACCAAAATACGGGGACGCACGTTAGAAGTGGGCACTCTTGCGGGGAACACTCTGGCGAGGAGCGACTCGGGCAAACTCTGCCCTCCGGAAGATCCACCAACTCCCCAGCATGAGAAAATTTCGGGGCTTCGGCCAATCCGGCCGGATGCAGTTGCCTCTCCATCCTCACAAATTCGGGAAACGGTTAACCCAGGCAACTTCCGAATCCAAGCCTCCTGGGGACCAGACTCCTCACTATGCGGCAGCCAAGGGCGAAATTTCAATCGCCGGTTCGGCCCGAGCTCCCTTCCCAGCCTTTTTGCCCAGCAGAGTGTCGATCGAAGCTTACCCCAACACCGAGCTATCAAGGCCTCACGGCTCGTTATAGACACGGATTTCGCACACACCCATATCCGGGCGGGCTCGTTCGATCACCAATCGGAGCCGATCGGCGGTTACCTCGGGGAATTGCAGGACCCGTCGACGAGCGGAGTTACCTCTTACCTCAAGAATTGTCCGCCAACTGTCCCTTTCTGGTACCTCCAAGCGGAAATCGTCCGCCCGCATGGCTTGGGATTGGAAAGAGATGTGCACGGTGTCGAAGGTAACCGCTCGACCAAAGTCCAGTTCTAACCATTGAGGCAAGGAGGCCTCCGGATGAGGTCGCCAAGAGTTTGGCCAGCCACGGATTGCCCGGGCAAATCCGTTAATGACGTTTTCGGGATGGAACATCCTTTCCGGATCCCGCGAAACCGGCTCAAGGGACCGTTCCTCAGCTGCCGGGGCTTCCTCGGGCAGTTGCAGGCTAAACATGTAACAATCGGGCATGACCTGCCACCGACCGCCGCCACCGCGATAGGCCCGGGCAGTATTTTCCGGAGCGGTCCTAAACAACCGCCACTGCAGTCCATCCCTCCTCGGTAACCAAACATAGTAATAACCGGCGGGAAGATCGACATCGAAACGAAACTCCACCCAACTGTCCGATTGTGCCGGGACCGTCCCCCGAGCCTTGGCTATGGGCTGTTCCGGCTCGAAAGCCCCCAAAACCTCCGCCCGACACAGCGTGGCATCTACTTGGATCGGTGTGGTAGCAGTGGAAAGCAGAGCAAGCCAAATCGAACCCAACCGGCCACCTTTAAAGTAAAACATCACCGCCCGATCGTGGTCCATCCGATGGACGTGAGCGGGAACCGGCGGAGGAATGACCACCGGCGGCGAAAAACTGGAGGCCCGAACTGCCCGAGCCTGCCGAGCCAAATCCTGGGGATCTTGATTGGGCAAATCGATCAAATAACAACCATCCTTCAACAATTGTTGCTGCAATTCGGAAATGTACTTCTGTCCTAACTCCCGTGGGAGCACATCGTACCGCTTTGCCAGTGCTGCAGCCGTACCCACCGCTTGGCCCTGAAGACCACAAGTCACCATCACTCGGGTAGCCCCCAAAGCAACCCGGGAAACCGAAATGCACCTTCCAGCCATCATGAGGTTCTCGATATCCTTGCTATATAAGCTCCGGAAGGGAATGGAAAACTTCACCCGATGGGAAAATTCGGCTGGTGGAGCAGTGTCGTAGAACCCCCCCGGTGGATGAAGGTCTATGCCCCAACCCCCGTAAGCAACCCGATCGGGGAATAAAGTCTGCCGGGCGATATCGTGCTCGGTCATCACGTAATCACCGATTAACCGGCGGGATTCTCGTTTGCCCACCACATGACCTACCCACGTCAGGCGGTAATAAGGTGCTTCTTCCGCATACTTAGAACAATGATTCTTTAGGTGATCCCATAGCCCCCACACGATTCGAAGAAGCTCGTCGCGGATTTCCTCAGCATCGTCGTAAGTGTTCAGCATTCCACCATATTCGATAACCCACTGCCAGCCGCCAAATTGAAGCTGGGGATGCCGCCCAATAGTGAAATCCCCACACGAGCTAAATTTTCTGGCCCATGGGGGAGCATGAAATTCCTCTGGAGCTGGCATCCGTTGGCTCGCAAACCGGATTGTTCCGCCCATGGTGTAAGAGTCGCCTACCTTCGGGGCCCGACTCTCCCCGTACAGGGACTGCGGCTCTCGACCGTGCCGATACTCTGCCCCTGCCCAAACCCCAATGGAACCATCCCCGGTACAATCAATGAAAATCCGTCCCGTAAACAAATACCGCTGCCCGGTGATCACGTTAAGGGCCTTTACACCTGCAATCCGTGTGGGTGAAGCCATTTCCACACCGGTGGCGTGGGTGTTTAGGAAGAGATCTAGATTTGGCTCGGCCTGCACCAGCTTGAGCAAGCGTTCAGAATATCCCTGGACCGGCCCTCGCACCTCTTCGATAATTCCCCCCTCCCCCGGATCGAGCGGTTCCCGCGTCATGTCACCTTCGGGATTAACAAGAATTTCTTCGCTGGCGTTTCCTCCAAGGACCGGCCGGTTTTGAATCAGCACCGTTTTTGCCCCCAACCGGGCTGAAGCTACCGCAGCAAAAGTGCCCGCCAACCCACCCCCTACCACCACCGTATCGTAGGGGCCGAGCACCTTCCACTCTCGGCTTACCCCCCCATAACGTTCGCGGGCCTCGCTCAGTGCTGCAGGATCGTCCGGGGGCCGGAAACTCGGATCCGCAGACAGCACCAAGGCATCACATCGCCCATAATGACCCGTCAAATCCCGCAGCCGAACTTCCAGTCGACCGGCCGGAACCTCCACTTCGCCTCCATCTTCCCAAATCCAACGCGGCTGTTTACTCTCGCCAAAAACCTTTGGAATCTCTTTGCCCCCCAAAATGACCTTAAATCGGCCAGGACTAAACTCGGGAAGCCAATCCCGATTCCGAACCCAAACCCGATACCGTCCGTGCCGAGGGATCTCCACTTCAGTCACCGCATCCTCCACGGGACCATAGAGGCCGATGGCCAATAGATAGGGGGATCCCATCTGATCAACAAACTGGGCATCATTGACCCAGCCCCCAAGTCGAGCAAATTGCTCCGCTTCTAACCAAATAACCGCCGATTGGGAAGAATTTGTCGCCGCACTATAACTTCGTCCACTGCCTGCGAACACCCACCCTATCAAAAGGCCGGCATAAAGAAGACATCGAGCAACCCCAATCCACCACCGACCACCGATGGCCAACATAGCCTCTCTCCTTTACTTGCGAAGGGAATTAGGTCCAAGTTGCGGCATTGGGTGAGGCCAACTTGCCCTTTCTCCGCAATTGGCCTGACCAATAACCTCGCTCGCTCACAAGCCGGCAGCCTGCCGAGATTTTCCTTCCTTTGCCCCCTCATAATCCGTACTCCACGATGATTGATCTTGGACAGATAGCATCCTTAGATTACCCCGAATAAGGACCATCGGCAATCACTTTGGGTCAAAAAGTTGGGAAAAATGGCGATATTTTTCCATCCTGGCCCTACTCTGCTAGTGAACCTCCTTGGAGCTCTCAACCCCGATCAACATTTCCCTCACAAATCGCGATCCTTTCAACGCTGGTCAAATCCCTCACCTTCTTCGAACTGGGAAATCCCTCCATTTTTCTAGGGAAAGTTGTTAGGAAAAGGAATTGGAGTGCAGACCGGAGCCCACTCCAACTCACACATTTCCTCTTCTAAGCCATGTTCATAATGCCCCTTCTAGAACTCGCTTGAAACCCCGGGCAACGGCAAATCTTCTGAACCACTCTCCAAATCCTTATGAAGCACTCTCTAACTGAACAAAGGTTGGGAAAAAATGATCTTTACGACGGTGCTCCCTCTTCATATTTCCGCACAATGATTGCTGAATTGATCCCTAACATGCCGAACGACAAATTCAATATCGTGCGGACTTCTGGTAACTTTTCCGGCCGGTTGGCGACCAAGCCCGGCAGCTCGCAGGCGGGATCGAGATGATCCAGATTAATCGTGGGGTGACACCAATGATCCTCGAAAGCGGGAAGGTTGCCTGCAAGCTCGAGGGCAGCGGCTGCTCCCATGGCATGGCCGATAAAGCTCTTTGTGTTGTTAAAACGCGTTCGCTCTTTGCCGCTCCAAACCGCCCGCAGGGCCTGACATTCTAACGCATCGCCGGTGATGGTTCCTGTGGCGTGGGTACTGACGATATCGATGTCCTGGGGTTCTAGGCCGGCCCGCTGAAGTGCTGAACGGATGCACTCGGCCTGCCGCTCGGGCAAAGGTAAAACAAAATCATGGGCATCACTGTTGATGGCATACCCCACGATTTCGCCGTAAATCCGTGCTCCCCGGCGGCGTGCATCTGCCAATCGCTCCAGTACCATGATGCACCCACCCTCGGAAACCACAATCCCGTTGCGATCACGGTCGAACGGTCGGGAAGCCTTCGTAGGATCTTCATGCCACGCGAGTGCCCCTTCACTGCGAAAACTTGCGAAGATGCCGAAGGTGTGAATACTTTCGGATACCCCGCCCGCCAAGGCGATATCGCATTCACCCAATCGGAGCATCTGTACACCATGGATCAGACCTACGTTTCCTGCAGCACAAGCAGCTCCCAAACAATAGTGAGGTCCCGTGATTCCCATGTTTAGGGTGACCTCACCGGCCGGGTTGTTGGCCACCGTCCGCGGATTGTGGTAATGAGACCAAACCTGCAGGTCGTAGTTGTACTGCCCCAAAAGGTAAATTTCGTTTTCGGTTTCTACATTCCCGTGCTCGGTTACCCCTATGTAAACCCCCACCCGGGACTTATCGACTGCGTTCCACTCGAGGCCTGCATCTCGGACTGCTTCCTGGGCACAAAAGATAGCGATACTCCCCGCCCGAGTACCCCGGCGAAGATCCTTGGCCCGTTGATACTTCCTTTCGTCGAAGTGGCATACACCGGCCAATGTGGTCCCAAAGTAGCGGATCTCGTACCGCTGAATACCACTTCGCCCCGAAAGCAATCCTTCGCGAAATTCCGCCAAGCTATTCCCAAGGGGGCAGGTCAGTCCCACCCCTGTGATCACGATTCGCCACTCGTCCGGATTCCAACTGGGGGGACGTCGCACCATACTGGCTCTTTTGGATATTCCTCCGATTTGTTGTTGTCGAAAATCTTACGGCATCACGTCGGACAGATAGCCTCGGCACACATATCCGTGTTGGGCTTTGCCCAGCAATTCTGAAGGATTCCGGCCCAGCGAGCGGATGGCACATCCTAGTAGCCCGAAGAGCCGGAGATACCCGCCTGGAAGCGGTCCGCCCGATACCTACCACCAGATCGTTCCTTGTCGGAATGTATCCCGAACCCAGAACGTCCGCTTCCGGGCTACCTTCCGCTATTCTACATTAAACGCGGAAGTCAAAAGGGAGTAGACAGGTGTACTGAGAACATCCTCCGCAAGTTTCCAGAGGCGGTGACAGGGATCCTCAGGACCCGGGGAGAAAAGATTGGCGAATCCGTGAGGGTTCTCTCCGCTTGCTGGGCGAAATAGAAACAGGGTTCCGGAAGAAAAAGGCAAAGGGGAAATCCTTCAATCCGTGGTCAATAGAGAAGCCTTGTTTGCGGTAAAGTCTTCTGCAGCTGGGCGATAGCCTCCCGGGAAAGACCGGTTTCAGCCACATCCAAACTTTGCAGTTGCTTTAACTGTGAAAGCTCTTCCTCCACCCCCTGTTGCAGGGGAGTTCCCCGTAATACAAGATGCTGAAGATTCTTTAATTGCGACAATTTTCCTAGCCCCCGGCCTGTTACCTTGGTTCTAGCAAGGCCGAGTGCCTCTAGGGAGGAGAACCCGACCAAATACTCGACGGCAGGATCGCCCACCTGGGTTTCCCGCAATTCGAGGACCCTTAGTTTCTGGCACTGCCGCAGAGCCGCAAGTCCCTCAGCGGTTACGGAGGTGCCGCTAAGGTCCAAAAACTCTAGCTCGGTTAACGCCGCCAGATGGGTTAAACCCTGATCGGTGATTGCCGTTCCGCCCAAGGCCAGGCCCCGTAATCCGGTGAGCTTTCCAACCGTGGACAAAGCCTCATCCTTAATATCCGTGCCCAGTAAAGCCAGAAACTTTAACCGGCCTGATTCTGCCAGCCGGTCGAGGGTGGCCGGCCCCGTTCCCGGCGGGGCATAAAACTCCTCCAGGGAAAGCTGCTTCACCAAAGCAGCCAAAGCCTCATCGCTCACTTTTGTGCCCATGAGGTTTAGACTCTGCAGGTGGGATAGCTTCGCGAGGTGGGGTAAACCTTCGTCAGTAACGGCAGTGAATTTTAGATCAAGCACGCGGAGCCGAGGAAATCCAGCCAGAGCACCAAGAGCCTTATCCCCCACCTTTGTGCGGGCAAGACTAAGTTCCTCCAACCGAAAAGGGATGAAAGGATGTTTACATTCTGCCCATGCTTCGATGCCTTCGTCGGTAACGGCGGTACCTTCTAAACCGAGCTTGCGAAGCCTGGGCAAAAAGGCCAACAAAGGAAGTCCAGCGTCGGTGATCGCGGTTCCAGCAAGATTAAGTTCTTCCAGACTCCCGAAGTCATTAAGGATTGTAATCCCCAAGTCGGTGATTCCCGTTCCACCCAACCACAGGCGGCGAAGCTCGGGGAGCCCGGTTAGCCGTAATAGGTCGGCATCGCTGATGGGTGTGCCAGATAAATTGACCGCCACCACCTGGGACCGCTCGCCAACTGCACTTACAAGGACCTGCCCTCCTAACTGACGCACCCACTGGGCCACAGCAAGCTCTTCGGTCCGAAGAGAGGCATCCGGCAGCTCTCTCTCCCGGCCCATCCCCCCACCTTCCTTCGCCAGATCGCCACCCGCCTCCCCTTGGGAGAGCGAGGCCTGGGAATCCTCCGAAGAGTAAACTCCGAGTCCCCAGACGAAGGGAAATACACCCAGAATAAACCCCAGTAGCCAGGGCCGAATCCAACCTGACCTGAAAGAGCCGACAAACGAAAGGGAGGTATGGACCGTGGTTTGTCCTGGCAAAGCGTTTCTCCCTTGGCCTCTCCGAGCCGCCTTCCCAAGGACTTGCTCGCAATAGAATTCGAATAATCAAGACCGGCCCCGCACCGGAAGCCCCCGGCTTCATGGGTCGGAAAGGCATCAACCGAAGGATTATGTGGCTTTGGCTGCTTCGGCAATCAATTCTAAAGTTTCGTCGATTTGCTCAGGCCGGGTAAATCCAATAGTAAACGCATGAACACAGCCACAGCCGAGAGCCAGTTTCAAAGCCTCCAGCCGCTTTTCTCGACTATCGTAACCAGTTTCTCCATAGATCTTCATGCCGAGGACACCCCGCCCTTTAGCCGCCATCTTTTGCATTTCCGCAATGACTTTGTCCGCATCTTCGTCCATATGAAGCTTGAAGGGGTTAATCCGGACGAGGTGTACATCCAAGTCAGGGCAATCGACACTGGCCACCAAAGGCTCGTACCCATGGCAGGAAACCCCCACAGCTCGGATCCGACCCTTAGCCTTCTCCTCGAGGAGGACGTCCAACACCGGCCGCATTTGGGTGGGAAAATCACCGGTTGTCATGCAGTGCATTAGGACACAGTCGAGATAGGGGGTGTTGAGCTCCCGCCGGAACCGCTCGATGTCCGCCCGAGCAACTTCTGGATGTTTGGCCCGCGTCTTCGTCAAAATGAAGAATTCCTCTCGAGGTAAGCCCCGCATGGCTTCGCGGACATAAAGATGGGTCATGTAGGCGTCGGCGGTGTCCACGTAACGGAGGCCCGATTCGTAGGCATAGCGGAATAATCGGATAAAGCCTTCCATGCCCAATTCCCGCTGCTGCCGACCGCCGTTGGTTCCCGTGCCAATTCCCAGGACGGTGGTCCGCAAACCGGTATTCCCCAGGGAAACCAAATCGGTACCCGAGCTAATCCGTAGGGCAGAACTTGCCGGGACAGCCTGTGGGCCCAAGAGGCCAATTCCGGCAACCGCCGCGGTACCTTTCAAGAACGAGCGTCGAGAAAGCTGAACCATCGCAGGTCCTCCTCTGGCGGTGTGAAATCGTCCTTTTCTTCCCACGCCCAAATTCGCTTGACGGATATCAATTATGGCACAAATCCCAGATTTTGTCCTGGCCGCCGCCGGCTCCCGGGGCTTAGTTTAGAAACCTCGAGTAAATCTGAGACTGCACAAACGAAAGTCGAGCGGGTTTACCCCCCAAAGTTCCACCGGCCTTTTCGGCACCATTTTATGGCAAAAACCGACAAATGCAACGCCAAAAAGAAATCGGAGATTCCTCATCGCCGGGATCATCTTTGGTTTGAAGAGTGTTGGAACACTGGTTGAATGCAGCCGCTAGCAGTTCTTACCCCCAACGAAGCACGAGGTACGAGAAACGGGTAGATGGCCCAACGAACTCTCCGTATTCCCTGTTGTACGGCCGATCCATTTCGGTGCTCAAACCGGACTCTGCCCCCGACAAACTTTATCCTAACCTTTAACCTTGACAGGTGGACTATCATCCGCTAGGCATACACCCGGCCACCGACCAAAACCGGCCACCGACCAAAAAGGGAGTAGATACTCTCCGACTCTGGACACCCCTTTGACCAGGCCACTCTGCCCAGATGAAACCTCAGCAAACAAGCATTGTTGCCACGAAGTACCCAGAAAACTCAAAGCGTTTCGCCTAGGTTCTGTCTTAAAGGTCCATGGCCCCAAAAGGTTGCCACTCCACGCAAGATTGGTAGAATAGCGATCACTTTGTAGAGTCCGGACCTCTGGCTCATGGAATTAATCTTGGAAGCTACTACTTTCCGCTAGATAGGCGGATAATGCCTATTCACACTAACCGAAGAAGGCTAGGCCCGAAAACCTATTCCCAATTTCTGTTTTTCAAGGGTTGCCGATAGGAAGAGTACGAAGCAAAGGAGAAGGCAAGATATGCAAACTAGGCCACTGGGACAATCCGGAATTCAAGCATCTGTAGTGGGATTTGGTGCCTGGGCCATTGGAGGGTGGATGTGGGGTGGAGCTGATGAACGTCAGTCCATAGCCGCCATCCATCGAGCCATTGACCTGGGGATGAATCTCATCGATACTGCCCCGATGTATGGCTATGGATTATCGGAGGAAATCGTTGGCCGGGCAATCAAGGACCGCCGGGACAAAGTAGTATTGGCCACCAAATGTGGCCTAATTTGGTATCGGGACGAAGGGGAATTTTTCTTTTACGCGGACGAGCGGGGAATTTCAGCAGGTCCTGGACCCTATAAAGTCTACCGTTGTCTCCGACCGGAATCGATCCGAGAAGAGATCGAAAAGAGCCTTTCTCGCCTGCAAACGGATTACATCGACCTCTATCAAACCCATTGGCCCGATGCCACCACGCCGGTGGAAGACACGATGGCCTGCCTACTGCGGCTGAAAGACGAAGGGAAAATTCGAGCCATTGGAACCTCGAATGTGAGCGTGGACCTTCTCGAAAGGTATCGGAAACTCGGTCCAGTCGATTCTACGCAGGAAAAATTCAGCATGATTGATGTGGGCATCGTGGAGACTGGGCTAACGGAGTACTGTCAGCAACACAATATTGCCATTTTGGCCTACTCGCCGCTGGCCCAAGGGCTTTTAACCGGGAAGGTTTCTCCGGATCGAGAATTTCCTGAGGGGGACCAACGTCGGACCAAACCGCGGTTTTCCCGCGAAAACCGCCTTCGAATTCAGGCCCTTTTGGACGAACTCCGGCCTTTTGCGGTGAAGCATGGGCTGACGCTCAGTCAGCTTGTGATCGCCTGGACCGTAGCCCAACCGGGAATTTCCCATGCCCTTTGTGGAGCGAGAACTCCGGAACAAGTGGAGGAGAATGCTCGGGCGGGTGAAGTTCAACTTCCCGCGGAAGATGTGTCCGCCATGAATCAGATCGCGGCGAAGCATCGGCCGGCCATCCAATGAATTCCGGGTAGCCAATAAAAAACTTCCTCAAAGGATAGTCGCGGACCTTGTGGTTTTCCTCAAGCGGGAACCAGTCCGCAGGGGAAATCGGCTTTCGATGACCTCCTTTAGGCATGGGGCAACCTACAAGCATCGGAGTATTCCCGGGGCCCACTTTTCCTTTCCGGCCTTTCCAAACAAGGTGTAACCGTTTGGGTGGCAATAATTTCCGAAAACCGGCAATAGGAGCCGGACAACTGCATGGGTTGCGAGATTTCCGGTTCCGGAAATTGGAGGTCTGCTTTTTGCAGAATGTAAGTCCTTCGGGCACGTTTCCGAAGTGGCATCTAAACTTCGGTGCTTGGAAAGAAAGACTAATTCGCGAATGTCATGGCCCGCAGTGATTATACGTACACCACTGCAATCGTTGTCATTCCGCCTGCTGACTGTTGGGAACCTATTCAAGCTATTCGCCGGGAACATGACGAGAAGATCCGTCGGTGGATGCCGCATATCACCATGATCTACCCTTTCTGGCCCCGCCAACGATTCGAAGAAGCTGTGGAAAAACTGAAATCTGTTTGCAGGCAGCTCGAACCTTTCGAGCTTACTCTTTCTCGCTTCGACACCTTCCATCATGGCCGGGGCAAGTACACCATGTGGCTGGATCCAGAACCCGAAGAAAAAGTTCGGGGACTTCATGAGTGCCTGGTCAAGACCCTCGGAATACCTTGGGGAACAGGCCCCTTTCGCCTGCCGTTTCGACCGCATCTTAGCGTCGGCCAAATCCAGGGCCACAGCCAACGAGACCGCCTCCTCGCCGAGCTTTCGGCAAGATGGGTACCCTTACATTTCCGGGTGGAAGAGGTCACTCTTATTTGGCGGCACGACCCACCCGATGACGTCTTCCGGGTAGGATCCTCGGTGAAGCTGGGCCCAGCCTGAAACTTCGAAGCCAGGCCACGAGAACCAAATTCCTAGCGTCTGCTAATTTTGAGATCTGGGATAGATTCGAACCGGTATTCGGCTTTTTGGCCAGCCAGCCGATACGGTGGAGGACTTTTCGTAACTGATAAACGGTGCCCCTTGGCTTCGTGGATCCGGGCATTTCTGTGCCGGTGATTTCCCTCGGTCAGCCAGCAAGGGAGGCAAAAATGTCCCGGCCGCTTGGAGACCGATGAAGACAAGTGCCGGTCCGGTATCCGGCTCCCACGGAGGGAATCTCCTTTCGGCATCCCTGTTTTTCCGGCATCCGCATCTTTCTTCCTGCGGGTCAAACATATGATCGTTCGGAAGAGCAGATATTCCGGGAGGTGGCCTGGCAGGAGCAGGGCTTTCCGTTTGCCGATTTCCCCCGGTTATTCCCACGCTGGGCCAGCAATTTCTTCTCCCCGCTGTTGCCGAGCTTGTTCTTGCGGATCGAAGGTTCCGTAGAAAAGGGCATTCGTGTCCATCCAGGTGGCCAGAGCCTCAATCTCCTCCGCGGACAACTCCACACCTCCGTGTCCCGAAAGCAACAACTTCATTAGGGGAGAACCCCGTGCTCCGAAGAAGTCCGGCTGAGTATAGGGTTCGCTATTGGTCGTCCGAAAGTCTGCCCGACCATCCCAAGCGGCTATTTTCACCCTGGGGGCAAGTGCCAGATAGGAAACCGAATACTGCCCTTGGCTTCGACCGACAAGATTGACGCCGCCGTCGGCCCGGGTGTCGTTATGACAAGCAACGCAATGCCGGTCCAAAATCGGCTGGACAAGAAGGGGGTAAGAAAATGGCCGAGACCCGGGAGGCCCCGGCTCGATTTCCGATGGCGGCCGGCGAAGGGCCAGGGGCATTGCCCCCGAAGGCGGAGCCAAATGCCGCGGCTCGTGGCACCCAATACACGAGCTAACCTCTCCCGGTTGAAGGTAGGTAACACTCCGCATGATCTGCACGGCCTGCCCCGATTCGTCAAGGGCTTGAAAGGAAAGGGGGATCCCGGCCGGTGCCCAAAAGTAGGCCGATCCATCCGGTTCGACCGGCACCGTCCCCAGCACCTGTTTTCCAGGCGAAGCATTTGCCAGCCCCACCGGCGGAGAATTGATATGCGGGGTAGATTTGGGCAACACCTGCACAATCCGCAACCGTTTAATAGGAACGGGGGGTAATGTCGGCCAAGCAGCATAGACATTTTGCAGGATAAAAAGGCCGACCCCGTTCGGCCCAGGAGCTTCGGGAAGCCTACCCTTCACTGCCACCGTTTCCTTCCCCGTCAGATGGAAAAGAGAAATGCCTCGAAGATCTCCCTCTAAAGCTAACGTCCGGGTTTTATCACCGTTAGCGGAATGAGTGGTCTTGAGTCCAGCAGCGAACCCACGCTCCATCGTCGCCCGGTGCACGAAACCTGGCATCGGACGGGGTTTGACGACCATCGGCCAAAGGCTGCAATGATTCAAATCGCGATACAGTAACTCCTTGTTACCAAAGGCGTCGACGAAGTAGAGGCCAAACATGTTCGCCCGATTAGCCGTGGGCTCCCCGATTAGGGGATCGAAGCTGTAGGCAGCCAGGAAAAACTTCTCGGACAAGGGGAAGGGGCTCCGATAACAATGTCCCGGCCAGCGTCGGGCCCCCCGGGGAACTCCTCCGGTCAGCCGCACACCTACCGGGTTAAACCACGATCCACCTGGGTCGCGGACCACCGGCACTTCACTTTCCGGAAAAGGTGCATCCGGGGTCAGTCGTTCGATAGGCTCCGGACCGTCCTGACCCCTCCGCACATCAACCAGGATAATGGAACCGGCGGTCATGGCGTGGTGGGCAGCCGCAGTAGCCATCACTCGCCGACTGCCCGGCACCGGCATCGCCTCCCAAATCCCCACGGGGTTAAACGTCCCATTTCCGTAGAAAATCCGTACGTCGCTTCCGTCGGGACGAACTGTCCACAGCTGCTGATAGAAAACTGCATGGCGATCCACATAGTCCCAACGGGTGTACAAAATTCGGCCATCAGGCAGCACCACGGGGTCCCATTCGTGAGTCTCGTGATAAGAGATCACACGCACTGATCCGTCCGGCTCCAAAAGGGATAACGTGTACACCGGACAAGGCCCCCGACCACAGCGGTGAAACCCTCCACGCCGGGTGGAAACGAAAACCATCCGATCTCTCCCAAGATACCGCGGAGAGAAATCGTCGAATGGACCGGAGGTTAGCTGCCGAAGTCCTTGGCCGTCCAAACCGATCTCGAATAGATGAAAGAACCGATCTCCGTGGGCATCGCGATTCGGAGGTGGCCGATCTACCTCACAAAACGCGAAGGCCAAACGCGAGGCATCGGGCGAAAGATCCAAGTGTTGATAACTCCCCACCGGGAGTTTCTCTTCCGTAAGGGACCGAACCTTCATGGAAAAGCCGGGGGAGTCGAGCAGATAAACCCCTCCGCCCGGCCGAGCATCGCGGCCGTAATACTGGGTTAACTGATGACTAAAGGCCGAGGGAATATGCTTGACAAAGGCTATTGGGACAGGCGGCTTAAGGAAGCTATCAAGCAGAAGCTTCCGCCGCCACGAGTGAAACTGCCGCCAAAGTTTCCGCCACTCGTCCTCGGTATTTGCAGAGGCCTGGGCCAACGCTTGAGCCCGTTCCGCGAAGATCCGAAGCTCCCGCAGAGGTTGGCCCACGTCCTGGCCTTCCGCCTGCTCAAAAAGGAGCATTCGCTCGACCCGAGAACACAACTCCGGGATTACTTCTTGATAAGTTGCCGGTTCGCGAGGGGTTCCAATACCGTCCTGCAATCGCCAATCCCACTCCACCAAAGCCCACTCAATCGCCGGATGATAGTCCGGCAGCTTTGGGGGTGGGAAAACCTCTGGGCTTGGCCCCGGCTCTACCTCCAGCTTTAGCAATAGATCCTCCCCCACTACACGAAAGCCGCCTATCCGAACTGCCGCATGCCGGTCTGTTGCCTGAAACTCAAGAATAACCGGGGCTGGCGAACCAGATCCTAACTCAGCCGGTAGGCAGATTGTTCTTCGGCCGGAAATACCGCTATCAGTCTTCCATACAACGTCGGGACTCTCACCGGAAGACCGGTGCCCAGCGGGAATTCGCGAACTTTCGGGAGGAACTCCCAGGAGGCATTCCGGCAGGGAAAGTTCATTCCCCTCGAGGTCTTGCACCGGTTCAATCCAAAACTCCAAACCTTTCCGGAAAGCCTCGGACGAAAACGCCGACAGTTCGCACTTTGCTGAACTGCCCGGCGGAAGGTCGAAAACCATCTCCCCCGCAGGCTTCAATACAAGAACTTGGGCTCCCCCCGCCGATATCGATTCGGGACCCATTCCCGAAAGTTCCTTTCCCCCGGCAATAAGCCACGCACCACACCAAGAGAAACTGGAAACGCCAGGCCTGCTGCCGAGGGAAATTGTGACCCGAAATTTCGAAGAATCGGCCGTAAAGGCCCCCTCTTCTAACCCAGCAGTGGCTCCAACCCATCCCGGGACCATTAACACCCCGAATGCCAGTAGGATCAATGGCCAGCGAAGCCGCGTTCGGCAATTCCACATCATTGGAGCTACCTTTCCCACTACCGCCGAGGATTTGGGTGGCCGGTGGTTCCCTCTCTTTAAAGTTCACCAATGGGCTTCTCCGAAAGCAAGCCTCATCGAGTGGGTGTTTTTACGAGGAAGGATTAGCCAGTCTTCTGTTCGTTCGCCCATTTGGTTTCCCGCCGGAAACGAGCCACGGATACCCTGCCCATGCAGCCAAGGAAGGATGGTGTCGGGCATGGGAAGATAACCTTCACCCAGCTTCTTTGGATCGTGTTCCGAGCGTTTGGGCCCCTCCCCCTCGACGGTATGTTGTAGAGCTTAGAGACTGTCTTCAAATTAGGAAAACAGCCCCTGTGGACCGGTACACAGCATTTTTCGCAACGTTTTGCCAGGCTTTACGGCAGTGTCCTACGTTGCGGGTCGTGTTCCACCAGGAATTGGGAAAAACCAAATTGCCCGTAACTTCTTGTGCTCCCGAAACTTACGGCACCTCTGTTTGGCCGGGGGTTTCTGTCATCCAATGCGAATCCGTAACGGCCGTACTACCCGAAGCCCCCGGAAAGAATGGGTAGTAACCCTAAGCCCGCATAGTCCTGGAAATGTGAAGCGAGTGTCTTTAAGGAACTTCTGTATCCCTGGCCAAAGATGACTAATCCACTGAACTTTCCCTTCCTGGGGGTAGCCCCGAATGACCTATGGACACCTGGCCGGGTGAAATAAGGGTGGGCCATCCGGGGGGAGTCAAGCCTCGCCTGCCAATATTCGGCCGCCTTTTTGGTGCGGCCGTAGGCCCCTGCTTCTTCCTAGCCGTGGGAAAGTTCCTCCACAAGACGTCTCGTCCGTGCAAAAAGCTCTTCTTCCGGGCAAAAGTTTGTCAACCGCTGAGCATTCCGAGGAGAATTTCCACAAACGGATTCGATGAGGGACGCCTCCGATCCGGAAAATCTCCGACGAGGCAAAGGGGATTAACGGTCTGCCTGAAAAAAACCAACGTTTGCTCCGCGGCAAAAAGGGATTCCACATCAAAAGCTCTCTGAAAATCCTTTACCCAAAGACCTATTTCGCTAGCTTTAAAAAACGCCACCTCCGACAGACTATTTGTATAAACAACGAGGTTTATTCGCTTATTGTGCGAATCCGGTGGCGTTTGTGAAAGGAAACTCCCTACTTTTGGGCTGAACCTCAGAACGAGTTTGTCTCAAAAATTCCGAGAGGAAGCGGACGTCAAGCCACAATTCCTGGAATAGCAAGCTAACTCCGACATTTCAGCTCAAAAGACCGTCGGCACGGAAGGGACAACCGTGGCATCGGGATCGGCTAAAATATTTCCCGAGAGGAGCCCTTCTAGATGCCAGGAACCCCTTTCCGGAAAAGTGACAAAAACTGATAGGAGCGAACCCAGGAATTTCGATTCCTTATCAGGCGAAACGGAAATTTTCAAGCTACATTTGGTTGAGTTCGGGCCGAAAACTAATCTGGCTTGCCAAAGGGGGAGTTTAGCGGTATCCCATCAGGTGGTACTCCGGCGAGGACTTGGGAACCGTTTTTCGGCCCTCGGTGCCGAAACAAACCTGGAGGCAATATTTCGGGCGGCACCCGGGGTCTTCCTGGAATCTCGTTAAGGAACCCCAAGAGAGAGTCGTTTTTAGGAGGTTGTTGAAGTGGCAACTGGGTGTGAGAGCGATTTACCTCCGTCACGAAGAATTTTGATCGTTGACGACGACTTTCTTGTGCGAAAGCTTCTGAGCCGTTGGCTGGAAAGTGAAGGCTATCAAGTAACTCAGGCCGCAGGGGGTGCAGAAGGCCTGGAGGCGATTCGGATCTCCCCCCCGGATATCCTCATCACCGATTTAGAAATGCCGGGGATGAATGGCCTTGAACTTTGCCGGGCGGTGCGGGCATTGGATCTTCCCCATTATCTCTACATCGTGGTCCTGACCGGCAAAACAGAGGAAGGGTCTTTGATCGCAAGTCTGGAAGCTGGGGCTGACAACTTTCTTACAAAGCCGGTATCCCGGGAAGAACTTCTTGCTCGCATCCGCACCAGTGAACGGATCCTGGCCTTGGACGCCAAACTCCGAAGAACGGCACTAACTGACCCCCTCACAGGGTTATTCACCCGGCGGGCATTTTTAGACCAGCTGTATCGTGAGTGGCATCGCGCGCGACGGGAAAAGGTGCCCCTAGCCTGTGCAATGATTGATATCGACTTTTTTAAACGGATTAACGATGTATACGGACATGCTGCCGGCGATCTAGTGCTTTGCAGTGTGGCCGGCCAGTTGCGTCAACACGCCCGCGACGACCACATCCTTGCTCGCCTAGGGGGAGAGGAATTCTGCGTCCTGCTTCCGCGGTGTGATGAAGCAGGGGCTGCAAGCTGGGCAGAAGGGGTCCGCGAAGCTATCGTTCGCACTCCGATTGCAATAGGAGACAAGTTCGCCACGGTCACCGTGAGCGTGGGTGTTGCCGATTCCTCAGAAGACGCAGTTTTCCCAGAGCAAATGCTCGATTGGGCCGACCAAGCGTTGCTCTGTGCCAAACAGGCTGGACGGGATCGTGTAATAAGATACAGCACCTTGGTGGCCGAGACCACAGAGGCAAAATCCCTGCAAAAAAGCATAGAGGATCCTTTCGAAGGCTTGGCCGCCGCCGACATTATGACCCCCCTCGTCGTCACCTTTTCCGAAGAAGATTCGATTGCCGCGGCTGTTGAAACCTTTACTCGACTTCGAACTAACTCTGCCCCCGTGGTCGCACCGGATGGAACGCTGAGAGGAATAATATCAGAAAAAGATTTGATGGTGGCCATGGGATCACTATCCAACTGGTTTCGCTCCGTGGGGGAACTCATGCGGCGAAATGTCATCACTTTTGCCGGCACTACACCGGTCCGAAAAATCTATGAGTTTTTGTGCCGGGTAACGATCCGCCGGGTGGTAATCGTGGAGGACAAGTACCCCATCGGTACGATCAGTCGGGGCACTCTCCTGCGATGGTTCCGCAATTTGGCGGTAGCCAAAGGATTGCTGCCACCCGAGTCGGCCGAGGCCACCGAGTTGGCCACCAGGCGAATGCACTCACGAATCAAGGGGGTCCTCGCTAATATCTCCGAGAAGCTGCGTCAGACCGGAGAAAAAGTGCAAGATTTGGTCCGAAACCAGCCCGAAGACATAGCGGCCCATTTGGTGGGCTTGGCCACCGGTTTACAATCCCTTGTCAACGACCTCCTGGGATGCTCGCGAAATCTTTCGAGCGAGGATGCAGAATCAGGGGCCGGCTCGGGACGAGTTATCTCGGGAATCGGAGGAGATTAGAGCCAGCATTTCTCGGCAACGTCTCCGCGAAACTTTTCTCTGGGAATCGTCCAAAGTCTCAAAACGCAGTAGATCACAAGGCAAAAGTCAACTCCTCACATCATAAGATCGAGGCAATCCTTCCGGAACGAACGCCTTTTACGACACGGAATCGAACTGACCAAGGAGTATCACTCTAATCGGGTGGATTGCCGCCGAGGGTGGCCTTACCATCGAAAGCCTCTTAGCCCGGCAAAGGCTCTGTAAGGGAACCGACGGAGATGTTAGAAGTGAGACCGGCCAGCTTAAGAAGGACAAAAGGGAATAAAAGTTGAAGGAACTTCCGACGCAAGTTGGCAGCCTCTCACCATCAGCTGTGAGAGGCTCCCTGAGGAGACTTGCCCGCCATGCCGGAGATATCGAAGGGAGACCCCAAGGAGGGAACCGGACCTCCCAGGTCACTTACCCGGGGTACCGATCCGGGTTGATCGGAGCAAAGACATCGGTAATTACCCAATCAGCCGCCCGCACATTGCGAAGGTTTCTGCGTTCCAATTGAACAGCGACGAAGATCGTGCGTCGCCGGCCGTCTTTTTCGTAAGTGACAGCGTACAAATGATGGACCTGGTAGGTTCCAAACCGCCGTTGGATCACCGGGGAACTGTAGTATCGGACGCGTGCCTGATCTTTCAGCTCCAACAAAAGCCGGACACCGAACCGGTTAACAAAACCTTCGAACTCCTCGCGGGTGGTGGCATCCTTGGCGACGGCATCCCAAAGAAATCGGTCCGCTGCATCCCCGTCGAAAGTTCCTCCGCTCCACGTCCGCGGGTCTATGGGCAAGCGGACATTAGGGTCGCGAGTCAATTGGTAGGCTTTGTGCGGTTGCCCTTGTTGGAGCAACGCCATGAAGTCGTCCGCAAGGGGCCGAGACTCTTGCAGTAAGATCCCCCGAACGGTGAATGTATACGCCGGTCCACCTAAGCCGCCGAAGGCCGCCAGGAGCAAAGCAAACTGCACTCCCCCTCTTCCCACCGCGGGAGGATCGTGCTGATAGATCTGCCTCATAGCGAAAAAAGCCAAGACCACCGTGGCTGCGGGAAAAACCCAAAGGGCAGGATGAAAAAAGGCAAGAAGCGACAGTAACCCCACCACGGTGCATACTATTGCTAAAACCGATACCCGCGGTGACGGGACAATTTCCTCCTCAACTCCCAAAATTCGCTCGGGTTTTAACTCTGGCAAACTCATACGGCGGAAATCCTCCGGGCCTCCCTACGAGCAGCACCCTCTGTCTGACCCTGAGTGCTCGCTTCACCCCTTGAGCCTGCTGGACGATACCGCTGCGGAGCACTCGGAACCAGCAAATCCCGCGGGCCTTGGGCACTTTGTTTGAGATGTTCCTCGAAGGTTTTTCTTCGAAGGGCATATTTCTTTATGAATTCGTAGTTTGGATCGAACTCGTTGACCACACCTTCCCCTATGCTCCGGGAAAGAGCCCCCCTGGACAAATACTTAGCGAAGGCAAGCAACATCCGGTCAGGAGCGGTTCCAAAGACAAGTCGGGCATCCGGGTCAAATCCCCCATACATGAACCGCTCCGCCAAAGGAGCAGTATGCAGGGTCAACGTAACAAACGACATGAGTAACCATCCGTTCAGCACAGCCAAGAAAATCCCGCCCACTTGATCCACGATCATCTTAAACCGCACCTTCACACGGGAAATAATGGCCGTGACAGCGGTGGAAAAGACAAAACTGATGTAAAAAAGAGCCCACAACGCAATAAAGTCCCAAAAATATGAGGCCCCCGCATAAATGTCTTCCAAAAATGCTGCCAACGGTTCCCAAAAATTTATTGCCATCAGGATCCCAAAAAGAATATTGACAAACCGGATGGCGTTGTTCCAAATACCATCACGGTAGGTGAAGGCTACACAAAAAACGACAACCAAAAGTAACAACAGGGGTAGAAGCACTGCCATGGTGCAAACCTTCCCTCGAACACCTGTCGGGGCGGTACAAATCCCGTTTCTTCTTACCCAGGTTTTGTTCTAAGGAAATGATCTGACGTATACCTGTTCAGATCTAAGAAATACCCGGTCAATCTCCAACACAAACCCTTCATCTAACCTGGCTGAGCGGAAGCCTTGGCCTCGCCCGGCTCACGAAGGACCCGGGCCAACTCCGCCACGGAGGTGGTTCCATTGACAACGAGCAGGATTCCTTCCTCTCGCAAGGACCTCCACCCCGCCTTACGAGCCGCCTGACGAATCACTTCCAACTTCGGCACATTGGTGAGAACCCCGCGGAGTGCGTCGTCGACTACCATCAATTCGAAAACAGCCGTTCGGCCATAATAGCCAGTGCCAAAACAATGCTCGCAAGGTTCCTCCACTTGCTGCGGTGGACGAAAGAGCACTTCCACCTTACCCGGGGGAATCCCCAGCTGCTGGAGCAATTGGGGCGGGGGAATATAAGCCTCTTTACAGTATTCGCATAGCTTTCGCACAAGCCGCTGGCAGAGAACTGCGGTCAAAACCCGGCCGATTTCCACAGGCGGTACCCCTAGCTTCAGCACATTGAGATAAGCCTCCGCCGCCTCGTTCGCCCGGATAGCTGCAAGCAGCATCCGCTCGTTCTCTACTTCCGCACACATCTTCCGAACCGTCTCTGAATCGACAAGATCGCGAACGATAACCACGCCCGGCTCGAGGAGGAAAACATCGCGAAGAATGCTGGCCGGAGTTTGCCCGTCGGCCGAGCGGTACGTCCTTACCGGCACGTTTTCCACCGTTTCGTACCGATTAGCCTCATCCTCCACGGAGATAAAGTCTCGGGTAAAACGGTCCATCACCTGGAGAACCGTGGTGCAAGTGGTGCGGAGTCCATGGCCAGGCGGAGCGGAAAGGAGGACAAACCCGGATTTCTGGCGGAGGATCTCTCGGAGCTGCTCGGCCATTTTCGGCCGCATTCCCAGATCTTCCAGACTCTGGAACCGGGTCCGTTCGCCCACCAATTTGATCAATACTCGTTCACCCGTCTTTGTCCCCTGGCTCAACATTTCCCCTTCAAAAGACAGGTTCTCGCACTTAAGGGCGAACTTTCCCTGCTGCCGCCGGTGCCGATCTTCCGGGTTGGCCCCACAGAGGAGTTTCAAGGCTTCCAAGAGGCCATCGCCCACTTCTCGTTCCAAGGGGTCGGCTGGAATCCAAACCCCATCGATTAAATACCGTCGCGTCACCCCTTGTTGGGTATAATCTAGCAACACACTTTCCGCCCGCCGCTTGACCGCCTCGAAGAGCAAGCGACGCAGATCGTTGTACCCGGGGGCCTGCCGGGAAGCCAACAGCCGGGCATTTTCATCACGCGGGGTGGGCCCCCCTCGCCCAGCCAGTACCACCGGAACTCCTACGTCCCGAGGATCGACCCGCTCGGGCTCAATCTTCACACCGGCAGGGCTAAGGAGTTGGGCAATCACCCGCCGCAAATGAGCTGCTGTCAACACCCGGTCTTGAATATGCACCCGGCTATTTCGGTAAAGAATGTAAGCTCCTAATGGCACTGCCCACGCTAGGATCACCAAGGGCAGTCCCACTAAGAACACAGGAATTACAAGAGCCAGGAGCAATCCCCCTAAAAACGTCAACACCAGGATCGGGTTCCATGTGTGGTGTTCGAACTCGTGCTCCCACATGTCGCGGTTAGCCCAATCGCTGGTGGCCACCCAGAGGACGAAAAACACCCACAAAGCCACCAGTTTCCAAATACTGAAATAAAAACCGGGCCCACTCCACCCATCGGGTAGGCCCTCAGCCAAGAGGAATCCGGACGGCAATGCCCCGACCAGATCCCACGATAAGGCGAATGAGATCCTGCAAGGCACAAGGAAGCAAAATCCAAGTTGGCCCATCACACCATCCCAGCCTCTTTAACCTGGATCCCTTTCAAAGCCATCTTCAACGCCTCGGGATTCGGAGCCCATTCGAAGGCCGTCTGGCGGTCAATTAGCTGTTTTTCCACCAGGTCCTTCAGGCTCATGGTGAAGTCTTGCATTCCCTCGGAGGCTCCCAAGCGAATAGCATCGGCTAGTTTTTCATCCTGCCGCTCCAAAATCAACTTTTTCACCATCGGGGTGAAGATCATGATTTCGCAAGTAGGCACCCGCTGCACGCCTGGCTTAATGGACGGCAAGAGCTTCTGGGCGATGATCGCCTTCATGTTGAAGACGATAGCACTCCGCACTGCCTGGTGCATTCCCTCTGGGAACAGGTCCAAAATTCGCCCGATAGTGCTGGGAGCCGTGTTTGCGTGAATGGTTCCGAAGACCAAGTGCCCCGTTTCCGCAGCTTGAATGGCGGTCTCGAAGGTCTCCCGGTCACGCATCTCGCCGACCAAAATAACGTCCGGGTCCTCTCGAACCGCATGCTTCATTCCCACCATGAAATCCTTCACGTCCTGGCCGATTTCCCGTTGGTTGATAATGCATTTGTCCTCAGTGAATACAAACTCAATCGGGTCTTCCAAAGTGAGGATGTGCTTCCGATAACGGTGGTTAATGTAATCCAACATTGCGGCAATGGTGGTACTCTTGCCGGAACCTGTAATGCCGGCCAGGAGGATCATCCCCTGGTGATAGTGGCACAGTTTTTCGAGTACCGGCGGGAGGTGCAGCTCTTCGAAACTCGGGATTACATTATTGACTCGCCGAGCCACCAAACCTACATGCCCCATCTGCTGAAAAACGTTTACCCGGAAACGCCACATCTTCCCGTCGACATCGACGGTATAAGCAAAGTCTGCACCTCCGTATTCGTCGAAGAGTCGACGTGCCCGCTCATTCATCATGGGAAAGACCAAACGGACCATCTCTTCATCATCGATAGGATCCCGATTGAGCGGGCGAAGTTCACCTGCTACTCGGATGTAGGGGGGCAACCCCACTTTCAAATGCAAGTCGCTTCCTTGATGCCGGACAAGGGCTCGGAAAAGCTTGTCGATCTCCAACTCCTTCCGCTTCCCGCGAAAACGTTCGATATCCGCTTCCAGTGGCAACACCATCGCCCAACGACCCCTCCTACCAGCTTTGTGAACGGCTTTCTGTAAAAAACCCGCAGCTACACGAAACCCGACTCGACGACAGCCTGACAAGAGGACCCATTCCGACTGCCTCGCTCTGCCCACAGAATTTCCAGGCTTGTGGGTCCCGACCGCCAAATCTCACGATTTGCCCATCGTCACCGATGTAAATTTCTACTGTAAACGGCCCAAGCACACCGGTCAACCGCCTCAGTCCGTTGGGTTGCCGGCGGCAACCTCGCGAGATATGCCTCGGCCATGAAAATCTCTTCCCGAACCCCGTCGATCCGCCGGGAAAGTCCCCTCTGCAAAACCCGGCCCCTTTTCTGTAATTTTTCACCCGATTGGTCTAGTTTTGATCTTAGGTGCTCAATCCTTCCCCGTCGATCTGCACACCCAGTGCTTGCCGATCTCAACACCCAAAACCTTTTATGCCCAGTCCTTCCACGTTAACAAGCCATTGGACTGGCTAGGCCCATGCCCAAGCGGAGGCTATCGGTCTGCCTCCCCAAGCCGGAACAAGTCCGAGGGAAAAGCCGGTCTTTGTCCGCGGCAGAGGCCTAAAAATCCTGAACTCGCTCTTACCATGGGCCCAAAAAGTATTCCCCGCTTCTCAAACGGAACATAACCAGATAAACTTAGCTTCAAATCGGAAGTTCAGCCGGGTGGGGCACTCCCTGAAAGGGGTGCCTGACTCCACGCAGTGGGATTTGGGTTTCGCGGGTTCAAACTCCTACCTTGCATGGGTCTACATCGGAGGGGGCTGTTGGACACACGGGACCAGCCGCTTCAGCGGGAAAGGTTGCACAGCCGTAGTGAACCCGCGAGTCCATGAATCTCCCAAGAAATGTTCCATTCCTGCGGAAAACGGGGTGATTCCTTGGGGTGGGGGCCCGGAACCAAGGCTGAAGGTTACTGTTAGGTGATTTTAGGGAAGGCGGGTCCGGTGGGGCGATTCAGCGGGCAGAGGATCGTGGACGACCAGGAAGATTCGTGATTTCACCAGAGGCTTTGTTAAGTATTACAAGAATGTTGGGAAACTTGGCCGACGCTATGGTTCTCACGAAGGAAGAAAAGCAAGCATTGATCGAACAATTCCGACTAAGCGAAAACGATACCGGCTCTCCCGAGGTACAGATCGCGATCTTGACGGCTCGCATTAATCGGCTGACAGAGCACCTGCAAGAGCACCGGAAGGACTTCGCAAGTCGGCGGGGCCTCCTCATGATGGTCAGTAAACGCCGGCGAATGTTGGATTATCTGAAGCGAACGGCTCCCGAGCGATACTTGCAGATAATCCAGCGGCTAAATATCCGAAAATAGCAAGTTCCCCAACCCGGGGTGTGGGGCCAATTTCCGGAAGCTCAACTCTTTTGGCGTCTATCTTTGGGAGTGCTTTCGAACCGGCTAGGTGCTCGGAGAGCAAATCGTTTAGGCGGTACTAATCGGTCCGCCTGAAACCCCAGCACTCGAGGCAATTGCTGGTAGGACAACGGTTGTTTCGGAAGGTTCGAAGCATTCCTAGCTTGCACCATGTTGACCCGTTGGTCGGAGGAAAAGCCCTCTCCTTTGGATACGGCCGAGAATCCGAGGTCTACTGGGTGAGGTATTAAGCTCGAGAGACGGTCAGGTGCATACTTCAGGTGTCAGTTGTGGCGGCTGACGAGTAGTCTTTGTGATACCTAGTTTGTGGTAGATTCGGAAGACTGCTAGGCTATCACCCTTAAAGAAGACTGCTAGGCTATTACCCTTAAAGATGATTTTCGGTGCCAGGCACCCCTGGACCTGCAGCCTTTCGATATCCCGATTGCCAAGTTGACCAAAGGAACCATTAAGTAAGCTGGACAATCTCTGACCTGTCTCGAACACACGCAATATGTAGTGAAGGAACGCAGGAAACCATCCACTCGTTGGAGTTACCCTTTTCCAGGGAGTGAGCAATTCCGAGCTCCTTAAAAACCGAAAGTCAAGACTGCGGATCCCTGCAAATACTCTGGAGAATTGTTGTACTCGGACGCCGACTACGTGTTCCGGCTAGCAAAAGCCGGGCCAATTGGTATCGGTTCATTTCCCTAGGAGTTCAACTTCTAGATCTTTTAGCTTTCAGCAACACGAGCCCTTGGACTTTTCTTCACGGGCAAACTCTCTTTAGGGCTCCGGAGATTTTTGGATCGCGGGTGATCTTTGCCGCAGCGTCGGGACCCAGCCATCGGGGGGGATCCCCAGCATAAAAGACCTAAAACCACGGAGCAACTTCTGATAGCTGCACAGCCACCTCCGAACAATTCCAGACAAATGGCGAACATGTGGACCGGGCTAAGGTCAGGGCCCAATATATGGAATTTCTGGTGGCTTCCGTGGTCTACGTATTGCGGTTCTAGGAAGTCGTAAGAGATCCGGCCAATAGTTCTCGGAGTTCCCTACAGAAAGACGATCCTAATCGCAGTATCATTCCCCTTCTTTTTTCGGGGAATGACAGAGTGCTTTCCTCAAATCCTTGTGGCGACTAAGAACCTCCGGACCATAGTTCGCGGTCCTGGTCGAATGGGAATACGAGGGCTAGCTGCCTGAATTATTGCAGCTTGTACCCCACAAGGTCTTGTGAGACAATCAGTCACGAGGGGGGAGAAAGATCGGCCAAGCTCCAAACTTGCAACAACCCAAATGGGGGTGGTGCCTCACTTCTCGTTTGAAAGATCCCGCAGATGTAAAGTCCAGCACAGAGGCAGTCCCCACAAAGGTTTTCCGTCAACAGCGAAAGGGCAGGATCCGAATGACCGTATTTTGGACCGAGCCTATCCTCCCAAACTTTTTGTCGAAAAGTTCAGGCCTTTGGGGCCCCCGAGCTCACCGCGGGCATCTCCGCGAGAGCAAGACCTCCTGAAGTCTCAAAGTGAGCAATGGAATTATCCTCGAACATCACATCGTCACTGAGATTTCAACCAATCCAGCTTGAAAATTCAGAAAGCTGATAAAGAAAATTGCGGGCAGGTTGATTTAGACCGGACAAAACCGGGGCTTCTTTTGGACAGATGT
>Ga0272449_1000376_pt1 | contig 53834 bp, 55 predicted proteins | sample YNPCB0241_FD_198679 | JGI IMG/M metagenome (GOLD analysis project Ga0272449, IMG submission 198679) | Hot spring sediment microbial communities from Yellowstone National Park, WY, United States - YNP-CB-024-1 | ecosystem: Environmental > Aquatic > Thermal springs > Hot (42-90C) > Sediment...
CTCGTCCCTGACTGTCTTCGACGGCATCGTGGAGTATAGCTGCGATCAACGTTTCAATGTCAACGTTCATCGAGGCGAGGATCTTGCACACCTCCACGGGATGGCTCAGGAAAGGCTCTCCGGATTCCCTGAACATTCCCTCGTGTGCGTAAGAGGCCAACTTGTACGCTTTGGCCAACTTTTCTTTGTCTTCCTCGGTGAAATTCCTCGCCGAGAGTTTCAATATATCAAAAACAATTCTAGCTTCATCGCTCATCCTCTTCGCCTCTTTCTTCTCTCCTGCCAGCCTTCAGGAAAAACGCGAGGGCAGCCACATCGGACGGAGTGATGCCCGGTATCCTGCATGCCTGTAACAAGGTCTTCGGCCTTTCGCGTGACAGCTTTTCTCGCGCTTCGTATGAGAGGTTGACCACTTTCGAGTAGTCAAGGTCCTGTGGGATCCTCACTTCATCGAGGTTCTTCAACATCTCGGCTTCTTTCACCATCTTCTCTATGTAGTCTTCGTACTTCGCAGAGAGTTCAACCTGCTCGATCACTTCCGGATCCTCTATTGGATATGGATCGAGCACCTTGATCCTTTCGTAGCTGACATTTTGTCGCTTCATCAAGGTGAACAAAGACGATGGCTGACGCAGAGGTTGTGTGCCGATTTGGACCAACAACTCGTTCACCTGGTTGGTCGGTGTTACGATGGCTCCTTTCAATCTTTTGACTTGTTTTTCGATCTCCTGTTTCAGCCAGAGCACCTTTTCGTAGAACCACTTGGGCACCAGACCCACGCGATAACCTTTCTCCGCCAATCTCAAATGCGCATTGTCGTGCCTGAGCAACAACCTGTACTCCGCACGGGACGTCAACAACCTGTAAGGTTCGTCCACACCTTTCGTCACAAGATCATCTATCATCACGCCTATGTACGCTTCCGATCTGTCCACGTATATGGGTTCTTCGCCCCTGAGCTTCTGTACCGCGTTCATGCCCGCGATCATCCCTTGACCTGCAGCCTCTTCGTATCCGCTCGTGCCGTTGATCTGTCCCGCGAAGAACAGACCTTCAACGATCTTGCTCTCCAGAGTGTGGTAAAGTTGCGTGGGATCTATGTAATCGTACTCGATCGCGTACGCGGGCCTCACAACGTGCACGTTTTCAAGCCCAGGTATGGTCCTTATCATGTCGAGTTGTGCCTGATAGGGCAAGCTCGTGCTCAGACCGTTCAAATAGTACTCGTCGGTGTCTCTTCCTTCGGGTTCGACAAAGATCTGGTGCGAGTCCTTTTCGGGAAACTTCACAACTTTGTCTTCTATAGACGGACAGTACCTTGGGCCCTTCCCCGAGATGAGTTTGATCTCACCGTACAACGGTGAGAAGGCGAGGTTCTCTTGAATGATTTTCTTCGTCCTCTCATTCGTGTAGGTGAGCCAGCAGGGATAATCCTTTGTGAGAACCCTCGGCTCGCTGAAATGGGAGAAGCACAGTGGCTCGTCAGCGGTGTCCTGACGCTTCATTTTGCCGAAGTCGATCGTCTTGCCGAGAACCCGCGCGGGGGTACCCGTTTTGAACCTTCCGATTCTAAAGCCGAGTCTCATCAAAGCTTCCGAGAGTCCCTTGGCTGGAAAATCTCCGAGTCTGCCGGCTTCGAAAGTTTGTCGACCTATGAAAATCTTGCCGTTCAAAAAAGTTCCTGTCGTCAGTATGACCGCACGTGCCTCGTAAACTATGCCGAGCTTGTCCACGACCGCTCTTATGTGACTGCCTTCGACGATGAGGTCACACACCTCCGCCTGTTTCAAATACAGCTTCTCGGTTTGTTCTAACGTTCTTTTCATCGTCAAACTGTAGCTGACCTTGTCGATCTGTGCGCGCAGTGCACGCACAGAGACACCCTTGCTGGTGTTCAACATCCTCACGTTTATCATCGTTCGATCCGTCGTCTTCGCCATCTCTCCACCGAGTGCGTCGACTTCTCGCACCACGATGCCCTTGGCAGGACCACCGATAGCTGGATTGCAAGAAGCCCAGGCGACCCTGTCGAGGTTAGAGGTTATCAGAAGAGTCTTGAAACCGCATCTTGCGGTGACGAGGGCTGCCTCGACTCCAGCATGACCCGCACCGACAACAACCACGTCGTAAGACTCTCTCACGTTTCTCACCCCAAGCTTGTTCAGTATTTGATTGTAACATGCAATGAAGAAAGCTTTCCTTAGTGGGATGTTCACTGAGTCTGTGATAAAATCTTGCTGCGACGTGAGGTGATGATCTTGCGCATTCTGCTCACCAACGACGACGGTGTCACATCCATCGGTCTTTTGACGCTCGCAGAAGTTCTTTCCGAAAGACACGACGTTTTGGTAGTGGCGCCGGAATCTGAACAGAGCGCCACGGGTCATGCGATAACTGTGAGAATGCCCATTTGGGTGAAGCGCGTGAAGGTCTTCGAACACATACCCGTGTACGCCACGACCGGAACACCAGCGGACTGCGTGAAACTCGGAGTAGAAGTCATTGGTGAAAAGAACATAGATTTGGTGATCAGTGGCATAAACTTCGGTTACAACCTCGGCACGGACATCGTCTATTCTGGAACCGTATCCGGTGCCATAGAGGGTGCACTCCTTGGGATAGCTTCCCTCGCTTTGTCTGCACCCGCCGTCGAAGACTTCGACTACAAGAAGGCGGCGAAGTTCACCATGGACTTCGTCGAAGAATTCGACTTTTCGATCCTCGAAAAGTTCACCGCGTTGAGCCTGAACTTTCCGATCGGTGAGATCAAGGGTTGGAAGGTGGCTCGGCAGAGCGCGAGGAGATACGCGGACCGGTTCGAGGCACGGGTTGATCCGATGGGAAACACTTATTACTGGATGTACGGCGATGTCGTGGAGGACGACGAAAGGCCCGATTGTGATTACGTGGTCGTGAGGGAAGGTTACGTTGCAGTCACACCGATAACAGTTTTCATGACGCACGAGCGGTTGCTCGAGAAGCTGAGGGAGGTAAGCCAACGTGAAAAGGATAAGGCTTCTTGGAGATCCAGTGCTCAGAAAGAAGGCCAAGGAAGTCTCTCAGATAGATGAGAACGTTCTGAGCATCATCAGAGACATGTTCGAAGTCATGTACGCAGAGGATGGCGTCGGCTTGGCCGCACCACAGGTGGGAGTGTCTCTCAGGATAATCGTGATGGACGACGGTAAGCCGAGGGCGATGATAAATCCCAAGATCGTTTACAAGAGTGAAGAAAAAGTTGTCGCTGAGGAAGGTTGTCTGAGCGTTCCAGAAATCTTCGAAAACGTGGAGCGCAGTAAAGAAGTTATCGTGAGGTATAAAGATGAGAGTGGAGCCGAACACGAAGAAAAGTTCGTCGATTACAGTGCACGGATCGTTCAACACGAGTACGATCACCTCGATGGGATACTCTTCATCGATTTGATACCGCCAGAGAGAAGGGCCGCGATTCGTGAGAAGCTGTTGGACATAGTGAAGCGTTCCGCCCAGCTAAGGTGAGACTGAATGAGAATACTCTTCCTTGGAACACCACACTTCGCCGCAAAGCACTTGGAGACGTTGCTGAAGGAAGGTATGGGCGTCGTTGCCGTGGTCACGCAGGCTGACAAACCTTTCGGTCGAGGTTTGAAACCGACGCCGAGCCCGGTGAAAGTTCTCGCACAAGAAGCCAAGATACCTGTCTACGAGCAGCTCAAGCAAGTTCCTTTCGATGAGCTCAACGTAGATATCTGCATCGTCGTCGCTTATGGAAGACTGATTCCGAAGAGGTATCTCGATGCACTGCCGTTCTACAACGTCCATCCTTCGTTGCTTCCAAAGTACAGGGGCGCTGCGCCGATACAGCGCGCGATAGAGAACGGTGAAAGTTTGACGGGGGTGACCATCTTCAGGCTGACCGAGCAGCTCGATGCAGGTCCGATCGCCATGCAGGAGAGTGTGCAGATAGATGACTTTGAAACTTTCGACGAGGTGGAAACGAAACTTTTGAACCTCGGTTGTCAGATGTTGGTCGAATTTTTGAAAGATCCTTTCTCCCACGATCTCGTTCCCCAAGACGAGTCGTTGGCCAGCTACGCTCCGAAGATCGAAGAGAAGGATCTTCTCGTAGATTTTGCGCAACCTGCACACAAGGTGAAGGACAAGATAAGGGCCTACGACTCCAGGCCTGGCGCGAGGGCCTTCTTGGATGGACAGTGTGTCAAGATCTTTGGAGTCAAGGCGATCGAGCCCTGTCCGACGGACGTGCCAGGAAAGGTGGTTCGCATAGGCCGAGATGGAGCTTTCGTAATGACTTCTACGGGTCTGGTTCTCATTTCACATGTTCAATTTCCCGGCAAAAAGAGAATGACGTTCTTTGAAGCCTACAACGGTAGATTGATCAAGATCAACGATAGATTTCACGTTTGACTCCACGGAGAGGGATGGGTGACCGCGGGCCGATGGGCTCGAGGAAAGTCCGGACTCCACAGGGCGGGGTGCTGGGTAACACCCAGGAGGAGCGATCCTCGGAAAGGGCCACAGAAACTTCAAACCGCCCGAAGAGGGCAAGGGTGAAAAGGTGAGGTAAGAGCTCACCAGCATCGGGGTGACCCGATGGCTCGGTAACCCCCACCCGGAGCAAGGCCGAGCAGGGGTGGGTGGCCCGCCTATAACCCCGGGTAGGCCGCTTGAGGAGGGCGGAAACGCTCTCCCCAGATAGATGGTCACCCTCGACAGAATCCGGCTTACAGTCCCTCTCCGTGATTTTGAGGGGGAAAATTCGGTGAAACGGTTCATGGCAGTGGTTTCGTACGATGGGACAAACTTCTTTGGTTTTCAATCGCAGCCCGGCGTTAGAACCGTGCAGGGCGTCATCGAGGTCGCTTTGGAAAGGATATTCAAATCGAAGACCTCAGTCCTGGTTTCGGGTAGGACCGACACCAACGTGCACGCGATCGGCCAGGTGATCGTGTTCGACAGCCCCATCGATATAGATGAGACCAGCATGAAGAACGCGCTGAACGCGAACTTGCCAGACGATGTGTACATCAAAAAAGTCGTCGAGGTTGACAAAGATTTTCATCCGCGATTCGAAGCGAAGAGGCGCATATACCATTACTTCATCTACAATGTTCCCGAACCGAACCTGTTCTTGAGAAACTACGCGTGGTGGTTTCCCTACAAACTCGACATCGAAAAGATGCGGCAGGCTGCCAGGTATCTGGAAGGAGAACACGATTTCAGAAGTTTCATCAAGGTGGAAGGCGACGAAAGCACGGTGCGCACCATATACAGGATCAGGATATTGCGGCTGAGGAACAAGATGATACTGATTCGCGTGGAGGGCCGTTCGTTCGCTCGCAGGATGGTCAGAAACATCGTGGGAGCTCTGGTGAAGGTGGGGACGGGACAATGGGAGCCAGAGAAGTTGAAAGAGGTGCTCGAGGCCAAGAACAGATCGCTCGCGCCAGCCACCGCACCTGCACATGGCTTGTACTTCTACTCTGTGGAGTTCTAACGGCTTTCGAGATCGAAAAGATCGATCTGTTCAACGCGCAAGTTTATGTCGTTCAAGACAGAGGAATCTTGTACTACGTCGGGGAGACGGAGCCGGCGACGGAAGATCTCCTTTTGATAGAGCAATGGATGAGAATGCCAGTAATCTTGTTGCTCTACGATGGACCCAGTGAGATGAGAACAACGGTCGAAAATTGTTTGATTGAGGTGGGTGCACTGATCGGAGTTGGGGATCTCTTCTACGTCAAGGTGAGAAAACAGTCAAGCTTGTGCTACGTCAGGCTCGTGTACAAGGATCAGTCTTGGGACAATTCAGACCAACTCTGGAAAGAAGACGAGTTTGAAAACAAACTGAGAGAAAAGCTGACGGAATTTTTCTCCTCTCAACTCGATCGACCAGAGGTGGGTTACCGCGTTCTCATCGCGGATCGAGTCATTGTTGAAAAGCGTGAGAACCAATCCGTACCGGTCAAGATCGAGGTAGCTGAGAGGATCGTTTCTCTCACAGTGAACGACGAGCAGAGACTCGTTTCGGAAGGTTTCTACAACTTCTACGGCAGGATTATTTACGTGGATGAAGATACCTATCTCTCCACCACGGCATTCTTCGAGAACGCCCAAATGGTCTACAAGACTTCGAAAGGTTACGTCGTTTACAGAGACGGTGCGTTGTTCTTTCCAGACGGTAGGAAGGTGGTTTCTCCAGAACCTTTCGACGTTTTTGAAGATCGATTGATTCCATGGCGCGTGAACGTGAGAGCGGAAGGTTCAAGCTTTGTCACAACCGTTGTGGGGCGCTTCGATGACACGTTGGTGCTCTCGTGCGGAATGATCGCTCCAGCTGATCTTTCTTGGTTCTTGCGCGTGAGTGGGCCGATCATCGAGTGGGCACAGGTCGAACAGAGGCTTTACGTGCTCGACATCGCAGGTTACGTGAGAGCCATCGATCTGAAGAGCCGACGCACGCTGTGGGAAAAACTTGTTCCGAACTCTTGGGGTATCGCAACCCACGGCAACGAAGTCTACGTCGGTTCAGGGGAAAGATTGCTTCGCTTCAACGACAGAGGAGAGCTGGTGGAAGAGCAATTCTGTCAGGACTTCGGAGTCTCTTCGAAGGGTATAATTGCTTTGACAAAGACCGAAGGAAGGTTCATCAGGAGTCGAGTTGGCAGTGTTCTGGTCGAAGGTTCTAAGGCCACGGTCTACACCGACCAAACCTTCGAGTTTGAAGACGTTCGAAAGGTACGCTTCTTCGACTGGGGAATCGTGTTGGTTGGAGAGTCGGGATGCTGGGTGGTAGAAGGACGTTGAGGCTGGATGAACTGGTGCTGAAAAGAGGCTTCGTGAGGAGTCGTTCGCAAGCGGCCGATCTCATCAAGCTCGGCAGGGTTTTCGTCAACGGTTTACCTTGCACCAAACCTGGCAAGCTCGTTGGAGAGGATGTAGAAATCTCGATATCTCAAGATCGTCCTTACGTTGGTAGGGGAGGGGAAAAGCTCGAGAGCGCTTGGAAAGCTTTCAACATAGATTTCTCTGGCAAGACAGTTTGTGATGTTGGTGCCTCAACGGGTGGTTTCACACACTTCGCCCTCGTCAAAGGTGCAACGAAGGTGTTCGCCGTGGATGTTGGGGAGAATCAGTTGCACGAATCTTTGAGGACCGATCCACGCGTGGTCGTGATCGAAAAGTTCAACGCTCGATACTTGACGGAAGAGGTCCTCAAACAGAAGGTTGACATCGTTCTGTGCGACGTTTCTTTCATCTCACTCAAGTTGATACTCCCAGCTGTGGACAGGATCCTCAAGCCTGATGGAGAAGCCGTAGTCCTTGTGAAGCCACAGTTCGAAGTTGGTAGGAACGTCAAGCAATCACAGTCAGTGCACCTGAAGATCCTTTTAGAAATCATGCATTCTGCGGAGCTGAACCATTTACATCCCGCTGGGCTCGTTGAGTGTGGCGTGCGTGGTGGGGAGGGTCAGATAGAATACTTTTTCCATCTGAAGAGGAACATTGAGAACAAGCTCAGCGTAGAAACAGTCTCAAAGATTGTGGAGGCGTCTTGGAGCCGATCACGGGGCAGGGGTAAGGTATGAGACGATTCTGGTCAATCTTGCCGATCTTTGTGTGCGTTCTCGCGGTCGCGAACGTGACGTCTTTCGTGCCCAGAGATTACGATTTTTTCTTGCTTCTGAAGGGGAACTCGCTGTATTACGATAAGTTGAGCAGCGTTCCATTGTTTCGATTCGTACTGAAAGACGACAGGATCGCACTGGAAAGCGTTTTCGTTTCTCTACTCGAGAACACGTGCAACAGCATTGGAGTGCCGATGAGTTCGGTGTACGAGGCGCTCGAGAACGACATACTGTTCGCTGCGAAGGGTACCGAGTTCACTCTCGAACAATTCTTCTCGCTGGATTTGAACTATTATCTTCAGGTGCTCAGAAACATGGGTAACAACTCCATCATCGTGATGAAGTCTTCGAAGCCTGAACAACTGCTTCGCCTCTTGGCCAAGTTGATGGACCTCAAGATGACGAAGAGTGAAAAGGTTTGGATCCTTCACGACACGGACGTTGCGATCTTTGCCTCAGCGCACGAAGGTTATTTGGTGATCTCTGGCAGCCGAAACGCCCTCTTGAAGGCTATCGATGCCTACGATCTGGAACAGTTACAGATGAAAAGTGAAGAACCAGCGGTCAGAGAGTTGTTGAACCAATCCGCTTGGTTGTACGGTTTTTTCAAGAGGGACACGTTGCGCATCAAAGGACCGTTCGTTTCGACGAACGATGTGGATACAGAGTACGTTACCATCTTGGGTGTTCCGAGCGGTGAGTCTTTGAAGATAGAGGTTCGTCAGCAGCTGAGATCGGCGACGGGCATGGAAAAATACGTGTCTTCGGCCACGGGTATGCTCGGCATGCCGTTCATCGGGAATTTCGCGTTCTCTGCAACCGCGACTGGTCCAATGGACCTTGCGGATTCACTTTCACAGTGGTTCCAAGGTGCGCAAGAAGAGGTGAAAAAGATCTACGAGATCGTTTCTCATATACTCAAATCGAGTACCGGTCGTGTCTACATGACCGGAGATCTGTTCGGGGACCGGGTTCGTTTGGTCACGATCTTCGAACTGTCCAAAGATTTGGACACGTCGTTCTTGATCAAGTACGGTGCGAGGTCCTTCGGAAACGAAATCAGACTGCCAATACTGAATGGATTCATCAGTTTCTTTCAGTCCGACAAACGTCTCATCATGACGAACATGACCAAAGCGGAGTACGATCTGGCGAGCAAGAGACGAGTGAGGGACGATGTGACCTACCAGTACATCTCGCGCAACTACGCAAACCAAGACATACTCAGACTGTTCGTCGACGTAGGTTCACTTCTGAGAGCCATGCTGGGCATCAACGCGGTTGGAAAATTCTTTCTGACTCAACAGTTCGATGGTCAAGCTTTCGTCTACAGAATGGAGGTCATGTGAGAAATGCTCTTCTTGGATAGAAACAAGATGCTTTTGAAGCGTTACAGAAAGATGGTCGAGAAGGTCAAACAGAAAGAACAAGCTTTGTTCAAAGCGACGAACGTGGAACTGAGACAACGCGCGCTGCAACTGAAGCAAGCCGAGTTCGACGAATCTCTCATCCACGATGCCTTTGCCTTGGCGAGAGTCGTCTCCAAGCGCGTTTTGGGCATGTACCCGTTCGATGAACAATTGCTCGGTGCCTTCGCGCTGCACGAAGGTAAAGTGGCGGAGATGAAAACGGGAGAAGGAAAGACCCTCGTCGCCACGATGCCTTTGTACTTCAACTCGCTCACGAGAAAGAACGTTCATTTGGTCACCGTGAACGATTATCTCGCTCGCCGTGACGCACTCTGGATGGGACCGTTGTATTTGTTTTTGGGTCTAAGGGTGGGCGTGATAAACCAGCTCGGGAAATCCTACGAGGTTGCTTGGAAAGATCCTGAGCTGTTCGAGAGAGCTATTGAAGAGAATCTTTCCGTCTGGCCTGAGGGCTTCGACGGTGAATTCTTGAAGGACTCGATGAAGGATCCTCGTGCCGTCCAAGCTTTTGAAGTTCAATTGATAGAGGTTTCCAGAAGACAGGCATACGAGTGTGACATCACCTACGGAACGAACAACGAGTTTGGCTTCGATTATCTCAGGGACAACCTCGTTTACGATCTCAACGACAAGGTCCAAAGGGGGCATTTCTACGCCATAGTTGACGAGGTCGACAGCATACTCATAGACGAAGCGAGAACGCCTTTGATCATATCTGGACCTTCGAAAACGGGAGCATCCGTCTACAGACAGTTCGCATCGTTGGCGAAGAAGTTCGTCAAGGACGTCGACTTCACCGTGGACGAGAAGGTCAGGACCGTGGTCCTCACAGAGAAAGGTATCGAAAAGGCCGAAAAATTGATAGGTGTTGAGAATTTGTACAATCCTGCAAACGCGAACCAGTTGTACCATCTGTTGAACGCGCTGAAAGCACTGCATCTGTACAAGAGGGACGTCGACTACGTCGTGATGAACGGCGAAGTCATCATCGTCGACGAGTTCACCGGAAGACTCTTGTTCGGAAGACGTTACAGCGGAGGTTTGCACCAAGCGATCGAGGCCAAGGAAGGCGTACCCATAAAAGAAGAATCGATCACCTATGCGACCATAACGTTCCAGAACTACTTCAGGATGTACGAGAAGCTCGCAGGCATGACTGGGACCGCGAAGACCGAGGAAGAAGAATTCAAGCAGATCTACAACATGGAAGTCGTCGTCATCCCGACGCACAAGCCAATGATAAGAGTAGATCACGACGATGTGATCTACAGAACACAAGCAGAGAAGTACGCCGCGATAATCAACGACATCGTCGAACGTCACAAGAAGGGTCAACCCGTGCTCGTCGGAACGACGTCCATAGAGAAGAGCGAGATCCTGAGCAGCATGTTGAAGAAGCTTGGGATACCACACCAGGTTCTGAACGCCAAGTACCACGAAAAAGAAGCGGAAATCATAGCGAAGGCTGGACAGAAAGGTGCTGTCACCATCGCCACGAACATGGCTGGTCGTGGTACGGATATAAAACTTGGCGAAGGTGTCGCAGAACTCGGGGGACTGTGCGTCATAGGTACAGAGAGGCACGAGAGCCGGCGTATCGACAACCAGCTGAGGGGACGTTCAGGAAGGCAGGGTGATCCTGGTGAATCGAGGTTCTATTTGTCTCTCGAAGACGATCTTCTGAGGATCTTCGGCGCCGAGCAGCTCGAAAAGGTCATGAACGTTCTGAAGATAAAACCAGGAGAACCCATCGAACATCCATTACTCACGAGGCTCGTCGAGATGGTTCAAAAGAAGGTGGAGGGCATCAACTTCTCAATAAGGAAGCACTTGATGGAAATGGACACGGTGCTGGACGCTCAGAGAAACTATGTGTACTCGCTCAGGGACTGGATTTTGGAAGGAAAGAGCATAGAGGAGCATCTGGACAAGTTCATGCAAGACTTCGTCGAAAGAAGGATCGAAAGTTTTTGCAACGGCAGAGAATGGGACCTCGAGGGGTTGAAAGCTTCTTTGCTCGTTCTACCAAGGGGTATAATCAACGTTGACGGAGCGAAGTTCGACACGTCCGAAGAAGTGAAAGAGTATCTCTTGCAACAGTTGAAGAAAGCGTACGCTGCCAAGAAACAAGAGATCGGAGAAGAGTACGACAAGTTCTTGAGGTTTCTGATCCTGCGCGTTGTGGACGACAATTGGAGACAGTACTTGGAAGAAGTCGACCATGTGAAAGAGGCTGTCAACCTCAGAGCCTACGGTCAGAGAGATCCGATCATCGAGTTCAAAAAAGAGACCTACGCGATGTTCGACGAGATGATGTCCCGCGTGACGGATACAGTGGTCGGTCTCATGTTCAGGGTCGTGAAAGTGGACGAGGAGAAGGCACAACGAGAGGCAAAGAAAGATCTGGCCAACCTCAGACTCGTTCATGAGGAGTTCAACATCGTCAACAGGGCCGAGCGAAGAAAGCTGCAGAAGAACGAGAAGATAAAACGGTTCAGAATAAAGAGGTGAAAGCATGATCGCGTACGAAACGAAGGTCAAGATAGACGAACTGAGGGACAAGTTCGAGGGTCTGTCCAACCTCGTGGAGCCGGAAAATCTGAAGAGAGAGCTCGCGGAGCTGGAACAACAGCTCTCGAACAACGAGGTTTGGAAAGATCCGAAGAAAGCCGCGGAGGTTTCGAGAAGAATACGACACATCAAAGATCTACTCACCGATTTCGAAAAGATCAAGAAAGGCTTTGAGGACGTTGATGTCGGTCTCGAACTCGCGGAGGAGGACAACGAGATAGCCCAGCATGTGGAACAGATCGTTGCTGAGTTGGAGAAGAACATAAAACGTTTGGAACTGGAATTGATCCTGAACGATCCTTTGGACGTCAACAACGCCTATCTTTCCGTACACCCGGGTGCTGGAGGTACGGAGTCTCACGATTGGGCGCAGATGCTTCTGAGAATGTACATGCGCTGGGCTGAAAAGAAGGGCTTCGGTGTGGAACTGCTCGACTTCCAGCCGGGCGAAGAAGCTGGAGTCAAGAGCGCCACGATCTTGATCAAAGGAGAGTACGCTTATGGTCTGTTGAAATACGAACGTGGTGTACACAGACTGGTCAGGATATCGCCCTTCGACGCGTCTCACAGGCGTCACACGTCCTTCGCGTCCGTCAACGTGATACCCGAGATCGAAGAAGACATAGAGATCGAAATAAGACCTGAAGATCTGAAGATAGAGACCTTCAGAGCGTCCGGACACGGTGGTCAATACGTGAACAAGACCGATTCGGCTGTGAGAATAACGCACATTCCAACGGGTATCGTTGTGAGTTGTCAGAGCGAAAGATCACAGCACCAAAACAAGGCCGTCGCTTTGAAGATGTTGAAAGCGAGACTGTATCAAATGGAAGTCGCGAAGAGGAAAGAACAGCTCGAAGAAATTCAGGGAGAACTCAAAGACATCGCCTGGGGAAACCAGATAAGATCGTACGTCTTGCACCCATACAAGATGGTCAAAGATCACAGGACTGAAGTCGAAGTCGGCAACGCAGACGCAGTACTCGATGGCGAACTCGATCCCTTCATAGAGGCGGAATTGCTGTACTTTGCGAAGAAATGATCCATAAACGATTTGCCCCTCGATCCGAGGGGCTTTTTGATGCCTCACATTAGTTGGATGAGCTCTTGTTTCTGCGAGCTTCTTCATACTTTCTCCTCTCGAGGGACATGAAGAATTTGCGATGCTCGAGGAACAGAGTGAAGATTTTCGGATCGAAGGCGTCTGCATCGGACTCCATGATTTTGATCGCGCCTTCTGGAGAATAAGCATTCCTGTAATATCTATCGGAAGTCAGCGCGTCGAAAACGTCGGCGATCTTCACGATTCTGGCAATGGTATCTCGGTTTCTTTCAATCCATCCGGATAACCCTTTCCGTCCAACCGCTCGTGATGGGATCTGATCACCTCATGAATGAATTTCAAGACATCGCTCTCTGGATGTTTCGTCAAAGATCGGACGAGGATCTGAGAACCGAAGGTTGTTGTGCTTCTTGACCGCCTCGAACTCTTCAGAAGTCAATCTATCCGGTTTTTGGAGTATGGATTCGAGTATCAACATCTTTCCTATATAGTGCAGAACTGCACCTGCCGACAAGCCGTTTATGAAGTCCACGCTGTCCAAGTCTTCCTGTTCGACATACAATTTAGCGAGTAAGCTCGCCAACAGTTGGACGTTTTTAGAATGGCTCTTCGTATATCGATCCCTCATATCCAACATCTCAACGAATGAATCCATCAGCACATCGAAAGTGATCAGTTTCAATTTTTGAAGACCTGAAGTCACGGAAGCAACAAGCCTCTTGGGGTTGATCGGTTTGATCAACACCTCATCGGCGCCGACTTGTAATGCTTGCACAACGTCCTCATCATCCTCCAGGGATGTGACTACGAAAATGTAGGGGTACAGATGCCTGAAGTTGGTCCCTATTTGCCTTATCAGTTCGAAACCCTCCATGTTCGGCATGAGTAGATCGACAAGCAGTATCCTGTAGCTCGCCGGATCTGAGCTGAACGCATGATAAGCTTCGACTCCATCTCGGCAAGATCTCGCCGTAAGCTTGGCGCTCAAGAGTGACTTCTCCAAGTATTTTCTGTAGTAAGCATCGTCCTCAGCGATGAGAACCGACAACATCCCCATCTTTCATCCTCCTACGTTACGCTCAAGCTCACCACAAGAGAACTGCTTGGCGTATCTAAGATCATCCTGTAACAAGGAGCCGTGTTCAAAAGCATCTTTGCATTCTTAACGAATACGGCCGTCGGCGGAGTTGTCAGGGCATCTGGCAAGATGCGCATCAACATGTTTCCGCACATCATGTTGGCGAGTTCAAGCAAAGCACTCAAGCCAATCTCTGAGAGCATGTCCACGTTGTAACCAAGCATCAAACAGCCCAAGGCATACTTCGCGAACGCTTCGTTGAATTCAAAACCGAAGATTCCCTTCTCTTCTCTTCTCTTTTCTTGTTCACAAGCCCTATGACGACGCACAAAGGGCTGTTGACCATGTGCAAAGAATCCTTCGAAAGCCTCACTCCTGAAACTTGTATGTTCATGCTCACGGGCACTTGTTTGGCAGTGTTTGCAAGTTCATCGATCATTCGTTAAACCTCCTTCAAAGCGACGTTCAGCCTTGAGACGAGACCTTCCGATTCGAAGAGTATGTTGTGGGCGCTCATCTTGAAGTTGAAGAAAGTCAGATCCGTCGACTTAGGTATCCTCCGTCCCATAACAATGTTCGATGGAACAGAAGTGATTTCATATCACGGTGGTGTTCTGAACAGTCTCATTAGGTATCGCAACAATGAGTTGGCAAATGTAAGAGCCTTTGCCATAACAGACGGTCCCTCTCGGTAAACAGTTGATAAGTTAAGCGAGTAACCAACTGATGTTGTAGCAAAAAAGCATCAGACAATTACAGCCGTGTATTTGAGGTAAATTTATGCTGTTGCTACGGTTATAGAAACTGGACACATCGAAAACTACGTTGAGCCCGGTAAACCAAAGTTCCAAGCCTATCACGCCTTCGTTTGAAACGTGAAAACAATCCGCCCTGTGGAGACCAAACAAAAATGGAGACCAAACAAAAAAGCCCGGCGATGCCGGGCCTCTTGGTGGCCAGGGGCGGAATCGAACCGCCGACACCTGGATTTTCAGTCCAGTGCTCTACCAACTGAGCTACCTGGCCACTCCTTTGGTGGGTGCGGCAGGAATCGAACCTACGACCTTCTGCTCGTAAGGCAGACGCTCTTCCTCTGAGCTACGCACCCACCGTTCCTTCATAAATATACCACACGGATTCCTCTTTGAGAAGACCCCCTCATTCACGAACGATCCTTGTGCCTGTCTTACCAGAAAGAGCTTCTTTGAGCTTTCTCATGTCTGTTATCAAACACGTCTTGTTCGTGGCCGAGACGAAATCGATCGCCGCCTCTATCTTCGGTCCCATGCTACCTGCAGGGAAGTGCCCTTCCTTCAAGTACTTCATAGCATCATCAACAATGAGCGTGTCAACAAAAGTCTGGTTCGGCTTGCCGTAGTTGAGTGCAACTTTTTCAACCCCCGTTAGGATGATCAGCTCGTCAGCGTTGATCTCTATCGCCAAAAGTGCACTCGCCCTGTCTTTGTCTATCACCGCTTCGATGCCTTTCAGTTTGCCGTTCTCTCTAACGACTGGTATTCCGCCTCCACCAGCCGCGACGACGATCACGTCGTTCCTCAGTAGCATTTGTATGATCTCTTTTTCCACTATGTCCAAGGGTTTGGGGGAAGGTACGACTCTTCTCCAGCCCCGGCCCGCATCTTCTTTCATGATCCAACCTTTCTCCATCATGAGTCTTCTCGCTTCTTCTTCCGTGTAGAATGGTCCAACAGGTTTGGAAGGTTTCTTGAACGCCTCGTCGTTCTTGTCCACGACTATCTGCGTGATCAAAGCTGCGACTTCTCTGTTCAAGCCTCTCTCTGCGAGTCGGTTCCTCAAGGCCTGGACGATCATATAGCCCAGACTTCCTTGAGTCTGTGCGTCGTTCACATCGATGGGGAAAGGTGGAATGACTTCCTTCGCCATCTCTTGCTGTATCAGAATGTTCCCCACCTGTGGTCCGTTTCCATGCGTGATCACGATGTCGTACTCATCGAGCATGTCGACGAGATAGCCCATCGCCTCTTCGATCGCGCTGAGCATGTTCTCTGCTGTGGGTTTCTCACCCGGTCTGTTCACCGCGTTCCCACCGATGGCAACCACGGCGAGCTTCTTCATCTTCATTCCCTCCCAGAACAAACGGAGGGACTCAAGGTCCCTCCCGTTAAGAATCGATTGTCGAGTGTTTCACATCTTGATGTACGGCAAAAGAGCCATGTGTCTTGCACGTTTTATGGCTAGCTTGATCATTCGCTGGTGCTTCGCACAGTTGCCGGTCACGCGCTTGGGTATGATCTTGGCCTTTTCGTTCAGATACTCGCTCAACAATCTTATGTCTTTGTAGTCCACGTACTCGACCTTCATTTCGCAGAGCCTACACTTCTTGATCTTCTTCTTTCTTCTTCTCTTCTGCTGGTCCACACGGACACCTCCTCAGAACGGTGGTTTATCTTCGTCTTCGCTGTCCAGTTCTTCCTCCGAACCAAGAATATCGTCGGGATTGACGATCGGTTCTTCGAACGGCTTCTCGATCTCCTCAACGGTTTCTTCCACTGCACCTTTCTTCTCCATGAACCTGATGTCCCGCGCCCAGATCTCAGGTGTGATCATGTTCGCCCCGTCACGGGACTGCCACTTGTTTATCCTCAGCTCTCCTTCGACCAAGACCAACTGACCCTTCTTCAAGTACAACCTCACGAAGTCCGCCAGCTTGTTGAACGCAACTATCCTTATGAAATCCGTCGTTCTCTGACTCTCTGAAGGCCTCACAGGTCTGTCCACGGCGAGCGTGAAGGACGCTACCGCAGAACCTGTGGTCGTCATGCGTGCTTCTGGATCTCTGGTGAGCCGGCCCACCAAGATCACTTTGTTGTAGTACGGCACGACGGATTACTCCCTCTGCTCGACGTTGCTCGTCTGTGCTGCTTTCTTTTCCTTTTTCTCGAGGTCTTCTCTTCTGAAGGTCTGCCAGCGAATTATCTGTGGCGTGACGCGGTAAAACTCTTCAAGCTTGTTCACGTTGGAAGGGTCTGCCGCGAACATGATCACGGTGTAGTCACCTTCAGTCTGGTGGGCGATGGGATAAGCGAGCCTCCTCAAGCCCCACCTGTTGATTTCTCTGATCTGACCAGCCACGCGTTCTGTGATGATGCTTTTGACCTTCTCCACGAGAGCTTCTCGTTCCTGCTCGTTCAGTCGTGGATCGATGATGAACATCGTCTCGTAGATGCGCATTCGCCAACCTCCTCCCTCGGCCTTTTTGGTCTTGCCTTCTGGCAAGACGGGAGCAACCTTCCATGTTTCACCGCGAACTCCTCACGGCAGGACATTATACACGAAAAAATGTTAAATTGGTGTGAATCTCCGAACGGTGGCTCAGTGACTTTCGAGTTGTCGTATCATCAGTTCGATCCTTTCGATCACTCGCTCTTTGTTCTTGCTCTGCAGCGGCAGCCTCTTCAGAAAATCTTCGGCGTAACAGTAGAACGCGTTCGTCATATCCGGATGGTTCATCGCGAACAGTCTCACGGGAGGATCTTTTTTGAACACGAGCACACCGACTTGGTCTTTCACTGCCGTGTACACGTTGGCACTCATGCTCCTTGGAGAGATGCACAACTGATAGTTCTCGTACTTCTTCAACAGAGAAAGTAGATGTTTCAGATGATCCACGTATTCCTCAACCGTGTAGAACAGGCTACAACCAGATTCAGCCAACTCCACGGAGGCTTTGCCAGCTCTCACTTGTTCGACGTCTGGCAGTGTGACGATGAGAATGTGTGGATGTTGCTTGAGATTCTTTTCGAACGAAGCGGTTCGCTTTCTCCAGTGTGAGAGGATCTGCTCGGAGTGTTTCAACGAATTTCGTTCCAAGATCCTCTCCAAGACCTCGCTTGGCATGGTGACGAGTGGCAGGCCATCGCTGATCACAAGACACGTTGTGGGTTGATCTTCGAAGTCTTCCAAGAGTGAAAACATCTCCTGTGAACCAACTTGCGGTATGCGCATGAGTGGTCGGCACGTGTTCAAGAATTGCAGATACTCTTGTTCGAACAACTCAACCACGTGTGGTTCAGTCGTTAAGAGGTTCACAGTTTGTGGGAAGTCTTCAAACGCCGCGCAGGTGAGAGCCATCAACTTCGGCACGACGAAGAGGGTCCTCCTGAAATAATGCTCTCTGTACTTGGGATTGTAGTAAGGTGTCACGGAACCCGTCATGTAGAGGGGTAGCCAGAACTCTATAGCACGGAGCATTTCTGAAATGTCCCTGCTCAGAGTGTGAACCATGTTGATCTTCCAACCTCTCTTGGTGAGCTCGATCATCGTGGCGCCGAGTCGCAAGGCGTACTCTCTGTCGGCGAGGAACCAATCGACGCTCTCATCGCTGTACAGCAATACTGTATTTGGTTCTTTCGAATTCATCACGTGAAGGAGGAACTTCATCGCTGCACGTTGCTTTCCTTCTTTGCCAAAGAAAACTTCGAAGTTCAGCGTTTGCCCTTCAAGAGCCATCGTAGAAACCTGCATCTGAGCATGGGGGATACTGAACAACCCCACCTTGTTCAGAAAACCACCTATCACTTGTGTGTCAGGTATGGGTGCGTCGAGCAGTCATCTCTTCACGAGCTCTTTGAGTTCTTCTTTTTCAAGCGCCTCTGGGACACATCCAGTGATCTCACATATGGCAAGCTTTTGATGCTCCATCTTGGCGTGTTCCACCAAATACGAAGCGATCATTTCGATGTAACCGCTGTCTTTCGCGGGAATTCTCGAACCCGACCTCCAACGGCTGATCAAGGAAGGGTCCACCGACAAGGCTTTGGCGAGCGCACCGTTCGAAACGCTCAACACGCTCATCAAAAGGCTGAGTTTTTTACCGAAGTCCATGTGACTCCCCCCTCTTGAAGAATTTATACCATGAAAGGGGCGTTCCGTCGCACATTTTCGAGAAGCTTTCATGGATCACAAGCGAATCTCTTCGGTCGTTTTCTCTCCATTGATGGTGTACGTCTCTCGTTTGTTGAAAAAAAGACAACGAATCATCCACTTAATGAAAAATCTTTTACATTCGAAGGGGTAATAATCGAGTTGAAGAAAACCTGGAGGTGGTCTCTACGAAAGTTGGGTTAGCGTACAACGTACAGCGTGGTGTGAGGCCCGATGTGGAGGATTGGGAAGCAGAGTACGATTCGATGGAAGTCGTGATGGACATCAAGCAGTCCATCGAAAGTGGTGGTCACGAAGTTGTTCTGATGGAAGCCGTGCCTGAGAAGTTCATCCCGACGTTGCTGAACGAGAACGTGGACATCGTCTACAACTTCGCCGAGGGCACGTTCGGAAGGGCGAGGGAGGCTCAAGTTCCTGCTATCTTGAGTTTCTATGGCATTCCCTACACTGGTTCGGACGCCACCACGTTGGCCGTATGTCTCGACAAAGCATTGACGAAACAAGTACTCTTGAGCAAGGACATACGCACACCCAGATTCCAGGTGATACGCTCTCTAGACGACAAGCTCAGGAAGAACATGAGGTTTCCGTTGATATTGAAGTTGAACGCGGAAGGTTCTTCTAAAGGAATCTCGGATACCGGCCTGGTTCATGACATGGTCGAGTACAGGAAAGAAATCGAGAGATTGTTCGCCATTTACAACGAGCCAGTTCTCGTCGAGGAGTACATAAGAGGCAGGGAGTTCACGATAGGGGTTCTACAAGAGGGAAACAAGTACAGGGTCCTGCCCATCATGGAGATACACTTCAAGCACGGAAAAGAGTTCTACAGTTACAAGGTTAAAAAGAATTCTGACTACTACGTCGACTACACTTGTCCAGCGAAGATAGACACGGTGCTCGAGAGAAAGCTCACCAGCATGGCAGTAAAGGTTTGCAAGAGTCTGGACATAAAGGACGTGGCAAGGATAGATTTGAGGGTTTCGCAGGAGGATGGAAACCCGTATTTTTTGGAGATCAACCCCCTCCCCGGTATGGTGAGAGGCTTTTCTGACCTGCCCAGGATCGCGGAAGCCGCAGGTTTCACTTATGAAGAGCTCGTGCTACACATACTGGAGAACGCCATGCAACGTTATGGACTCATCCAGCCCGTCCACGTGTGACGGGGGTGAGATGTTGGACCTCAACGGTGTGAAAAAAATAGCGGTCGTGGGAGCGAGTGAGGACAGGGGCAAATACGGAAACAAGATCGTTCGAGATCTTCTCTCGAAAGGTTTTGAAGTTTATCCTGTCAATCCAAAATCCGAGAACATCGAGGGTGTGAAGTGTTACAGAGACATCGAAGAGCTTCCGAGGGACGTTGAACTCATCGTTTTCGTGGTCCCACCAGAGGTAGGCATACAAGTGGCGGACAAGGCGATCAAACTTGGTTTCAACCGTCTTTGGTTCCAACCGGGTGCGGGTTCAAAGCAGATAGAGGATCTGGTCAAGAACAACGGTGTCGAGTACTCCATAGGCCGTTGCATAATGGTGGAGACGAGTTTCTGACCCCTTTCGAACTCACTGGGCGTGCCGAGAAATCGGCACGTTCTTGTTTGTTCATCGTTTTGCTTGTGTCTTGTTATCTCTTCTCAACATCCACGTTCGTATATATCATGATGGGAGCGCTCCAAAGGAAAGTGAACCGTTCAGATGGTGAGATGTGTACATTGGCGTTGATCTAAGTCGTTGGTTCGTGGTGAATGAGTCATTTTTAAAAGGATAACGAAGACGCGCTCCCAAAGACCTGAGAAAGACCTTTCAAGGACAAGTTCAGAAGGAACATAGGAAAGCACAATGAGAACAGAACGAGAAGTTGATAGGATATCCCTCAGCCCCAAATTGGGGCTTTTTGTTTTGACCATCGATCCGGTGTGATAGGAATGATGAGACGTGTGAACGATAGATTTTTCGATCACTGTTTTGGTATAATTTTGGTGTTCCAAACACTTTAAGGGGAGGTAAGAGCATGAAGGCCCGAGTGCTGGTGGCCTTATTGGTGATGCTTGTGGCTGTCTTCGCCTCAGCTGAGAAATTCCCGAGCAAACCCATCACGTACGTCATCTGCTTCGCTCCCGGTGGAGAATCTGACATCACAGCGCGATTACAACAACCGTACCTGGAGAAGATCTTGGGAGTTCCCATCGTCATAACGTACAAAGAAGGCGGCGGAGGCGCCGTGGGCTGGACCGAACTCGTGACCCGTGCCAAACCCGATGGTTATACGATCTACGGGACGAATTTGCCGCACATCATCCTTCAACCGCTTCAGGGTGGTGTTGGCTACAAAACCGAGCAGATAAACAACATCTACTTCTTCCAGTCCACTCCATGCGTGCTCGCCGTCAGTGTCGACAGCCCAATCAAGACCTTCCAAGACTTCGTTGAGTATGTGAAAAAGAAAGGTATGGTTACTCTGGGAGGCAGCGGACAGCCTTCAGCGAACAGCTTCGCGACCGTCAGGCTGGCCAAGCTGACTGGTCTGAAGATCACCTACGTCCCATTCTCGGGTTCAGGTACGGCAGTTCCTGCGTTGCTCGGTGGACATGTGGATGGTCTCATGACCTACACGACGATGGCAATACAATACAAGGATAAGATGAGGGTCATCGCCGTGGCGACCGAAGAGAGGATCTCACTGTTCCCCGATGTTCCAACTTTCAAAGAACTGGGGATAGACCTTGTCGAGAAAGCGTACAGAGGAATCGCCGTGCCCCCGGGAACACCGGAGGATGTGAAGAGGGTACTCGAGGCCGCCTTCAAGGAAGTGAACAACAATCCGGAGTTCGTTGCGAAGATGCTTGAAATGGGGTTCGTCATCGAGAACTACGACGAGGCTGCCTCCGCGAAGCTCGTCTCAGAGTTGGTGCCGTACTACAAGCAGCTCTGGGAAGAGACTCAGGGAAAGTGATCGTTCCCTCCCGCACCCACGTGGGTGCGGGTTATTTATTTGAAAGGGGGAAGAAATCCGCATGTCGAGTCTTCAATACCTTGCCTACGGTTTTGCCCATCTGTTCGTTGTGAAGACACTCTTGCTGATGTTGGGGGGCGTCTGCGTTGGCCTCGTGATAGGTGCACTACCAGGTTTGAGCGCGACGATGGGTGTGGCTCTGTTTCTTCCCATAACTTACTGGCTCTCAGCTTCGGACAGTTTGGTCTTCCTCGGTTCGCTCTACATGGCGGCGATATACGGTGGTTCATTCTCGGCGATACTGCTCAGAACACCGGGTACACCCTCGAACATAGGCACCACCTTCGACGGTTATCCCATGGCCAAGCAAGGTAGAGGTTGGGAGGCCATATTGATAGCAACGTATTCCTCGCTCTACGGTGGCCTCTTCGGTATGATCATGTTCTTGATCTTCGCGCCCATGCTCGCACGCATAGCTCTGAAGTTCGGACCTCCCGAGTACTTTTGGCTTGGGATCTTTGGTCTGACGGTGATCTCATCGTTGTCGCGTGGTAACACCCTCAAGGGTTTCATCGGTGGTTTGATAGGTGTTCTGCTCAGCACGATAGGTGTTGCACCCGTTGGGGGCAACGTGCGCTTCACCTTCAACATACCCCATTTGATCGGTGGTGTGGGCTTGATCCCAGCATTGGTCGGTCTGTTCTGCATACCTGAGGTCATCGAGATGATACTGAACAAATCCAAGCAACAGCTGTATCAGGAGGCGAAAGTTCAGAAGGGTTTAGCGTGGAAGACATTCGTCAACGTGATGAGGAAACAAATCGATCTGTTGAGGGCTTCGATCATCGGTTTCATCATAGGCGTGTTACCGGGTGCGGGTGGAAACATAGCGAACTTGGTTGCTTACAGTGAAGCTGTGAGAACTTCGAAGCATCCGGAAAAATTTGGAACTGGTGTTGCCGAAGGTGTGATAGCCACAGAGGCTTCGAACAACGCGGTGGTGGGTGGAGGCTTCGTCCCGTTGATGACGCTCGGAGTTCCCGGCACACCCGTGGATGCGATCCTGTACGGAGCTCTCTTGATGCAAGGTCTGAGGCCTGGTGCGGAGTTGTTCACAAGAAGAGCCGACGTGGTCTACACCTTCGTCGCAGGTGTCATCCTCGCAACCTTCGTCATGGTACCAGTTGGTCTGGCCTTCGGAAGGGGGATGGCGAAGGTCATAACCAAGATCCCGTTGAGCTTGCTCGCACCGACGGTCATCTTCTTGACCATGGTCGGTTCTTACTGTGTGAGCAACAGCATCTCCGATGTGTACACGATGCTCATACTAGGCTTGCTCGGTTTCGTTTTGAGAAAACTCGGTTTTGAAGCTGGCCCCATAACGCTGGGTCTGATACTGGGTCCCATAATCGAGTCTGGGCTCGTCCAAGGTCTACTGATAGGAAGAAAACTTCCACAGCCTTGGCTGATCTTCATCACCAGGCCGATCTGTTGGGTGTTCATCGTGCTGTCGGTCTTTTTCTTGCTTTGGCCAGTCATCTTGAAAAAACGTATAGTTGTTTCGGGTGGTGATCAGAAATGATCGCCGACATGGTGGTCTCGATCTTCCTTTTGATTTTCAGTCTCGTTCTTCTCAATCAAACAAGGCAATACAACTATTTGTCCGCCGTGTTTCCCCAATTCGTGCTCGTGTTCTTGATGATCCTCACGGTGATCCTGTTGGTCAGGGCGATCGTGCTCTTCAAGAAGCGCAGAACGAGTGAATCGAAGTTCATCGCGACGAAGGATTTGTTTTATGTCTTGCTCGTCGCGGCTCTGAGCTTCCTTTGGGTCTACGTGATGGATTGGATCTTAGGTTTTCTGCTGGGTAGCATCTTGTTCGGTATCGTCATATTCGCGATCTTGGCTGGCAAGAGTTTGAAGGCGAGTCACTTTCTTCTGTTCTCGTTCAGTTACGTTGCGATCGTTTTCATCTTCTGGTACGCGCTGGGAAAACTTCTGCATGTACCTTTGCCGAGGGGACTATTCTTCTGATGGAGGTGTAAAGAATGGATTACAAGAAGAACGTCGAAGAACTGTTGAAGAAAGCTCAGAAACCGTCCGAGGAGGCTTTGAAACTCCATCCTTTCTACAAAGGAAAGATACAGACCGCACCGAAGGTGCCCGTGAGATCGTACGAAGATTTTGCGATCTGGTACACACCAGGTGTTGCGAAGGTTTGTCAAGAGATAGTGAAGGATCCTTCGAAGGTTTACGAGTACACGAACAAGGAAAACACGATCGCCATAGTCACCGATGGTACGAGGATACTCGGTTTGGGAGACATAGGGCCAGAGGCGGGCTTGCCTGTGATGGAGGGTAAGGCGCTCTTGTTCAAATACTTGGGCGGAGTGGATGCTTTAGCCCTCTGCGTGGGTACCAAAGAGATCGAAGAGATCGTTCAGTTCTGCAAATGGCTTTCACCCAGCATTTCTGGTATAAACTTGGAGGACGTAGAAAAGCCGAAATGCTTCGAGCTTCTCGAAAGACTCCAGGAAGAACTCTCCATCCCCGTGTTCCACGACGATCAGCAAGGTACTGCGACGATCACGTTGGCAGGATTGATCAACGCGTTGAGGATCGTTGGTAAGAAGATAGACGAAGTGAAGATCACACTCATAGGTGCGGGCAGTGCGAACTACGCCTTCGCCAGACTCTTGGTCAAGATGGGTGTGGATTTGGGTAACGTTCTTGTCGTCGATTCGAAGGGAATAATAACGAAAGATCGTGCAGAGCAACTCGATCCCATTACAAGGCGCATGTGGATCAAGACCAACGCAGACAACATCGTTGGAGGCATAGAAGAATCTCTGATCGGCGCAGACGTGTGCATCGCCTATTCGAAGAGTGGACCGGGTGTGATCAAACCCGAATGGATCAAGAAGATGAACAAAGATGCCATCGTCTTCGCCGGTGCGAACCCCGTGCCAGAAATCTGGCCGTGGGAAGCGAAAGAGGCCGGTGCAAGGATCGTTGCGACTGGTAGGAGCGATTTTCCAAACCAAGTGAACAACTCACTCGGTTTTCCAGCGATCTTCAGAGGCGTGCTCGATGTTCGTGCCAGCAAAGTGACCGACGAGATGTGCATCGCAGCCGCTCAGGCTATAGCGGACTTCGCGTACAGAAAGGGAATCCACGAAGAGTACATAGTGCCCACGATGGAGGAGAGCGAAGTCTACGTTGAGGAGGCCTTCGCAGTGGCGAAGAAAGCGATCGAGCAGGGCGTTGCAAGAAATCCAGTCTCCGACGAAGAGCTTTTGAAGAAGATCAGAGAAAGGATCAACATGGGTAGAGAGATGGAGAGAGTCTTGGTTCGGTCAAAATTGATCAAACTTCCGTGAGGTGTTGAAGATGGACGCCATAGCGTTTTCAAAAAAGGACAACGTGGCGACCGCGATAAAGGCTCTTTCCAAGGGACAGCGGGCCATCGTTGGTTTGGGTGAAGAGAAATTCACGATCGAGTTGCTCGAGGACGTACCGTTCGGACACAAGTTTGCCTTGGTTGACATCCCTCAAGGCGGCCAAGTCGTCAAGTACGGTGAAGCCATCGGTGTTGCGACAGTGAACATCAGGAAGGGTCAATACGTTCATGTACACAACGTTGTTGGACAGCGTGGTGTGAGGGGGCATCGATCGTGAAGCTGAAAGGATTTCTCAGACCAAACGGAAAGATAGGTTTTCGCAACCACTTCTTGGTCGTTCCAACGGTGATATGTGCTACCAGAACTGCTGAGGAGATAGCGAGCAATTTTCCAAACGTTGTCTATCTTCACAACCAACACGGTTGTAACCACATGAAGGACGACGAGAAGAAAGTTGTGAACGTGTTGAAGGGGATGGCTTCAAATCCGAACGTCGCGGGCGTGCTGTTCGTTGGACTAGGTTGTGAAACAATTCCCACGATGAAGATCTTCGAATCGGTGCGTGCGGCGGGAAAGCCTGTCGAGTGTTTGATCATTCAAGAAGAGGGTGGCACGCTCAAAACGATCGAGAAAGGTGTTCGGATCTTACAGAGAATGATGGAACAATATGAAATCAAGGAAGTGGAAACGGATCTTTCGAGCGTCACAGTTGCCATCGAATGCGGTGGTTCAGATACCACTTCTGGAATCGCCTCCAACCCTGTCGTCGGGTATGTTGCGGACAGGCTCGTTGATTTGGGCGCGACCGTGGTCTTTTCGGAAACGACGGAGATCATAGGAGCGGAACATCTCTTAATCAAGCGCGCCGTGAACGAAGAGGTGGCGAAAAAATTGCTTGAACTTGTGAGTAGGTGTGAGCAAAGCGCTCTCGCAGGTGGTGAAGACATCCGCGGGGTCAACCCAACGCCGGGAAACATCACTGGAGGCTTGACTACTCTGGAGGAAAAATCGCTTGGAGCTATCTACAAAGCCGGTACGAAGCCCTTAAAGGGAGTACTCGAGTACGCCGAACCGATACCAACGGGTGGGCTCTATTTCATGGACAGCCCGGGGCACGACGTTGAATCGGTCAGTGGCATGGTCGCCGGCGGCGCACAGGTGGTGATCTTCACGACGGGTCGGGGCACACCCACAGGTTGCGCCATAGCACCCGTGATCAAAGTCACCGCGAACGCGAAGACCTACGGCAGGATGAGCGACAACATAGACGTGGATGTGAGCGATGTGCTCGAAGGAAAGACAACCATTCAGCAGGCTGGAGAAAGGTTGTTCCAGAAGTTGATCGAAGTCCTCAACGGTAAGTTAACAAAGAGTGAGATGTTGAGACACCACGAGTTCGGCATCTATCTCACCCAACCCACCCTGTGAGGTGAAAGCGAATGAAAGTCTCGTTGAAATACGGTGAAAAACAGTTACAGCTTGAAGTTCCGGATCACACGGAAATCCTTTCTCCTAAGACGGAATTTCCAAGCGTCGATGATCCATTCGGCGAAGTCCGCAGGGCTTTGGACAATCCCATCGCGAGCCCTACGTTGACTCAAGTCGTTGAGAACATGAAACCAAGGAAGATCGCCATACTGGTGAGCGATCTCACGCGGCCGAGTCCTTCACACATCATTGTTCCTCCGATCCTGGAGGAGCTGAACAGAGCGGGCGTGAAACGTGAACAGATAAAGATCGTGTTTGGCCTTGGTTTCCACAGAGAAATGAGCGAGGAAGAGATGAAGAAGGCCGTTGGTGAAGAAGTGTTTGAAAGATACGAGTGCATCAACCACGACATCGACAACTGTGTGTACATCGGTGAGACGAGTCGAGGAACTCCCATAGAGGTCTTCAGACCAGTCATTGAATCGGATCTGATCATCGCCACGGGTAACCTTGAACTGCACTGGTTCGTCGGATACAGTGGCGGTTACAAAGCACTTCTGCCAGGTGTGTGCAGCAAAAGGACCATCGAGAAGAATCACTCGCTCATGCTTTCGGAAAATGCAATCGCTGGTAACATCAACAGTCCCGTCAGGCTCGACATAGAAGAGGCTGGTGCCATGACCAACGTCAGATTCATCGTGAACGTCGTTCTCAACAGCAAAAAACAGATCGTCAAGGCAGTCGCAGGCCATCCCATAGCTGCTCATCGCGAGGGTGTCAAGTACATAGACGCGATGTACAAAGTTCCGATCGCAAAGAAGTACGACGTTGTGATCGCTTCGTGCGGTGGTTTTCCGAAAGACGTAAACTTGTATCAAGCGCAGAAGGGATTGGACAACGCGTCGCATGCGGTGAAGGACAACGGCACGATCGTTTTAGTTGCGGAGTGCAGGGAAGGTTTTGGGGAGAGAACATTCGAAGAGTGGATGAGAAAAGCAAAAAGCCCAGACGAACCGCTGCAGTGGATAAGGTCCAACTTCGTGCTGGGAGGTCACAAAGCTGTGGGCTTCTGCAGAGTTCTCAAGAAGGCCGACATCTTTCTGTGTTCGAGCATGGACGAGAACGTTGTGAGAGAGATATTCATGACACCTTTCAGCGACCCACAGAGAGCCATCGATGCAGCGCTCGAAAAGCACGGAAAGTCAGCGAGCGTGTTGCTCATGCCGTACGCCAACTCCACCTTACCCATGCTCGAGTGAGGATCATTTGGGCAAGATCATGACGAACTTGTTGATCCCATCTTCGCATTCGTAGTAAACCTGCGCCCTGTGCAGATCAGCTATGGCCTTCACCACAGCCAGACCGAGGCCAAAGCCTTCAGTTTTCGCGTTGCTCGATCTGAAGAATTTGAGGAAGATCTTGTCTCGATCCTGTTCCGGAATGGGTTCTCCATAATTGCACACTTCCACCTTCACCGTCTGGTCGTTCTCTTCGATGTTCAAGATGACTGGTTTCTCCGCGCAGGAATATTTGCACGCGTTGTCGAGAAGGTTGGCGAAGGCGTGTATCAACAGTGGACCAACGCACTTTATCTTTATCTCCTTGATCGAGTCGATCAGGAACTCCTTGTTGCTGTACTTCTGTGAAACTTGGTCTAAGCTCTCGAGTATCAAACTCGACAGATCCTCCTCTTCGAAATTCTTGGCAGAGGTGTGCTGCGTTCTGGTGATGAGTAACAGTTGTGACGTGATCTCGACCATTCTGTCGACGTTGTGCTTGATCTTTTCTATCTCGATCTTGACGTCGTCCGGCAGGTTTTCCGTTAAGAGCACCTCCAGCCTCGTTTTAACACTGGCGAGCGGATTTCTCAGCTGGTGGGATATCGTGGTTGCGAAGTCTCTCAGCTCCTCCATGGTTCTGTTCAATCTGTCTATGGCATCGTTCAACTGAGTCTGAAGTATCTCGGCTTCTCTGCTCGTGGGTTCTATCTGTATCTTTTCCAGCACCCCTTTCGAAACCAGCTGCATCTGTTCACCTATCATCTCTATGGGTGTGGTTAGCTTACGAGTGAGCCTTCGACCGAAGAATAACACGATGAAAATGAACGGAACGAGCACGGCCACCAAGACCATCGACAGAGAAGCGAGGAACGTGAAGTGATCTTTCAAATTTCGTGTGACGATCACCTCCAAATCCTCCTTGATCAATTTCAGATAGCGATCGGAGTGGATCGTTTGGAAACCTTCGGCCTTCGGCACAACGAAATCGTCTGGAAGGTTGTAGCTCGCTATTGTTCTACCCTGTTCGGTGACGTGGAATGCGTAGTTCTTCTTTCCGAAGATGGCAACGGGTTGACCCTCGGGCCTTTCGAGGAATTTGAGCAGATCGTTCGTGAACACGAGCATCTCTTGGTCTATCCTTTTGATCGCGAGGCTGTGGAGCAAGAGGATCAACACGGCGGACATGACGACCATGGAGACAACGAATATCGAAAGGTAATACTTCTCGATGGCATGCCTCAGCGTGGGCATGCTCATCCCTCCGTTTTGAGCCTGTAGCCAATGCCGGGAACGGTCTCGAGGAATTTGTCGTAACCGAAGGGTTTGAGCTTGCTCCTCAGATAGAGCACGTAGACGTCGACCACGTTACTCGTTGTTTCTCGCTCGTTTCCCCAAACGCGCTCGAGGATTTCCTCTCTGCTGAACACGACGTTGGGATCACGCATGAAGAGCTCGAGAAGATCGAACTCTCTTCTGCTCAATTTCACCTCTACGCCCTTTACGGTCACTTTGCGCGTTCTGCAGTTCAACTGAATATCTTTGAAACTGAGAACTTCTCCTCGCAAAAGATGGCTTCTTCTTATGAGGCTCTGCACGCGTGCGAGCAACTCTCTGAAGTCGAAAGGCTTGGTCAGATAGTCGTCCGCACCACTGCTCAGGCCCGTTATTTTGTCGTCAACAGAATCGAGGGCAGTCAGCATCAACACGGGGGTTTGAACGCCAGTTTCCCTGAGCGTCTGGACAAACTCGAAACCATCCACGCCAGGAAGCAACACGTCCAAAACGATGCAGTCGTAGTTTCCTTCCAATGCCATATCGAGGCCCTTATCACCGTCGAAGACGAGCTGCACCGAGTAACCTTCCTTTTCGAGTCCTCTCTTTATGGAATTCGCTAAGTCTTCATTGTCCTCCACGACGAGTATCCTCATCCTGATCACCCGCTACTTCTGCTGTCTCTTGAGAATTTCTTGTTGGATCTGTTTGAAAATTTCCGGCGACGAATCGATCTTCAAGATGGCAGGTGTCTTCATGCTCACGAACGCAATGTTCTTGTTGTTTCCAACAGCCCAACTGTCAGACTGATGAACGCCGAACAACACGTTTTTTCCTATGGACATCACCGTCAGTGAAATGGCTTCTCTCAAACCGACGGCGTAAGTGAATGGTTTGATTTGAATGGGTTTTTTCGACAATATCTGAGATTCCGAGGTGGAGATCGTGTATTCGTACTTGAAACTGAGAACGATCCAAACGATTTTGTTTTCAACACGCGCCAAATACGCAGCGATCACATCTTTTTCGTTCGTCAAATTGATCGCGTCGAGTATTGTGAGCTTCAATTGAGATGGATTGAACGTCTCATAGAAGGACGCGTTGAGTGCGACCTTTTCCAAGAGATCTTGCGCCACTACCAAAATGGACACCGTTAGGACACAGAAGAAGACGATTTTTCTCATCTTACCACCATCACATGTTATCAGATCGCTCATTAAAAAAGCATTAGAAACACAGTTCTTCAGTACCAAAGCTATTTTAACTCATTCACTCCTTGGTTCAACTGTGGAGGAATGTGCTATAATTAAAGTGCAAAAATTCAATAGCTTGAAACTCTGGGGAGCTCCTAATCCGGGGCTGAGAGGAGGACGGAAGTCCTCGACCCATGGAACCTGATCCGGGTAATGCCGGCGTAGGGAGAGTGAGAAACCTCAGCCCGTCGCCGACGGGTTTTTACTTTGGGAGGTGATGGATATGAAGATCACGTGTTCGATCAGACTGTTGCCTTTGAAGGCAGAGGGTAAAGACGAAATTTACAGGCTCGTGGACGAGGCGATCAGTGTCATCGCAAACAGTGGTTTGAAGTACTTGGTTGGACCTTCCGAAACCACGGTGGAAGGTGAGTTTCCTCAATTGCTTGAACTCATCCAGCAGATCTACAAGAAGATAACGCCACTTTGCGACAGGTACGTTTTGGAAGTCGCCTTCGACTGTGCGAAAGATGGTGTGAGCATCGATGAAAAGACCGCGAAGTATCGTTGATCTCGTCACCGTGGCGAGTTTGATCTTTCTCTGGCAAATAGTTCCAATCCCAAGGTACCTGTTGCCGAAACCTTCGCAGATTCTGCAGGAGCTTTTGAGAAACCGAGACGTTCTTCTGAGGCACACTTCTGTGACACTGTACGAAGCGATAGCAGGTTATCTTCTCGCATTGCTCTTAGGCGTTGCGATCGCCTCACTCATGTTCCTCATCAAGAATGTGGCAAGAACCTTGCTTCCGATCATCGTGTTCACCCAAACGATCCCCATCACGGTGGTTGCCCCCATCGTCGCCATATGGTTCGGCTTTGGGATCGGTACGAAGATAGGCACGGTGGCTTTTTTGTGTTTCTTCCCCATCGTCATGAACACCTATGAAGGGTTCAAAACCGTTGACAGAGAAAAACTCGAGTTTCTCAAGGCTCACGGTGCCAAGTGGTACCACAAACTTCAATACCTCTACCTACCGCACACCGTGCCCTACACGATCGCGGGCATGAAGGTCGCGATCACCTACGCTTTGACGGCCGCAGTCATCGCCGAATGGATGGGTGCACAGGCGGGGCTGGGCATCTACATCATAAGGGCTTTGAATTCTTTCAGGGTCGACAGAGTCTTCACGGCTGTTTTCATCATCATCGTGTTCACGATCACGCTTTTCTATACGCTTCAGTTTCTTCAAGGAAAACTCTTTCCATGGGCAACGAAACTTGAGGGAGGTGGCTGAAGGTGAAGAAGGTCTGGCTTATTTTGTTGCTTGCCTGCGCGATTTCGTTCGCACAACAGATCGTCGTTGTTCTGGACTGGTATCCCAACACGAACCACACAGGTCTGTACGTGGCACTCGAGAAGGGTTACTTCGCTCAAGAAGGTTTGAATGTTTCCATAGTTGAACCAGCGAAGATGAGTGCCGAACAGATGGTGGCGAGTGGCAATGCGCATTTCGGAGTGAGCTTTCAAGAGTTCGTCACCTACGCACGCGCCCAAGGTCTTCCCGTGGTTTCGATCGCGGCCGTCATTCAGCACAACACGAGCGGCTTTGCTTGGTTGAAGAGTTCTGGCATCTCTTCTCCGAAAGATTGGGAAGGCAAGGTCTACGGTGCTTGGGGCACGGAGATCGAAGAAGCCATACTCAAAACGATTGCGAAAGAGTATGGCATCGATTGGTCGAAGGTGAAGATGCAAACCGTTGGACAGCTCGACTTCGTGACGGGTTTGAGGCAGAGGGTGTTCGATTTTCAATGGGTCTTCTACGGTTGGGAAGTGATCGCAGCGAAGCTCGCGGGCCTTGATGTGGAATTTCTGGCACTGAAAGATATTGATGAAACCTTCGATTACTATACGCCCGTGCTGATCACCAGCGAAAAACTGATCCAACAATCGCCAGATCTGGTGAGAAAGTTCTTGAAAGCGGTCAGTAAGGGTTATCTCTATGCGATGAAGAATCCTGAAGAATCAGCGAGAATTTTGCTCAAGCACGCGCCGGAACTCGACGAAAAATTGGTCATCGAATCGCAGCGGTATCTGTCTTCGAAGTACTGGGAAGATTCACCAAAGTGGGGATGGCAGGATGAGAAAATCTGGAGGAGGTTCTACACGTGGATGAGAGAGAACAACTTGGTTCCAGAACTTCAGATAGAGAGGGCGTTCACGAACGAGTTTTTGCCCTCGGAGTGAAGAATCTCAGAGTTTCTTACGATCGGTTGTTGGCCCTAGATGGTGTCGATCTGTGGGTCGAGCGCGGTGAAATCGTGGCCGTGCTCGGCCCCTCTGGTTGTGGCAAGACAACGTTGTTGAAGGCCATTCTGGGTCTGGTGAACTATTCCGGTGAAGTCTTCTTGAACAGTGGCAAAGTGGGATACATGCCGCAGCGTGACACACTGTTCGAATGGATGAACTGCATCGACAACGTTTCTCTGCCACTTCGCTTGAACGGTATGAACAAGCGCAAAGCGAGAACTATGGCAATGGAGTATCTGAAAAAGGTCCAACTCGAAGACTGGGCTTACAGCTGGGTCTACGAGCTTTCTGGTGGCATGAGGCAGAGGGTCTCACTCGCACGCGCTTTAGTCACTGGCGCGAAGGTATTGTTGATGGACGAACCTTTCAGCTCTGTAGATGCACAGACTCGAAGAAGTTTACAGCTGTTGTTTTCCGAGCTCATGGCCAGAGAGAACATAACCGTGTTACTCGTCACTCACAGCGTTGAGGAAGCCGTCTTTCTTGCCGACAGGATTGTTCTACTTTCCCAGAGACCCGCAAGGGTTAGAAAAACCTTCTATGTGAGATTGAAGAAACCCAGAACCATCGAAGTCCTGGATGCGCCCATCTATCAGAAGCTGATCTCGCAGATTTACCAAGAGATATTCTCAACCCCGAGCTGATCTTTTCAAGAACAGCTCGAGCAACATCGGAACGACGTACAATGTGAAGAGCGTCGTGATGCTCAAACCGAAGATGATCGTCCATGCGATTGGCGATTCCAATTCCGAACCTTCGGCCCTACTGAGTGCGACGGGAAGCAACGCCAAGATCGTTGTGAGACTGGTCATCAAGATGGGTCTAAGCCTCAAAGAAGCTGATTCTGTGATGATCGTTCTGAAAGAAACCTCTTCCGCTTTCTGCCTTCTCTGAAGCACGAAACTCACCATCACGATTGCGTTGTTCACAACGGTTCCGACCAACGTGAGGCTTCCCACGAGCACGGGAAGGTTCAACTCGTAATTGAAGATGAGCATCGTGAGCGCAAGTGCCAGCAACGCGATCGGCACAGACGTGAATATGATGAATGGCACAACGAGCGATTCGAACTGCGCTGCCAAGAGCATGTAGACGAGCGCCGCAGCTATGATTATGATGGTCCTGAACTCGGAAAAGAGTGTGTCCATCGAATTCTTCTGTCCGGAGAACTCGTGGTCCACTTTCAGTTTCAAATCACTGATGGTTTCCTCGGCAATCTTCGTCAGTTTCGACACGGAAAGCTGTGACTGTGTAACGTCCACGTACACCACACGTTCGCCGTTCATGTGCGAGATGGACGTCAGAGTCTGTCTTTTTCCAACGTTCGCAACCACGTCCAGTGGTATCTGCTGACCCCTCATGTTCTTGAACACAACGTTCTCAACGTCTTGAACCGTGCCAAGCTTGGACACCATCAAGAAAATCGGTAAACTTCCTTCCTCAGTTGAAACGATTCCGATGGCCTGTCCGACCGTGCGACGCTGAAACTCCATGAGCAATTGGCCCGGAAGCAAACCCGAAAAGATCGCTTTGGTTCTGTCTATATCGACCATCATAGTTTGTAGAGTGGCTTTACCACGAACTGCGACCTGACCGACACCCTTCCGCTTCAGCGCATCGCTGAGTCTCTCAGCCTCTTTCAAGAGAAGGTCTATATCTTTTCCCCTCAGAACTATCGTGAGAGGATATCCGAACAACTCTGACATGAAATCAGATTCGCCGACACTCAGCGTGGCACTTTGGATTTGAAATTTCTGAAGTTCTGAGAGCAACGCCTTCTTGTTCTCAACGTACTCGGTCCTCTTGCCACCGAACCAAACGTAGATCGTTGCTTTGTCTTCGCTTGCACCACCAACGATCTGTGAAAGCTCGCTCGTTATTCCAATTTCGCAGTAAATGTTCTGCACGTTGAACTTCTCTTTCCTTTCGAGGATGAATTTTTCCAACTCGGAGACAACCTGAGACGTCTTTTCATAACCGGCCTGCTCGTTCATTTTCACAACGATCGATAACGTGTTCGATTCGAACTTCGGTGTGAAGCTTCTCGGTCTGTTCAGCACCACGAAGATGCTCAACAAGACGAGCAGAACAACGATCGGCAGGACCACAGCTTTCCTGCCGAGCATCCGTTCCAGAGAGTTTCTGTAACTGATCCTGAACCTCTCGTACGCTTCGATCTTTCTCGACATGATCCATTTCGATCCTGCGGGCACGAGCACACCCGCCACGGCCAAAGATGCACCCAGTGCCAACGAGAGCGTGGCGGCGAAGTACTTGAACATCGTTGCAGCGAAGCTTTCGGTGAACAACAGTGGCACGAACACTATAACCGTCGTCGCGGTGGAAGCGAAGATCGCACCGAAAACTTCTTTCGTACCCTGAGAAGCGGCTTCGAGATAGTTTTGACCTTCGCTCTTGTGCCTGAAGATGTTTTCGAACACCACGATCGCGTTGTCAACGAGCATTCCCACAGCCATCGTGAGGCCACCGAGTGTGAGAAGATCGAAGTTCAGTTTGAAGAAGTACATCAAAATTATCGCAACGACCAACGAAACAGGGATGCTCAAAGAAACGATCAGTGTGCTGAAGACGTTTGGAACAAAGATCGCGACCACGATGGAAGCGCACAGCAACCCCAAGAGCAAGTTCTTCAAAAGATTGTTCACAGCCCTTTGTGTGTACAGTGACTGGTCGATCAGGGGTGTGTAGGAAACTTTCAGCTGCTTCAACAGATCCTTCACCTGTCGTACACTCTCGACGGTGTTTGCACCGGCTCTCTTCCTGATCGCCACAACGTTCGTCGAATGACCATCGACCCTGACCGTCCCACGGACTTCTTCTTCCACGACTTCGATGGAAGCCACTTGTCCCAACCTGATCGGCACCAGCAACCTTGGAAGTTGACCGTTCATCGCCGCTTGGTAGGTGAGACCCCTGAAGCCCACGATGGCGTTTCTCAATTCTTCCAAACTCCCAAAGCGTGCGTCGACCGTGATGGGATAAACGTTGCCCTTTTCATCTTTGACCTGGCCCATCGGATAGATCGCGTTGCCAGAGAGAAACATCTCCATGAGTGAAAGATCGAGTCCAAGCTGTTCAACCTTTTCTGGATCGAGTCTCACGACAACGCGTTTGCTTGCTTTGCCAAGCACCTGAACGCCCGCCACATCTGGAAGTCTCTTTATTTGATCAACGAACGATTCCACATCCTGTTCTGTTGAGAACACGAAAACCGGCAACAACGAAGGATCGAACTCCACGACGGAAGGCTTCACTTGTTCCGGTAAATTCGCTTGTGCGAGGCTCAGATATCTCTCGAGCCGAGACGAGGCAGAAAGTACGTCCACACCCCAAGCGTATTCGATGAGAATGAAGGAAAAACCGGGTTGAGATACGGAAGTGAACCTCTTCACCCCTGGGACCGTAGCGATGACGCGTTCCAAAGGTTCTGTGACGAGTTGTTCGACTTCTTCAGTACCGGCACCCATGTAAGTGGCGAAAACTGCAGCGTAGGGATATTCAAGGTTTGGAATGAGCTCGAGGTGGAGTCTTCGAAGGGCGATCATACCCAGCGCTGCGATGGCGAGCAGCAGCATGAAAACCGCGACAGGTCTTTTGGCGGCTTGCCTTGCAACGTTCATTTTTTGGTCTCACCTCCTGTGTCTCATCTCAACCTCCCACCGCACATTTCCACGATCATCTTCGCCCACAGTTCGTTCAGATCGACGAGCTTGAGCCTGTTGCTGCATGCCACGACGGGAAGTTCCGTGCAAGCGAGAAGAACATATCCGTCCAAATGAGGTTCGACCTTCTCGAGCCAGACTTTTCGCGCTTCTTCTAATTTCGCAGCTTTCACAGAATAGATCACGTTCATCACGGCATCCTGCACGGATGAGTCTGGCACCTTCAACTCAAAACCAACTTCTCTTGCCGCCTTCTGGTAAACTCCGCTCGTTATGAGCCCCTTGGTCCCGGTGAGCCACGCACTCTTCACTCCTGAGCTCGCAAGTCTTTCTAAGGACAGCCTTGGCAGGTTCAGAACGGGAATGTTCACCTGCTCTTGAACCTTCTTTAGAAAGGCGTGAGCGGTGTTGCAGACGAAGAGTGCGAAATCGGCTCCAGCTTTTTCCAGCCTCTTCACCGAGTCGACCAAGTACGGTGTGGGATCTTCGCCGTTGTACAAGATGGCGGTCGTTCTGTCAGGAACTGAGGTGTTGAAATCGACGATCATTCTTATGTGATCTTGATCCTTTTCAGCGTACGTCGATTCGACGACCTTCTTCAAGAAATCCACCGTCGAGAGCGAACCCATGCCTCCAACTATACCAGCGATTTTCCTCATTTGTACACCCCCGGAGTGCACACGCTCAGTGTCAGACCTTCGATTTCGAGCACGATCTCAGCATAATACGCCACGTGCCTGCCTTGAGGTGGTTCCACCGAGATCGAGTATACACCCGCATCGGGCAGGATTGGAAATCTCAACCAGAGAGATTTTCTGAAATCGGTCGTGTCAGAAACAGCCCTGTGCAAGTAAACTTGACGAATCACAGGATCATCCTTTATCACGATAGTTCCATCAAAGATTTCAAAACTGATCTGGGGAAGTACATTCTTCAGCACGAGTTTGAAGAAGCTTGAAAGATTGTCCACCACGTAGGGTATGTTCTTTATCCCATGGGGATTGTTCGGCACGTACAGCAGATAGTTCTTCCCTGGAAGGTCGAAGAAGTACAGCATGCTGGAATATATGGTCCAGTACTCATCGTTGGTGGCGTTCACTATGTACTTGGGCATCTTCAGCTGATCCTTGTAGCTGTACGGATCAACCATCTTCAAAAGTTTTTGTCCAACCTCAGTGTGCACGTGTTCGGGCAAACCCCTCTCAACGTACGGTGAAATGCTTTTGCTGTATTCACCGTACATCTTCAGTTGTTGTGCGAGCTGTTTTTCGAAATTCAAATTGTCGAAAACGATCGGTGCTATGGCGAAGACTCGATCGTCCACCACCGCAGTCAACCAAGTCGTCCAACCCCGTTTTGAAGCTCCAGTGACGAAGAACTTTTCAACGTTCAGCATTTCTTGTGCCATGTCCATCGTAGCCACGGCCGATGTAGTCATCGGGAAAAGCAAAGGCCAAGTTGGATCGCCCGTTTCACCGTACTGAACGAAGGTGTGCGCGATGAGATCATCTTCCCTCAAGCCGAAGATGGGCTGGTTTGGCACATCCCCCAGAACGATCAAGGGTGCTCCAAACTTTTCCGTGATCCAGAGGAAGTCTTCGACCTCTTTCGCTCTTGTCGGATCGAAGTCTCCAGTGATGAGCAACACTGCGGTGTTCTCGAACTCGACTTGTGGAGGTATCACGATCAGAACGTCGTGCTTCCACTCGAACTCGCGCCACGTTTGACTCTTCAAAAGTACATGGATCATCTTCGTTCCGTTGTCTGAGATTTTTTCTGACACCACATTGTAAGCAACATCTTTGTTAGTTCGAACGTAATCGAACAATTCCTGCCCTATCGCGATACATGTCAGTACCACGATGAACCACACAAAGATTTTTTTCATACCGACACCTCCCGTCAAGATTATACACATTGCAGGCGCCGAGAATGCTCTTAGACCTTACATCTTGAACGAGAAGATCGTTCCAACGGCGGCGGGTAAAAACTGTTCGAAGTTTTCCTCGCTCGAAAGGTAAGTGAGGGTGACGGCAACTTGGTCTACTACGAGGTGAGCTTGGAGTGCCTTGAAGTTCATCTGGTTCTGCGTGAAAGAAAAGATCCTCCAGAAGAATTCGTTGCCTTCGACCAAGTTCTGCCTCGAAGAGAACAGCTTGTACTGGTTCAACTTCAACAGCGTGTTTTTCTCAACTAGATCCGCATATTCATCGACTTTCATACGTCTTGGAAGCTTTTCCTGAACGATCTGAATGTAACCCACCTTTGTTCCGTCCAGTGCTATGAAAGAACCGATCTCTCCTTCTTCAAGTTCCGAAGGCAGGAAAGGTTCGTAAACCGTCAACTTGTAGCCGTGCTTTTCGTCCACATGGTTGAACCACGTTGGACCTTTGAGACTTTGAACGGTCAACAGCGCTGGGACCAAGTAGGTGTAGAATTCTTCCTCAGGCGCAAAGTAACTCGATACGTAGGCTTTGCCTGATCGAAGAAAGATGAGCTGAAAAGATTGAACGATCCTACCCGAAGTTTCGATGGAGAACCACCTGAAAAAACAATCAATGTTCACGATCTTGATCCTGCCAGTAATTCTTTCGTTCATCGCTGCTTGTTTCGTGGACAGGGCAAGTTGATCCAGACTCATGTTGGGACCAACTTCGAAAGAGATGATCTGTATCGTGCTTGCCGCGTTCATCACCCTGAACAAACCGATCTCACCCGGCCTGATCGGCTGACTCACGAAGAACGGTTCGTACACACTGAGCGCCAGATCCATCGCAGGAGAAATGTAGAGCAACTGAGCAAAGATATTCACAGCGAAGAGCAAGAACAAAAGACCGAGCCTTCCCACCAGAATCACCCCACAACAGTGATTTTATCATCGAGGCGATGAGCAACCAAATAAAGTTCTTTTCTGCGGCTACATAATTAAGAAATGGTGAATTTGGAAGTTTTCAAAACCCTGGAGTATAATATAACGAAAGCTGGACGATAATAAAAACGGAGGTGAAAGGTATGAAGAAAGCTGGAAACATGATGAGAGGCTTCACACTGATCGAACTTTTGATCGTTTTGGCAGTCATCGCGGCACTGCTGGCGATAGTAACCCCAATCGCGCTGAACGCAGTGGCACAGGCGAAGGCAACACAAGTGGCGTCGAATTTTAGAAGCCTGAAGAGTGCCGTTGAAAGTTATGTAAACATCGAGAAACCAGCTACGCCATCGAACATAACCTTAAGCGAGCTGGTAAACAAAGGTTACCTATCCGCCGTACCAAGTAATTTCACATTAAGCATGACTAACTGGTCGAATGGTGTAGCAACAGCAACAATCTTTTACAATAGCTTAGATGTTGACGCAAATAAGGTGACGGGCATATATCCGGATGTTACTGTAGGCGCTACTAACATGACTCTGCGGTTCCGAATAGCAAAGTGGTGGTGATCTTTTCCAAAAACCGGCAGGTTAAGCCTGCCGGTTTTTTTATTCGTTTACTTTCTTGATTCTTTTTCTGCCGTCTACTATCCGGAACGATTGACGCTGGCTTCACTTCCATTTGGCTGTACTGGTTATCGTTATTTTGTCATCGGCAATAGTGATGAACAAAGTGCTCTGTAAAATTGAGGATCTTTGGCGGGAAAGAGCCAGCCCATTCTCAAGTGTTATTTGATTTCCACCACCCTATTCTTCTCTCCAAGTATCGCCACCTTCGGTCCTTTATACTCGTTCTCGTTGAACAGGCCAAAGCTCATGATGATGATCTTGTCCCCGACTTCCACCAAGCGCGCCGCAGCGCCGTTCAAGGTTATCGTTCCACTCCCTGCTTTTCCTTTGATCACATAAGTTTCGAACCTTGCGCCGTTGTTCACATCCGCCACCAAGACGAGCTCGTTCTCTTTCAGATCCACCACGTTCATGAGCTCTTCATCTATTTCTATGCTCCCCTCGTAATCGAGGTTCTTTCCTGTCACGGTAGCCATGTGAAGTTTTGATTTCAGCATCAAGCGCATCATCTCGAACACCTCCAGTGAAATTATAATCTTTTTTGGGTGAGAGATTGTGAGCGCGTTCTTGGCTGCCGCGACCAGTGTGGCTTTGGTGCTCTCGGGGGGTGGTGCACGGGGGGCCTACCAAATAGGTGTGTGGAAAGCTTTGAGAGAGTTGAACATCGATATCGTTGCCGTGTATGGAACTTCCGTTGGAGCCATCAACGGGGCACTCATCGCCTATGGCGATTACGACTTTGCTGAAAAAGCCTGGCTCGAGGTCGAATTCGAACAGGTGATGAACGTACCCGAAGAGATGAAAAAGATCTTGAGCGGTGGCATATTCGAACTCAACATCTTCAAAGCCTTTGAAGTGGCGAAGAATCTTGTCGAGTCTGGTGGCATAGACATCACGCCTCTTCGGGAGAAACTGAAGCTCTTGCTGCCCGAGGAGAAGATAAGAAGTTCTAAGGTTCACTATGGCTTGGTGACCTACTGCATCAGTGATTTGAAGCCTTACATGTTGTACATAGAAGAGATCCCCGAAGGCATGCTGGCAGATTACATACTCTCGAGTGCGAACTTTCCACTCTTCAAAAGAGAAGAGATCGCAGGCAAGTTGTTCATAGATGGTGGAATCTACAGCAACGTTCCTGTGCGCATGGCGGTTGAGAGAGGCTGGGAGAACATCTTGGTCGTCGATATCGGAACGATCGGTCTGGCGGACATTCTTGATTATCTGAGAATCTTTCGCGAGAGAACTCGGATCGGGTACATCAGACCGAGGGAACATTTCGGAAACGTGCTGAACTTCGATAGGGAAGTGATCAGGAAATACTTCGTTGAAGGTTATCTCGACACGCTCGCGTACTTTGGAAAACTTTACGGGGAACAGTATTACCTTTCGAGCGAAGAGGACGTTTTGAAACAGCTCTATGCGAAGCTCGACGCGAAAGAGAGAGACATCGCAGGTTTCTTGCTGGGATTGAAACTTCCAAGCGAACTGTCGGCGGAACAGCAGTACGAATCTTTCATACTTCCTCGTTTGAGGCTCGAAACGCTCTCTTTTTTCGATGAACCCAAGAAGGTGCCGATCAAACTTTTGGAGAGTCTGGCAAAGGTGTTGAACGTCGACAGATTGAAAATTTACACACCTTTGGAATTACTCGAAGCGATCGTTCACAGCACTGAACCTGAGAATTTGCTCAGCAAAGTTGCCATCCAAATCAGATACAGAAAACTTTTAGACTTCGTGATCTTCGTCTACAAGAATGCGACAAGGAAAATGTAATCGTGAGAGTTCCAAGCAGTTCAAATTCTTTCGCGTTTGAACGATAAAAGAACAGGTGATCATATGAGGATCGACGGTGTGTCGAACAATCGTATCGCTTTGAACTTCATTTCTGCACCGAAGCAACCACAAGAAGTAGCATTGGTGAGCAAAGAAGAATTTCTGAAGCTTCTGAGTTTCGCCTTCTACCAACAGAACGGTTTGAACGTGAAGTTGGTTCGCATCGCGGTGGAAAACTACACTAAAGCACGTATGGACCTTTTGGCTTGAAAGCAAACGAAGCTCGACGTGCTTCGAACACGAATCAACCGTTGTTTTGGGGAAAAACTGCACACCTTATGTAATAATCAAGATATGTCCGTGCTAAAATATGGTAAAATACAAAAAAAGTCTTCGGTGGTGAAGAGCGTGCGGGGGTTTACTTTGACGGAAGTGCTCGTCGTTATGATAGTCCTCTCAATAGCTCTCTCTATAGTCGTGCTTCTCATGACGAGCGTCTACAGAGGTTCAATCGTGTCTTTCGACAGAATAACCGTTCAGGACGAACTGACCATGATAGATGCAGCCATCCGCAGGGAATTGCTGAAGGCTGGGCCAACGATAGAAGGATTGACGGTACAAAGCACTTCTGTTGAATTCTACGCGATCGTTCCTTTCTCAAAACAGCTCTACGGAACTTACGCTTCTGCCACCAGACTAAGTTACAGGCTCATATTCCTGAACAAGAAACTCGAACTTCAGATCAGCGATGACGCTGGATATATGAAAAGGATTGTGCTCGGTGAACTTGATGACTGTCGGTTCGAGGGGCAAGGGAAGTTGATAAGGTACAGTCTAACAAAGAAGAACGTGACGTTGGGTAAGCTTGATTCCTCGGTGGTGCTCTATAACTTGAAGTGAGGTGAAACGGTGAGAAAGGGCCACGTTCTGGTTCTCACCTTGGTTCTGTTGATCATCGTTTCAATCTTCGTTGTTGCCATACTCACAAACTTATCTGCCTACGTTAAAAGAGTTAACCTCCAAAATGCTAAGAATCTCTCACACCTGGGTGCGCAGAATTTACTCCAGCTGTCTGTGGCGTTCCTGAAGCCAAGCTTCAGCGGTGTGAGGGGTGTGGTGTTGCCTTGGGTGAACGGCAACGTTTCGAGTAACGTGGGTTGGTGGGACAGGTTCAAGAACTGGTTGTTCAGCCAGTCTGACGGTGATTTCTGGCGCAACTTCTTTCAGAGAGTCAACGAGAACAGATATTTCGATCTGAGTGCCGTGAACGAGTTCAACGAAGCTCTAGCATCCTTTGGCCTCAGCGGTTCGACGGTCGTCGTGCCCATTACAGGGACATACATGGTGGGTGGAAATCCGTACTCGGTTCTGGTGGTCAGCCGAAATTCGGTCGGAAAGACGGAAAGTTACGCCTTGGCCGTTTTAGCGATAGATTTTTTGAACAAGTATGCGTATTTCACTGAAAGGGAGACTCGTCCTGGTGGTGGGAAGATATACTTCGTCACGCGAGACTTGATAGATGGTCCGATGAGATCCAACGACACGATAAACATTTGGGGAAATCCAATTTTCAGATCGACTGTTGAGGTAGGAGGCGTAAACATAGTCTCCGGAAGCCCCAGCTTCGAAATGGGATGGAAACGTTTAATCCAGCAGGACATCGAAGATTACAACATGACCAAGATAAAGCAGAACTACGCTAACGATCTGGAGGCTTTGGTCAAACCGATGAACCAGTTCGTGACAAGTGATGCGGAGTCAGGCATAAAGTTGAATCTTAAAGGAAAAACGATACAAGTTGGAAATAACACCAGGACGGCACAAAAACTCATCGTCGAGTTCAAGAGCGCTCAAGGTCAGGGAGCAGACCATTTCATCAGGGTTTCGGTTGAGTACAGGCAAGGGTATACGACTGGCATAGATAATCTCTTCACCATCAAACCAAGAGAAGGAGCACAGCAAATAACCATCCATGGCGAGAACGCGAGAAAATGGCTCGATCTAACTGGAATCATCCCAGGCAGTCCATCCGAGTACGACAAGTACGTGAACTTCAACGGTGTGCTCGTGAGTGACCTGACGATCGCCTTGAAGAACCATTCCAACAACGACAAACCGATGTACGTCGATGGAAGGTACACGATATATTCTAAAGAGGACGTAGAGATATACGATCATATAGTGTACGAAGATTTCCGTGATCTCTTCCCACACAACAGGATCGATGATATCGTCGTTGATAATAATCTGGTTGATCAGATGAAGAGCTCCACACGAACAGATTTTCTCAACATCGTTGCCGACAAGTACGTTTGGGTCAAAGAGAAGCAAAGGAATCTCAAGATCACGGCAAGCATCTATGCTTTCGATCAGAGTTTTCAAGTTGAAAACTATGACTCAGGTTCATCCGTTGGACAGCTCACAATCTTCGGTTCTTTGATGCAGTATTACCGTGGACCCGTCGGAACGTTTAGTGGTGATGTCATTCGAACAGGCTACTACAAGAACTACATTTACGATTACAAGATTTTGGAGGGTATGAGCGCGATAGGTACACCGGCGAAACGTGAAGGGGTCGTCTTGCTCGCGGTCAGGGGGATCTACTGATGAAGATAGGTTTTAGCCTCGTTGAGGTACTTGTCGGTTTGGTCCTGATCGCCATAACTGTTGTCTTCGCGTTCGAGGCGATCACCAATTCTTTGAACACGGTCAACAGGCAGGAACTGGAGATCAAGACTGTGTGTCTTTTGAACTTCACGCAGAGCTATCTGGCCGAGTACCGGGTAGGTGTTCAACTGCCGAGCAATATAGTTGAAACCATCAACACTTCTTTCCACGGTTCGAACTCCAACAACGTGTTTCCAAGAATCCACACTTTGCAAGCCACGACAACGAGCTTGAATCTTTCCGGTTCCACCATCTTCTACAGAGTTGTACAGATTGAGATACGAAAGACACCGAACATCTCTGAGAGCTTCGTTCTACTCTTTGGCCTTTGATGCTTCGAACCTGGAAGTTTCAGCCCGGCTCACCGGCCGACAATCCTTCGATCAACGTGTCGGTGTTTTGCTCCTGTTTCACCAGCTTGTACGCGAGCTTTGCGACGGCTCCAGCAGTGTGCGTTTTGAGTTCGCCCTTCTCTTCCACTGAGAGTTTGTCGAGGTCTGCGAGTTTCTCTTTCACAAAGTCAACGTAGGCCCTCAACATGTTCCTGACAGACGCAGTCGAAACACCGAGATACTCCGCTATCTCCTTTTCAGTCTTCATGTACTCTTCCTTCAACACGATCGCGATGCAAGCGCGGGCAAGCGATGCGAGCCACGTCAAATTTCTATGTTGAGCGAGTTTACTGAGCCCTCCGAGGAGCTCGATCGATCTGAGTAGGACCTTCGTGGCGAGCTGTTCGATCTGCTTTTCAGTATTGGACGGCCTGGGTTCCAGTATCATCACATCACCTCCCACCGATGGGACTGAGAATCTTCACCAAACCTGTTTCGGTGATCTCCATGATGTACGTTCGCGTGTCGTGACCCGAAAGTCTACAGCCGTCGATCCTGAAAAGCCTCACGATGTCTCCAAGTTGCTTTCCATACATCTTTGACTTGTACTGGCTATCCACGAGTTCCTTCGCGAAAACGAAGCAACCATCCACGATGTGGCTCACCGCGTAACCTCCCGCGGCTTCAGCGGTGAGCTCTTCGTGTCCGCTCCGCTTCTGTGAGACGAACAGTGCCGTTTGGTACCACTTTTTCATGAAGTTGAAAAGTCTTCTGACGATCGCCCGCGCTGCGACTTCTTTGTTCTCGTAGAGTCCCGTGATTGAGTCGATCACAACGAATCTCACCTTGTGCTGTTTTATAACATAAGCGAGCGTTGTGAGCAAGTCTGCCATGTTTTCTCTGAGCGATCCGTGGGAAGCTGCATCGATGAGTACGATGTTCTTTTCGATCTTTGCTGATTCGTGCCCCATGGCTGCCGCTCGCATTTCCAACCCCTTAGCCACGAAAACTGCGGGCGATTCGACTGTGACGAAGGCCACCTTCTCACCGCGTGCTGCCTGGGCGACGGCGAACTGTTCAACGAAGAGAGATTTTCCGGTGTCCGAAACACCCGTCACGTTGAAAACCGCATAGGTGGGAATGCCTCCGAGGGACTTTTTGACGGGTTTGCCGTCCTTGACCTCGACCGTGAAGAACAACTCGTCCAAGCCCTCCACACCGGTGGGAACACCAGTGATCTTGGGTGCCTGCTTCACGGCTTCGCCCATAACGATGATGCTCTCTTCGACGACTCTCGGTTCAACTTGAGACTCGTAGTTCTCGTAGCGTTCCGTCACGCTTCATCACCTCCAACTTTATTAAAACAAAAAAGCGCCGGCTCACGCCGGCGCGTTGTGGGGGTGGTGTTCACTTTGCGTACTCTTCGAGCGCGTCTAGGAAGTCTTCGTCCAAGAACGCTGGTCCTCTGAAGCCAAGTTTAGGTCCTGCGAACATCTCAATCCTTCTGAGTCTGTAGGTTTGCATCAAGCTCTGAAGCTGTTCTACGTTGATCGTCTTTTCTATCTCTTCTCTCATCTGTTGGATGATCTCTGCACGCTTCTGGTTCAGTTCTCTTACCTTGATTCTGAACTCGTACACGCTCATGTTCTTGGCGTTCTCGTAGAGCTCTTTGTACTGCTTCTGTAACTCTTCAAGCTTTGCATTTGCATCTTTGATCACAGCGAGTATCCTTTGAGCTTGTTCCTTGGTCAGGTTCATCTCTTTGAACATTTCTTGGTAGGTGAGCTGTTGTCTTGCTTGATACCTTGGAGCCAAAGGCTGTCTGTAAGCTGGCATTTGGGGAGCTTGGAATCTGGTCTGTGGAAGGTTTGAAAACCTTCCACCTGCGAAACTCAGACTTGCCAAAATCAGCAGTGCCACCGTCAAAACCACGAACCTTTTCACTCTGATCACCTCCTATAGTTTTGTGTTTCCATTTCTATTGTCCCCTCATGAAAGATTTTTGTTGTGGTTTTTAAGAAAACTCTAATCTTTCGGATCACGTTCGTTCGCTCTTAGAATTTTTGTGGGAGGGTGTGAGGATGGATGGGCAAGAGGTCATCGACACGGTGAGGCTTATAAGCCAATTCCACAGGGCGAGGGGTAGCGACGAATACAAGCTTCTACTCGAGAGACTGAAGGAGCTTTTGCTGTCTTGGGGGATAGAAGAACGACAGATAGAAACGATCGAGTACCCGACGGGTGGGGTTCGCTACGGTAACTTCGATTCGACGATGGTTTGGAACGTGAGGGATGCAGAGCTCTGGCTCGAAAGACCGAGGACGTTCTTGAACAGTTTCAAGAATTGTAAGACCTCCGTACTCTTCGGGAGTCATTCGACGTACGGTTGGAAGACTCTCGAGCTGGTCGACGAAACGTACACGGGAGATTTTAAGGACAAAGCCGTCTTGGTACAGATGAACCCGTCCAAGGCGTTCAAGCAGTTCGTAGAAGAGCGAGGCGCGAAGTGTTTGTTGGTTTACTTCATGAGGGCGCAGGATGCATCGATCGGAAGAACACCGAGCCAGATGCCAGACACGGTGAACTACCTTTCACTTCCGCACACACTCAAGGCGAGTCAACACAACAGTTTCGGTTTTTCACTCACCTACAGACAGTACGAGTTTCTGAAGAGCTTGGCCAACAGGAACTTCAAAGTGAGGTTGTTCGTGGACGCGTCGTTGAACGTTGGTACGGTGCAGGTTCTGAGAGTGCGCTTCGAAGGCGCTATGAAAAAGAGAGTCGGCATCGTTGCACACCTTTGCCATCCAAGCCCGGGGGCGAACGACAACGGCTCAGGTTCTGCGCTCGCACTCCATCTTTGTAGGGAACTGAGGCAGAAAACCTTAGGTTTCAGTGTGGATGTGATACTGCTTCCGGAATTTTACGGGAGTCTTCCCTACGCATCTGGATACAACGATTACGAGTTTGTGATCAATCTGGACATGGTGGGAGAAGATCAACAAAAGACAGGTTCCACCATGATGCTGCACGAAACTCCGCCGTTACTGAACACGATCTACGATGAACTTCTCTATGATTCCATGATGGTTTTCGCACCCACCAGTTCCGATTCGTTCAGCAGAAGATTCTACCGAAGCACGTTCAAATCCGGTTCGGACCATTCGGTGTTCGAAAACTACGCTGTTCCTTCGCCTTTCCTCGGTCAGTGGCCAGACAGGTACTACCACACCAGCGAAGACACCCCAGACAAGTGTGATCCTGTGATGTTCGAATGGGTGGGCAAGGCGGTGTTGAGAACTATAGAACTCGCGCACGCGGTGCCAGATTACATCGTCGAACAGGCGCTTGGAAGGATGAGGAGTTTCTTGAAAAAAATAACCGCAAAGCCTGGAAACGATATCATAGAAAATGTTGTGAAGAGAGCACACGGGGAAAGGATCGAACCTGTGAAACCAAGAACACACATAGTTCCGTCGGAAGAGGGTCCTTTGGGTTACGAATGGTTCGACAAGGCTGGTGAGCTCTCTGAAAAGCGAGAGATCGTTAACCTCGGAGAAGTGATACAGCTCGCCGCGAGGTACACCCAAGATTATGACGCCACGGTCACATTCGCTTCGACGTATTTGAACGTGGATGTGAAGACAACTCAGGATGTGATCGATTTACTCTTGAAGAACGAATTTTTGAAGCGCGTCAGCTGACGATTTTCAAACCGAGCGTTCTGGCTTTTTCGACAACTTTTATGAACTCTTCTCGAGTGATGCGCCTGTTCAATTCCGCGTATTGGTGCGCTTTGAAAGCAGGATAGTACTGTGTCATGATGTTCACTGGAATATCCAAAGAGACGGAGGCGATGAGCTGTAGTACCTTCTCACTCGAAGACGCATCGTTCGGCATGATTAAGTGTCTCACGAAGACGCCCCGTGTGGCCACTCCGCTCTCGATATTCAGAGGTCCGACTTGTCTGTACATCTCTTCGAGTGCACGCTTGACGACGCTGGTATAGTTCGGAACCTTGGAATATTTCAACGCCTTTTCGTCGTCTCCGTACTTGAAGTCGGGCATGTAGATGTCCACGATACCTTCCAGAAGTTTCAGTGTCTCGATCGATTCGTAACCGCCACAGTTGTAGACGATGGGAAGTTTCAAACCTTTCTGCCAGGCTCGGGACACGGCATCGACTATCATCGGCACCTGGTGTGTTGGACTGACCAAGTTGATGTTTTCACACCCCATCTTTTGCAGTTTGAGCATGATCTTTGAAAGTTCTTCTACATCGACCTCTTCACCCACACCCATTTGACTGATCTCCCAGTTCTGGCAGAAAACGCAGTTGAGGTTGCAGTTGCTGAAAAATATCGTTCCAGAACCATTGTTTCCCACGAGAAAGCTCTCTTCACCAAAGTGTGGCCCGAAACTGGAAACGATGGGTTTGATGCCTGTCCTACATGCACCGTTCTTTGAGACGAACCTGTTCACCTGGCAATTTCTCGGACAGAGCGTGCAATTTTCCAAGATCTCGTACAGTTTCTCTATTCTTCTTTCGAGTTCGGCACCGCTCACTCTCATTTCTTTTCTTCCAGTTCAACCCTCCTGAGCAGTTCGAGTTGCCTTCTCAGTTCCCTCACGCCCATGTTCCTCAAGATGAACTTGCACACGGCGTACTGGAAGGGAAGCCATGTGACGTGACCAGAAGGTATCACGTAACGTTTGGGCTTTCCAAGCGCTTCCCAAAGGAGCTTTCTGCTCCTCTTCGGAAGTGCCCTGTCGAAGAGAGCTTCTATGAAGATTATCCTTTCTTTCTTGGCGAACCTTGCATAGGCGAGCGGATCGAGTTTCAAGTATGGGTGAATGTCCGATCGTTGCATTTGTTCAACGGTTTCGAACTGTGAGAGCTTTTTGATATCCTCCTCGAAGGTCTTCAGAAAGGCTTCTTTCTGTCCCACACCGTACGGAGCTCCGTTCAGAAGCTTTCTGTCCCTACGAAAGAAAGCCAGAGTTGGAGAGTTCCAGAGCAGTGTTGCCATTTCACCGCCAACGGTCATCAGGGTTGTTTTTTCAAAATCGTCGCTCACCGCGTTCAACAGAACTGCGACCATGCCTCCGAGGCAGAAACCGAACAAGTGCGTTTTAGAAAGCCATAGATTTTGTTGCTTCGCCCAATCGACCACGCTGAGAACATCCACCACGGACTGTTCCCAGAACCTTGCGGCACGCTCGACGTTCGTGTCGAAGAAGTCTTTTCCACTGGTGGATCCATGTGCGACGCGCGTGAAGTTCCCCGGCAGTATGGGCATGAACACGCGAACACCCGCGTTGGCCAGGTGTGTTGCCATCCAGAGCAAAAAGGGAACGTTGGTCGAACCGAGGCCATGTAGGACGAACAGATTTCCCACGGCAGTTTCTTTCGGCTCGAACAGAAACGTTTCGACCAGCTCGGCGCCCTTCACGGGCTTTTCGTAAAGGGTGTGGAACCTCAGCAGAGAGGCTCTGAACTTTTTGGCCTTGAATATGTAACCGAGGGTGAAGTCGATGGGTCTTCTTCGATATTCGAACGAGACGTTCGTTCTAACCACCTTCCAAAAGAAATTCTACCGTCTTCTGTAAGATTTCTTTGGTCTTTTCATCCTTCAAGACGAACTCAAAACCATGGTCAGCTTCATGATGTGTCAGCAACACGACTCGACAACCAAGCCGTTTGAGCTTCCTGTAGAGCTTCACTGAGGAATCGTAGGGGACAACGGAATCCTTCTTTCCGTGGACCAAGAGCACCAAAGGCATGAACTTGTGAACGACGTTGACGGGGGAATACTTCGCAAGCGCCTCGCTCGATCTTGAGGGGAACCTCTTCAGCGTGGTGAGTAACGCGATCTTCGCGAACAACGATGGTGATTCCAAGATGTCCTTCAAATCGCACGGTGCGTAGTACGCAACCACACTCTTGACGAGCCTGTACATCTTAGCTGCCGTGAGCAACGCCAGATGTCCTCCGGCAGAGAGCCCCATGAGCGAGATGCGAGATTTTGGAAGGTTCAACATGTCCCTGTTCTCATCGAGGAAGACCAAGGCTCGACTGAGCTCTTCGATGAGCTGGTCGATCTTCGCCCTGTAACCTCGGGAATAGTCTATCGCAGCAACGATGAACCCTCTTGAAACCAAGAACCTGTACCAAGAGAGGTTGTTGGGTTGTCTTCGATACCCGCTGATCCAGCCACCACCGTGGGCGAACAAGACAACTCCTCTCGGTTCGCCGCGGGGATAGAAGATGTCGACCCACAAATCCTTCATGTATTCGAAGGTCACAACTTTCGACCAAGGCTTTTTCTCTGTTTCGAACGGCAGCTTTCCGAAAACTGCACGGCGAATGTAAGGGAGATTGAACAAAAGTACGACGAAAAGAAAGATCGAGAAGCCAAGAGAGGCGCTGACGAGTAGCACAAAGAGCTTAAGCAAGATTTTGATGCGGTTCAGAAACTTCTCTCGCTTCTTCACACCTTACCTCCCGGATCTCAGCTCACCGATCGACCGAGGACTCATTCAGTTAAGATGGGCTGTTCATCTCTTTCGGAACTCCACCAGCTCAGCCACGTATCCTTGTTCTGGTATTTCGAACTTGATGGGTAGTTCTATCTGCTTCGCTACCACCCAACTGAAGAGTTTTTGATCATTTGCGTAGTAACTGAAACGCCTGCCCGTGTACTTACCGACCTTCTCGTCCTTCTCGTAGATGATCTTCACACCGTAGAGATTGACCGACGATGGGTTGTCCAGATCGATCATTTGGAAGAACGGCAAGAAGGCTGGATTGTAAACGTAGGCTATCATCAGATACATGTACGGCACGGCGAAGGCCTCGTAGTCGAGTTCGCCCTCAACAGTGAAGCTGACCGTGTAGACAGCCTGGTACGCGCCACCTTTCAACGGGTTGAACTGGAGTGAGACGAAAGCCGTTCTGCTTTCCGTGGTCACTTTGTAAGTTATGAGCTCATAGTTCAGCAGGTTCACCTGCTGTTGCGACACGAAGATCGATGCGACCATGAGCACCGCCAGTACCAAGATCAGCCTCTTCATCCCAATCGCCCCCTCGGTGGAACTGGATAATTTATTCTACCACACTTGATTCGAAAGTACGAAGCTGTCTTGATTCATCATTGAGATTCAAGATGATTTGAAGTTTTGACTGTAAGCTTCAGAATTGTTCGCGGTTTTGAAAAAACCGAAATGATTTTGTAACAGCAAAACGGTATCTTAATACTTGACTGACTGAACGAGCTAAACGTCATATAATTTAACGAGCTAAACGTCATATAATTTTATGTTAATTCGAAGGAGGCGTAGAGTATGAGATCGCTCAGAGGAAAGATGTTGGTTTTGATACTCATCCCCGTGGTGGCGGTCGCGGCAGCCATAGCGTTGTTGACCTATTTTCAAGTTAAGACATCCTTCAGCTCGACTGTTGAGGAGATGGCGCTCGAAGTGTCAACTAAAGCTTCCGATATAGTCGACGAATGGCTGAATGGAATCGTCAAAGAAGTGCAATGGCTTGCCGGTACGAATGCAGTTATGAACGCTTTGAAAACTGGCAACTGGGATGATCTGATGAAAAACTACCTACCACCTCGTTTGAAGAACAAACCTTACATCGAGATGGCTTTCATTGCTTATCCAGACGGCACTGCTCCAACCACGTTGGGAAGTGTTGCACAAGTTGCCGACAGAGGCTATTTCGTTCAGATCATGAAACAAGGACAAGACGTTGCGATAAGCGATGCGCTGGTTTCGAGGGCAACGGGTAAGAACATATTCGTTGTTGCAGCTGCGGTGAAAGATGAGAACAACAAAACCATAGGTCTCTTCGGTGCAACGGTGTTGCTGGACACGATAAGCAAGATTGCCGCAGAAATCAAAATAGGCAAAGCTGGATATGGCTGGGTTGTAGATTCAACTGGTTTGCTTCTGGCACATCCAAACAAAGACTTGGTGATGAAATTGAAAATCACAGAAGCTTCCAAAGAGGGCTACAAAGGATTGGAAGAAATAGCGAAGAAGATGCTTGCCGGTCAGAGTGGCTACGGTAAAATCACAAAACCAGACGGTGAAGTCGATTACGTCTTTTATACACCAATAAATACGGCAAAAGGTTGGTCCTTTGGAGTGAGCGTTCCAGAAAAACAAGTACTTGCACAGGTTAACCAGCTTTCCATAATGGTCTTAACGCTCTTTGCAGTTTTGATAGCCGTGGCAGCCGTGCTCATATTCTTCGTTGCTTCATCCATCTCCAAGCCTATCAGAGCACTTGCAAGCAAGGCAATTGAGTTCGGCAAAGGCGATCTGACGGTGAAATTCGAGGCCAAAGGGAAAGATGAAGTTGCGCAGATGGCACAGGCTCTGACTCAGATGGCGGATGCTTTGAGAGAATCTATGAGAGCCATAGACGAATCTTCCGTGCAGGTGAACAGTTCGGCACAGAGCTTGGCGAGCACGGCAGAAGAGCTGAGCGCCTCTTCGGAAGAACTTGCATCACAGATGGAAGAGGTGAACAAATCGGCACAGAACGCATCTGCTTCCATACAAGAGGTGACCAGTGGCATAGAAGAAGTAGCAGCCAGTGCGCAGAACGTATCCAAAGCAGCACAACAGCTCACAGAAAGATCGAGCCAAGTGAGCATGGCAGCCAAGGAAGGAGACAATGCCATAAAGAGCATAGTGGAGATGATAAGGCAAGCCAAAGACAAAGCGGAGCAGACGGCTAACGTGGTAGGGGAGCTGAGCGAACAGGCGAAGAACATAGGTCAAATACTGCAGACGATAAATTCCATAGCGGAGCAGACGAATTTGTTGGCATTGAACGCGGCGATAGAGGCAGCCAGAGCGGGAGAGGCAGGCAGAGGCTTTGCAGTGGTTGCGGATGAGATAAGAAAGCTTGCAGAGGAGAGCAAGAAAGCGACAAACCAGATAGGGCAGATACTTGGGCAGATAAGCCAAGGGGCGATGAAAGCGGACAATGCCACGAAAGAGACGGTGCAAGTGGTGGAGGATATGAGCAAGCAATCAAACGTTGTAGTGGAACAGTTCAACAAGATAATGGGACAGATAAACAACATGGCGAGTCAGATAGAGAGTTTGGCAGCGAGTGCGCAGGAACAGAGTGCGGCTGCAGAAGAGATGAGCAGTGCGATGGACACAGCCACCAAATCGATCACGGTGATAGCGCAGCAAATGGAAGAGATGACGCAGGCGGTGAGACAGCAGGCGAGTGCGGCACAGAACGTGAGCAGTCTGTCGGAGGAACTATCTTCGATAGCGGAAAGCTTGGTCGAACAGGTGAGAAAGTTCAAGATGTGAGA